>Ga0208819_1000034_pt1 | contig 162755 bp, 331 predicted proteins | sample June2015DPH_11_1_3_FD_184707 | JGI IMG/M metagenome (GOLD analysis project Ga0208819, IMG submission 184707) | Peatland microbial communities from SPRUCE experiment site at the Marcell Experimental Forest, Minnesota, USA - June2015DPH_11_150... | ecosystem: Environmental > Terrestrial > Soil >...
AGATTTCTGTCAATCCTTTTTCTATGTTCCAATCTCCAAAGTCAACCATCTCTTCCGCAATGAATTTTGCGGTGATATCACTACTATCATCAAACCGTAAAAGTATTGTTGTACTATTTGTTGTCGAACAACCACAATAGATATATGCCTGTTGCTTAATGAAATCATCCACAGTGTCAAGATATACTGGGTCTTTCACCCTGTCCTTAGCAACTTGTATACAGCCAATTGCACCGAATTCTAGTTTTCCATTTTTATTCACAACAACCCACAATGTACGATCTTTAGTTAGTGCAAAACACGCTGTGCGTAACCCAGTTCCATATTTGTTGTGAGATTCACCATCAGATGTCGTATAGCCATATTTTTGAACTAGTGTTTCAAACTGTTCCTTGGATAAAGCACCAAGTTGATGTATTATTATGATACGTTCTTGATGCTCTGGGTCTGCAACCTCATATACATGAACTTTTATGGTTTGTTGTGGTGGTACTAGCTTGTCTCTATATTCAACTGCATTTGGTAGAAACTGTCGTGGTAAATTTGTAATGTTGGCTTCCATAGACACTAGTGTACCCCACCACTCACGTTCACGATCCACCATTACAGGTTTACCAAATTTCTCAAGGAGATTTCTTGGATCATCTTTCCAGTTCTTGTTGATCTCACGAATCTTTGTAATTTGTGTGTTGATTGGTTGATTGTCTTTACTATTGACTATGTTTGCCATAGATATCATCACCTACGTTGTGTGTGGTATCTTCTCAGATTCCAAAAGAATCTTGAAAAGTCCAACAACATCTTTTACGGCATACCCCTTAAAATAGGAGTATGAATTTATGATCTTGGTATCAGACTCACCATTAAGGCGATGCCTAATTGTGTAACTTCTAAGAGAATGAAGGCGTTTCTTCATCTCCAATTCTTTAGTGTTCTTCATCTTATACACCACCCCCATAATCGTTTTAGTAGTATATAAGGTTTTCGATCTTATGATGTATCCCAATATTTTTGTTCTTTTTTATCATATTTTATTAATATGTATTTTAAATATGTATTACTAACTTATATTAATTATAGTATGTAATAATCCAAACAATCACAATGATACACTTGTTTAAAATAACACAAATGGTGTTTCTCTACTAAGCCTCTCAAATGCCATTTTATAATAGTTTTCATCCTTTTCCATACCAATATAATTCCTGTTTGTTCTGATTGAGGCAACGGCTGTTGTGCCACTACCAATACAATTATCTAGAACAGTATCACCTTCATTTGTATATGTCCTAATTAAATATTCATACAATTCTACGGGCTTCTGTGTTGGATGTCCATCTTCTACCCTTGGATTTGAAAATTCTATGGTTGATATCGGATGTAATTCACCATTTGTTTCTCTAGTATTATCACGCTGTGTGCCATATCCTTCGCCTTTAAATGTTATTTTTCTGTTGATTTTGTATGGTTTGCCTGTTCTAAACTGTTGGTTGAATGTTGGTTGATTCTTGTAAAACACAAGAATGTGTTCGTGTGACCTAAGTGGCTGAATATTTGCGTTCATATTATTTGATGGTATAGTTTTTAACCAAATCCAATCATATCTGAACAAATTCGGCTGAGACATAACAAGCATGGATGCAAAGGGTTGTACGGCTGATAAGACGATTGCACCATTGTCCTTTATAACCCTAAGATATTCTTTCCATAGTGGTTCGAGTGGAATAATTATATCCCATTTATTTTCAGATACACCATAAGGTAAATCAGCTAATATCATATCAATAGAACAGGTTTCAACTTTTGGTAATAGATCAAGACAATCACCTAGAAGTATTTTATTAAGAATCTCTTGATTCATCAAAACGAATTTCAGCCTGTTCATATATAGGCTAAGTGTTGTCCTTATAAATGTTTGTTATTCATCAACATTCATATCATCTAACTGGTGATATAGCATCTACAAATATCAACCAAGTCTATAAACATTTGAACGAACCACTCCTGTCCATTAGGCTCTGCAACAATGATACGGTCAAGATCAGGATTTATTTCTTTTATTCTTTCTCTCCACCAAGGCATAGACAGCCGAATGTCCTCTTCAGAAGTGTTGAGATAGCCCTTCATTCCACGTGATAAAAAACGTACAGCAGGGCGATTAAATAAAATACCTATTTTCTCTTTCTCGTTAGTGGCATAGTTAGCTAGTGTTTCACCATTTGCAATCATGTTTGAAACATGTACTGCTAAAGTTACATTCTGTTCTTTCGCTACATCATCCAACACACGAAAAACTCTCTTTAAAAATAGTCGTGCAGACATTCTCTTTACATAGCCCGACATTTAAATAACTCCATCAACGTACTATGATTTTGTTTGTATTTAAATATTTCTTAAATATATTTATTCTCTCTCAGGTAATCGAAATTTCTTAGCCTGTATACCTTCTTTTTTAGCTCAGGAAAACCTATCTCGTTCTCTTTCAAATTTACCTCTGCCTTTTTTAGTTCATCTTTGGCTATTTGTAGATGTTCAACATACCAAGATTTGCGTGTAGCATATGCCCTTGCATAGAACGGGTCTGTCTCAATTTTTTGTAGCATATCTGAAAAATCTGCTATATCGTGTTTTTTATCGTTGACTTCTTTGGTATAGTCCTCAATATTCTCCATAGCGATTTCCCATTTAATTATAAGTTCTTCGTTTGCGTCATATGCCTTTGTCGGTATCCAGCCCTGTTTTAGATATTTCTTTAGAGTGACATCCCAAATGCTGGTACAAATAATAGCCATTTTCACATCACCTGTTTTTAATTCTGTCAAACTAATAGGCTTCAATGGATCAGCTTTGAATAATGCTCTAAGTTCTTCTTTGGCTTTCTCATCAAGTGGCATTTTATATCACATATCTCTGTACAGAAGTTGCTTATAAGTGTTGTGGATTTAACGATCCAGAGTTACATTTTTATATGGTAGTCTAGGTCTTTTTCCTTTCATTAATTCCTCTAGTGTGATAATTTGGAATCTGGGTATGGGTTCTTCTGTTCCAAGACAATATTCTAAATCGTCTGGTTCTTTAGCAAATCCCAAAGATGTTGCTTCTGCTCTTGCACCAGTAGTAGGTTCTTCAAGTGTAATGAATATACCTGCATATGCGTTCTCTTTTGTTATAGTATGTGCAAAGTCTCTAATCATACCATTGTTTATAGCACCACCTTTAACTTGAACAACAACAGCACACGTTTCTTTTCCATTTTCATTATAAATGTATCTTACACCATCTACACCTAAATCTGGTTTACGTGGTCTAGCACCCACCATACTCAATGCCCAATATTCAAATTGTGTTTTGTTTTGTTTTGCTAAAAACTTAGCACTTTCTAAATCTTCAGGCATCCCCTTTATATCAATATTCAAATCTGGATACCGTTGTTTCATTCTATTTACAATTACGTTTATAGATAAATATGTTATATCTATACCAATCCATTTTCTTTTAAGTTCCTGAGAGGCATCAACAGCAGTACCGCATCCACAGAATGGATCGAGAACCACATCACCTTCATTTGAAGATGCTAATATAATACGTTTTAAAAGTGCAACTGGTTTTTGTGTAGGATAACCTAACAATTCATTTTTAATTCTTCCTACGGGTGTAATATCAGCCCACCAATCTTCTGGTATCTTTCCTTTTATATCATATTTTTCAAATTTATCATCTAAATTTTCATATTCCTTACCAGCATATATACCTGTTCGTGATTTAGCGGCATCTAAACTTTTCTTATATGGTACTCTAATTGCATCTGGATTAAATGTGAAAACATCTGTTTTAGTATAACGTAATATTATATCATGTTTTCGTGGAAAACCACTTTTTGATGCAGATGGTCCAGTATAGCACCATACAATTTCATTTCTGAAATTGGTTAATTTAAATACACTATCCATTAATAATTTTAAATAGTGACTTGCTGTAGAATCGCAATGAAGATATATTGATCCTGTGTTTTTTAAAACTCGATGGAATTCCAATAATCTAACAGCCATCATCACTAAATAAGCACACATATCATTTGTTCCTAATAGATCATGCAATGCTTTAATCAATTGTGTTACTTCTTGTGGAACGGCAGAATTTTCAATTAAATAACGATAGTTTTTCTCAGCTTCTGCATCCCAATGCCATGTATCAGTAAAAGCCTGTATTTGCGATTGTGATCTCTCACCAGATGGCTCTTTATATAATATGTTATAATTTGCTTTTGAATTGAATGGTGGGTCTAAATATATTAGATCAACCGATTCATCCTTGATATGTTTTCGCATTACTTCTAGGTTATCTCCATACCAGAGAGTATTTTTTTCAACGGACATTAACTTTCACACCTATTTATAACCTATATCTTACTTATAAACTTTGTGGATTACTTCAATGTCCCATATTGAGAGTTGATAAATATTTTAAGTGCCTTTCTCTGTGGGCTGTTTTTTGATAAAATTTTCATTAATTTCTCGATTTCTGTCTGTCGTTCCAGTTGTGAAAGTCGTTGTAGATCGTATGGGAGTAAATCTATCCAATTTGTCATTTTAAACATCTGCCATACTTTTAGATATAAATTTTTGCCACTTACGCATTATTTTTCGATCTTCCCTAGAAAGTGTAGATTTTAAATCCTGTTCTTTTTCAGATTTGACATATAAACGTTGTGCCTTACGCCATTGTTCCCTTTTTTTTGTTAATCTAATACTACCATTTGATTTACGTGGTCTACCAACAGACTTTTTATATTTTATATTTTTATTTTTTGCCATTTTAAGCACCTGTCACAAAGTATAAGTTCTTGTGGCTTCTTGTGAGAGCAACGAATTTACAGTTGTCCTCTTCCCTGATAGCCCAAGCGTTCCCAGACTTTAGAGCTAGTGGATGTGGCATCAGATCGTACCTGATGATGAAGATGTTATCAGCCTCAAGTCCCTTGGCTCTGTGGGTAGTTGAGAAGATTACACCTTCCGCAACGTCTGAGAAGATTGTGTTGATTTTGTGGATTATCTCATCGAGTGTGTCACACTCTTCTGCAAGAACCATAATTGTCTCGTACTTATCGTCAAGTGCTTGTGCAAGTCTCTCCTTATTCTGATCCATCAATCTTTGACGTTGCTTCTGGTAGTAGGCTGAGAAGAGTGAGAAGAATTCGTTTAGCTCCATTTCCCTGTCCTTGGTGATCTTTTTGATAAGGTTCTCAAGTTCCTCACCGATGCTCTTTCCGACTATCACAGCCTTGATTCCTCTCCTGATTAGTGCAAAGGCTGGGTTCCTATAGCAAACAATCTAAAAGGAACGTTTATTGAAGGTATACTAATCTCTGTACCTATGAAATAGAAGGCAAGAGCTATAGAGAGCATTGTGAGGTTTCGTGTAGTTATTTTAGTTTGCATATATCATTTTTCCTCTAATAAATTTTTCTTTATTTGATATAGCTTCAGAAACCCACTCTTCCAAATTATCCAGTTCTGAGCTTGTTATAATAATAAGTTTATATCCTTGTTCAAGATATGTTCTATTTCGTTCATCATCAAGTTCTCGTATGTTCTTTGGAACCCAAGGTAGTTTAGGATTGTGCCCACCAGCACCATCATATTCAATAATTATAGGAAGTGACTCGTGAATAAAGTCAGGATTATGATCACCTATATGAATTGCCTTATTTCCACAAAATCTAAATCCATATTTTTGAATTGCACCCAAAATATACTTCTCTTCTTTATTTGGTTGCTTATACATTAGTGATAATTTATGATACTTCTCTTCCGGAGTCATAGCATCCCATCGTGCTTGTGTCGCTATTGCAATTTTCATAACACTTGAATTAGTATATTTTGTATCTCCCTTATTCCAACCAACTTTTCCTTTCATACCATTGTTAATTCTTATTTCATGTAACTTTTCCTTAGACATAAGACTACACTTATGCTTACCTAGCTGTGTTTTACTAATCTTGCCTTTAGTTTCTTCTGATATAACTCTACCCATTCTAGCACGTGATAGTTCTTCCTTATATTTTTTACCTTTTTCTTCACCAAATATTTCTTCGTATGTTTTACCCTTTCTAAAAATAGAACTTTTCTCTTTTAACTCTAATGCCTTTTTCTCACCATACATTTCTTCAAGCGTCTTGCCACCCCTTACTCTAATACAAGTTTCTGAATGTATCTTCTTTAGTCTTTCAATCGTATCCTCATCGTATCCTTTCTCTTTATATGTCTTTCCCAACTGCCATTTTGAGTAGGTATTTTTTAGTTCCTTTGAAACCAAAATTTCATTGGGAAAAATCTTTAAATAGTCTAATCTACTATAAATGTTTAATCCTAGTGAATGTTGTACTTTCTGACAAGATGGTGATTTGAAATGATCACTTCGTAAAATTCTGAGATGTTTACCACAAATCTTACATTTAATCAAATACAAATACTGTGCCACCTAACAGCTTCCGTAAACCATCGTGGGAAAAATTTAATATTTTGATAAAATAAATCTGTAAATTTTGAATCTAAAACAAACGTTTCCCCAAAATCTGTTTCACTCCTACAGACTCTACCATACGTTTGGATCAAGTTTTGACATGCTTGGTATTCATACCAGCCACTGTCAATTTCTGTCCTCTTTTTGACCTGTGGATCACCAAGATAGGGATAGGGGATTTTTGTGATTATTTGCCATCGGGCTAGATCATCGTGCAGGTCTACACCAAGACGCATTGAGGGAGTAACCATTATTGACGGTGCTTTCGACTCAAAGAAGTGCTGGAACACAATATCACGCTTTTCCTCATCGTTGTCCACGTTGGAATACATTATATTCTTGTATCTGGAATTATTTAAAATATACCTTGCTATGTCATTTGTGTGCGAGTGAATAACGCCCTTGTCCTTTATGAGATTCGGCAAGAGTTCCCAATCTATGTAATTCAGCATCTTTGGGAGATATTCTTCCATAGTCTTGGCGGTTGCTTTGCCTTGCGATCTAACGTATAGTGGTCTATTCTGAACGGGGAAGTTACTGCTATTCACTCTGAGGAATTTAACCTCTTCATCTATGCCAAGATAGTTCTTGAGTTTGTCTGGGTCTAGGATTGTGGCTGATATTAGGATGTGCTTGTTTGTGTGCTTGAAGAGATTTGCCTTGGCAAATTCAGATATTTTTACGGGTCTGAAATGTACAGAATCGCCATAGTCATTGTTGCCCACACTCCAAACCCAGTTGTTTGGGTTCTGTTCCATGTTTCTGATAAGTATGTCCAGCTTTTCTAAGAAGTTGTCGGTGAGCATTTTGGACTTGATTTGACTTGGATCAACCTGTTCAGCTTCCATGCCCTCTTCTGTGCCAAAAATGTCTGCCCTATCTTTGATAATTTCATATATTCTCTGCAACCAGTTTTGCCATTCACCGATGGTTGCTATGTGATTTGGTATATTTATCTCAGCTATCTCTAGGAACCTTGTTATTCTGTTGAGTGCCCACTTTGTAATGTTCATCTCAATGAAAGCCATCAACATGGATTCGATTGTATGAGCCTCATCAAACACGCCAAGTTCACGTTGAGAGAATGAATGAGAAAACAACATTTCATTCAGGAAATAATGATAATTGTGGATGGTGAGTGGTGTATGGATAGCTTCATCTTTAACTTTCCAATATCTGCAATGTGGTTCCACCACATCTCTCCAATCAAGTTTCACACCATATTCATCGTATGGAGTATCATCACCGTTCTCATCTGGATTGTCCTTGGATATTCTATGTGGCTTGTATGCACATCTGTAGGTCATGTTTCGGATACAGGGTGCATCACCACAGGTTGGATATTCACCCTCATCAATTTCTTTATCTTCATAGAGGGATGTGACGTTCCTCTTCATAACACTACAGGTGTAATTGTTTCTACCCTTGATTATTTTTATGTCTGGAAAGTCTCGAAGATACTGATTTTGTAAATAAATATCTGATACTACAAAATGGGTGAATTTATTTCGTGTTTTAAGAAGCCAATTTGCAACAGTGTATGCCATAGCACTCTTACCTGCACCCGTTGGTGCTTCTATAAAGATGTAGTTAAAATTATCCCAGTTTCTTTCAACAGCCTCTATCACTTCTTTTTGATATGGTCTGAATGTTGGATATGGAAAATATTGACTTATTGACATTTATGTTCACCGTTAATGATGTTGATTAAATCATTTTTATATTTACTATATTTGATCATATAAACATTTTGTTTACATTTTATTTTTTCTTCATATTCTTTTGGTAAATATTCAGAAATCAATATAGTAAAAATTGTTGGATATTGACCCAAAAAATTTAAGAACTTTATAAAATTACTTTCATACATCATACCTTTAACTTCTATAACCATATTTGGTGACAACCAAAAATCTGGTGTATATGTCATTGATTTTTCATTACAAATAACAGGAAAGGCTTGTTTTTCATATGAATATTCTATATGATTTTTCTTTAAAAATATTCCTACATCAGCTTCCCAACCGCTACGTACTTTATGTCCTAACTCTGGATAGAAAGTAAAAATAGGATATCTGGGGATTCCAAACGAACCATTTTTTTCACCTAGTCTTTTTTGCCCACCAATACTTATTTTATTATGAACTTCTAAAGCACGTTCCTTCCCAAAACGTTCTTCTGGTGTTGTTGTTTTTTGAATATTATTCCATCTTTTAATATTTTCTAAATATTTTAAATATCTTTCTTCACCATCAATTTCACCATATTTAGCAATAAATCTCCACTTGGCGTTAGAATCTTTTGGCGTATTTATACTACAATTATGCTTCATTTCTAACCATCGTTTTTCACCTTCAATATCACCATATTTATGAATAAGTACATCGTGTGGTGATCCTCTATTTTTTATTTCTATTAAATGTTTTTCTCTATTTGTATTCCACCCTGTTAGATTATGTATATTATTCCAAGTTGAAGAACAGGATTGAGAACAAAACTTTCTATTAGAACTTTTATATGCAAGAAATGTTTTACCACAACCTATACAAATATGGCTTACGATGGACATTTGCTAAGTAGAGTTTAAACAGCCATTTATAAACGTTATGGTTGTTTAGGATATAACATCTAATATTCCAGCAATGCTTTTTATGCCCTCTAAAACTCTATCCTTGTGCATCTCTTTACAGATTATTGTTATTTGATAACTTTTTATGGGTGAATCACCAAGAATAGCTTCCCAGAGTTGAGGAATATACTGTGACATAATACCAGCTTCTGGTTCTGCCCTGAATTTGTAAATAGTCTTATGATCATCATCTATTGTGAAATCTGGTATAATTAGACCCCAATCTCTATTATTTTTCCAAGCCTCTTCAAACTCTGCATTTGTTATTTCGAGTGGCTTGAATATATCAAAACACTCTGCCTTGGTCATTGATCCTTTATCGTAAAGAATCATTGGAATTGCTGAAAAAAGTGTAAACATACCAATTTTAACTACCATTACAAAACCATCTCTGGAAAGAGAATATTTAAAGTTGCTTATAAGTGTTTCGGTTTGATAATTATGTTTCTGTAGTTTTCATGTTCTTGAAGTCTGTGATGTATTTATCAAGGTTTTTAATTGTAAATTCCAACCGCATCTTTAGCTCTACCATGTCGAGTGGCAAACCACCTGCTATAAGGGTGAGTCCAAAAAATCTCTTCTTTTCCTTCATTGGCTTGACCATAGCCTCATCCATGAGATCAATATCTTTTGATATACGATTAACCCTATCGAGTATTATTTTATACGATAGGTTTGCGTTCTCGAAGAGTTGAACAATCTCGGTTCTTTCGGCTTCAGTAACCATAGATAGTAAGTATAAATTATCTGGTATATAAGTGTTGTGGCGGTGAGAGAGGGAATCGAACCCTCACAAGGTTGCCCCCACATGTTTAGCGAACATGCCCGATACCGTTACGGAATCTCACCAAGTTAAATAAAACAGTGTGTTGTAACGGAATCGTGTGATCACTTAAATCCAAATTACCTTCATTGTTCTTGGTCTTGGATCATATGGGTTTGGTTTCGGGTGATGTTCATCCCTAACCTCAATCCAGCCACGACCACCACAGCCGTGACATGGGTATCCACAATATTTTCCTGTACCGTGACAAATGGGACATATTTGTGCGTGTGCCATCTACTATTTCACCTCTATTAAAAAAGTGTATTGTTTGTATTTAAATGTTGTGGTTTAAATATGGCACATTTGGCAGTAAGCATCGAACTTCCGTTTGGAACGGATTCTGCGAATCTTCAAACGGTTCTTCACATCATCGGGTGTGATACCTGTACGATTTCCTTTCTGCCACTCCATGAAAACTTTCATGTCAGCAGAGTCTGTGTTTGGTCGATCCTCTTTGATAATATATGTTTGCATGGTAATTAAAACACCGACCTTATTTATAAAGTTTTCGGTTACTCAAAAACCATGTCTAAATTTTCAAAATAACTTTCTATTCTTTTCCTAGCCATCTCAGCATATTCAGGTGAAAGTTCTATACCGATATAGTTTCGGCTGAGTTGCTTTGCGGCTATACAGGTTGTACCAGAGCCAACAAAAGGATCGAGAACAACACCCTTGGAAGGGCAACCAAGTGTGACTAGATATGTCATGAGTTTGATTGGTTTGACAGTAGGATGTATGTTTGTGTGCTTTGGTGTCTGCCCTCTATTTGATGGATTGCCTGATGATTCTGTATATTTATTGCTAAAAATTTCGTGGCTACCATATCTCCCATCCTCATATAGAACTTCTTTCTTTTCACCAGTTAAACCACCATCACGTTCTGAGGTTGAGGCTTTAGGAACCTGTAAAATACCATGATGTTGTGCCCAAGCATCGAGATCAAAGTAACGGGAGAAGGAACCAGAATCTTCTACACCACGTTCTGATAAATATTCATTATATTTACCATATATGTTTGTTTTTTTATAATTATCGTTATTCTTTTCGGTTTCACTAACTGTTCTTATATTACTATGTGTAGTCTTACCATCATTTAAGACATCATCACTAACAAGAATGTTGGCTGGAAAACGACCCTTTTCTGAAGGATTATATTTAAACCCATTTTGTTCTTCATAGTAATCCTTTGGTCTAAATTCTTGTTTAACATTTTCCTTTGTTATAGAAGCATATCCCTGTCCCATCATTGACTTGGGTGAGTTATTAGATGGTATTCTGCAACCATCAACATTCATAGCACCCGTACCCCATTTGAGGACATTATCAACTGTGGTTTTTTCTGAGAGTGGCTTTTGAACCATAAAGATAACTTCGAGTGCTGGTTTCAGACCAGAAACTGCTTTCCAACCAGACCACTTCTTGGCTAAGTCTGAGGATGGTTCGGTAAGATCGTATTCAGGTTTAAAACCACCATCAAGTGCTGGATTGTTTTTACCTAAACCAGCTTGACCTTCACCGATTTTTTCTCTATCATCTGAATACCTTTTTATTATCCAATCCCACTCATCGGTTAGATTCATAACTTTTTTTATCTTAATCCACTTCTCTTGTGTTGGGAAAGCAGAAGTCCAACGATCTTTACCATCCATCTTGTAATATGATGTTGCTGTAAATCCACATTCTTCATTTATCTGAAATTGTGTCTTTCCACATTTTTTTATTTGTTCTCTAAACCATTTTTTAAAGGTTTTTATTATATCTGGATGGTTTGCACCTTTGGCATCTATCCCCTTTGATACATCATATGCTTTTGGAAACCCAGAGTTACCAGTTAAGAAAATTTTACCATTCCTACGGGCTACGAAACTACCTGTTGAGACAGTGGGGCAGAATACCCATCCTTCATAATATTCTGGGGTGATAGTTGCCATAGTGGTTCGATAGCTTTTCCGTGTTCGTGAAGTTTGTGATCTCGATTCGTGGCGAACAGAACTAAATTTGATAGAGCATTGTTGGTTGGATCGTGATCTAGGTGATGAACAACCTCTACTCTCAATAGAGAACGATTTAGAATTTTTGCTACAATTAGTCGATGTTCCATTACATAACCATCTTTCCGAGTCATTGAAATGTACTCTTTTGGGCATCGAACATATTTCACGCCTATATAATTTCCGTGGGTCTTGAAATAAGTAATCCCCCCTTTCCAAGCCCAATTTTTCTCGCCCAACATATTTTCTCTCTGTATTTGTTTTCTTTCTTCTGACACCCTTCTTTCTTTGAATCCCCTTGATTGATGACAATATTTCCGAATATTCACACTTTGACGGCAGTTTATTGAACAAAAAAGACCCATATTTTGATTTTTTCTTAACCATGCTGGATATATCAGGAATGGTTTCTTGCAAGATTGACATATCTTCCAGATAAGGCACACTGGCTGTCCATGCCCTCTGCCCCGACCTTTCTTTGGTGATTTCATTACCTCTGATGTGTAAAAGTTTTCCCTCTCGTTCAATAAGGCAACGATGATTTCTGGTAACGAGTTGGTCTGTAGTATCTGATTTAATTCTAAGCATGGTATCTTTGATCTGATAAACGTTCCACCATATAGGAACTTCCCAGAAGTATCGATCTGTTTCATGGTTATATATAAGTATTTCCTTACTTATAAATATATTGGATATATTGAACCGTTCCCATCCATCTTTTGTTAGTATTTCAGTATCATTTGAGAGACAGGCATACACCCAAGATATGAAACTTTGTGAGAGTTCAAATCCGCTTTCCTCTAAGAGTTGAGCCATACGCCACATCAAGTCCTGTCTAGGAGAGGACATTACAAATGCTAGTGCCCCCGGTTTAAGGACTCGACACATTTCGATAAAGGCTTGTTTTGGTGGAAGTGCCTTATCCCACGCTTTTCCCATAAAATTCAAACCATATGGTGGATCGGTTACTATACAATCTATGGAATTCTCTGGAAATGTTTTCAGGACATCTATGCAATCACCCTGAATAACTTGATTTAGTGGAAGAGACATAATATAAACCTATCTAAGTTCTGGGTTTATTAAGGTTTCGGTTCTTTTGTCATTATGCTTAGGCTACGTTCCAATCCAGCAATATATCCTTCTTGGAATATAGCCAAGTCCCTATCTTCTTTAGACATAGTAAGCAACTCTTTCTCATTTTCTGCTAAAAACTTAGCAAGTATTTTTTCTGTAGGAGATTCTATATTTTCTACCAAAGTATCTCACTACTATAAAAATTAAAGATACTTAAAAAGGTTTCGGTTTACGCCACTGTGACACGGATGCCTCTTTCCTTTATGACTTCCTTGAATATGTTTTGAATCTCTGTTTGGTAATCATCGTAAATCACCTTTATCTCACAGAAATAAATTTTGTCGTATGTGAGCATCCTTTCAGCATAGTCTGAGATAAGGGAATCGACCACACGGAATTCAGCATCAGTAACCATTCCTTTGCGACACATGTAGGTCATGTAGACAAGGGAATCCCAGATGGAACGATCACAGAGCATAACAACCTTGGGGTCTTTGTCGAACTTAGTGAGATAGTTTTCTATAAATTCCTCATCACGAATCTGTTCGTGAACCATCCACTCCTGAGCCTTAAAGGTTTGAAGTGGGTCTTTACAGAGCCTAGCCTTTTCAGCTACAACCATGTTCGGAATTCTCATGTCACTCAACATTCGAGAGACACGGTTCACAGTTGTGGTCTTGCCCGATCCTTATGCCCCGATCCAAGCCAGCTTGATGAGTTGAGTTTCCATTTTACACCACATATAGGTTGTGTGGGTGCTTAAAAAGTTTTCGGTATATAAAACGGAAGATTTAAATACAACATCAACACCTACTGTTACGTTGAAAAATGATTTGTGATAAGATATATAAAGTGCTAAATGCTGATTTTTGTGATGATGATCAAAAATTTCTCGATCTTTTTTTCATTATAGGTAGTTTCTGTTTTATTATTACTATAGGACTTTATCAAATTTATAATGTTTTATTGAATATCCCAATCCTATATTCAGTAGTAGGCTTAATTGGACTTTTGGAAATATTATTCTTGGTAGATAGAGAAAAGCCAAAGGAAGATCAAAGCCATATGTTATTTACTGTAGAACGCAAATTATTATCACTTATTGACTTAGCCATCGTTATCGGTATAGCAGGTGATTTAAAATGGGTATATGATCAATTACCATCAGTTGCTGAATGGTTGGGAATCTCACAACCATACCTTTGGAATCTTGCTACAGATTTTGCTATGGCATGTTTATATGTAATAATCATAATCGTATCCATTTACATATATATATGGTTAAATAGCAAAAAGTACGACAGAAAGCCGAGAAAATATATATAAATATTTTACTTATTTTTCTTCAGGTAATGTGTGATGGTATAAAGTTTCATACCAGCATGTTCAGATTTGAACTTCACATTCTTGACGATTGGCGTGTAGCCCGAAATGCCCTCTCTTATTGCCTTTATGAATTTTGCCTTTGCATCACTAGCATTTTTTCCATATAGTTCGTCTTGACGATACTGTATTTTAGAGATATATGTGCCTTTGTAATAGGTTACTGTATACCGTGTAAATCGTTTTCTGTCACCATGATCGAATGATAAATCCAACTGTGGATACTTATCTTCTGGGAAATCGTTTCTAAAAGCGTAATTTTGCATACGATCTTCTAGCTTCTTGGCACTAGCCCTGTTTTTGAAAACTTTGGTATATTTGCGGAGTTGCATTAAGATTTTCCTGCCCTTTTAACCCTCAACATACTTCTTGAAAAGTACCCTTGTTCGACAAGCCTATCCATGAGTTCTTTTTTAGATTTTGCCTCTACAACAAGCAATTTTCCGTTTCTATACTCCCATATTATGTTCTTTCTATCTTTCCATTTTGTTCCAATATTATATTTTACCATAGATTCACCTCTTCCTTGGTCTGATTGATGCACTTTCTTTATCCAATACATAACCTAGTTTCGAGAGGAAGGCTGTTCGTTGTTTTCCGTGTAAAATTTTAATGCCATTTTCCTTGGCTTTTGAGAAGCTATAGAAGTTGGTTCTAACATAACGATTCCCATGAAATAAAGCACCCTTGAATGTGTCTGGTACGGTGAGTGGATTCCACAGGTACACAATCACATATTCTTTTCCAAGTTCTTTCGGTATAGCCATCATTTTATGATACACTCCTGAAATAATTCATATCTTTTATCTTCCTCTTGAGGATTGCCACAGACCAAGATCGGTCTGCGTATCTTGGGAAGGCGTTCTGTAGGCTCTTGTTGTTATCGAAGTCGTTGCCTATCCATCTACGCCTGTTGTTGTATTCGTCTATAAGTTCATCTTTTTCGTTTGCTTTACGTTTTGTCATTTTTATTTACTCCTTTTTGCTGATATAAAAGCATCAATTATATAATCCGTAAGACCTTCTTTCTTTGCACATTCCTTAAATTTCTTTGCCTTTGGTGTACTTACTCTAATCCACATTCCCTGTAAATGAAGTGCTTTTTTATATCCAAATTGTCTTGCAAAATTTACTTCTGCTTTTGAATATATGGCTTTATACACTTTTTTATCTCTAACAGAAACGTTACCTTGTCTACTCATTTTATTCACCCATATCCTTGAGCATCATCTTTGCTTCTTTTTCACTGTAACCAAAGTAGTCCATCAAAGCCCTCTTCTTGCTGAAACGGACACCCCTTTTAGTGCCTGTGGAAGTTCCACGAACTTTGACAACCTTGTACCAAGTGACATACTCATCGTTGCCGAAACGGTTCTTGAATGTGTCAGATTTCTTGAAGTCTGCTACAGTGTCTATTCTAGGTTCGTTGAATGTATCCATCAGCTTCCCGTACATATATACTTTGAACGTTGCCATCTTACATCTGGTATAAGTGTGCGGTAGAAGTATATAAATGTTATGATATTAATTTAATCTCTTGTATATAAAACATAAAGTAGTGGTTTACCACTTTTTGTATCTGTTTTATATGATTTTGTTACATAAAGACTTCCAGAATATCTGTGTGGACTTCTAAGAAATTTTTGTATAGCTCTTCTACTGGTATCCATATGCCCTTCCAATAAATATGGTTTTCCTCTATAAATAATTCTTTTGGGAACAAAATAATCATTAACACCAAAAGTAAATTTATAACTCATATTACGTGTGTCATAACTCATTTTACATCTATTAATATTACAGCGAACTAATATATAAATGTTATGATATTACCTTATACCGTACTGATTTCTGTGATGGTATGTTCTTTGGTCTGTCCTTCGCCTGAACAGATTTATGTTAGTTTCCTTCTCTAGTTGGAAGGCATATAATGTGCCATATGTTCCGACACCAAATTGAACACTTACAACGTCTGGTGAATTTTCTGTGGCATCGTCAAGAACTTTAACGGTCTGCCCGACTCTGATTGTTGTCGTTTTCTTGCCAAGTGTTGAAACAACAACCTTCATACTTTCAGGAACGGGAACTGCATGATAATAATGATTTTTCTTGATCGTTTTGTATCCATAGTAAATACAAGTCAAAGTATATAAGTCTTATGATTTTAAAAATTTTACTTCACGCACATCAAATATTTTTACAGCCTCATCTTTTGCTTTTAGAAACTCATAACCTTTTTGTGTTATGCTATATGATCTAAAATAGTGCCTTTTTGTTTCATTAATTTTTATCAATTCTTTTTCTAATAGTATAGATAAATATTCGCTACCAATTGTATAATTCAAACCACACCAACCAAAGATTTTTGACTTTGATATTGGTGTTTTTGTTAGCACTAGTATATCGTAATACACATCAAATTTTCCTCTTCTATGTTTAGACAAAATATCACCTTTTCCAGATATGGATCGCACCATATACGAAGCGACTCATACCATACGGATGTGCTGGATTCACGGGATAATGGAATTCGTCTTTGTATATGTTGTCCTTGTAGAAAGCCTCATCCGAGAACGTTGACATCGGTTCGGCTTTGATCTCTTTCTGAAGTTCCAGATCATCTGTAAAGAACTCCCATTCGCCAAGGCTCTCGATTATGTCATCAATTGAACCATTTGTCGAACAGAACTTTGCACAGGCAATTAAGTCTGGGTCTGGATAAGGATGACTGTGACCCTCATAAACGTCTGGATAGTACACACCATCTAAATCGACAGTGAACATCCATCTTCTTGACATATCTTTCACGATATGTAGTGAAAAGGAAGTTGCTTATAAGGTTTTGGATTAGTTTGCTTTCATACCCCACTTTCCGGATAAGAATTTCTTTGTTTTTATTACCTCTCCACCATTACTCTTGTAGCCAATAAGTTCGCCTTGTGGTGTAATTATGTAGATTTGACCGAACCAACAATTAGGATCATCTGAATAGATTGTATCACAACCGACATTTCCAGACTTTAAGCAATAGTAATAGAAATGTCTACTAACTTGTTCTTTGAACATTAGGTTTCCGCATCTTGGACATGGAACATCTTTAATTGTCATGCTGTTCATCTTTCATATCATCGAACTCATCTCTAAGGGTACTCAGTAGAAAAATTGTAAAATCATCTTCTAAAAGTGTGTAATACATAAACTGCTTTGCTAGTGAACCTACCATTCTCTCAGAATTTCCCCAATTCTCAGAATGTAGTCTACCCTTAACCTGTTTGATTGTTTTTGTCGGTGTGACATAGTATTCTTTTTCCATGTCCTCTGGGAACATTCGCCTGAAGAAATAGGCGTGTAAGAATTCATGAAAATAGACTTCGAGTATCCACGCACTTATTTCACTTATTTTTGATTCATCGGACTTATCAGTTTCACCGAAACATTTCCAGATTTCATCAAGAAAGATTTGACCATAATTATATGGGCAATCACCCAACATCCACCCACCAGTATTCTTTTTTATTCTCCAAATTACAGGTATACCATCTCTGAGCTTGTTATGAAATTTTGGTGGAATGGGAACATATTCTTGATCTTTTTTATCCATTGTGCTACATATATCAAGTACAGACGGTATATATAAGTTTTGTCATTTTCATCATATCTGCCATTTTGTTATTTTTATTATTTAGTATATTACTACTTTATTATTCCTATTGTTTTTAGAATGGTGGTGGGATAGTACACCAGAACGTTACTTAACCAATACGATACCTCTCTGGTCGGGTATCTCCCACCAAGACCCCTGCTATATAGGGTGGGATTATTACACCACATCGGGTCGGGATTCCCCACCTCTATCCCTGTCTATATAGGGGTTTATTTATGCAGGTTAACCCCACAATCCTGCGTAGTTATAGGGAGTTTTTATCCAGCAGATAGGTTATCTCCCAACCTTACGGTATGAGAGTTTTCACAGGGGCTGGGTTCACACCAGACCACCAGACGGGATTGCTCCCAACCCATAGGAGGCGTTTTCGGTTGTAGAGCATATGGGCTTCCACCATCGGGTTTCGCCTTTCCCTACCACAGTACACCCGTGCGGTTGCTCACTTCCGCTTGGGGCACAGACATTGCCCGAAGGCTCTCTGTGCATTATTAACGAAACACTACAAATATATAAACCTTTCGTTTATCATTTAAAATATTTTGAATATTTCTTCTTTAACTCTTCCCTTCTCAGCATATCCAATTTTATCTCTTTAACATGTCTTTCCACAGCTTTTTTATCATATTCTTTTTGTAGTTCATCAAGTGTCTTGTTGTGATTAGCAATACTTATTCCTGTGAGTCTACTTGCATATCTATCTGCAAAGTCCTCTTCCTTTTTGCTTGATATTCCCTTGATATATCCACCTCTGACTTCATCCCAATTATCTTGAACCCTCTTCAAGTGACCAAGTTCATGTGCTATTGTGAATTGAAGGTATTTCTTGGCTCTTTTTATATCCACCTTTGCAACTTCTTGATAGTGTTTGTCATCAATCTGTATTATATTACTTATAAGTTGTTTTGTCTTTGGGTTGAATCGTGTTTTAAGTTTTGCTGGTGTTTTAACTCTAGCAAACTTCACCTCAATGGGAATTTTTATACCTGATTTAACATAATATCTTTGGACCATTTTTCGTATTGGTTTTCTCAATTTCTCATCACCTTTATTCTTCCAATTAAATATTCTCTATTGTTATGTGCTGGATGTTCGACAATATCAGATGCAAGTGTTTCTAGCACTCTTCCAACCTCTGGTCCTCTGAAACCATATTCCATAACATCATGTCCATTAACCTTGAGCATTGCCCTTCCAGTTGGCTCTTTCTTAGCACGGACTTCCTTCAATGCTTCCATGAATTCTGTACCATAAATTCTCTCTCTTGGTGTTCCAGAGGCTTTTATATCAGCTATGTTGAATAGTGCCAAATCTTCTATGATGTTTTCATTGTTGTGTTTGTTTAAGTATCTCCTAACATCTCTTGGAGTAATCTTTTTGTTATACATAAACATATCCATGTGATGTTCAACTATAGAAACTAAATATTCTTTTTCGGCTTTTGATAGCTTCAACTCATCTGCTAGTCTTTCCACCTTTATTTTACCAAGATATGCATGTTCAACACTAGGCTTCTCAATATCATGCAACAGACCAGCTAACCTGAGTATCGGTTTCTCCTTTGGTAGATATTCAACGGTCTTTAGTGTGTGTGTGAGAACATCATATTTGTGATGTAGTGGGTTCTGCTCCATGCCCTTGAGTCTGGACAGTTCTGGAATTACCTGTTCAGCAAGTCCTGTATCGACCATGAGCCTGAGTGATGTGGTTGGATCATCAGATTCGAGAATTTTGATAAGTTCATCTCTAACCCTTTCCTTTGGAATTTTGGCTAGGAGTTTCCTTTGCCTTCTAACTGCTCTAGTTGTGGCTGGATCAGTCTTGATTCCATATCTTCCAGCAAACCGAATGAACCTCATCATGCGGAGTGGATCATCTTTAAACCTGTCATTTGGATTCCCAACAGCCCTGAGTATACGGTTTTTAATATCTTCCCTACCGCCATATGGGTCTATGAATTTATCGTGGAAAGGATCGAAACAAATTGCATTAATTGTAAAATCTCTTCTTGAAAGGTCTTTTACAACATCCTTTTCCCACCTGACAAGCTCTGGATGCCTTGAATCTGAGTATTTTCCCTCTGAACGATAGGTGGTTATTTCGTATGGTTTGCCATTATAAATCACGGTTATTGTACCAAATTCTTCACCTGTAGGAATTGCCTTGTATCCTCTATCCCCGAAAACTTTCATAATTTCTTGTGGGTTGGCATCTGTCGTAATATCAACATCATGGATCGGATTACCCATAATAAAGTCTCTAGTAGCACCACCAACAATGTAGCCTTCATATCCAGCATCGTGAAGAATCTGAATTACATTTCTACCAGAAACCATTTCTATGGGCAAACAGAGTTTGTGAATCTTGGTTATAATGATTTTCTTTTTTCGTATTTCATCGCCACGAAGATATGATCTAACATTGACTCTATGACCAGAAGGAACCTTTCTAATATGGGCTGAAACACGGTGCTTTATCATTGGTGTAATATTGTACTTAGAACTATATAAATACTATGATAATTAATATGTTTACTCAGAACCATCATCATAAAAAATTTCTGGGACATCTAAGAGTCTTATTTCTTCACGTTTACATTCTTTCCTGAAAGACTCTACATATTCCTTTTCCCATTCGGATTCAGCTTCTAAGCGTCTTTGACGCATTTCTTCCTTTTCTAAAAGTAGGTCTTTAACCTCATCCTTAAGTTCCTTGTTGGCTTTTTGTTTAAAGGTCATTTGTTGTACCAAATGAGTATGGGCTTGGTTATATTTAAACTTTTCTATGAATTATCTTTCTTTCTAATATTCCACAAACAAACTATAATAACCAAAAAAGCAATAATCATTCCGACATAATAATATGCACTTGGTGGTGCAATTATTGGTTCAAAACTACTCACCTTAACATCCTCTCTGCCTTTTTTGTTACCCTTTTAACAATAGAATGAACTGAGTTTGGTTCGTTATTCTCAATGACAACACATGGATTACCATAAGCAACAACACCATCTGGGATGTCTTTGACAACGTTGCTACCCATTCCAATAACACTATTTTTACCTATATGCACACGATTTCGTACAACTGTACCTGCCCCGATATATGTGTTCTCTCCAACAGCACCATATCCACATATTATAATACCATTCATTAATTGTGCATTTCTATGAATATGTACATCGTGACCAAGCATACAATATGCGTTCATAATAACATAATCTTCTATAATTGTATCTTCAGTTGAACCCATACTAACATTAACAAAACAGCTAATATAAACACTATTTCCAATTATAACTTTGCCCATTTGAGTGAGTTTTTTTCGTTCTATAGTCGAAAAATCAGAAAATGTAAAAGGTTTGCTACCAATGATACAGTGTTCTCTAATTTCCGTGTTATCACCTATGATAACACAATCCCTAATTATGGAAAATTCTCCTAATATGAAGTCCTTTCCTATCTTTTTTGTTTCTACTATGCTATTTATACTCATTTTGTTTTCTTCTCAGATTGCCAATATCTATATACTATTTTACCATCAGAAATCAATGTCTTTGCATCTCTGATGAGTTTTCCCGCTTTTATTATATCAAAATCCATATCTTGAGCAATTTTTTCGCTTGTGGAATCAGCAATTTTTTCAAGTGTATCATAACCAGCATCTGCCCATTTCCTAGCTGTTTCATAGCCAACACCACATAATTTTTGGGTTTCATATTCTACCATTTAACCAGCCTTCTTACCATATAGTCATAAATGAGAGTATATATGTGTTTTGTTCGTAGAAATCTATCTATCTTCATGTTTACACTCAAACAATTTTATCTTCTCCGATTTGAAATAAACACCTATAACGTTGACCTTTTGAGCAACTTTTTCCTTCACCCTCTATACAATGACAAATTGTACCTGTGTTACGATAATCAGCAATTAAAACTATAACCAATTTCCCATCAACTGGACAACTTCTCTGAATCACTTACACCCTCTTCTTGACATTTTCATCAGCCACCAAATCTGGTGCTATTACATTGAATTCGTTCATTAATACCTTTCCTAATAAAATTACTTAAAAACTGTATCAAGAGGTTCTTCTTTCTTTGGCTTTTTTGAGCCTGTAAATTTGGTAAAACACCCCATTTCTGCTAGATCACTATCCAGAGCCTTACATTTATACTCAAGATTAAATTTGCAGGTTTTCTTTGCACATCGAGCAACTTTGATCGATTTGGTAACACCATAAGTTCTAACTCTATGAAGCATGGCTTATCAGCAAATGTGCATAGAGAGGAATATATATGCGTTACGGTTGAATCATCATAACTTATCTGCTAAACTTTTACCCTTCGGTGTAAGTTGTAAAATACGGGTCGGTTTATTAAATGAAAATTTGTTTAGCAAACCAGCAGTAACCATAGAACGTGCTACAGAATATGCTCCATTTCTATGAATTGCAAATTCCCAAGTCTTGTCATTGGTGGAGTTTGCCAATATATGACTAATGTGAGAAAAAACGGTTCTGTATGATAGACCCTGTTTTGATGCGGAACGAAGTGTAATAAGAATTAGTGATCTTGTTTTTGATTCGGGTGTGATAGACACTTGTTTATCAACCCTGTTTTATAAAAACAGCCCAATTCTTGCCTTCTTTGAAGTTGTGAACTTTTACAACTCTTACACTTACACCCGCATGATAACGGACAAGTTTAGCACGTGATTGTGCCTCAGACTTCCTCTCAAAGAGGGAATCTAAATAGAACTTTTTACCGCCGATGATACGTGTAGATTTCGTCAAATGTATTGTCATTTTACTCATTTTACTTACCTCTTGGCTTTCTTACCCAGATTGCCCAGAACCTTGTACGTCTGATTTTATTGTCTGGTGCGTGTGCAACATCAGCAAAAACTTCACTGATCCTCACGTTGTAACCCAAGTCCCTCAAACCTTTAGCATAATCTTTAGCCAAAGTTTTTGTTTGCTGAACATTTACACGTGCATATGTCTTTCCACTAAATTTCTTATGTGGACTATTCTTATACCAAGGCTTGGTTGTCAATCTGTATCGAGTAATATTGTACCTACAAGTATTTAAATGTTATGATATAGCTATACAAGCAACCTGCTTAACAATCTCTGATGGTGATGATATACTAGCGGTCTGCCACTAACTCTATCACCAGCCAAAGGCTGAATTCTCTCAGGTATTATTCTATAAGTTCCCTGTTGATAAAGAATACTATTACGATTAATTCTTGATAGTTTTCCCTTTGTCTTAACTATATAATATTCCCTACAGACCTCAATAACTCTTCCCGTTGTCCTACCTCTTGGTGTGACATAACTAATTCTATCACCAATTTTGTGTGGCTTGTGCCTACCCTCTCCATGAGTAGCTTCACCTTTTTTTGTAAAATTTTTTGGGGCTGGTTTATATTTATATAGTTTTTCTCTAAATATATTAAATTTTGGCATTACGAAAAACTACCATTCTAAACCCAATTACCTCACAGTTCACCAAACTTATGTAACCGATTATATGTTCTTTCACAGTTTTTATTAAACTGCCTCATTTTTGCCAATGCAGATTTACCTGCTTTTATATGTTCTATAGCAACCCAAAGAGGGGCAGATTCTGAGTGATAGTTTACATCCTCAAAACTGTCGAAAAGTTTTCTAAGTTTTACAGGTCCATCTGACACCTTGGCTTTCATACCTGCCTTGAGCATACCACCATAATCGAAGTTGGCACTAAAACGTTTTCCTGCTTTGAATTTTGCCATTCTTCCTACCATTCAAATCACCTGTGTTTTGTCCTTATCCAGAGAACATATCTAGGTTTTGGAATTTCATGGGGGATTTCTTCTGCTGTTACCCTAGAACCAAAGTAGCGGTTATTGAATTTTCTTTGTGCTGTCTTAGCTTCTAGTTTTGTCCTATATGAACCAGCTAAGAAATAATCTGTGCCATTGAAGGCTCTCTTACCATTTTCACTATACCAACTTGAAGGCATTGTTTTTTTCTCCTACTTACTTTTTCTTCTTTGGCGTTAGTTTTGGTCTTGCCTTGTATTTTCCATACTGAGACTTGAACTTCTCTAACCTTTCGTTTTCTTTTTCCTTACCGAATTCATATGCCTTTTTGGTATTCTCAGCCATCTGTTTCATTCCACCAAGGAATGTTCCAAGGCTGTAGAGGATGCTGTTGCGATTGACTTTTGTAACATTTCTGCCGTTCTTGACATAATAGAATTCTTTGTGTACACTGACTATAACACCCTGCTTTCTACCACTTGGGGCACGATAGCTAATCTTATCACCTACTTTGTGCGGGTGATGTCTGCCTTCGCCATGTGTCTCTTCACCAAGTTCCCTGAAGTCTCTGGGTGTTGGTCTATAGCTCTTTTCTAAGCCCTCTCTGAATTTTGTTCCTCTACTCATAACATTATCACAGTAATAGTTATAACGATAATATATAAATGTTATGATAAGGATTAATTAGAATCTAACCTGCCACAATCATAGTCATTTATTCTTTTTAATATTTCTTCTATGGAAATAGGTCGGAAATCCCAAGCGTCTACCCCACAGTTGATATAATATTTATTGTGTTCTTTACGAATTTTCCAAAGGTTGTGGACATGACCAATTAGATTATATTTATGGTTAGAATTGAATGGATGATGTTCCAGCCACCATGTTTTTCCCCCTAACTCTATAATCATGGAATTTATGATAGTTTTGGCTGAATTATTATTATCATGGTTCCCTCTGATCAGGATCATATTACCATTAAGTCTATCCATCCAATCTTGTGCTTTAATACCATCTTTTTCTTTTAAAACAAAAATCACCCAAATGAAATACAGTATCTTCATCCTTTACTCTCTCATTCCAATTCTTTATAATAGTTTCATTCATGTGATATATATCTTTAAAAGGTCTATTAGTATATTTAATTATATTTGTGTGGTTGAAGTGTGAATCCCCTGTAAACCAAAATCTCATTTTATATTCTCCTTGTTATTTTTAAAGACTAATTGTAATATTCATTATTTCCTTGAACTTGTTTGCATTAAGCCTGAGTGAAACTTCAGATATGCCACATGAATATGCTAATTCTCTCTGGGTCATATTTAATGACATACACACATTTACTATGTACAATATGGCACATGCTATAGAAATTGGTGACTTTCCAACAACTTGTTTTTTCTCAGCTATGATGTCATACATAGCCTTTGCCATCTGTTCAACATCACCCGGAAGATTGTTTTTTGCAACAATTCTGGACACAAGTAATAGAACACGGTTTTGTGGGTCTTTTCTAGTAATAAAACCAGATTGTTTCATTGAGCTATAATATTTACCAATTATTGTTTTATCAATATTTGCCCTATCTGCAAATGCTCTAAGATTGATAGGTATTCCATGTTGCATATATCCAGCATAAACACAAGCACAAAGTGTTCCATAGATAGTTTTTCCATGTAGGTATTTACCCCTTGCCGCTTTTTTATAAATGCCCATAGCTGTGTCTGCTATTGGATTTGGAATTTCTAAAACTTCTTTCATTCTCAGAAGCTGGATATTTGCCTTGAAGATGTTCCGTTCCACACTGGAATTTATCTTTTTTATTGAATCTATCTTTTTGAGCCTAGACCACTTCTTTGTTTTTCTGAAGCCATCTGAGTAAGTAAAGCCAATTTCTGTTGTTGAACCTCTGCCAATTGGATCAAATGGAGAACCAGCCGTTGTACTTTCTTTAGGCTCACCAAAATCTTTCCAATTTGGGTCTTTAGATGGCAGATAACCATATACCAGACCACAATTTGGGCAAACAAGTTCACCATCAGCACCTGTGACAAGTGGCACTCTACATTCATCGCATAGAATATCTATTGACATATTAATCACCAAATAGCTCATCTACATTTTCAAAACCCTGTATATTCGCCCAAGAAATACCAGCCGCATTTAAAATGCTCTCAAGCGGTGAACGTAGGGTTCTATCAACAACCCACTCATAATCTGGTGTTATACCTAATTTTTTCACTCTATCAGCATCCAAATAAGCCACCCACTGATTATAAGGTAAGTTACCACAACTCTTGGCTTTGAAATAACGCACCATATCCCCACCGATAATACTTTCTCCTATATATTTGTTGCCCCATATTGCACCATCATAATATTCACCATCCACTTCTATGCCTTTTTCAAATGGTTTAGAAAGGTTTATGGGAATTGTGATCTGGTCAAGATCATATTCCTTGGTGGCGATGTCTTTCATAATTTTCTGGATGTTTGAAATTATTTTTGTTGTATCATCCATTAAAATCTGATCAATAACTTCTTTTTGAAGTTTGCGTGTAACCTCTGAAGTGTTACCACGAACATAATCAAAACCTTTGATCAAGATGTAATCACAGGGGTCGTTATTCTCCCTAATAATACGCTGACCATAACGCTTTTTAGCACCTTCCTCAGAATTTTTAGCTTTGATGAAAAGTGTTGTTGAAGCAAACCTATCTTCTTTAATGTGGAATTTTGAATCAACAATTCCCTTTTCCTTTGCCCAAAGTGTTAGCTCATCGTTGACTTCTGCAACTAAACCCTCTACCTCTTCCATTGTAGAGCCTAAGAAGATGGAATCTGTATTATGTAGCAAAACACCACCACTTGAAAATTGATGATTTTCCGTTTCTAGATCATAAACATTTACGTTACTATAAATTCCTAAATCAGTAATTTGTTTTACTTCATGATCTTGATGTAAACGTAAATCTGTTATGTTTTTAACAATTCTAATTTTTCTAAGGTATTGTTTTGATTTTCTCTGCCCAACATAAACCATATATCTGCTTTTTTGCCCTATAATTTTATATAAGATATGTAAACCAAACATTATTAACTCTGTTTTACAGAATTCCATTATTTTTTCTTTATTCTTATCGGAACCATCACCATAAATAAAACCGTCTATAAATTCTGAAATTGCGTTTGTATCCGCATTAAATATAAGTTCTGGAATTTTCTTATTGTGGTTTGAATCATAACACATTAGGAAATATTCTAAAGCACCACATTTAATAGGGTTATGAATATTTAACCTATATACTATACCACCAGACGTTTCATTTGATGGATATGACGAGATTTTACAGTCAAAATGTAATTTTCTTTCTAATATATCCTTTGAACGAATCAATAAATCTTCCTGTTGCCCATCAATATGTACAGCCACCTTGTTACATGTTTTTCTATAATCACCTGCTGTTCCATCTGCACAGAAATATCCCAATAACCAAGCAATTTCACTATCATAAAAGGTTCCTTTTGGCAAAGAAGAATATTTTATCTCACCAAGAATATCACCCGTTGAAACTTCCCTTGGTTTTGCTGGCGATCCATCACTTCTGATCAGCGAATGATCCTCTGTAACTTCAACAACACCATCATATGTTTCGACACGGAACATTTTTTTGGTGACTGTCTTTTTTATTAATTTATTTACTTTTGTCCAACCAGATTCTGTCAGAGTCGTATCATTGGCTTTAACGTCTTGTATAGGAACAACATCTAACCTGTTATTTCTAAGTATTAAGGTTGGTGAGTTTTCAATAACACTATCACCATAAATCGTATCATGTCCAGCTTTCTTAGCACGATCCTTAACACGGTTGAGTCCTTCACCAGCCGTCTTGAGTACGAAATCACCACGTTCCTTGCTGTATATTCGGCTACCCTTGAAAGCGAAATATCCCCAAGCACCAGATAGGAAAGTCTTTACATTTGTTTGGGTAACTTTGGCTGTTTTATATTCCTCAGTACCCGGAGTGTATTTCTTAACTTCAGCATCCCAGAAGTCTCGTTCCTTTGATAGATATGTAATGACGGATGGTGCAAGTTTGCCCCAGATGTCGGGGGATGTTTCTTTCGGGAATGAAAGTAATATTGACGGATAGTACCTACTCATGTCAAGAACCGTTATCTTTCTGTAAAGACCCATCGATGGGGTGAAAACAACGCCACCAAATTCCAAATCTTCAGTGTCCTCAGACATATATGATGTTGGGAGTGTAAATCCAAGTTGGTGGGCTGTACTGAGCCACAGTGGATCGTGACGTTTTATATGTGATGTTGTATATTCTAAATTGGCTAGACCAACAAAATTCTTCTGCCCCCAAAAGTTTCGGAAAATATCATACTGAATCCATTTACCATCCGTGACACGTTTGAAACCATTAGCCAACATTACACAATATTCGACATCTTTTTTGTTATATTTAATGAAGTTATCTCTTTGTGTTTTATCAGTATACATCTCTATTTTGAATGTATCAGAAACCATATTCACAGCTTTTATTATATCTTCTTTAACAACAACTTCCTTTAATCTGTTCCCCAAGGAAGATTTTATCTTTTTATATGCTCCTAATAAATCAAAAATCTCACAACGAGATAAATCTAGAGTTTCCTTGAACTTTGCCTTTGCCCATGCTTGGAAATAATCAATGTCGAATTTGATGTTCCAACCAGAAATAATATCTGGATTTGCATTATCTAAATACTGTTTTGTAAGATCAAAAAGATTCCTAGCATTTATAACACGAACCAAGTCCCAATCTGGTTCCAGTTGAGTATGTGTTTGTTGGAAAACTCTATCATCCAGACATATACTATAATATTTTTTGTATACAGAATCGTGGAGTGTTACAGCAATTACAGGTTGTGTTGGATTTCTCATGTTCGGGAATCTGCCCTGTGATAAAACCTCAATGTCAATAAATACTACACGTGGTTGAATGATCTTGTTCACAGGCACTATTGTTGTGTAAGGAATAACTACTGTGTTAATTGGCGTGTAGAAACAGGATAGGATGCCTGTATCTATCAACAACCTTTGAATGTAATTTACATCAGCCTCATGTGGTGCTTTGAACTTTACACGATTATTACCTACAGAAGCTGGATCGGTTGCTATGATCTTTATGTCTGGTTTTCCATCCATATGGAGAAAACCACCCAGAGTCTCTACAATCCAAGGTTCGGTTGGAATTGCCTCTGTTGATGGAACATAGAGATATGGAACGAAACCTGTTATGAAAACTTTTTTCTTTACAAGAGATGTGGTGTCCCTTACCCACATATCAATATTCCCAGATTCACCATTATAATGGGCAGTTAAATATTGATACTCAGGCAAGAGAACACCAGAAACAGAAACTAAACAGATTTATAGTATTTAAACCTTTCGGTGTGTATTTTCCTTTTTATCTGTTATAGAAATTCTATGAATCAACAAGGGACATTTTACTTCCACTCCAAACGGACACTCCTCAAATATATTTCCATCTGGATTGGGTTGACCACACCACTGATTGAGTGTTGTGGGAGATTCAAACTGAATCAAATACTTACATTTTTTTACCGTATATTATCCCATCCTGTTTTACCAACTCTACTTGAAATCAAATCGGCAGAAGAAACTATACTAGCCAAGAGTGTGTCTGGATAATAGCCTGTTACACTCCAACCACCCATATGACTGAGTATGGCTAGGCGTATATTCTGAGAAAAGTTGAAACCAAACTCATCCCAATCTAAAATGGGAATTTCGGCATGATCAACAGGTCCAATAGTGTTATGTGGCTTGGTAAATATCAAACTGTTTGGATTATGTTCATATGCACCATTAACCAGAATATACATATCGGACTTGCCAGCATCGTGGAAAATTATAGAAATCATAAGTTCATCCAAATCCATACTTTCAAACACACAGGCATCATAAATGGATTGACCAATAAATATCATTTCTTCTGTATGGGCACGAAGTCCACCTTTAAAGAAATGGTGGATATTACGACTTGCTGGTGCATCATCAAAACCACGTTTCTTAATTATTTCAAAATATTCAAATGACCACGTTCTAAATTGTCTGTCGTTTATGCTCTCTATACTTTTTTCTATATTTATTTTATCCATTTATACCACCTTTTACTTTCCAGCTTGATACTCATTCCAAGTAAGTGTTTGAGAACTTATTATTTTGGGTTCACCATCTATATAAACTTCTTGACCAAACAACACCCATTTCACAATATTTAAATTACCAGTAATTGTGGAATGTGTCTTTAATACTGTTTTCGTTCCATTATCATATTGAGTGATTGTATATTCTATACGTTCTGTTACACTAACCAATGGTGGAATATATTGAAGTCTATACAAGACACCAAAGAATATGGCAACTATAAATAAAATAATAAAAATTTTTACAATCTTTCTCCTATTATTTGGTACAACAACGTTGGTGTTAGTATAATCATCGGTAGTATTTGTATAGTCCGACATCGAATATCCCAACACAAATGATTTCTGAGCATTTAAACCTTTCGGTTAAAATGGTGTGGGTGTAGGATGGTCCTTGGTTACTTCGCACCTTTCACGGATTTCCACCATCAATAGCCCTAGAGAGATTACTTTCATCGACCTTTGGGTGCTGTCGTTCCCTTCAGGATGTCCCGTTTCCCACAAATAACAGAATCGGTCTGGAAATATTTAAACCTTTCGGTTTTTATTTCTCCCTTTGGAATACATTTTTATAAATAATTTCTCCCATTTTTTCTAAAATCAAAAAAGTCAACTACAGATTGATATAGCCACCCACCTAGAATAAAAGAAACACCACCACAGATCATAAAACCCATTTTATCTCTATCAATAAAGGAAAAATATGTTAAACCCCATAATAATACTGCAAGTGTCAAACAAATTACTACATCCGTTTTATGACTTTTAAAACGTATCTGAAACAATTCTTCCCTATCCATTTTTTTGCTTCTCCCTCACCAACCTCTCTTCAGATTCTATACAGCAATCATGGTAAAATGAACAGGAAAGACAGGTTTTGTTCATCAAATAGATGTGCTTTGGTGTACTTTCATATGGAGAATCTTTCCAGCCGAAACATGCTAGATCACGATCTGTTGTGTAACACATTTTTATTCCCTCTCGTTTCTTGACCCAATACCAATACCAACATTAATGCCCCACAAAAAGTAGCATGTTGTATAAAGTATGAGCCAATATACACTACCCATACCAAATTCTACGCCGATAGCAAATAGTATGCCACCAACGATGAGTAATATTACTTGAATAATTACTAATGTTTTTGTTTTCATTTTACACTATCATCCCCAAGCCTCATTAAACGTCATACCATTTTTCATTTTTTCTGCGGTGTCAAGGAAGTTCAATATTCCGCAATAATAATTTTCAGAATCCATAAAATTAGCAAGAAGTTGTTCATATTTTTCCTGCAACTTATGTATTTTCTCAATACTCATAATTTTTATAAAACTATCTAACTGCTTTTCCAACGGACTTTTCCTCTTAAATATATTTCTTATCATTTCACTTCATCCTTTACCTGTGATGAGTCGAGTGTGCCATCAATCAGATGAATATATTGTTTCATCTGTTCTTCTGAGAACTTTGCTGTTCTTTTCTCTAAGCTCTTTGCACATCTTATATATACTTCTGCACTATCCTTCATCATAATGTAGTCATAATATGCTATTTTAACAGGGTTTTTTTCTATAGTAATCATTTTTTCACATCCAATTTAACCAATACTAACAATAAACTAATTGAAGTTAAAAATGAAACACCAAAAAATACCTGACCCAAAACATCATATCCAAACAAACGCCATGATATTAGCACACCAACTAGACCTGAGAGATAAATAATACAAGAAAAGAAAAAAAACCAATTATTTTTCATTTTTTTATCACCTATCATAACGTGTTACAGCCATTAATAAACCTTCCGTTTATCATCAACCTCAACAATTTTCAACAAGTAGATGAGGTAGCTACCTACTCGCCTCTTGTTATATCTTTTCCTAGCCGAACTTTCATCCTCAAAGTATTCTGGTTCCCAATCACCAGAACTGGAATTGACTTCAGCAACTATCCATCTTTCAGTCATTATCTTAACCATCCACTTTATGTAATACTGATGTGCTTATAGATGGTTGTGTCTTTTCCCACTCTTCTTGTATTTTCAAAGTTCTGCCTATGTTCCAAGGGCATTTATCACATATATGTTCTAACTCGTCAACCTTGGCTTGGAAATTCATCACTTCACCCCTTGCCCTATCACGTTCCTCTTCGAGTTTTAGAATGGTTTCGTGATCGTTCATTGAGATTCCTGCTTTGTCTTTTCCTCTGCTGTTTGAATTACTGTTTTTAGACCAATATAGATACCGAAACCTATACCACTAAAACCTATGGCTAAATCACCAATGAATTGGTTTCCAAGCATGACAAAACCAACAAAAGAGAGCATACCAATGGTTGCACAGATCGCTTCTATTAAAACAGCAACTTCAAATCTCATTTTTAGTTCATCCTAGTGTGGTAACAATTTTATTTAAATTAGCACCATCTTCCTTAGCTAACCTTTTCATAAAGTTGATTATAGCTTCTGGTTTATTCCCAACTAGCTCAAAGGAATAGGTGGGTGGACAGCAAAATGTTCTCACCACGATTAACTTATCCGTATCTAGGTCAATACAAGCCATATCCATTAGTCTTTGGGGAATTGTATATTTATTATAAAAATCAATTCCTACTACCTTTTTTTCGGACAAATTACAGTCATTCTCATTACTACGATGTACCATATAAAGGTTTCGGTTTAGCAAATAATTTCTTGTTTTCCGCTTCTAATCGTCTAAAGAAAGCCTGTCTCTCCTTTGTCATATAACCATTGCCTTCACACCAGAGACAAAGACTATAATCTGTCTCAAATGTTCCATCTCTCCCAAAGTGGAAATATCCTTCACCTTTACAGTGTGGGCAGACTATAGCACCTTCTGGTATCTTTATGGTTTCACGATAAATTTCGCCCTGTCTTACAGGATGAACATAATCAGACATTTTTCTATCTCCTACATTGGCTTGGTTCCTTTTAACTCTTCCTGCATCTTGTCTCTTATCTTCTTTGGGAATTCTTTGAGCAACATTGTGGCAACATCATCGTCTTGAATTGATTGAATGATCTCGTTCCATTCTGCCAATGTAAGTGTGATAGTTACCGAAAGGTCCATTATTGTTGTTTTTTTACTCATCCTTTATCCACCCTTTCTATATTTTTTAAATGATATTCCACAGATTCCGTGATAATATCACTCCAAGCCCACATCTGAAGGGATTCCTCTATTTCATTCCGTAATTCTTCATCTGTTAGATTATATTTCTTCTTAGTCTCATCCCATATATGCTTATATGTGAAGAGTTCATAAGTTTTATAAACAGCAGGTTCAATCATTTCATCACCAAGCGGTGCTTTCAAACTTTTAACTGTTTCTGATGGATGATACACATTAGATTTTGGATATTTATCTTTCCAAGATTCAGTCATTCTTTACACACCCATGATTCTGGGTATCTCTATCTATTCTCAGTTAGAATTCTAAGCATTTAAACCTTTCGGTTATTATCTGTGAATACCTATACAAAGACCACCATTAGTGGCATTATCAATCTTACAAACACCATATTCCTCAAGTTTTTTTATAATTTCTTGAATATCACATATTCTACTCAATTAAATTCACCTGAAACATGGCGGGTTACGTGTATCATCGAACAACTTTTCCCTACGTTCAACCTCCACTAAAAATATTTTCATTCTTATCCTCATAATTCTTATTTCCTCATTAATATCAACAAAAGAATAATTTCTCATATCTTCTCTAATTTCCATAGCTAATTCATCTGGGTCTTTACATCCCGTTTCAAATGATCCAAGTTTATTCATTTAATCACTCTCCAATTATTACATCTCTGTTTTTTCAATTCTTCTTCCCATCCTTTTTTGTCTGTATCAACTAAATATAATGCTCTAATCCAAATATTTTCAGGTTCATCCACAGAAAAACGACAGGTATATTCATGTGGAGAATCATCATAAGATAAAAATCCAAATCGCTTATAGAAGCAATTAAAACAGGACTTTTCACTCATTTTTTATCCACCGATCTTTCTAATTTTTTCTCAGCTTGCCGAATCATAGTCGTAACATGACAGTTAATTCTGCCACATGTTGGGCAAACTGGCTTACCATCCTTTCCTATCATTTTTTAATAACTCCATAGAGGCAAAACACACCATTGTTGTCCAAATCAAACTCTAGACAATGTTCACAAATTTCACAGTTTCCCATGTTCTGCCAACCCGTTTTTTTGTCTCTGGTTGGTATGCCCTCAATTATTGGTGGCTCTTTGGGTGGTGTAGTAATTATACCATTAAGATATTGGTTCCACTCTTTTACTATTGGTTCATTTTGCTCCGAAATTAATTGCCGTTGTTCATCTGTCATTTTAGAATAGTCATATATCTTATAGGTTTTGGGACACCAAACTGCTGAACTACGCACTCTGAATTTTGCTTTTCTTAAAAGTTCTACATCCATATTAATCACTTCTTGGCTGAAAGTGGCTGTTCCAAATTTTTATATGCCTTCTCGATGGCTGGTATCAATAGTTTGCCGTTGTTTCGTTTTTCAACCAAGTTTGAGAATTGCCTGTTACCTCTTTCTTCTCTGAGAATATGTGCAATCTTCCATGCGTCATTAGATAGTAAAACTAAATGGGTATAGCTTCCCCCAACTCTTCCCGTATTATCTTTTTTGATGAAGGCAAAGGGGCATCTGACAAAACTGATAAACTTGTCATCGTGCCATCCCTTAGCTATATCAAGGTCTGTATCATTCATTCGAGATGGTTGAACACAACCCATCTGGTTCACCATACAATCCTCAAAGTACAAAAGTAAGTTCCTTTCATCCTTGGTCATATCTTCAACTTTCATTTTTCATTCACCCTATTTTCTACCTCTTTAATATGGGATAAAAGTGGTTCATTCTTCTCCGATTCCATTCGCCAAGTCTCACCATCAAATAATTCTATCTTTCCCTTACTTGTACGCCATATCAGAGAATCATCAGGATTAATTCGAGCCTTCCATAAAAGGTGCTGAATGAAAGCTAACAACTTCTCAGGGTTCTCAATCCATTCCTTTACTGTATCTTCAACAGTGACTCTTTGGATACTCATTTTTTCACCATCTCTGAAAACTTTGTCGTATATGATTCTGTATTAGCGGCATACTGTTCAGACCTATATGAACAACTCTCAATTGGACATTTTAATTCTGATCTAGTCCACTCATCTGTGGAAATTAATTTTTCCAAATGAATCGGACATATTCTCCTGCCTGATTTAAGTTCATAATATGAGTATCCTGTTAGTGGGTGTGTATATCCACTGAAATAAAAGGATTTTCTTTCTACGTATAGCCCAAACTTTTGAAATGTATGTCTAGCTGATTCGGTACGTATCTCGAAGTTATTTATATCACCCCTTAGAGACTTCATACCACGTTGAAAACTCTTGTTCCAACGATATTCTCCATATGTGAATTTCATTATTTATCCAACCCTATCTATCAACCGATTATAGGCATCTATAATTGAACCTTTAGCATCAAGTTCCTTGAATGTTGATCTGCAATGGATGTTCTTACACTCAAATACAAATATGTAGTTATTATCGGTTTTTATCTTTGTGCTAAAGAGTTGATCCTTTTTGCACATTGGACATATATACGGTCCTTTAAACATGTTATGAACATTATTTCTTCGATGTTCTGTAAGAGAGGCTTTATATTCCTCAATTTCATCTATTGATTTTTGCATTACTGTCAATAACAGAGTTGGTTGATGAGTTTATAAAGATTTCGGTTAAAAGACCGAATTTAAACGGATATTTTGTTAATAACTTCCTGTCCTTTCACAGCAAGGTCAAACGGGTTTGTGGTGCATGGCAGACTTCTATACTCAAATCCGTGTTTCTTAGGTTCCCACTCACCAAGCATCCTCTTGTTGGAAACCACATAATCTTTGAATGTGTTGTCCAATTCAAAAACCATATGTCGAATTTCATCCTTTGTGAAGTCTCTAAACTTTTCTTTTTCTGTATCCCATATGGAAAAGTGAACGTGCATACCAGCAGTTGCCCTTCCGGGTAGAAGTCCTGTGTTGTGGGTGTGTTCGGTCTTTCCATAGATGTTTTGTGTACTATCACCAAATGAGGCATGATGATACTTTTCGGCTATATATTTCTGCCATTCGTCTGTGACTTTCATTTCTGGACTTAGAAGTATTTTTAATCCTAACACACGTGCCTTTTCTCTTTCGTTGCTTTCGGCTAGTCCAAGTGTATCAACAACTCTCTCTGGGTTACTTCCCCAAGCAGAACGGACTTCAACAAGGAAGCCCATCTCATCAGCAGGGAAGTTGTACATAGGTGCTTCTACGATTCTGTTATCAGAGTCGAGAAGCCACATCTCTCTCTCCAAACCAATCTCTTTGATTAGCATACATACTACCTTTATCGAGAATATATAAACGTTTGTGTACTGTTTGCACAAAAAATACATTAAAACATTAAGTTTTACCTGAAATAAGTACCGTAATATATAATCAGGGCATTGTTAGCAACAACTATCATGTTTATTTCAATAGCTAATATAATGAAAACCTTACAAAATTTCCGATATGCCAGTGATGCATTATGCCTTTCAAGATAGTTTTGCCCAAATATAAGCACACCAGCCACACCACTCATTATCAGAAATGATACTAATATCACAAGTGGATAGCCCCCTAAATTCAAAAGATATGCGGTTACAGGATTTGCCTCATATCCATAACCATGACTTATAGAAACAGTGGTTGTGATCAAATCTAAGAATTTCGTAAAGAAGAGAAGAGATACAATTATGAAAGGTTGTATTTTTAGACTCTTAATTTCAGAACCCATATTTGATATTTGGTTGTGATCTGTTTATAAACATTTCGGTTCAGTTTAGGAAAAAATGCTCTGATATATAATAATACAATTATTCAGGACAACAATCATATTAAATATGAAAAAACCATAAGTAACTATCCTAATTGTAAATATCGTTGGTATACCCTCTCTATTGAACCATTTTTGCATGAAAAGGATCATGATACCAACACAGGACATAACCAATAAAGATACAATCGCTAGTGATAGAAAACCACCTATACCTAGAAAGTACGCTGTGATGGGGTTTGCTTCAGAGGCATAACCACTTTTTATTCCAAAATAAGTTGTTCCTAAGTCCAAAATCTTTGAACCTAAGAGAAGTGTGAAGACTGTGACGGGTTGGAGTTTTCCTTGTGTCTTGGACATAATAATTTATATGTGATAACTTACTTATAAGGTTTTCTATTTTATAGGTGATGTCATACCATCGGATTTTCCAGCCAAAGACATCATTTCATTATAACACTTTAGACAAAGTTCTCTTTGATTTTTTGGATCATATCCCAGAAAATCGGTCTTACAACCACATTTATCACACGTTGTTTTTCCTATCTCTAATCACCTCCATCCAGAGATTTTCCATTTTTATCCAAGCACTTACATTTTCAAGGGTTATTTTTCTCTCTTTATCCAAGTAGTAGATTTCCTTTATCCCACTTTGAATGATAAAACGTCTGCACATAAAACATGGGCTATCTCCTTTGGCATCGCCAGCAGGGGAAAGATACATGGTTGCACCCCATCTACGTATTGGATCGGCTTGAATTATGGCGTTCTGTTCAGCGTGAACGGCTGGACAGAAGTTGTAGGATGTTGAATGTTCTTCGTTCTCTAAGTCCTTGAGACAGGGCATTTCTTCCGTTCCACAGTTGTGAGTTCCACGTGCAGAACCGTTATATCCCGAACTGATAATCATGTCATCTTTTACGATGATTGCACCGAACTTTCGTCTTGAACAGGAAGAACGTTCAGCAACAACACCTGCTATATCCAGATAATACTGGGTTTTTGTTGGTCTAGACAATTCTATATTTTAACCACATGAACTACATATAAATGTTTCGGTAAATATATCCCAGTTTCCTTTAATATATAATTTTTTTGGTTATTTTTTCAGCTTTTTTTCCAATTCCTCTATCTTTGTGTTGAGTATAGCAATATCAGCATAGTGCTTTAACTTAACTTCTGGTGCTTTTGCCCCACCAAACTCTTGTTTCCACAAAGTAACTTCATTCTCAAGAACCTTGTATGGGCATTTGTTCGGAGTACACCGTATCTTAATACAGAAATCACGGTTCGGGCAACTAAGCTGGATTTTCTCTTCCTCACTCAATTTATATGTCATTTTTTCACCATTCCATCGGCTGTGGATTTAATACAAGAATAACGTTTCATATTTTCATTAAATGAACTTGTCTTTTTCTCTTTATCAGACCATTCACTTAACCTAGCCATACCATCTTTAAAATAACTAAATTTCATAGCACATCTTAGACACCTTGCATCTCCATATCTCTCTATATCAGACTGAACCCATTTGTGAGGTAGTAAATCTTTTTCAGTAAGAGGAACCACAAGTTGAAGTTTATCAAGTAATTTTTGAAGTCTTACACGTTCTGCATCATATTGATTTTCAGATGAGAAGTCCCTTTTCTTATATGCCTCATCAGCAAGTTTTTTTAGTTTTGAAATCCTTTCTTCCAAATTCTTTATACTATGTGTTGGATTATTATTCATCATATTGCACAATAACCTATGTTATTGATCATTAATATAAGTCTTTCGGTTTGAAACCACCAAAATCATTAGTTATCTATTATAAAATAAATAGATTTTTTACTATCTACTCGTCTACGCTTCCACGCTTCCACTCTTCAAATATTATGATGTGATCTCATTTTTTCGCCTTTTCTTTTTAAGAAAGCAAAATATTTTAACAGAATTCTAACATCTTTTTCTGTCCCATTTCTAACTGCCATATTCTGAACGATTCTAAAGCTATCCGTGCAACCTCTACTTTTATACCAGTTTAGAATCACAATCGAACCAGCAAGTGGATTTGGTTCCCTTTCTTCTCCTATAAAATCGCCAAACGGAACATAAATCACCCCTGCACAATCATCATTATCATACCAATATGTTCCATATGGTGAATAATTATCTTCATGCTGGTTACAGAACCTACGGAGTTTATTTATCAAAAAGCAATTCCAGTTATCGTCCCTGAAAGTGCCATCTAGATTGAAAGCACAGTATGGTGGGCTTCCATTCCAATTCTGTTTACCGTGTCTGCAAAGTATTCCTGTCAATATTTTTCCTTCCTTTGCACCAACATTCCCAGCACATTTCCTTAGTACCTTCCCTACCTACAGTTCTAGACCATTCTAAATATGCTGAAATACTCAGTGGGTTACTACCAATGATGATTATCTCAGATTCGTGACCACATTTATACTTTGTCAAACTTTTTCAATATGAGTAAAGACCTGTGTAGTATTTAAATCTTTCGTATCTAAAGATATTTAGGTAATGTTTCCATAACCAAAAAAGAAAGCTAACAAATCCATGAAAATACTACACCCACAAGCTACAATAAATCCAGCAACACCCGGAGTATAATTTGACTGGTAATTGGAAAACCAACCAGTATACCAAATTCCAAATATGACAAGATCAAATGCCGAACTTAGCACAATGGCTATACCAAATGCTTTCCAATCCATATTAGACTTCACCATTTCTATTTCAATACGTGTAAATACTTGTGTAGTATTTAAGTCTTTCGTATCTAAACAAACCTTTAAATACTATTAATGTTTCTATAATATGCTTACTGCCTCAAAGCACATCGCTGACTGACCAATTACTTTGACGGGGAGGGGTAAGCTATTTTCTTCTTATCCCATATTTTTATACGGACAATCTCTAACACTAACATACATACACATTCCGATGCTACGCAACTTTGAACATGTATATGGTTTTAGATGTCTACAAGATTTAATTTGACTTAAACATATGGTGTTATTCCAATCCAACCAATTCAATGGCTCAAGGAAACTTCTTACATCCTCTGGACTGAAAACCTGTAATAAATCTGTCGCTGTTGCAACCCTAGCAGAATGTACAGGGTTTGGAACTGTTATTGCATTGTAAAGGCAAGGTCTTAGATATGCTTTTAAAAGATCGTTTGTTCGACCAGACACAACAGGTTGAGCTATTAATGATGGTGTCATATTCACGATTTCAGATAGTTTTAACTGTGGTAAATCGTTTATTGTTTGTGTTGGTTTTGGTGCTTCTGAAAATTCATGTGGCATCCTTGACCAGTTAATAACATCCATCCACTTGAAATTTACAAACTCTGGTGGAAGTGGTGTACACCAGAACCTATTCTGTGGTGGTCTACGTGTATTGGGTATTCTACTAATTCTTCGTATATCTCCGATGCAATGTGGGTCTGCTGTTGTTTTTGTATATCCATCACCAAAAACAGCTCTGAGAATACCCCAAGTTGCTTGTGATAAAATCTCTTTCGTGGTTGGAATTGGCTTTAACAGAACATAAATATGAACACCTTTTTTACCAGACGCAATTACCGCAACCGAATGTCCTTCTGCCATAAGCCATTTATAAACTCTCTTTGCATCTTCAAGTGCAGAGGCATAACCATCAAAATCATAAAAAATTTTGTCCACTTCATAATCTAATGTATAGATTGAGGTATAACAATCAGTTACTCCGTCATTTTCAACTAAATAACGTTGCATTGCATCCATGTTATAAATATTCGATCTTATTCCAACTTCTCTGGGAAACTTACCAAAAAGTTGTCGGGTTAGTTGATCAAAAATCATAAATAATCACACATAGAATTTATGTTAAACTATTGTACCTTATCTGATCAATGTTTTTCTCAATTTCTTCAAAGTGCCTATCCAAAGTAAATATAAGTTTTCCCATTAAACACAATCTACATATTTCTGGACTTGGTTTATGTAAACAATCACCAGAATATTTATCATTCATTGGAAGTGGTGTAAATTCACAACTTGGAACATCATCAGAATCATTACGATTTTTCAATATCCAAGGTTCAGTATGATCAGTCATTTTATCTATTCTCTTTTTCGATCATTCTAAATGTTGGATGGTCTGGTGAGTTTGGGTGTGTTACAGTTACCCAAACCTGTCCATCTTTTCCAAGTGTGATTTTTGTCACCTTGAGTTGGATTGTATCACCAACTTGTAAAGTGTCCATTTAGATCAGTCCTGTTTTTTAGTCGCTAAGAAGCACATCATATTTATGTCTTTTGATTGTTGTGTTATGAATATTGCCTTCTGGAACATTGTGATAGTGATTTCACCTGCAAAACTTTCCAACAGACTTTTTAATAACTTTACATTAAAGTTATATTTCTGATAGTTAAATGGTACTTCAGGTGTTATTGGTGTGTCTGTCTCAAGATGATTTCTTGGAACCAATACTTTTTGTGGATCAAGGTTCATATTCATTTCTGCATGTCCATCCATTTCCCACTCTAACTTCATAGAAGTATCGAGTACTGATATGGAAACATCTGGGAAGTTTGGTATCACTAGTCTTTCTCTTCCAATCTTAGTTTGGAAATGTATTGGTGTACTCTGTCTCTTTGCTGGCAGAAAACCAATGCCTTCAACGTCTGTTACGGGTATACTACTTTCAGCAACACCAACTGACTTGATGTTTTGTGGGTTCGGTATAGATGGTGTCCAACGTTTACCACCAGCAACAAGCTGTAGCTTATTGTTGGGTATGTCCGACTCAATTGTAACTGATTGTTCGGAACCAATATACAATTCATCAAGATTTTTAATAAACTGTTTTGTAATCTTGATTTCTGTCATTGCATCACATACATACTCACTAAAGTATGTAGGTTGATAGACACCATAAGTACCATACGTTCCTTGTGATACATTTGTGATTGCCTCTTGTGGAGTGAATCTAATGAAAGCAGAATCCGACAGTCCATTCATCAAGGCTTTCTTAAACATATCTAGTAATCGTTTGGGTTCTAATGTTATCTTAAACATTTTTACTTATCTCCTTTATAAAGCAATTCATATGCTTTAACTTTTCCAGCATCTGCTGTAACATCTACTTTTCTACCTGTAGGGAAACTAGCATATTTAGATGTTGTTATATGTGCATTAAAACGCACAACACCACTAAGTTTATCTTCTGTACTCCACGTTTCAATAACGATGTCTGTCTGATCCTCAATGATGTCTAACCAGATTGGTTTCTTTGTCCTTTCCTTGGTTACACCATTGATTATTATTTCTTCATAATCATACTTAGTGCAGAAGATTACCCCTTTCTTCACAATCATTGCTAGTTTGAGGAATAACTGTTTAGTGTAGAGTCTGCGATCCTTCCAGAATTGCCACTCAACACCCTGAGTCATTTTTATACCATTACGCCATCTCATAACATTTTCTGCAATTTTCATATACTCTTCCAGACCATCTATTAAAATCCAATCTGGATAAGCGTCTGGTCCTTGTGACTTAATCATATCCAGAATTGAGAAGATGTATCGGAAGCAAATTTCAGATGATACTAGAGAAGCATCTGGGCTTGAGTAATCCATATATTTAATGGCATCATAAATAGTGATTCTTGGGTCGCTGTTAAACATATCAACCCAAGTTGGCACTGTTTTGTGGTCAAATGACAGAACATCCATCTTTCCGGGGAAGGAAAGTGCTACTGTCGTTTTTCCTGAGTTTTTACCACCAAAAACAGTGAGATATTTTAGTAGTGTTGGTTTTTCTGGTTCCATATCATATTCTTTCGGAAATGTTGGTAGTGCTATAATTGGTACGTCTGATGTTTGTTTAAACACATTCATACCACTAGACAAAAGTGGGTTTGGCACAGGTGCTGGTGGTTTTGGTGCTTCAGGTAGAAGTGAAGATATTCCAGTTAGAGGCTTAGTTTCTTGTGGTGTTGGTGTAGCTTCTGGTGTTTTTTCGGGTGCTACTTCAGATGTTTTTTCTGGTGTAGTTTCTGGTGGTTTATTTTCCACTGGTTTTGGTTCTGTTATTTGTGGTTGAACAACTGGTGGTTGTTCATCCTTCTTTTTCACACCAAATAAAGCCTCAAGTGACATTTAGTTTACCGTTCCTCAAATCCTGACTGAGAGAAGATTGGGACTATAAGACAGACAGCCATACTTAAAGTTTCTAAGTTTGTTGTGTTATCCCTCTTCTTCGTAATAGGTCCAAGGAAAGCACAATATGTACCATCATCATAGACTGTATTCTCTGGTGCTACCCAACCAGTTATTCCGGGCATAACAATTCTACCCTGATTATCCTGAGTTGGTTTTTCCTGAACGGTCATGTCGGTTATCTTGATCCTACCAGACATTATGTCTGTTGTATCTGGTAAATCCTTTGGCTTCCATGTTATTGGAGAACCAGAAACATAACCGATGATACAACGCCAATCCGTATCAACAACATATCCTGTTTGTGCTACTGTTTTTGACGGATTATTATATGCCTCTGCAATTGTTACAATTGGAATCTTTAGTTGCTCACATAGAGCATATACATCTAAGTTCGATGGCTGTACGGGTCTTACATTTGCCCTATCATCTAAGACAAAATCACCACCCTCAGCAAATCTGCCGAGACTAGCGGTATATATGCTTAGTGGGACAAGCCCAAGCGGAACATCTGCAAATTTACCATTACCAACCATTCTCTTTATTACCATTTGACCTTCATTAACACCAGCATAGGCATTAATATAAGGTGTTTTTCCACCCTTACTAATTTTCTTTCCCTGATGTCCAAGGAAGATAAAGGTAATATCTGTCACAGGTGGTCTTTGGATAAGCATCTGGAAAGCCTTCCCAATTGCATATCTCTGTCTCATTTCAAGTAGTCTTTCGGGTGTCGAGCTAGGAAATTGCTTTGTTGCGAATGTTCCTGAAACCTCAAACTCCCTTTGGTACTCCTTGATTACAACATCACGACTAATTCCCCACTTTGATACCAGTTGGCTAAACATAGCCTCAACAAAATCTGGATATGTAGGCGGGTGTGCTAATAGTTTTGAATCTTGTGTACTCAAATTGAGTCTGGGAATGATCCAATAGAAGGGTATATAAACCTTTGTAATATACCATAGATTGCTATGTATTCCAACATTAAAAAAAGATTACTGGTAGTATATATACCGATATTGGTTTGGATATTATATCACCTCAAAGGCAAATCGGAGATGCTTCTTGAGGATATGGAGATCAGAATACTTAAATACTCTTGTGTATAGGGATAGGTAACTATGTCCGAAAACATAAAACTAGTCGATAAATACAAACCACAACATTGGGAAGATATTGTTGGACAAACTAGGATTGTTACTCAGGTAAAAGCCATTGTGGATAAAAAAGGACCATACCCACACTTTTTGTTTGTTGGTCCTGCTGGTTCTGGTAAAACTTCTTTAGCAGAAATATTTGCTAAAGAAACAGGATATGATGTTCACGAATTTAACGGTTCTGACGATAGAACACTTGTTTTCATTAGAGATAAAATCAAGGCACTTTCACAATTTGCTGGTAGGAGAATTATTATTCTAGATGAAGCCGATATGTTGATTCAACCAGCACAGATGGCTATGAAGAGGATAATGGAAACCACAGATGCCATATACATACTCTGTGCTAATGATGAATTTAAAATTGAGGATGCTATCAAAAGCAGGTGTGCAATTTTCCGTTTCCCAAGGTTGACTGATAGTGTTGTTGAAGCTAAAATTGTTGATATTATTAAAAAAGAAGGAATTGGCTTTGTTGATGACGAAAACCAAACTGTTATGAGAGGTCTGGGTACACTTGTCAAAAATGCCAAGGGAGATTTACGAACAGCACTCAACGATCTTGAAACTGTTATAGATGTCAATAAACAAATAACACCTGAGTCAATAATGCTTGTTGGTGGAACCACAGGACTTGCTGTTTTGGCTATGGTTAAAGCACTTGAGGGTGATTTCAACACAGCCAAGGAAATGATCGAAAAGGCATATGTTGAAGGAAAATACGATCCAAGAAATATTTGTAGGGAGTTATATAGTGCTATACCAAATTTGAATGTTGAGTTAGAAATAAAGATTAGGATGTTCGAGAAGCTGGGAGAAGTTGAACACAACCTAAATGATGGTGGTGATCCAATAATTCAATTGGTCACATATATATCTTTTATATGGTTAATCCCACATGCTACGGGTTGCCCACTTCTCAAGTAGGTTTAATTTATGTCCGAATATTGGATTGAAATACACCCAGAAGAACCACAGTATATAATCGTTTCGGATGAAATTATCAATATTCTAAGAAATGCGAAGTTTCCAGAAAAATTAGATGTACAGATTATATTAATTGATAAAACAATTACACTCATATTCTATAAATTTACTTCAGATGCTGAGAAAAAAGCAATACTTACAGACAATAAAATTACGGGAATTAAATATACAGACATCAGTAAGGTTTATAAGTTGCCGATTAGAGTATTTGTTACCTTTGAACAGAGGGACACATACCAACAAACCAACCTTGACTTTGACGTTTTTGTGATTGACTTCACGACTGACATAGACAAACCAAAACAGGAAGAGGAAGAAAGTTTAGAAGATGTGTTCAAATGATGTCCACAGTAAATGAAAAAATGGCTAGTATCACTCAAACCCAGATGAATCTGGATGAAAACTGCCCTCAGAGTTGGTATTATTATCGTAAAAAGTTCCCTAAAATTATTGGAGATACTAGATATATGCTGGTTGGAACCATAATCCATAATTCCATAGAACAATATTTTAGGACAATTTCAGAAAGCCCACATACTGGACTAATATCTGGAACATTCAAGACAATTTTAGATAAGAATTGGGAACCACATAATGAAGAACTAAAAGAATTATATAATAGAAAAATAAAATGTACAGAAAACTTCTTAAAGTTTGAAACAGAACGAATGAAAGTTTGCAATAGATATAGACCATCAATGCAAGAAGAAAAATTAAATGCCAATATTAACGGTGTAGAGTTTTTTACAATTGTTGATTGTTTCTGGGCTGAAGATGGATTCTTAGTTGATTGGAAAACAGGAAGCAAGAACACTTTAAGTGTACAGGATTACATTCAAGGCATGATTGAAAAAATGATTCTTGAGGCTAGAGGATATACAGTCAAGAAAGTAGTTTTTGCAATGTTATTCACAGGGCAATATATTGAGATGGGTGTACAACCAGATAATTTCATTATGGACAGAGCAAACAAAATGATCCGTGAATGGACAACTGGTAACTTCCCAAAAATAAGAGGGCAACAATGTTTATATTGCGGTTGGGATATTAGGTGTGCCCTTCAAGAGAAGAAAATTAGTCTATGGGAGATATAAAAATGGGTGTATATCATAAATGTGAACATTGTAATAGAACCCTAACAGATATGGATTCCATGACTGTCGGTTATGGTCCAGTTTGTTATAAAAAGTTATTTGGTATAGCACTAAAAAGAACACAAGCTAACAAAACAAAAACTATATACAAAACAACAAAAAAGATGAAAGATTTGTTGGAAATGGAGAATTTAGATGAGGTTTTTATAGATGTTTGAACCAAAAAAAATTAGTGATTTATTGGGTAATCCAACAGCACTTAAAAAATTAGAGGAACAGATCAAAGACGGTGTTCCAACACTTATTGTTGGTCCACCCGGAATTGGTAAAACCACAGGTGTAAATGTTATTGCAAAAGAGTTAGGATATGAAGTCATGGGGCTTAATGCTAGTGACGATAGACAGGCTGGAACAGATGATGAACCAAGCGAACTTAGAAAGTTGCTTTGGAAATCTCAAATGAATAGCCCATTTGGTGAGAAATATCTTATATTTTTAGATGAAGTTGATGGTATGGGTAGCACTCAAATGGATGGTGTATCGAGTTGGGATATTGTTAAGGATATAATTCAAGAAAGCGTTTATCCTGTTATTCTAGCTTGTAACGATGACTATAAGGTTCCAGAAGGCGTACAAAAACTTCTAATAAAAATTGATTTCAGACAGGTTGATTCCAGAACAGTAACAAAAATTGTACAGAAGTTTGCTAAGGATATGGGTGTTTCACCAGACTTATCAAAAATTGGTGGTGATATTAGATCAGGAATTTCCCTTCTTTTTGGTGGTGAAGGTTATGTTCCATCTGGTGATTTCCTATATATTCAGAAGTTTTTTGCTGAAGGAACAGAGATTGAACGAGAGAAATATCCTTGGATTTTAGATAACATACCTGAATTTTACAAGGGTTATGATATGTATTTGGCATATAAAGTACTATCATTAACCAGATATAGCCCAAGGGCACTAGATATGCTGAGAAAGGGCAAGATAGGAAGGGTAAAGTTCCCTACTTATTACCTAGTTAGGAAGAAAGATAAAAAGGTGGAGAAAGAGGAAAATGGTCAAGTTTAGAGATGCGGGTTGCCTTTTAACAGCTATTGTTTTGGGTAATGTATTTTGCGATAATTGTCCTTTTCACCTACTTTTTGGATGCCATAGTGGTGAATATATAACAGATAAGGTGAAAACAGAAAATGGCTGATATTTCAGAAAAAAACCCGTTTGATATTATTTCATTACCATCAGAGATAGAAAAAGAAGAGACAATCAAAAAGAGAGAGGGTATTACGGCAACTGGTTTGGTTGGAGAACTTGCAAATTTTATGTCTGATAAAATTCCAACAAGCCCAGATTGGTGTGAAAATTTGGCGGCTTGTTTGGTTGGGGCAATTGCTGGTTCAACTGAGGATGGAAAAATGAGAGAGATTAGAAATTCTTTTGGACCACTCAGACCTAACATATTTACAATTTATATCGGTGCTAGTAGATTAGGATTCAAAACAGTTCCACTTAAAACGGTTGTTAGACCTATGTTAATCAGAGTTACAACCATGTATAACAGCAAAGTGTGTTTGGAAAATGGAATAACTGTTGATGAGTTCTATATTAGAAAATCTGGTTTATCAAAGGCAAAAGGAAAAGAAAAAACAACACCAGAATGGAAAAAGGAAAAGGAGTTTATTGATAGAATTTCAACACAACTAGTAAATTTTGAAATGCCTGAGAGTTTTACAAGTGAAGCATTAATATCTTGGTTATCAACACATCCAATCGGAATGATTGCTTCTGATGAATTCACAAATATGTTCAAGGGAACAACAACAAAAGACTATTTAGCAAATGTTATGGAAGTTCTAAGTAGGCTTTATGATAGTGAGGTTGAAAAGAAAGCAACAATAGCAAGAGGCATAGAGGATGCAAAGAATATACATGTCTGTTTTGCATCGGCAACCACACCATATGTAATGACCCTCATGGATGAATCTTTCTTTTGGCAGGGTACTGGAAATAGAATACTTTGGATTGCTGATGATGAGCTTGATAAGATTGATGTGAAAGAGGAAGAAAATTTCACGGAGTTTTTCTGGAACCCAGATCAGACACGTGCCTTTGAAAATGAATTTGAGAGACTATCAATCTTATTGGCTGGAATTAAAAATTTACCAACAGGGCAACTTTTACTAAGTTTCGGTTCTGCGGCTGAGTTGAACAAATACAGAATTGAGATGTATAATAAAGCAGTTGATCTTTTTGTGACAGATATAATGGATAAAGATTCAAGTTTCGTTGCTGGTCTTGCTCAAAACGCCATGAAGTTGGCTTTAATTCATTGTATTGGAAGATATGCTATGGATTCTAGTAGTGGAAACTATACAGGATTCATGGAAATAAATGAGGAAGATTCTGGTTGGGCAATTAAGAAAATGGATAGACATCTCAAATTCTACAAGAAGTTATGGGATTTATCTTCTAAGGTTAGAAAAACAGAGACAAAGGCACATGTGATAGATCAGGATAGGGTACTTCTGTTGATTGAGAGATTTGAATCAACGGGAAGAAAACTCACGGCAAATGAGTTACGTAGGAATACAAAATGGGACAGTGAAGAGTGTCAAAAAGTATTGAATACTATGGTACTAAACGAAGATATATATGTGGTAAATGAGAAAAAATTTACATATTACACAACCATAAATCCAAAAGTTTAGTCCTTTTTATCTGGTTGTTTTTCAATTAAATTCCATTCAGAACTATGATCAGTGGGATTATGCGTTGCCCTACCCTTAGCTAAATAAACTATATTAAAAATCTTACAGTATGGGCACTCAATTTTATCTTCGGCTTCTGAACTTACCCCATTTCTCATTAATTTAAAACTATCTGGTGGAATTACCCGCCTACAAGAATAACATATCATTATGTCTGAAAGCATCGCTGTTTTAATTACCTTAACACATTATACATGTATGATAGAATATAAATGTTATGATAAAGTGAAAACAACCATTTTTCTTACCTAATATACCAAATCAAGGCGTGAATATCCACAATCCTTTTATACTACATATGTATTTCTATTACATGTGAAAAACATGGAACAAGAACAGAAACCGTTAAGCCTTGGAAAGTTATCCATCCTGATTGATGAGAAAAAACCAAAGTGCCTCTGTGGAAAACCATTAGAGGGAGTCGGTGTAAACTATTGGGGTCCACATGATAGTGGCATCTACATCGTTGGTGAAAAGGAAAAGCAATGGGTTTATATCCACTGCAACCACTGTGGATATGACATGGCACTCTGGAAGATTATGAGGGAACTTCAATGACCGTAAAACCCAAGATGCTTCAGTACAACGTAGACTTCTTTATGAGGGGGATGACACCAGACGATGAGATTATCCCAGATGGATCAACAGTCGGTCACTATACCATAGACAGGACAAGACTTCACCGATGGATCGACATGCTCATAGACAGTGGTAAAGTTGATAAGATCGATATTGGTTGGTATGATGCTAGTATAGGCTATGTCAAGAGGGTACAAGATCAGCTTGTTGAGAGCGAGAAAAACCTTGATGAACTTGAAAACAGAGAAAAGACACAATGAACAACAAACAGGCACTTTTTATAATAACACTACTTACAATCATATTTATATCTTTTATGGCTTATTTGATATTCCCACTACCAAAACTTATATTTTGGATTTTAGAAATTGCCTTGGTTATTGCCATTCCATTATGTGTACTTGGTATTTCAGTATTAATATATGAGGAATATACATATCTAGGAGAATAAAAACACAAACCTTATATAAAGCCCGTAATATTTATAAACAAAAACATATTATATTAAATTGATTAATATGACATCTGGAAATAAAACACGTTGTGATTTCTGTAATAATGAATTAATAGCTCAACCAAGAGCTAGAAAAGATAAATCGGGTATGTTTTATTCAACACGACCCGAATATTATATGCCATATAAATGTCCTTTTTGTGGTGGATATTTCTGCGATAAACATAGATTGCCTGAGAATCATAAATGTAAAAATATGCCATCTAGATATAGAAATACAGCATATAAAGAAATGCCATATTATGAAATCCCAACATATACAGATGTTAAAAAAATGTATTTAATAGAGCAAAAAAAGCCTGTTACAACATTTGACTATAATCCACCACCAAAAGACTACAGTAAACTGGGAAATTCACCAAAACAAACGGTAGCTGATTATATCCCATACTGGAAGGCAAGCAAAAAACCCAGTTTATTGACAAGAGCTAAAAACAGATTAACAAGAAAGAAAAAAAGATAAATTTAATATTCCTGTATCTGCCCATTAGCTAACTTTTCACAGTAATCTCCAAGTCCCAGCATTTCATGGTTCACCAGATTGATTATTTCATCTTCTACTACTGTTTTGTGAACCATCAACCCATCGTGTTTTATGTATATGATTGTCGGTTCGTTTATTGGTGTTCCAATCCTGCTAACCATCCAGACATAGACGGTACTTATCTGATTTTCCTTGAAATTCTGGTATATCTTATCCGCAAGATAGAAACAGAAGTGATTATAGATTTTTCCGATGTGTGAGATTGAATTCTTACCACTTGCCGCCTCAACGCTCATGGGTCTGGACATTGAGATCAAACCAACAGGATTGTTACCTCTACCAACTTGACCAGAATCACCAGATTCGGCTGATGTTCCTGTGACGGTGAGATACAAACCATTTATTCCATTATCATATCTATCCAATGTATTGAGCCTAATTGTTGGAGTATAATCTGGATAATTCTCTCTACAGAATCTAGCTATTAATCTTGTAATCTCTTCTTTGTCCTTCCTATAAGCATACATATCTGTGATATATCTATCAATCATAGCCATTGCCACCGTGATGTCTAATTGTTTGCCGTTTCTGATAGTCATTACCTTGATGTCCTTGCCTGAGCATGGATATTGTTTCTTGAATTCTGGTGTGTTAAGATATTTCTCAAGCCCTATTGTGAGATTTTCTGTCGGTGTGAATGGTGCATACCCTACAGCCGCAGATGTGTCGTTGGCTGGTAGAAATTCACCATTTTTAGTTCGTTCAAAAATATCATTGAGATCACCAGAGCCTTCAGCTAGGTATGAAACATATTTCGGCATAGGGAACATATCTAAATTTGTCTTAAACCAGTTCTTGATTGTTTGCTCTATAACTGGGTGGATGTCCACTTTCTTCCCATCAATAATAGATGTTGCTCTATCACCCAAACATATCGTGGCTGGTTTTATGATCTTCCCACCACCAAAGGCTGGTTGTGTTTCACCAGCAAAGAGTGTTGCCTTATCAAAGTTGTGGTGCTGTTTCCAGTTCTTGAAGTATTCTACAGAGATTGCATCAACGATACTATTTATGATTGTATCTGGATGCCCAAAACCCTTACGTTCAACGATTTCAACGCTGTCATTTTCAACGTTTGTCACACGTACTGGCTCAATATTTATGTTGACCATATCGTATATGTATATAGATAATAAATATAAATGTTTGTATGTCTATGAGGAATAATTATATTAATGTGTCTACATATCTCTGTATCATCTTTGTGTACACCAACATCCTTCTATCATGTCTGGTCTTACCTGTCTTGTAATGTTGAAGATAGTGGGCAAATTCATGGGAAACATCACCAGCAATTATTTGCCTATACTTGACATATTGTATCGTGTTAGGATACACGAATTTACAGAACCTCCTATTTTGTATTTTTATGTTTGGTATAGGGACATGAAATCTCCAACACATAAAATAAGTTAATCCGATTGCCTCTATTTGAGTTATGGGCTGATCATACTTTGTGTTAGAAAGTTTATCTCTTTCAGTCCTGTAGTATACAAGACGAGTCAAAGTTTGTCACTCTTGTAGGAACACCTGATACAAACATTATCGAATGTATATCCATCAAAGAACCTACAAAGGTTACAGGTCTTTCCTATTAGAACCTGCGTACCTAATTTCGGGCACTCAACCAATGGTATCCGAATAACTTCCAGAGATTCAAATTTTGGCTTTGGCATGTGTACCATACACATAGATACATATCTCTTATATAAATCTTCCGAACCTAAGAATCTTGTATAATGGCTTTTATATATCCAATTCCGAAATAAAAGCCAAGAATGATAGCAACTCTTAGTACTGTATAATTGTGATGGTTCTTTAAATCTACACTCATAATTGTAAAAATTAAGCCCCAGCTTCCAAAGAAAGCACCAATACAATCAATCAGTGGTCTTGTTCCAATAAAATACGGTATGAAGAAAAACACAGGACTTAGAAGAATTAATAATGATGGCAGAGAACGGGATGGAAGATAGAAATGTTTTACCCTCAACATCCTACCCCAACTCCAACCATAGCCAAAAATTTGCTTTTGGAATTGTTTTATTGTCTTTCTTTCGTGATGTATTACTGGTGAGTTTGGGACACCTAATAATCTATATCCTCTCTTACGTAGTCTATAATTCATCTCATAGTCTTCTGCACCACCAATATCCTCATTAAATCCATCAACATCTGCTATTGCTTTTGTTCTATATACACTGTTATATCCGGGTAGGCTATTGACATATGTGAAATCATCATATTTTTGCGAGTGATTAGAAGCAAGTTTCATTACAGAATTTATTGCTTGTGAAAGTTCTGAGGAAGCGTCTGGTACACAACCAGAAGATATTCCTGCAATTGGCATTTCACCAAAATTGTTTAGATCAGAAAACATCTCTTCCATATCATCTGCCCAAGTGTGTGGAACTTCCGTATCGCTGTCTAGGAAGGCAACAAGATCGGATGTAACGTGCATGAGTCCTTGATTACAGGCAACTGCACGTTTACTTCCCTTTCCAAGAGACTTGGGTTCATCATAGATTTCACAGCCATATTTTTTGGCAATTTCCAGAGTTTTATCAGTTGAACAACCATCAACAATTATGATCCTGACAGGAATGGTTTGTTGTCTCAGTGATTTGAGACAGACTTCAAGTGTTCCTTCAGAATTTTTTGTGGGTATAATTACATCAATCATTTTAATCAGTCACATCTGGTGTTATCATAAAAGCCGCACAACCAAAGCCAAAAGAAATTTGTACTATAATAACCGAATTAACTAATATACCAGCCATAACACCAATTGCTGAAATAATAGTTGTTTTAATTATCCATTGATACCATTTCATCACAAATACACCAACAACTTTGGTATGAATATTATACATCCCACGAAGAATGTAAATATTGTGAATAGTAAAACAGCACCAGAACTAATATCCTTAATAATTTTTATTTGTGGATTGGGATTTGGATCAATCATGTTGCATATTGCTTCTACGCAAGTATTCATCATTTCTAGTGCCATTAACATAGATGAACATATAAGAACAGCTATCCATTCCATTGGAGATGCACCAAACATAAAACACATAATAAATGTAATGGTTGTAAACGTAAGCAATAATAGTAGTTTGCTATTCACCAATGCTAACAATATTCCGTTTAATCCGTATTTGAACATACAATACTCCACCAGTTTTTAAGTCTATATATTAAAGACAGAGACATAACACCATTATAATGATTAAATATTATATCCAAAAAAATATGTATGAAATATCCAGCACCAAAATAAACAATATATTGATTATGAATAAAAAACATCAAACCAATAACAATTAACATAAATTCATAACTATGAAGAGGCAATATATAATGTGGTCTATCTGCAAGACCATCTGAGAGTTCTCTAAGTGAATATGTTGGTTTCCTATACCTGAGATAATAATCGAAACAATGATCAAAATCTATCAACACACCACCAATAAAGAATGGAATTAAAAGATATAGATTATCCTTCGGTGCAAAGAATAGGAAAATTGCTATTATGATTATTGCATGGTGTGAGAAGTACAAATAAGTTATACACCCTTCATAATTTCCATAGTTAGTGTAATGCCCATTTCCAAATCGTGAAGTGGCACAAACCCAAGTTTCACAATTTTATCTATATTGTACCAAGACCTTTTTAGATCAAAAGCAGACATCTCATATGGAACAAAAACTATTTTAGCATCCGTTTGTCTGGATATAATTTCTGCAACATCAAGCACACTTGACTCAACACCTGTACCAATATTGTATGTTTCACCACGTATGCCATCTTCTAACACAAGTTGAAGCCCATCAAGGGCATCATCTATGTAGATCATATCCCTTGTTTGCTTACCATCACCATAAACTGTGAGAGGTTCACCTTTTAATGCCTTGTTGATGAAAATGTTTACTGGTCCCTCAGTTCTATTCGGTCCATAGACACTACTGAAACGGATAATCCTTGCATTTACATTCTTCGTAATAACCCATTTTCTTAGGTATTGTTCTGCGGCATACTTGGATATTCCATAGTTGCTGACAGGTATACACATTGAATATTCTGAGTGTGGTACATTTGAAAGTCCATAAACAGCACCAGAAGAGGTGTAGACCATCGGAATATCTGTACCTTCCAAACATTTTAGAAGGTTGATCATCCCAAACTCGTTTATCTTTATGTCCATTTCTGGATTTTGTTCTCCGGGTTTGAGAAAGGCTTGGGCACAAATATGATAGACCTGATCTGGATCAAATTTATAAAAAACATCCATCAACCTATCACCATCTGTGATGTCATATCTTTCATCGTGTTTTATGTCGTAATTAAAGACATCGTGACCTTGGCTCTTTAGTCTTTCGACTAGAGCATTTCCTACAAATCCAGAACCGCCTGTTACAAGTATTCTCAATATATTTTCATCCTCACTTTTAATGCAACTTCCTCTGCCACAGGACAGGAACATGCATACTTTTTATAATATTTGTTTTGGTAAACCGTCTTTGGATAGTAACCATCCTTTGGACTGAGCATACCCAATTCAGATTCGATAGCTATTTTGTGTAAACGCAAGTTTGTCAGACCTATGAAGGCACATAACCTTGGCATCTTGTAGTTGTAGCCTTCCATGACTTTTTCACCGTTCTCATCGAATCCATGATTGCGAATCATTCTAGCTTTTTTATCTATGTCAGGATCGTCTGTAACCAAAGCACCACCCTCAAATGTCCACAGGTTTTTTGAGGCATAAAAACTGAATGTGCCAACATCACCAATTGAACCTGCCCTTCTACCATCCTTGACTTTTGCACCAAAGGCTTGAGAGGCATCTTCAATGAACTTCACGGCTGAGTTGTCACAAATCTTCCTGATTTCGAGAAGGTTTTCTGTATTACCAAAGAGATCGACATTGAGAATCGTGCTAATACGATTGTTTTCTTCCAGCTTTTTCTGTACAAGTTCTGGATCAAGACATAGAGTTTTTCTATCTATATCAACGAATATAGGCTTTCTACCTATCTGAAGAATTGGGTCAACGGTTGCTATGAATGTAAAGGGTGTGGTTATTACATCTGCCCAAGTGTCAGATGCAATTAAAGCAGTATGAATGGCAGATGTTCCATTTGAAACAGCAACGACATATTTAGTACCAATATATTTGGCAATCTCTTCCTCAAATAGCTTGATAACGTCATCAAACTCGTTCAATGTGATTCCTCATATATTTTCTTTTTAGCAAAGTATTTATTAATATCATATTTATATTTTGCTGGATTTCCAAAGTAAACCCCCTTATTATAGAGGGATTTTGTGACAACAGCAGACCCACCAACAACAATTCCACTGGAAACTCTTATACCCGGAAATATTGTGCAACTACCGCCAAGTACAACATCATCTTCAATTGTTGGGGGTAAATTCTTACTACTTGGTGGATATTTGTCATTTAAGAATGTAACGTTTGGACCGATAAAAACCCTGTTACCAATTTTAGTTCCGTTTGGTATTGATACTCTACATTGAATGTTGCAATCTTCACCAATCTCAACATCTGTACCGATGTCACAAAAAGCACCGATTTTTGTTCCCTTTCCTATAGATTTTGCCCTATTCACCGTTGGCTCATAGATAATAGGATCAGACATTGATTTACACCAATATTACGTTGTGGTTGATTTATAAATGTTATGGACACCGAAACACTTATAAACTCTCCTAAAAACAGTTCTGTGGGAATCCCCGTCTAAACGGAATCCTAAAGGTAAAACAAAATGTCAAATAACGATTTTGATTTTCCATATTTCTCTGAAATTATGGATAATGAAGAAACAAAGGTATATGATGAGGTTTGCAAGTTGCCAACACTCAAACTTTTTGAAGAGTTTGACAAGACTATGGAAAATAGTGAGAACATCAAAAACAGAACTAGATATGATGTTATCAGAGGTGTGATAGCTGATAGGTTGGGACTTTTCCACAGGGATGTTGCTGGTCCTGCCATTGCTGGTGAAATAGCTGAGGCTAATGATAAAATAGAAGAGTTAGATCGTAAGTTCAAAAACCACAGACATGATACATCCAAGTCCTATTCAGGCAAATCAGAGTGGTGACGGTTGGAAAAAACAGCACTTTACTGGATTGATAAAGCCATAAAAATAATCCTGTTCGTTCCAATTTTTATTATTTTACTTTTTGCTGATTATATGTTCTATCCAAATCAACAGCGATATGATGTGGTTGAGGTATTGAAAGAGTGGTGGAATCAGACACCACAGTGATAATCACCACCTGTGCATTATTGATACATTTACACTTCTCTGATGCTCAAAAACGTTTTTGCCAACAAATCCATTAGCTATGAATTTATCAACAAGATACCCAGTATGAACCTCTATCACACATGGTGTGTGGTAATTTTTGAGTATGTCACCATCAAGTAAACCGCCCTCATAACCTTCTATGTCCATCTCCATAAAATGGTGGGGTATTGAGAGCATATCAACTGAAAATGGTTTGCCTATAACGATGATGGGGTGAGTTTGGGCATTTTCTTTGAGGTATTTTAATGCAACAGGTTCCATTTCGACAGCTATTACCTGTTTAGCACCAAGTTCTTCTATATAGAATTTGGAAGTTTCTCCACACCCTGCACCAACATTTAGAACAGTTTTGCCAACTAGGGAAAATGGAGGTTTATAAAGTTTTCTCCATACAGGAAGTTCCCTATAATATAAATTCTCGAATTCTGGTGAAAAAGACCAGCCTTTCAAACTAGACCTGCGGAACAACATCTTCCAAGGTATGGGTTGCCCATATGCAGTAAGATGAAGGGGCAATCCTGTATATTTAATTCCTAATTTATTTGTTTTCATTTATTTTACTTCCGCTTTCCGCTTTAATTTCCGCTTTACGCTTCCGGTTCCGAGTTCACGCTTGGTTGGTTCCAATCAACTAGCATTTTTATGTAGTATATATAAATAGAAGTGTTTATAAATGTTATTCTTTTTTACAGACAATTACTTTGTCATAACAGAATTCGGTTAAGAACCTATTTTTATATGTCTTGTTTTCTACCTTATTATATAGGGATGTACTCACTTTTATTATATTATCAGGTCTTGAATTTTTTCCGAATATGGCTTTGTAAAATATAGAAAGTAGTCTAGGTATAAAATTTAGGTTATATCCATATAATTGTTCTATTTTGAATTTATTTAGCATACTTTTAGCTTGTGTGTTTGTATAATAGTGTGTTTTTTGGTTATATTCTGAATATTGTGATTGTAAGTTATTGGTATAAGTATTGATTTTTAATAAATTTTCAAGGTCTATCAATAGTCTGTAGGCAGATAATGATGATTGAAAACTAATCACCAAAAATGAGCCTTTTTTTAAGACTCTGTAAAATTCATCAATCGCTTTTTGATCTTTTTCAACATATCCAATAACCAAAATACAGAAAACAAAATCAAATGTATTGTCTCTAAATGGCAAATTTTCTATAGAAGACTGTATAAAAGGTATATTTTCAATATCTTTTGGCACTAAAACATCAACTGGAATAACGGAATAACCCATATTCATCAGATATTTTGTATATTTTAAATCACCAGCACCAGCATCCAGAATAATATCTGAAGATTTTGCTAATTCTAACAGTTTCTTTAATGATGGATTTCCTATAATATTAATCAACACCTTAATTTATTTACTTTCCATGCAATAATAGTTCTTAATATACTTTTATTGTGTGGTTTAAAAAAGTTTATAATGGTCATAACACTAGATACAATCATATACTCTAAACCACTCCAATAAATCCTGTTTATTATCTTTGTATTAAAACCAAGTTTCTTAAAGTCTGTATCATACCATATAGATTTGTGATAATCAATAACATCATCACCCACTCTCGATAATGTATTACCATATGGACATACAAATATAACAAGTTTGGCTTTATCTCTAAGATATTCAATCATTTTTAATACTTTTTCTTTATCCTCAATATGTTCTATAACTTCTGTACATATTATAATATCTAAATCTTTTATGATATTCTCTGGATATGGTATATTTATGGCATCATATAGATATACCTCTCTGATAAATGGCATCCACTTTTTTGCAAAATCTACATTGATTGGGTCTACATCTATACCAACAATATATGGTTCTCCACTAATTTTCTGGTTTCGATTTGCAAAAGACACTATTGTATGTGAAATCTGCCCACAACCAAAGCCAATATCCAGAATACGTGCCCCCTGAATATTTGCTGGTAATAAGTCAAGAATCGAATCTATATCGTGAAATGTACCATGTGCCATTTACATCATCCACTTGATTGCTGTTTTTCCTTACTTTTTTCTTTTGTTTCATAAATGAAATCAATATATGTACTAATTCTATATGGTCTATCAATGTGCCAAATTGGTAGTTCACCCTCTTTTAATATTGGTTTGTGTCCTTCATAATAATCTACATCATAGTGCCAAGTATCCATACTCTGAGTTAATGGTGGTTCCCATAGCCTTTTTCTATCTGGTCCACGCTTACCGATGTGAATGTGCCTTCTAACATCTTTTTCGTGTTCCCTCAGATATATCACAGATCGTGGTTTGACTTTAGACACATCATCACGTATTCCGAACACAGTTTCCACACCAAGCATCTGATTGAGTTTAGATACAGTCTCAACATATTTATCCGTTTCGGTATAAACTTCCTCAACATACTTTGGTCTTAAATGAAGTACCCTACATACAGAATAAACAATGAGTTTTATGCCCCTTTGCATAGCATATATGTAGTCCAAGTCTGGATTGTCCCAATCGAATAGAACTTTCATACTACATTCATCCTTAAAAGTTCATTAATAATTCTTTTTGAAGCATCACGAATTATCAAACCTGAGAATTTCTGAAATACACTTTTTTGTGCTATATGAATACCATCTATGATCTTTTGTGGATCGGAACCAACAAGACGATTTGCACCCGCTTTTATTGTCCATTCCCATTCAGTATTCTCTCTCAAAGTTACACATGGAGTACCTAACCAAAATGCTTCCTTCTGCAAACCACCAGAATCTGTGATCACCACACTAGCATCTTGAACGAGACTTAACATTTCAAAGTATGGTAATGGGTCTACTATATTAATGTTTTGTAAATTAATACCCAAAAGTTCCAAATTTTTCCTAGTGTGTGGGTGACAGGGGAAAATAACATTCATATGTGATTCTATGATGGAATTAATTATTGATTTTAATTTATCTAAATCATCAACATTAGATTCTCTATGCAGAGTTAAAACACAATACGTTTTTTCAACAAGACCAAAAAACATTCTTGCTGTTCTTGCTTGATCAATATCTAATTTATGTTGAATTATACTTTCATACATAGTATCACCTGCAAGTTCTATTTTATCACTTGATATTCCTTCATTTAAGAGATTGGTGATACAATCTGTTGAAACAGCACATAACATAGATGATATATGATCTACAATACGTCTATTAACTTCTTCGGGCATAGTCATATCTCCACTTCTAGCACCCGACTCAACATGAACAACGGGAATAGACATCTTTACTGCTGATAAAGCACCTGCTAATGTCGAGTTTGTATCACCCGGAACAAGAACAATATCGGGTTTCAAACTATTATATGCATCTTCCAAACCACACATCATTTTCGTTATTTGCTGTACAGGTGAACACGAACCAACACCCAAGTTTACAACAGGATCAGGAAGGGATAATTCGTTGAAAAATTCCTTTGACATTTCATAATCGTAGTGTTGTCCAGTATGTACTATAAACATCTCAATTTCTTTATGCTTTCCAGCTTCGTTTATTATGGGTGCAGACTTGATTATCTGTGGTCTGGTTCCTATGACCAGAGCAATTTTTAATTTTTTCATTTCAACCATTTCTTTCCATATCCAAATTCTGGTTTATTCTTGTTTTTAATTAAAATCCATAGCTGTTTATACTCTCCAATACTCTCCAAAAACTGGAATACTAACAAATTTAGGCTCAATTTTCCGTGAGATACAATTACACCATAGCACAATCCAAATATGGACAATGCCAAGGTTAATCCAAATAAGGTTGCTGACGGAATAGAACCTATGGCTAAACTAAGCAGAATCATAATAATTGAAAATAAAAAGCCAGTTCTTAATAATACACCAAAAAAGTGATGTTTACATAACAAACAATAACGCCAACCATATTTATAAAAAAACCTGAAAAAAGTACCTGTTTTTAGGGCTTTGGTTATATTTCTCATTCCATATATACCAAAATGGTATCCTTCCGAGCCACAATCAGCACCTATTTTTCCTGCCTGTGATAAACGTATAACTAAATCAAAGTCTTGACCACGTGTAAATAATGGATCAAAACCACCAACTTCAATAGCATCCTTTCTCCTAAATGCAATTATTCCAGATAGTGGATCAGCACCATTTGTGTATTTCAGTTCTGTCGAAGCTGGAATTTTCTCTGGATCAACCTCAGATATTTTACTTGGATTCTCTGGTGTGCCCGAATTACATAAATAAGACAAATTTTCATTACTGACAAAAAAGCCCATCATTCTTTCTACCCAATGTTTTGACTTGATTCCATCTGAACTTGCCCAGAGAATTATATCCCCCTTAGCTTTTGATAGTGATAGACTCATAGCATAACCTGTACCTATGCCCTCTCTATCATAGCACAGTCTAACAGGCACACTACATTTTTTCTGAAAGTCTAATATTAATTCCTCTGTTTTATCTTCACTTTTACCTATGCAAACCACATATTCATCTGGTTGAACTACCTGTTCTAACAACATCTTTAATGAATATGGTAGACACCACTCTGCATTACGGGTCGGAAGAACAACAGAGGACATCATTTTTTTCACTTCTTATATATTAATAATGGGTCTTTCTTGTCCAGATGCACCAATAAACGGTGTGTACCTAATAATAGAGCAAAATCCAATTTCAATTTTAGTAATATTCCTGCTGTGAGAGATTCTACAAATAGCTTTCGCTTGGACATTGAGATAAAAACCGTATCTGGTACAAGACTGATCAAGTCTTTCTCAGTGAAATGATATGGGTGTATCTGATCAAACTCATTCATTATTGGTTTGACAATGGGTGAGAAAATATTTGAAAAAATATAAATTCTATTTGTGGAAACACGAATCATTTCATTTAGTGCTTTTTGCGGATGTTCGGTGTGGTCTAACATATTCATGGCATAACAATCTCTAAAATGGTTATCCTCAAAAGGTAGGTTTTCAGCATTTGCTTGAATAAAATTCTTTCCATATTGGCTAAAATCTAGTGAATCTGTCCCAATTATTTTATCCGAAAATCTCCAAAAGCCATCAGAACCACACCCAACTTCTATATTTAAGCCATCAAAATCTTTCAACTCAATTAGGTCTGCCCAAAACTTGAAACTATATGGAACCCCCCATTTCTGTGGTTTATTTTCCTCATTATATTTTCTTTCTAACTCTTGTGAATGTTCCCATTTGTTTTTTATTACTCTTTCTATCAAATCTGTATTCATATCATTCTCTCCTTATTTTCACCATACTATCCATCTATACTTGTTCCTATCCATTTATAAATCTTTATGTTTTTATACTCTTCAACTAATTTCCAATCAGGTAAGTCTTTCCAAATATCTGGAATTGGTTGATTGATTTGAACTGTTCTATACTTGGTTTTGAAGAAAAAGAAAGCAGATTTCTCCATTCTAGGACTCAGAATGATATATTTAAAAAATGGTGGTATTATCTCTACGGTTGTGGTTTCATTTGCATTTATTGTTGTTTTTGTCGTAGATACAGTTAAGTTCAAATTTACTTCAATTCTTTGATTTTCTATAGTATAAAAACTATCCTGTAGCAACGGTAATCTGAGGTCTGAAGAGTAAAATATAAGTGAATTTTTCATTGGTACATCTGTCCACCATTCGGTAAAATTATATGTATTGTGTATAATTGAACTGTGTCCTAAGAATTCATATTCATCCGATGTCATTGCATTATTAATATATAACATAGTATTAGCACCATTTATAGATGTTAATATCATAGTTGTAATAATAATTAATATAAAAATAATAGACAATATTGTTTTAAATTTGCTAATTAGTAAAGAAGTAAAGAATGATAATGGTAAAATAAAATAAAAAATTACTCTTGTTGGTGCAATTAGATATGGTGAATAGAATAACCAACTAACGACAAATAATAAAATACAACCAAATAAATATTCAAACATAATATTTATCTTTGGTTTATATAACAATATTGATATTAATGATAATATAACCATAACAACACTACCAAAGAAAATAGACACACCAAGTAATAAATCAGATATGGAGTATAAAAATATATTAGATAATTTGAATTGTGATGACATTGAACTAGGTAGAATAAAATATGTCATTACTTGATGTGGATTTAATGATGAAATCAAAAATAAAACAACCAGACATAACACAACGGCTACATAAACTTTGTGTCTATAGTTTCCATTTAAGAAAATATCTAACAATACCAAGCCTATAATAAAAACTGCTGGTAATATGTGTGTATACATTGATATTACTATAAACACTAAGAAACCACAAAAGAATTTTATTTTGCTGTTTCTTTGTTCTTTATCTTTTGTATTTAAATACATATAAAGAGCAAGCATTGCAAAAAAGAAACCTAACGATTCTGTACTATTGAATATGCTCGATCTATATATCATATTTTCACTAAATGTCCATAGTGTTGTTGCTACAAGTGCTACTTTCTGGGTTGATATTTTTCTTAGTATATAATAAATAGGAATTATTGTCAATCCACCGATGATTGGGTTTACATATTGGCATAAAATTGTTGGATCAATGTGTGTTATTAAGTAGATAAAATATACTAAGTATTGTTCTAAAACAGGTTGATAACCAAGGCGAAAGGTTGTACCTGTTTTTATTAAGTCAAGAATTGTGTATACATATCCTTCCTCTTCAATAATCCAACGTGGTATGAGATAAAGATGCGGATATGATCTGTAAAAAATACCTGCAATAGATAATATAAATAGCCATATGCTAGTTTTGCTGATTTTAGCCTTAGTCTCTTCTAAAAAACAAAACATTTTGTTCATTTAAATATGTTCCTCTTCTGTCAATGATTGTAAACCCATTTCTTGTAACATTGTCTATGAAATAACTCATAGGGAATGAATATTCATGTACACCCTGCTGACTAAAGTGTTCCCAACCCCAATTAAGTAGACCACCAAAGAAAGAAAAATGGTTTGGTTGAACTATCATTAACCACTTATCTGAGATTCGGCAACCTTCTTTTATGAACGGTAGTGGGTCTTTAAAATGTTCCCACAAACCCTCAGAAAACATAAAATCAAACTTTCTATCTGGATAGCCTGTATTGGAACCATCTTTTCTGAAAACATCTACATTTTCTGTTAATCCATGTAGTTCTGATTTTCTCATTGCATGTGATGATATGTCTATTCCGATTGAGTTTTTAAAACCTATATCTCGCAAGAGTAGTAATGTTTCCCCACTTCCACAACCTACATCAATTGCTGATAGTTCTTTAGATATTGATTTTAACATTTTTCTTATTATTCCCATTCTCTGGACACGAAGGAATTTACCAATAATGGAACTGTGTTCATGTATATCGGCTGATTTTATCCATTCCTCTTCCCATAACCTTGCAACATCTTCAATAGACATACCAACCATCACCTTACACTATCAACGATGGAATATAGTGGTGCTTTGACTTTCTTCACTACTCCAAGCCTAAAATAATAAATATTACTGTTTTTACCAGACGAAAATTCCTTAAATGCTGGTGTGTGTAATACATCATCTGAAAGCAATATACCACCAGATTTCAGATATTTCCAAGCGGTATTGTATTCAAATGACATAACTTCGTAACTATGTTCACTATCATGTAAGAACATATCTATTGAACCTAGTCTATCCAACAGAGGAACCAAAACATCACTGCTAAGACCACGCACTATTTCCCATCTATCCTTTAGTTCATCTGGAACAAACCAACCAATTTTCTTACCTGTTTCACTTGAGTTACGATCACCTGCCAATCTACCTATACCTAAACAAAACTCATCTGGGTCAATAGAGTATAATTTTCCCATGTTATTATCGTGAAGTGCCCTTAATATAAAATAAGAGGAAAAGCCGCTATTAATACCCGTTTCAACAACTATTTCTGGTTTATATTCTCTGACTAGAGCATATATATACTCACAACAATCATACCAAACAGGTCCACAATCTCCTAACATATATCTATAATTAAAATCACTAACAACACACTTGAATTTAGACGTTAATCTGTATGTTCTGGGTTTGGTGACAATATAAGATGCAAGAACAAGTGGATTTGATAATAGATACTTTGTTTTTATTTTATTCATTGTATTCACCTTTTCTTGTTTTTAAAGAGTTGAAAAACATTTTTGTATTGCACCCTCATAATCACTATCCATCTTGTTTTCTTTATGATATAAGATACTACATATTTCACATATCTTTGAATCTTCCATATTCCACCATTCAGATTTAAGCAACATATCTATGGTCTTTTGTGAAAACCTATATTTAATAACCTTCGCTGGAACACCAACAACAACCGCATATGGTGGAACATCCTTGGTGACAACAGCACCAGCACCGATAACAGCACCTGTGGATATATTTACAGGTGGCAGAATTATCACATTTGAACCTATCCAAACATCATTTCCAATTGTAATTAGATTACTTTCTTGGAGATATTCTTCAGCTAACTCTTTTTCAATAAAACCATATTTACGTTCGGTTGTTATTGGGTGTGTAGTAAATCTGTGGATTGGATGATCATATCCAGCAAGAACCAAATTACGTGCTATTGCACAGAAATTTCCTATGCTTTTAAGTGTATGATATTCAGAATTAAGTAACTGTATAACACCATATGTATATCTGCCTATTTCTATGTTAAAATACTTCTTATAAAAATATATCACTAATCTTTGATCTTTATATTTTCTATTCAAAAACCCCAGAATGGATACAATAAATACTGGTGGAATTGACTTTTTATGTAATATATATAGAACACTTAGTATGTGTTTTTCTGTGGTTGTTATATCATTCAAATAAGAATCCCACCATACCTTTGGCATCGTTGAAAACATTAACCCACTCTCTTGGGTTTGTGGCAACATTCCACCAGAACTTTGGGTTTTTGATATAGAATTCGTTAAAACAGTATTGCTCCCATTTCTTCATTTCCTCAAAGTTCATCATATACGTTCCCGGCATGTCTTGATGTGCCTTTCTAACATCAACTATAGTCGTGTTTGGATACTCCTGCAATTGTGCCACATTAATACGGGTAGCACCGTTATCCTTTATCCATTTGACCATATATCTTATATCAGCTTTCGACATCCAAGGGAAGATCATAAAACTAGAGGAAGTCCAGAGCTTGAGCTTGTTGACATCCTTGATAAATTGTGCTTCCTGTTTGACTGTAATATCCTTTTTCATCTCATCTAAATAGCTCTGAATTGGAACTTCATAGCCAACGTGCAAAGTCCGGCAACCAGCATCTTTCATCAGTCTCAGTGTATCATAATCCTTATCAGCACGTGAATAGCAACCCCAACACAATTTGAGTCCTTCACTGAGCATTGTAAGACTGATTTCCCTTGCCCTTGATCCAATAAGTGTTGAATCTTGAAAGAAAAGTTGTTTGATCTGTGGAAGTTCATTTTTGACATACCAAAGTTCTTCCATCACATTCTTGATGCTACGCTGTACATAACGCTTTGGATGTAAGAGATCACAACCATTTGTCCAACTACAAAACGCACAACGGTGAGGGCAACTTAAAGCTGAAAATAAATCAATAAACGGATACCTGAAACTTGTCTGATGATAATCAAAAAAGTCTAAGTGTTCAGCATAAACCTTTGTAACGAAAGGCATCCAATCAAATTCTTCCTGTGTATACGGTTCAGCCTGTGGATTGAAGAGAATATCTTTACCTTCTCTATATTTTAGACCTTGTATTAATCTCTTTGGCTCATCTGTATAAAGGTCTTGTAACGTGTATTCAAAATTTCCGAAAGTCATTTCATTAACGTTTGGGCATTTATCTAGAGCATCGGGCATATGAGCAGACCAAGGACCAACGAGAGTTACATGGTAATCCTTACCCAATTCATTAGCGAATGAAAGATCGGATTCTGCCGTATCATATGCCCAGAAATAGGCTATGGCTTCTGGTTTCAGACTATTAACAAGAAACTTAACGTCTAAACACGAATCTTTTTTCACAGAAGCATCATATAAATAACATTCATGTCCAAATTTCTCTAGTGTTCCAGTAGCATACGCAAGATGGATAGGATACCATGATTGTGTACTAATCTTTGATTTACGAACTAGCCTTCCCGTTCTTATTGCTTCTCCCGGTGGGTTCAATAAAAGAACTTTCAATTTTTACCTTTCTCCTTTCCAAAGTGTATTTCCCAAAAAATCCAAATCCAAACACCACTAGTATATGCACCAAATCCTATAAGGACAAGAGATGTTAATCTTAACCAAGGCACAAAATATGTAATTGCAGAAATTGTTAAAAGCCCACAACCAATGACAAATTCTTTGATTGTTGGTGGTTCAAGATTGTACTCATCATTACGAAATATAAAATAAATAAGGATAAAACCCAAACCACCTATTGTTAATAAAAACGTACCTAAATGTTTCTCTGGACTTATAAAATCTACAATTCCAGCAACCAATATGAGTATAGAAAACATATATAATGATACTGGATTTGGTGGATCACCTACGATACTCAATTAGTAAACCTTCCTATAGCCATGAGTATGATTATTACAATAATCAATATTAATGCTGAAAACCATGTAAAAAGTGGGTCGATTTTTCTATTTTCAAATACCATATTTATAAACTCTCCCAAGCTGGGGGGATTTTTGCATCTGGTTCCACATAATACTTGAAAAGTTCATCCAACACAGTTGAGACATTCTTCTCTGGTTTCCAGCCGAAACGTTTGTATATTTTTTCAATATTTAGCGTAGATTCTAGCACATATCCATTTGGTGCAAACGGTGTCTTGGAATAATCAAGTTTATAACCATATTTTGTGGCTGTCCTTGCAACAATTTCCGCTATTGTCGAACCACTTACCTCCATCCCCATCGAGACATTATATGTATTCTCAAACGGTTCACAGGTCTGCATGTATATGGCAGATATTAATGCCCTACAAATATCATGTACGGATATTAAATCTCTATAGGCTTTTCCGTTGTTGAATAGTTCTATTGGAATACCATGCACAGCACAGTAAACAAGCCTATTAGGGAAGGTTCTGCCTCTTATTCCAATAACCGTTCCGAATCTATAGATCACATACTCTATACCAGACTTCCTAATTTCCTCTTCACAAACCCACTTTGAATAGCCATACGGACTTGAGATTTGAATGGGATGTATCTCTCTCATTCTCCTGCCTTGACCATATATATTAGCCGAAGAGGAAAATATAATTTTCTCTGGTCGAATTTTTGAAAGAACGTTATATGTTGCAACCGTGTTATTATAGAAGCAATTATCTGCCTCTGCTAACCAGCCCTGATCACCCTTGACTTTTGACCAAGGAGAACCTGCCAAATGAATAACAGCCCTTGGTTTCTCATTTATATATTTGAATTCTGGATCGGCTAAATCTTCCACAATATATTCAACATCATCGAACATTTTGTCAGGTGGTCTTTTGTCAATAGATATTATTTTAACATCATAGTATTTTTTATATTTCTCAACCAACATATCCAAGAGGTTTGACCCGATAAATCCTGATCCACCCGTAACAATTAAAGTAAAGTCGGTCATTTGATGTTTAATTCCTTAAAACCAATTTTTTCACAAAACTTAAATAAAATATAACCATACATAAAAATGAATGGTATTGAAATAAACCCGCAAACAATTTCAACAGCATCATTAGTTATAAGCATTGTATTAAATAATTCTTGCGATCCAACAAACAATCCACCCAAAAAAGATACCGTTAATATAGCAAAGGCAGTAGAAACAGTTATAAATAAAATAAAATAAAAATCGTTAATTTTGCTCATTTGACATTCAACTCTTTCACTAATCTACGTTGCATACTGATTATAAATGTTATGGTTCCCAGCATCAGAGAAGCTATAAAACTTATACCACAGATGAGTGCCATAGATATATTGAGTTTGAATGTTTCGAGATATAAACCTGTCGTGTATAGACCAGAGAATAATGATGTTAAGAATAAGATGGCTGTTGGTATTCCAATATATGTGTAGGGTCTATTCCATACAGCACCCCAGAATATTATCTCAATGAGTGTCAGACCCTGATATATAAATTTTGTGGGATGTTCTGGTTTGTTATAAGTGACATTACATGGCACATCTGTTATGTTTAAACCCTTCTCTCTTGCCCTATTAATTATCTCAAGGGATGCTTCCATTCCATCTGCTGTCAAATGTAGCCTATCAATTGCAAATTTATTATATGCCCTGAAACCGCACTGAGTATCACCAATACCATAGATCATATTAATTCCCTGAACAACAACTCTTCTATGGTAAGGCATATTATTTGTTACTGAAAACCTATTACCAACAACAATATCTGAATCTTGAATTTTATCTAAAAACTTTGGAATTTCATTAGGATCATGCTGTCCATCTCCATCAAGCGTAATGAGGACATCATAATCATTAACCTTAGCATATTTGAAGATTTCTTGTAAAGCTCTGCCATATCCAGACCAATCAAATTCTAGAACCTTAGCACCATAAGATTTTGCAAGAAAAGCTGTTCCATCTGTTGATCCATTGGAAACAACAAGAACATCACCATATTTCTTGGACTCTTTTACTACATCTTTAATGTTATCCTGTTCATTATATGCAGGAATACCAATCAGGATATTATGACCTAATGGAAACTTCACTTTTAGTGTATTATCTAATAGTGCCATTTCCTCTGGATCGGTTGATTCTGCATCACAGGCAACAAAATGATAGTGTTCTGGTATTGAGCAGTGTGTAGAATCACAGAAATACCAAGGCTTGATACCGACATACTTGTTCATGTATTCTATGAGCTTGGCTTTGACACGTATCTGTTCTTCAAAAGTAGGTTTATCAGAGTGTCTAATTATGCTGGACATCAGACGAATTTTATGCCCTTTCTTATCTTTAGTTTCCACAACATATACTAATTCATCTGTGTAAATAAGTTTTTCTCGTTGAGGAATAGTACAGAGTGAACATTCAGACATTTTAATTACCTCTCAAAATTGAATTCTTTGAGAAATAATCATCATATACCACCAAAATTATTGTATATAAAATCGTTATAATAAGAATTGTTTGTATTATTGGGTTATAACTTAAAGCACACAGTGTCCTAGCAGGTTCGGTTTGTATCACAGCCGTTGTATAACCCATTGGACAAAAAACCATGAAACAAAAAAGAATAGAAATTACATCTACATAGACAGATATATGAAATATTTGTTTTTTGTCTATGTTGATTGACATTTTATCTTACACAACTGGTTTTAAAGCTGTTTTCCATTTTTCAGTGAATTCTTTTACAGCTTCCTCTGTTTTGGGATGTTTGTACATCTCATTTAGGACTTTGTACGGAACTGTTACAATATCAGCACCGCTATCCATACAGACCTGAACATCCTCTGGACTTCTGATACTTCCACAGATTAGGAGTGGTCTATCACCACTACCAAATCTCTGTAAATATTCGGCTGTTATTCTGATCTGTTCCTTTGCGTAATCAAAGTTCTTGAAATCAATCATTCTCCTGTAGAAAAGGGAGATATAATATGGTTCTGACTCAAGACCAATGATAGCCTGATAAGCAGACATTAGACATGTTAGATTTACTGGAATATGTTTTCTTTTTAAAGCATTTATTAATTCTGATGTGCGAGTATCAATCATAGGTACTTTTACTACTACCTTTTCCATACAACACATATAGTATTCTGTTGCTTCATCAACAAGTTTATCTATAGATAAAAATGGATCAATCAACTCAACAGATACATCATATATATCATATTGACATATATCATGTATCATCTTCTGTATGTCTTTCACACCAGATTTTGCCATTAGACTTGGGTTGGTTGTAATACCATCACATAAACCAAGGCTAAGAATCTCATCTATCTCTTTCAAGTCTGCCGAATCTAAGTATAATATAGCCCAACATCCTCCATATACGTTTTTAACATTTCTTCATTTATCTCAGTCTTTTTGTTCAGTTTAGTAATCATATCTATAGCAGTTAGAACTGTTATTTTTTCGTGTCTAGCTAGATATAGTGCGACCACAAACGCTGAACGAGACTTACCTTCACGACAATGAATTAGTATTCTCTTTCTTTTATTAACTTGTTCTCTAATCTTCTTCAAGACTAGATTATAGTGCTTAATAGGATTGTGACCATCCACTAGATGGAACTTATAATCCTCAAATCCTGTATCACTTCCACCCACATTTATAACGAAACAAATATTATTACTTCTAAGATCGTCTAAAGTATATTTATCGTTTCCTATAAATATATCTTCTGTTATTTTTGTTATCGACATCATGTTACCTTCAATACATTTATTTCCGATACTAATGCATGTGCTAAGACACTATGTATTCCCTCAACTATATAAGGATTTCTTGTATCTACACAGAGTGAAATATCACATAACTCTTTTAAATTACCACCATTATTGCCTATAAAAGCATATCTATAACCGTGCATAGATTTAAAATACTTTGCTAAATTAAACAAATTAGAACTCCACAACTCATCATTCGGACTCTTGCCACTTGAACCATTCACACTAGCCATAATGAGAATGTCACCATTCTTGATCCTACCCTTGACAACGGAAGAGTAAACATCATCCCAACCATCATCATTTATCTTGGCTGTGAGGGAGGGGACATTATCTGTTATGCAGATTGCTTGTATTCCAAGGTTTGTAAGGTCTGATGCTAAGTGACTCATCGTTGCTGACGAACCACCATTACCAACTAACCACACCGTAGCATTAAAACGGTGTGCCCTGATGAAAATTGCATTTGCAATATCTTTTATAAGAATTATATTCGTTTCTGGTAAATATTTTACAACTTCATCAATTACCTGTCTAGCTGTCACCTGCTATCACCTCTGAGCCTGTATATGTCATTTTGAATGGAACATATGCCCTACTCTCGAAACAACCAGACTGAAGAATTTTTGTTCTTGTTTTATTATCTGGAATAACTACCATGAGGAATCCACCACTACCTGCACCGACTAATTTTCCACCAATAGCACCGTTTTGTCTCAATTCATCATAGAGATTATCTATCTCTGGTGTAGACATCTCAGGTGAAATTGTCTTTTTAATTTTCCAGTGATCATCCATAAGTTCACCAAGTTTTTGATAATCCAGATTCATAATAGCCTTAGCGGATTCTCTACCAATCTCTTCAATATCTTTAAGTTGCCGTGTGGATTCCTTTACAGTATTGAGTATCCTTCCCGAATCACGTATATTTGAGGTATAAATTAACATTAAGTGGTTTGTAAGTTCTGGTTCTGTGAGAATTATATCATCAACTTTACCATCCCTACCAATCATATAAACTCTAGTTCCACCAAAAGAAGCCGAATATTGATCCTGCTTTCCGATGGGTCTTGAAAGATTGTTCCGTTCAATGGAATATGCCTGTTCAGCCAAGTCGGTTTTACTTATTGTAGGATTAAATGCCTTTATTGCACCAACTGTGAAAGCACCAGAAGAACCTAATCCTGAACTTCCGGGTAGATCAGCAAATGTGATAAATTCCTGATTCTGCCATATGTTAAACTTCTTGAATATCTCCCTGATTATTGGATGTTGAATATCTCGATTGCCTTTAGTAATTTCTAGATTTGAATAAACTATTCTAAGTTCTTTCTCAAACCTAGTGTTTATAGCTATATATATGTATTTGTCGATTGTAGCTGAAATCCAGAAACCACCGTTTTCTTGATAGTATTCTGGTATGTCTGTTCCACCACCCCCAAGTGTTATACGTAAAGGTGTTCTTGTAATGATCATACTAAACGACCACCACTGGTTTTTGGCACATGAAATATAAGTGAATAATGTGTTTGTAAATCATTCATCTTTTTCTTTTTACAATTTCCTACCTCAAAAATCATAACATCACCATTTTGCTTTTTTGCATAAACATCTACAGCATAACGATGTCCATTAATTGTTATAAATCTCTCTGTTTCTACAACCATACCAAGAGAACGTATTTCGTTTGCTATTTTATTTTTTATAGTTTTATGTTCATCAGACTCTCTTGAAATATTAAGATATTTAGCATCATTTTCAAAATATATATGAAGTTTATTACTAATTGAATCTAATGTTTTTTGTGAATAGACATTTGTTTTTCCTTTATTCCAAGGAATGTGCCCTATATTAGCATCACTAATTCTTTTTACACTTTCATTATTATACTTAGTTTTACCAATATTCCAAACGGTTCGTTCACCATTTTCATATAATTTTTTTAAACTTTTAGATGTCTTTTCTTTTTGTTCTTCTGAAACACACATACCTTTCTTAGTTTTTGATATATTATCCCCCCATTCCCTGCTTCTGGGCTTTCCATTAAACGGATGTATGTGTACCTTGCCACACTTACGGCAGAGTCCATAGTTATGTCCTTTCACTTTTTAAATCACCAGAAACAACACATTCTAACAATAGACATTCTATTTAGATTTCTCCATAGGTTTCGATTTATTAACACAATATAGTACTATCAAGATGTTTATAAACCTGTTGATCATAAAATAAGGTGAATTCCAATAACTAGCTATAATACTACTATTCTCTGTTGGAACTGGTGATCTAAAATATAAGAATAATATTGAAATGATAACACCAGATAAAACAGCAATTATTGTTTTTCTATCACTTTTCCATCCACAGGTAATATATATGAAAAGAACAAACAAAAGACCAACAAGCTGTAAGAAAATATCTATCACAAATCCTTTTTGAAGTACGTTATATATAATTGTTGGTGCTTCCCAGAAAAATCTTCCTACACCAACAGACACAACCGAAATAGCAAATGCTTGTGGGAAGTCCCATTTTCTATCAACCATAAGGTACATTATAAATGAAAGACCAATAAAACCATAAAAAGATATTAAATATGTTATAGAAGTAGCATTTAATATATATGTTAAATATGATCCATTAGACTGTATAAATGTATAAAATACTTGCATAAATAGTGTAAATAAAAGACCAATATACAAAAATATATATATTTTGTTTAACTTTGATGTTTTATAGTAGTAGAACATTATTGCAAAAGCAGGAAGTATCCACATCACAAAATATGCTAATAGTGACATTAAAGTTGCTTCATCCATTTTTAAAACCTTGGTGATTCAATTTTATAATTTTCTTCTTTACCATGCTCAACTAGGTAGTAAAATAGGAAGAACGTTGTTGTACGCATAAACAGCCAAAAGACATTGGCGTTTGGATCATAATTATAGGAACTACCGACGGCAAAGTGTGTCCAGAAACCATTAATCCACAAAGCAAGATAACCAATTCCCTGTAAAAGTAGAAGCCCTACTGTCTTTAGTTTATCAGAAATACTCAACTTTTTCTTCAATATTGGATAGTGTTTATTCAAAATTAGAAGAATCCAGTAAAACCACACAATTACGGTCACATCCGTGATGAACATGATATTCCAAACACCATTTATTGCAAAGTTATTGAAGTCCCATAGAAATCCACCAAAGTAACTATGTATGGCAACTATGAGAAAAGAAGCAACTATTCTAGTTATAATAGGAATATGTTTTAATACTCTTTGATACATCATAAAAGCAATTGAAAACAATATCATAGAATAACTATGAACATAATTAATTGTGAATGGAATCTGTGATACTGCATATATACTTTTGGTCTGTAAAATAGGAATGGTACAATATATAATGATCAAAATTGGAATAACCCAAGTCACTATAACATTTATATTTTTACTTAGTTTTGGGTTGTTCATGTTTCTTCGTTCGTTCCTCATGTTGCTTTTTGTTAAGTATCATTGGGTATAGGAACCATACGCCAAGTCCCTTGTTAATCATCCACAGCCAATCATGTGGATTTGGTGTTGTCATACCAGAAGCCAACCAAGCACGTACTAGTGGATAGTAACCTGTAAATGTGAAGATATAAAATGTTGAAAGTTCAATCAAATATAAAGCAATGCTCAGTTTGGTTAGATGTATGAATTTAAACAAATAATTACAGACAATAAGTGCTACAAACAATCCGATAACCACAACAATATACTGCATAAAATAGGAATTTATATTTGTCTCATATGTCATATACTGCCAAATGGATTCATAAAGATCATTTCCAAAAGCACCCAATAAATAAGCTAACATAAGGGCATAGACAATGTTTGTATATCTAGATATTTTATAGAAAGCCACAAAACAGAAAACTGCATATGTTACAAATGACCAAACGTGAAGCTGATAACCACCAATATGAACTTCTAATAATAAAAGATTATAAATCCACAACCAGAAGTCGATTATTGACGTTTTCTCTTTCCCCCCTTCAATCTTAAATTTCGCTGTTCCTTACTCAATATAAGCGGATATAAAGCAAAAGCACCCAAACCCTTATTGATCATCCATAACCAATTATGTGGGTCTGGTGTTTGTCCACCAGACAAGAACCAAGGTCTAAGTACCTCATAATGCCCTGTGAAATATAATACAAAAAATGAAAGAATTTCAAGAGAAATTAAAATAACAAAAGTTTTATTTATTCTTAAAAATACTGTTTTTCTATTAACGACAAACAAAAGGACAACAAGAGAACTTAGAATTATCATATCTTGTGGTATTAACACTGTTCTGGATGGAATCTGTGCAAAGGCTGTCCAGATAGTTTCATAAAAATCATTTGCTATTATACCAACTAAAAGAGTTAATAATGCACTAATAACAATATTATAATACTTGGAGATTTTATAAAATGCAACTAAACAAAAGGCAATATATACAACCAAAGACCACACGTGGATATTACCAAGAGAAGGTATTGTGGAAAGTAAAAAAAGATAAAATTCTTCAAACATTAGAGCCATTGCCCTTTATTCTTTCTCTTGGGTGCTAATCCTGTTAAGTATCCTAATGCACCAACTGTTAATGAATAGTTCCAGAAAGCGGCAACCAGAATTGCACAAATATCCGCTATAATTAATGGTAAAATACTAACAAGAGATGAAAGAACTAAATAATTTACGGCAGTTCCACCTATACCACAAATAATAGCATAATTACCAAAACTCCAAATTTTCTTATAAAAACTTGCAATTGGACCTGAATCATCAGAAATCTTATCCAAACCGAGAAGAATTAATCTAGACATTGGGTTGTCAATTGTTTGTGTAGATTCATTTACCTCAATAACCTTCTTATTCTCAGCTACTTTGAGTTGTGACTTTAAGTTTTCAACTTGTTGCTTGAGTAATTCTAATTCTGTTGTTGACATTAAAAAACCTTCAGTTTATGCCTTAGATAATTGTTTCCTTAACTTTGCCAAACGTACTCTAGCAACAACCTCCCAGATGAATATACCACCTAGCATTGATGCCGCTACAGTAAATATGAAATCTGTTTCTATTGTCTTTTCACCTCTTTTTTCTTTTCTTCCTCAGATACTGCTTTCTCTAAAGCGGTTTTAATAAAAGAATGGATGTTGATTCCAAGTTTGGATATTCTTATAACTAGCTCGTCTGGTATATAATATGTTCCCATCTTACAATCGTGTTATAATAATAATAACATAGATATATAAATGTTATGTTTTCCCTGACTTTTTTAGAATACAGATATTATAGACTCAAACATGCTTTTCTTTTTCTTTTGTGGTGTTGGTTTCTTCTTTGATGTGAGTGGCTTTACAATAGCACTTCCTATTCTAACAGCCCTGTTACCCTTGATGTTGGTTTCTATCCACATATCTGCTTTTACTTTGCTTGTTTCTACATACGGTTTGAATTTTCTTTCTGTATGTATTGCTGTCTTAACCAGTGGCTTGACAAGACCCCTCATCCGTTTTGGTGATCTAACATAAACTTGAGCAAGAGTCTGTGTAGCTTGTTCACCCAATTCATCTATTCTATTTCTTTTAGACATGGTTGATCATACTATATATGTGTTTATAAAGGTTATGTTAATGTATATTTGTTAACGGTTGATCATTACTGTTAAACCATAATCCTTATATAATAGTCTCGTACACTATGGATTGATTGAAATGCCAAAGAAAGGAGAACACCCATCAGATGTAACAAGAAAACTACAGAGTGAGGCTAAGAAAGGTAAGCATCTCTCAGACACAACAAAAAAGCTATTAAGTGAGATTAATAAAGGTGAGAATAACCCCATGTTTGGTGTGACAGGTGAAAAATGCCCTGCGTTTGGTATACATTTAACTGGTGAGAAAACCTCTATGTTTGGCAAACATCACACAAAGGAAACAAAAAAACTAATTGGTGATGCTAATAGAGGTGAAAAAAGTCCTATGTTTGGTAAAACTGGTGGGTTATGCCCTAATTATGGCAGACATCACACGCAAGAGGAAAGAGTAAAAATAAGTGTAGCACACCAACTACGTGTTCATCACACCAAAGGTGGAGGTACATCCCACCTAGTTACTATAGCACTCATTAGTAGTCGATTAGAGAGTCTGGGATGGAAAGTTGAAAGTTGGTGTACAACAGGAGAGAGATTTATCACGATAGATAAACACAAATACTCACCTGATATTTATGCTACAAAGGATAATAATAATCCAATTTTGGTTGAGGTTGGAAGTTGCACAACACAAAAACTATGCCACTTAATGTCCCATTATCCTGTGGTATTACATGTGTCAAAGCTGAAAATGGAGTTAGAATTTCAATTCTCTAAGAATGAAATGTCCACACTATATAAATGGAATTTATTTAACAGGCTACTTTAACTACTTAATCTCAAATGTTTGCTAAACATACCATCTATTAGGCTTGTCCTATTATTTTCGTCTTTTATTTCTCTAGGTATGTTTAATCACACTATATACTTGAAAAGAGGCGTGTGAAGAAACCCGATAAGTAACCAAATATCCATCTGATCCAGTCGGACACAACGGAGTATATAAACATAGCGAAACCTGTCAACACGTTTATGAGTCCGTACAATGTTTGGAAGTCATTAAGTGCAAGTGAAAGTAAACCTATACCCATTGTCTCCTGCCGAGAATCTAGGCTTTGTATCCAAACAATGAAGATAACAAATGGCATAAAGATTATCAAATTAGTACCACCAAAGAGGTTCCAAATGTTTCCTAAACCAAAACTGATACTACCTACAACATTACCGCCATAGGTTATAGCTGTACTAGTACCATTCAAAAGATTTATCATTATAGTAACAAGTGCAATTATAAAACTTCCCATTATTGAAATCCAAGTAAATAGGAACACTGCGAAGTTAAAGAACATCGTTCCCAACGTTGTAACAAATGACACCATCATAGTTATTGACGCCACGAACCATATACCAATAGATGTTATCATAGCCCAAATAGCCACTACACCGCCACCAATACCAAAAAGGTTGAATACTGGCTGAAGTAATATGGTAAGTGGGCTTAGGCTTGGAACAAAGTTTGCAGTAACATAGACTGTTAATGTGGCGTTGTTTGCCGAAGGACCAGCAACAAATGGTAATAACATAAACAGTTTAAGATGATATGTCTGATTGCCAGTGGCTAAGTAAGGAGTGAAAACAACCTGATATGTACCATTTACGATAGCAGGGTCTTGGGCAACTAAAGTCTTATTCCAAACCTCCACTCTAGTAAATTGTGCATCTGGTGGTGAAACCATAACTGTATACAGATTAATGTTTGCAGGAGAAATTTCATAAAAAACACCACCTGTTATGGCTATCTGAACACCTAGAAAGACCTGTGGTGTTGTTGTCGTTATGGTTGCAACTAAATCGGATATAACATCACAATAGGCTGTTTGCATTTTAATTATGCCTGAAGAACCAGCACCATTCACAGCCTCAAGATATAAGTCTAAATCAGCCGTAGTTGGGAAATTCCATTTTGTTTCAATCTTGAATGTTGCCGTTCCAAGTGTGCCTGATTTAGCCCAGACACAGTGTGCAGTGTCAAGATTTATTATTGTTGAGTTGGAAATTATTGACCAAACAGGAACAGTATTTAGGCTTGCACCATGAACCTTGAAATAAATCTGTGCCCCTTTCATAGCTGTAATATATATATCCGTGACATCATTGGGTGAATTTACTGTGGTTGTAGATGCTACAAAAGTGTAATACTTATCCATGCTATAAATATTCCTGAACGTTGAAATTCCAGCACTCAAGTCTGGTACTACCAGATAATTTAGTGTTGGTTCATCACCTGTCAAAAGACCATTTACTACAATTGTGTATGGTGGTCCAGCACCTGTCATCCAACCTACACCTGTTGGTGAGAAAGATTGATAAACAGATATTATCGGTGTTCCTGTTGTTATACCAGAACTAGTAATACCTACTGTAACACCACTCCATGAAGATGTTGAATTTCTATATATATTGTAATATATTTTGTCCGTTACTGGATCATTCATCCAAATAACAGAGATATCCTCATAGCTATTTCTTGAGATTGTTGGTGATGGTGCTGTACCCAAGGAAGTATATAGAATTGTTTCTGCTGTGATAGCCCCCATTTCACCACTATAAAAATCTGAATCTATTTTGTTTGTCGATGTTGTATAAGCAATAAAAACATCATTATCTTTATTGACACAACTGAATGATGAGAATGATTTCAGAGAATATGAGGTTTGAGAAACAGTATTAAATACAGATGTTCTTAAACACAACATATAATTGCTAATTGAAGTTGCACTACTATCACTATCAAAACAAACATCAAATATACCTGTTGTAAAGATAAGTTTGGCACTCTTACCACCCACTGATGGAAGTAGATATGATATTGTACTCATAGTATTTATGTCTATTTTTGTCAATACTGGTGTTGTATAATTATATACAGTATATAGATATGTACCATCATTTACTATGGATGTTGGATTTGCATGATAACTAGGAAGAACAGACCAATTAGCTACGGTTAACATAAATGGTGTTATATTTATCTTTACGATCTTTGAATCTACACCAATGTATATGAAACTACCATATGCCGAACTACTATAAACATTCGCACCATAACCTGCACCACTCCATGTGCCTGTGGTGGATAATGTTGTAGTATTCATCTGTATAGCCGCACAATTTGATGCTTGTGACATACTTATATAGACATTACCATCTGCGGCATCATACATAATCGTGTTTGTACCTACATAAATATAGCTTGTCACATCCTTGGAATCATATGTCATAGTAGATTCGAGAATTTTCACTACAACAAGATGATTAGTTGCCATATTTCTTGCTAATGCATACAAATATGTGCCATCTGAACACAAGCCAAGAGCATAATCAAGATTATAACTTGGGTCTGCTTTGTATGATTGTGCTGTTTTCATTGTTACCGCATTTACTTTAGTTATTACTAAGTTTCCGTATCCTTCACAGCCAATATATAAGAAACCAGCATCATATACCAGTGTATTATTTGCGGGAAGTGTTGAATTATATTGCCAAACATCAACGGGGAAAAGACCATCTACGGTTAGTTTTTTAATGACTAATGGACTTTGATATAGTGATTCATAAAGGTACGTTCCATCACTAACTGCATTATTAAGTGAATTTTCCGTGTTGGTAGAATTAAATAAGACATTCTGAATTTCATAACCAGAATCAAGAAAACCATAAGAACTTGTACTTACCACAAAACTTGTGACAGACTTCCCACCAACAAAGGATACTGGTGATGTTAATTGCTTATCTTTAGCAACATTTATAATAGTTTTGGTTGATGTGTGATCACCATATACAACCGTACAGTTGAGTTGTAATGTATGAGATGGGTCTGTTTGATATGTAATACCAATATTATTTAGTTCTGTTGAACTTAGCGGTGATGTAAAATTGTAATATATAATATCTCTTCCTGTTATTGGGTCTGTGGTATAATACCAGCTATTAACATACGAGTGCCAAACAAATATTGCAGGTAGAGTTTTTATATAATTTAGTGTGCCAACACCACCATAGTAATCATCCCCACCATATCTATCATGTGATGCTATACCATCAACATAATATTCTAAGTCTGAACTAAAGTTTTCCCACATGGTAGCATCATTATAAGTGATCTTGGTTATCACTTTTGCATTTGAAATACCATGTTCCGCATTATATTTGTAAATAGCACCTAAAACATCACCATTAAGTGGCACTTGTATTGTGAGAGTTGTACCATCAGAATAATAAATTATAAATGTTCCATAAACAGGTCCACTACCAGTAGAATACATGGTGGCTGATGCTGTAAAGGTACTTATGCTATTCAACTGGATCAAACAATTTTCTGACTGAGAACTATATCCACTATCAAAAACAATACTTGAAAGTGTCTTTATACCCTGTTCAAGAATTGAACCAAGTGGTTCTCCATCTAAACCATATGCAGAGTTAAAAGACTTAGTTTTTAGTGGTGTAGAATCGCTCCCATAAGCAACGATGACATGACCATCAACTGTTGGTGTTGGGCAAACACCATATTGTACAAAAGCAAGTGATCTCTCAAGTTCTATTGGCATAGGGTATCCAACTGTGCCATTGTCACGGTCACTTCTCATAACATATGCGGCTGTATATGTAGCATTTCCACCTATAACACCGTTTGAGTTACAATAACCAATCCATAAATATCCAGCAGTATCTATGCAAACTGATGGTGCTGTTACATAGTAATTATTTGTTTTTATTTTTGTCTCAGAGATTAACCAAACAATACTACCATTCGTTTGTGTTATTCCATAACGATAGTATAATACACCTGCGGTGGTCACACGTACATAAGCAACATACGGACCATTAGAAAACACAGAAAATAGATTACCAGAAGCAACACCTGTCACAGCAGTATAAATTGTGTTAAATGTGATATAGTCTGGTGTGGATGTCCATTTCATGTCTATGCCATCTGAATAGAAGTACCAAGTCAGACCTGAAGCATTAAAAGTGTGTCTTTGGAAGTTATATCCAAAAGCCGTTGGTGATGTTGTTGTGATTGATGGGGTAGAGTGTGCAATCTGTTGTGGCATAATAAATGCACTCATAATGAAAATGAGTAACACAACTAAAGATTTAAACTTCATATTATCTACCACAGGTTTAACGGTATGATCTGTATATTATTTACACTAAATATATATAAATGTTAGTATAAAAAACAACATTCAAAATACCACCTATATCATAGCTTTTTCACAACATTTTAAAAAGACATATATAGATTATATTAAAAATATTTTTATGAAAAAACCATCAATAATAAGTAATATTGTTTACATATAAATGTTATTATAATATCTAGATAAATATATTTCTACTATTTACTAGTTTTATATAAGATAATCACACCATCCAACGATAAAATTTATGCCAATTAACTAAGTCTCTAATATCAATAGGTTTTAGTTCCATTTTCATTTTTGGGACTTGCAACACTATTGGATATTTGATCATAAGATTGCATAGTTTCTGTGTAGAACAATCCCCAACCTCAACTAGAATGATATCATTACCCTTCTTGGCATAGATGTCGGGTACATAATTATATTTATCTATTCTAACAAATCTCTCTCCCGTTGTAGTCCAACTCTGTACTGCCCACCCTAATCTCTCCAATTGATTACTAATGAGTGATATCGTAACCAAATGAGATGTTTTTCCACCTCTATTATGTTTTTCTTTTAATGGTGCTTTTTCTCTCATTTTTTCTCTTGATGCCTCTGATTGGTGTTTTCCCTTCATAGGAGAAGGTCTACCCTTATTTGCCACACTTAATTTTATTTTTGTTGCCTCTGATGGATGTTTACCATAATTAGGACATAACACACCTATCTTGCCTTTTTGTGCGTTTCCGATTTTTATTCTTGTTGCTTCCGAGTGGTGTTTGCCAAACATTGGATTTTTATCACCAGTTCTACCAAACGCAGGGCATTTTTCACCTATCCTACCAAACATAGGGTTACTTTCACCTTTATGACCTTTTTTCATATTTGTCTCTTTAGAGTAATGTTTACCTGAATTGGCACTACCAATTTTCACTTTGGTTTCTGGTGTGAGATGTTTACCATAATTAGGTGCTTTCTCACCTGTCCTACCCATACTTTTCTTGGTCTTACTTATTTTTATTTTTGTTGCTTCTGAGAGATGTTGTTGTGGCATTTCATCAACATCAGAAAGTAACCATTCCATTTCAATCAATTAATAGATATAAAACTATTATATAAGGTTTGTGGATTTATTCTTTGTGTTTGGAAGGATCGTATTTTACATCTGAACGTAGCTTTCTATAGTATATATAATATCCATCTCCCTGTTTTTTACCACCATTATAACCAACCTTGTAAACAAAAGTTTTACCCTTAAAAATTCCTGTTCCACCCGATTTATTCTTTTCCAATAACCATTTTGGTATTTCATCTGGATATGAATTTGGCATACCATAAGTTCCTATTCTCTCCCAATGCGTTTTTAGATACTTTTCATTTTCTTTGTCTTCTTTTTCTTTTTGCCTAATTGCTCTCTCTTTTGATTTCTCTTTTTGATTGATCTCTCTCGCTTTCATTTTCTGTTTCAGGCTTTCAAACATTTTGTATCATATAAAGATGTGCATCATAACTATTTAAAGTTTGTGGTTTTTAATTACCTAAATAAGTATAATTCATTCGTAAACTCTGTAGATTTAAATGCATTTTATCAAATATAATATGAATAATTTTTAAACAGTTTCATAATCTATTTTATATAGAAAAGAACCGTTTTTATTTATTAATCACTAATTAGATAGTTAAATAATCATTTTATATATAAGTATTATTATAAATTCTAAAATAATACATTCGTACTCTTCACATTTGGCATTTTTACTATACTAACCTGTTTTGGTATCTCTAATGATCCTCTCTTGTTCCATGTATTTCCGAGTGCTTCTCTAAATGTACGTGCAGAAACTTCTTTTTCATTTTCGTTATCCATGAATGTATATGTCACTTTAAACTTTGATATGCTTTTTGATGGCTTATCCGCATAGTCTTTATCTGTTGGCTTTGCTGGTGCGGGAAGTTTCAAAGATGGATATTCTTTTTCTTCATATGACTGAGATGATGGTGAGGGTTCACTTGGTTCTGATAATTCAGATATAGATGAAAGTTCACTTGGTTCTGATGTTTCTGACACAGATGAAATTTTACTTTGCTCAGAAATATTACTTACCTCAGATATTGAGCTTATATCTGATGGTGATTTTGCTGATTCTACTGAACTTATATATTTCTCTACCTGATTTGAACTTACCTTTTCTGATGCAGATTCTATAGAACTTATACTATCTTCTGATTGCACAGATTTAATAGAAGATGCTATTTTTGAACTAATTCTTTCAGATAGATTACTCTTCACAGACTCTGGTACAGAATTATATATCTTAGAAACTTGCTCTGGACTAGAAATATCAACAAGTTTCTCTATTGTAGGTGCAGATAAAGCATTAATCGCAGAATCTAACTGTGTGGCTGATAGTTTCCCACTTGAAATAATAGTAGATAAATCATTTATTTGTGACGTTGATAATTTTATAGAGCCTGTGGTTGCTGAGATGCTATAATCGGTTGATAAAACAGCATTGAGTGTTGGTATATACATTGTGTTTGCCTTAATACTAGAAGAACCCGAATCAAGATTCACAATTTTGCTAATTGCATCTTCTGTAACAGTACCTGCATTACCAATTGGTTGCATCATCTGTAGTGGGACAATTCTACCGTTTATATTGACCCACAACTGATCACCAACTTTTATGAATTTCTGCCCCGGTCCAATGATTATTTGTGATTCCATCCCCTGTTCTGAGGGCATAACACCGACATACTGTCCTGATCTATCCAGTATATCCTGATAAAGTTTTCCTAAGTCTTTACGATCCATCTTACTTATAAAATCTTCATTGGTAACATCATCAATTCCAATTGAGATTACGCTTGCCTTAGCAAATGGGTTGACAAAAGCACTTGGCAAAGCTACCTCTTCTGCTTGTCCTATACCAGAAAATGCAGTACTCCAACTATGTGATGCCCAAAGTAATGGTGCATCTCCACCTGTAACACCGACTTTTGCTAGACTTGCAACTAATTGTGGGTCTTGGGTTCCTGAATATACAATAACTTTCCCCTCCTGTTCCAGTTCAGGTGGTGTATAGTTCACACTTAGCATCTTGAAGTTTTCTGGTGTTGCTTTCATTCGTTGTTCTTCAAAGCCCGGATACTTAGCCCTGCCCTCTATAACATTTGCCTCTGCAACTTCATATGCACTTAGTGGTTGTCCTTTTGTTAGCTTCATTTGAATATAGTTAAAAGGTGTATCACTATATGAGAATCCTACTTGGAAACCTTTTATACCACCAAGGAAAGCAGAAGAATCTACAGCAAATTGACCCAACCAATCTTCTGCCCCTTTTGTCTGTAGCACTTTTTCAAGTCTATCATATTCATATGCGGCAAGACCAGCCGTTCCTGCTATAGTAACCAGTGGCATTTGTGTAATTGCCGCTAATTGATTTAATGTATCCATCTCAGTAACACCAAGTGATAGTTTGTCCATACCAATTGTTATAGCATTTTTAAGTTGACCTGTAAGTGTTGGTGCTTTAGTTGTAATACTTTCAACCGTAAGAGGTATAACTTTTCCCTCTTCATCAGTCACTAATTGTGTAGCCTCATCAATAATACCTAGTTTTGTTAAACCTGCTTTTATTGTAGAAAGAATACTTGATGGTAAACTTGCCCCTGTTGCTGTTGTTAATGCCATACCACCCCTTTCAGCCAAACCACCAATTGCGGGAATTTTAGCTACAAGTTTACCTGCCGCACCATAAGCAAAACCAAGAACAGCACCTTCAACCATAGATGTGAAGTATATTTCTGCACCCTCTGTAGCATATCCCATTGCCTTGCCAACAATTACCTTGTCTGGTGTAAGCCCTCTATCCTCTAAATCTTTATATGTAAAGGTTTCCTGTTCAGGAAGAACTTGGAATAAATAGTTTGATCCATCTGCCTTTCTTGGTAGTAAATTTAAGAATGGTGACAGTTGTTTTTCTGTAGCTTCTGCAATTATAGCCTCTGCCTGTAAAACTCCCTTGGGATTGTACTCACCATTTTGACCTTTTATTGCCGAAAATGCCGGATAAAGCATATCCAACGCAACTTTTAAATCATTTGATTGTGCATACTCAGGTGCTTGTGATGCAAGTTGCCATAATTTATTGCTGAGAACATCTACATTCGCTTTAATTTGTGTCTCAGATAAACCTTCAATATATCTATGTAATTCATCAGGTGTCTTAAATTGCATCTCTGTTGCGTCTATTTTATTTGCTGTAGAACTCTTTGCACTTGTATCAAACTTCTGTATAGTAGAACCCTCTGCTGGACTTAAAATCAATGTGCTTGCGGCTTTTGTATTAATATCTACTATAAACTTTTGCATATCATCATAATTATTAAATATTTGTGTTTTTTTAACCCCATTATCCGTGTAATTAAGTGTCCAAGAAGTCTTTGCTATAGATGCTGTTTGAAGTGATGATATAAGTTGTGTTTTCGACTTGGTATAAGTATCAAAGTTTTTCTTATATGTATCTAAGTCTGTTGGTGCTGTTGAAAGTGCCATTTTTAAATCATTCATATCTTTAATATATGCTTGTTTACCCGTTCCATTTTTGGTAGATTTATATGAAGAAAAATCATATTCATCCCATTTATGTAGTTTTACTATATCATTATATTGTGCTAGTGCATCATTTCCATCTTTAATAAAAGTTGTATATGATGCTACATTTTTATCATACTCAGCCGTATTAACTTTAAGAAGAGTTGTTTCTAATCCAGCCCTAATTTTTGGATCACTTCTACCAAATTCTGTTGGGGCGGCTTGTGGGCTATCTCCTATAGCAAGTGCTAAAGGATTTGATGTTAGTTTTAATCTACTTTGTTCAATCATATTCTGTGAATTGTCTATCTTTGCCATTATTGATGATACTGGTGGTATTACTTTTACTGGTGTTGAAGATATTACTGGTTTTATTGATGTTATTGATGTGTTGTGTACATTTACCCTATTTATTGCATCAACATAATTTGATGGTACGATAGTTGCTTTTTGGGCTTGTATTGGTGTCGATACTATTACTGGTTTTGGTTGTATTCTAGTTTGTTCTATAACATTTTGTTGAATTAATGCTTGTGATCTATTCAATTCTTGTGTACGTAATGCTTGTGCTTGTTGCTCTGATTGTTGATATTCTTCTGACATATATTAGTCACTACCACCAAATTTAGAAATATGATATATATGATCTAGGATCGGTGTAATACCTACTACACATATATCATATATACGCATTTTTAATTACTTCTTTACTTTCATTGCGTTCTTCTTTTGTGACGCAATTATCTTCTTTGCTATCTCTGGTGTTGTTGTTAGATAACCAATCGGTGTAACAACCGTGACCAACTTTGGCTTACTTGTAGCCGTTGCCTTATTCTTTACCATTTTTACTTTTTCACCTCCGTAGTCTAAGGTTATACCTTACGTAGAGTAATACGTCTGATTTGCCTATCAGCATATCCTATACCAACTGGTAGTGCTGTCAAATAAGTTTTCTCCTTTAAAATAACCTCTTTAGTATTATCATCTGCATATTTTATAAGCATGTTGAATCCACCTTTATCTGTACCATTTACTTTTTTCCCTAGGACTTTTCCTGATAGCTTGGGTGTTTTTACTACTACTTTTGCCTCTCCACTACCTCTAAGATAATCATTTACCACAGTGCCTGTTTGACGCTTATATCTGTGAACCGTGTGTTCAATTGGAGATTTTCTCATTTTTCAGACACCTCAGACTACTCTATCATAATGTTCTGTTCGTTCTTATATAAATGTTATGATAAGATACTCATAGAAAGATATATATGTTGGTAATAGGCACATATGGTAGTGAATATCATGCTAACGGATTATATTTGCCCATACTGTGGCAATCCATCATTGAGTATGGAAGCCGTTAGAAAACATGTAAAAAAGAAGCACCCAGAAAATTTGGAAGATTTTAATAGGAAATTTTATCCAGACATTTCTGATAAATTTAAAAAACCAAAAGCATAATCTTTTTATACTCACCTCACACTTATATCTTTGATTATAATGGCAAAGGGAATGAGCATTGACACACTTTACTTCATTGGTCTAATTTTTATTTCAATAGCTTCTGGTTTCAACGGTGGGCTTGACTCCCTCTTTTACACGTTTGGTACTGGTGTCTTTGGATATATTGCATTAAAAATAATAGCAAAATATCTTGGGTGGAAATGAAATTACTTTTTTTCTAATATAGTTTGATTGTAGACATTAGTAAATATTTTCACACATTTGTTCATATTCATATAATTATTTATAAATGATATACCAGATGTATTAAGTTGTTTTACATTTTCTAGCTCTCTCATATGTTTATACACCATGTCATAATCGGTGGCATATAAACAATTTGGAAATTTGTATGACCAGATCACATATCTTCCTCTAGCCAATGCCTCTTGAACCATTTTTGATAAAGCATCATGTTTGGTTATTCTGAGAAGAACAGTTGTTCGAGAATATATTTCATCCATGTCCTCAACATTAACATGACCTAAATATTCAATATTTGGTGCTTTCAACACATCCCTCTTGCCAAGAATAATAAATTTATATGGCATTGAAACTAACCTTCTCACTATCTCAAGACCATAAAAATATTCTCTATTTCCAAAATATACAAGTGCTGTTGGTGTTTCTGGTAATGGACCTATCTTCTTTGCCCTAATATTCCATGATGGTATGGGAGCAAACTCAGCCACAACCCCCTTTTCTTTTAATTCATTTACTAACCAAAGGTGCATGAACAAGATTTTTATCTATTAATTTAGAACAAATTAACACTATTTTTTTATCCGAATCCATGACATCTGATCCAATCCAATAAAACAATATTTTTTTACCAATAATCTTAAAAAATACAAATAAAAAAATCCAAAACATGTCCTCTATACCATTAAGTTTAGCAGACATAATTTGAACAATATCTGCACTTAACAAATTCTTAATATTTTCTTTAATACCAGTACCTACAAAATTGAAACTCAAATTTGGAATATTACTTAATAATGAGGTTAAACCATATTTTCTTCCTTTCGCTTTTGGATTACTGTATACCAATATTCTAATCATAATTATCTAGTATAAATTAAGTTTACTTAAACCTCTTCACCCAGTTCTTCCATAGCTTCCTGTTTCCAATCTCTCTTAGTTATATTACGTTGTGTCCAACTTGTTGGTTTTGCGGCTTCAATCTCAGACTCAACGTTAACCGAACCACCACGAGAAACCTGTTCCATACGGATGATGTCACGCCTACCACGACCACCGAAACCAACATTTAGGTTTAAGTACCAATCCAAGACAGTTGCCCAACTTGGAGAATTCTTAGCCCTGACAGCCGCATAAAGAACAGCCCCCATCTTGTTGTGTTTCAGGACAGTTAGCCTTCTCATATCTACACGACCCATTTCTAGGTCGATTGGGTCTGTACCCAACTGTGGTGATAAACTTTCTTGTTCTGCCATTTTACATTACCTCTTTAATGTGCTACTCTCAACCAACCTTGATTGACCATGATATATACTGCCAAAGCACCAATACCAACACCAATAAGAATCTGCTGGAAATCGAACTTACTCTTTTTCTGCTGATCCATAGCATCTTCAGCCAATATCTTCAGGATTGCTTCGTCATCCTTCTCTCTAAGTGCCTCAGAGGAAATATTTGGCATATCTTCCCCTTCATACGCTTCGATTGCGATTGTAAGACCCCATCGGGTGTCCTCAACCAACTTCCTATTGGATTTTGGCATCCTTTCATATTTGTCATCTCCCCAAAGTATGCGTAATGCCCTGTCGATTGTTGTGGGTTCGGGTGCTGTATTTTCGGGTGTTCTAATGTCTGCTGTATATCCAACTCCCTCAATAGCAAAGAACTTGGTTACGTTTGGGAAAACATATCCGGGTGCAACTTTATAGAATTTACGTGGGACATCTTCGATTGTCTTACAGTATAGCCAGTGTGCTGTTTCCTTCAAAATAGGAATCTCTAAGGCTCTCTTTTCTCCGGGTCTGATTAGAACTAGTGTCTTTTTGGTTCCACTACCACCTTTTGACATGATATTAGTGTAATAGTAATATACACCAAGACCACCCAAGACAACTAATAATCCCATCACTCCATATGGAGAGAACAACATATCTACTACAGACATTACTTTTCAACTCCTACATTCTTTGCTTTCCGTTTCATATAACTATCTCTTGATGATATTCTCCATGCTTCGTGTACAGGATCATTATACTTTATTTTAACACCACGTTTGTGTTCTGGTTCTGGATGACAATCTTTATAGCATCCACATTCTAAACAACATATAGACATTTTAATCAGCCCATTTCTCCGTTTTTTGCGGTCCAGTTATAATCAGATAATCAATGAATATGATCATTGTCAGGAAACAAATAATTGCTGGTATCGGTGAGTCTCTAAGTACGAATATCAAAAGACCTGTAAAGCAGAGCAAAAGAACCGTTGCTATAAGCCTCTTGACAACCATAGGACCGGGAAAAGTTCTATCTAAGTTTGGAATAAACCTTGCTTTCTGTGGCTTATCTTCATCCCATTTTTCTTCCTGTTTTGGTTTCCTTGATTTTTCTGACTTTAATTCGGGTTCTGGTTTTGGTTCTACTTTTGTTTCTACTACTGGTTGTTTCACTACTTGTTCTACTGGTTGTTTCACAGATGAAATATCTATTACTACATCATCAAAATTTCTATTTTTCCTCTTTATCCTTTTTCCTCTTTGCTCTCTTGGCTTTCTAGGTGGAAATAGAATAGACTTTACCTTTTTTATTATTTTTTGTGAAAGAGTCCATTCCTCATCCTCTTTCCATTCATCGTCAGAACTCAAATTAATCTATATATATTAGAGTGTAGACATTTATAAACATTACTACTACTATTTATCTATTCGTAACATATAAATATGCCTATATGCCTATATACATATATGACTAAGAAGAATGATGATCCAACTACTGTTTGTATTACCAATGATGTTTGGTGCATAATGAATAGTCTCAAAAGAAATCCAAGAGAATCGCCAAACGATGTTTTTAGAGAAGCTATTCTTTTACTACAAGAGAAAAGGAAAAATGGTGTTTAAAAATGGCATATAGTAGAGACTTTGAAGAAACACCTGTTGATGCAGAATTTAAACAGAAAGTCAATGTTGAGTATCTTGTACTGAAACAGATAGACCGTTGCAATAATGCCGCACTAGAGGGAGATGAGATAAAGTTCTCAAATGCTGTTGAATCTCTCTTGGCAATGTTACCAAAGGAGAACAGACTTAGGATAGAAAATGACAAGACTAGAGAACAATACACAGCTAAAGTTGAACAGCCTGTATATAAATATTCCTGTGGCAAACCAATGGGAACTTTGGAAAATCCGATTTTCCGTAACAAACCAACAGATTGGAACTATGACGGTGGAGAACCTATCAGAATTTCTCCGATGGTTGAGGAAGTCGAACAGACAGACTACCAGAAATTATACAAGATAATACTCAATGAACTACAGGATGTTGGCGTGACTTGGAAAATCGAACCGAGAGGTAATGTGGAAAAGAAGATCGACCCACCACCAATACCACTGTTAAGACTCAAGAATGGAAGTTTTGTTAGAGTATTGGTTGAAAGAGGTATTGAGGGTGTGAAGGAAGGTATAATTGTGGATAAAGAATCAGCATCACTAGAACCCACACCACCAGAACCAATAATGGAACCAGAATCTGATGATGAAAATGAGGACATTAATGATGATGAGGATAAGGATATGAATGAACCAAAAACGTCACTAGAACCTATAAAACACGAAGTATATGAGGAAACCATTGATGAGGTAACCAAGGAATTAGAGAAAGAGGAAGATAAGGAATTTGCAGAATATAAAGTAATATTAGAAGAAAGAAAAGATAAAAAATTAAAACAAAAAATAGATAAAGAAAAGTTTGATAACGAGACACAACAGAAATTAAAAGAAACGGAGATAGGAAATATTATATTAGTTAGTGAAGAGATACCAACTACAAATACACAACCAGAAGCAATTATGTCAAAACCAATAAAAAAGAAAAAATTAACAATGAAAAACATAGATGAATAAACATGAGTACAAAATCTAAAAGAATTTTTAAAAGAACCACAATAAGAAAAGTTGGTGGTGATGAATTCGTTGATCCACCAAAGGGGTACAAGGGTGCAAATCGTTGGACAAATTGGCATGGGGTCAGGGCTGAGTTTGGTTCGGGTTATGGCACTTTCTTGCTCGATGAGCTACAGGAAAAAAGGGATAATATTGAGGCTTGTATTGTTGTCGTAACAGGCGGTGGTGGAAAAGGGAAAACCTATTTCACTCTGAGACTTGCAGAAATTTTAGACCCTAAGTTCGATGTAGACGTTCAAGTTCCATTTGGTCCAGATGAATTCATGGAACTGATTGGTCCAGATAGTCCTTTGGGTATTGGCAGGGTAATAGTGGTCGATGAAAGTCAATTTGCGATCTCTAGCCGGGACTGGTATGCAGACATTCAGAAGGACTTGATGAAGCAACTTGAGGCTATTCGTTCAAAGGGATTCATAATCTTCATAGTCTGTTTGTCAGAGGCAACTCTAGATGTTATAGCAAGATCGTGGGTCATAACACATAAAATACATCTAATGAAAAGAGGTAGAGCTAGAGTGTATTCATATCAAACCGGACCTTTTTCTACGAAGCCTTATCCCCGAACAATCAGCAAGGATGAGAAAATGACACTTCCGGGTGCGGAATACTGTGAACACTCTTCGTGTTTAAAATGCCCATACTCTGGTGTAGCACAGCCACAATGGAAACTTAGAAACAGATGGGAAGAACTAAATACACCATTATGTCAAACAATAAGAGCTTTATATGAGAGGAAAAAGAAATTCTTCCTGACAGAGATGGCTGAGATCGCCAATGAGAAGAGAAGGGAAGCCCAAATGAAAAAGACACAGCTTTCTGATATAGTTGCCACATTGAAAGAACATACTACTATGCTCAGAAAGACCAAGAGAAACCGCATAGACATAAACTCTGCGTCTGCCATAATACGCCAATTTCTGGGAAGTGGGATTCCAGACAATTTTGTTAAAAAGGCGTGTAGAGAACTGGATGTAGATACCGATACGATGGACACGGTGCAGATGTTAAATTATTTAGTCAAACCAAAAGAAAAATAGAATGATCTATCCCAAAAATTTTTGTAATACAGGAGATTTTTAGTTTTTTGTTTTTTTCACAGAAAGGATGCCAGCATATACTATATTATATAGCCTGTCATACAAGACAATCGCATACTCATAAACTATGGTTATATATCAGTATATTTATGAGAGTAGGTAACTCTCATAAATTTTACGTAACATATAAAAAGGCTCGATTTGGTATATAATACAGGGTTATAATCATGGATCACAGAAGTGTAGAAACGTTCAGGCTGGATATTGGGGGCTGGAAAGGATGGGAGTGGTTTGATGCTATTTACAATAAATGTAAAAATTTGGAACAAAAGGCAATTTTAATAGGGCTTTTAAAAACAGGTTCGAGAAGTAATGAATTAAACAAATTAACTAAACAAATGGTAGATGTGGATACCTATAAAGAAAAAGGTAAAGAAATGATTCTTATAAAGTCACAACCACTAGAGAAACAAAAAAAGGCTATACAATTAGTTGATAAAGATGGTAAATATATGTATGATGGAATGAGAAGGCTATACAGATTTGAGCATATTGAGGGATGGAGAACTTATGCGTTCCCAAAGAATGAAAAATACTCTAAACAATTTTTAAAATTTGTCGATCAAGTAGAAAACCCAAAAGATCAGGTATTTCCATTTACTTACAGCCAAATCTATTATAGAATTTGTACCATTGGGATGGAGTTACCAGAAGGTGTTCCTATGAAGGATTGGGCATATCATTTGGATGAAGGGTGTGGGCTGTTCCCGCATGAATTACGAAGTATTCGTGCCTGTCAACTTTTGAGGGATTATGAGTATAACAACCAGAAATTACGTAAGTTCTTTGGATGGGCAGAAGATAGCCCAATGCCTGATCACTACATGGAACTAACAGCAGATGACTTGATACCATCACCTGAACGTATGCCTAAGTGATGAGGTTGAAATCTTTCATATAAAAAAAGATATAGTAAGACTTATATAGTAGTTTTACACTCTGTAGGGTGATTGAAATTATGAAGAAAGGAGAGAAGATGTCTGATGAGCAGAAATTAAAAATGAGTGAAACACGTAAACGTAGAGGTGTTGCATCTGGTGAGAAAAACCCAATGTATGGTAGGTCTGGGATATTAAGCCCTGTGTATGGTAAGTCGCAAACACCAGAGCATAAGAAAAAAATAGGTGACGCACAAAAAGGTGAAAAAAACCATATGTTTGATAAAAAAGGGACGTTAAATCCTAACTATGGTAAACACCCATCAGAAGCTACAAGAAAAAAACAAAGTGAAGGAGGAAGGGGCAAACATAGTGGTAAGAATAACCCTATGTGGGGTAAAAAACGCACACCAGAGTGGTGTATACAACACAGTAAGGATATGAAAGGTAGATTTTCTGGTGAGAAAAATCCATTTTATGGCAAGAAACACACACCAGAGACTATAAAATATTTAAGTGACATTACATCTGGTGAGAACCATCCCCAATATGGTAAACATAGATTACCAAATACTGTAAAAAAAATAAGTGAAAAAAATAAAGGCAGACCCTCTCCAATGAAAGGAAATACCTCCCCCATGTTCGGTAAACATCACACACCAGAGTCAATAATAAAAATGAGTAAATCCCAACAATTACGAACCGACCACAACAAAGGTGGAAATACACCACACACAGTCACCATAGCCCTCATTAGTAGCCAACTTGAAAGGCTTGGTTGGAAAGTACAAAGCTGGTCTACCACAGGTGAGAGATTTGTTATAATAAACGGACACAGATACTCACCAGACATCTATGCTACAAGAGGTAATGAAATACTGATAATTGAGGTTGGGGGTTGTGATAATCCAGAAAAACTACCTGATCTTATGACCAAATACGCCATTGTATTACAAGTACCCAAAATGTCGGTGGAACTCAGACCTATTGATCTTAAAGATTTAGTTAATTGGCAACACTTCAGCCACAACTTTTAATCACTCCCAATTCATATAATAGAAAAAGCATTTTCAAGATATATTTAATATTTCTAGTATCAAAAAACTACTTGTGATAGATCGAAAGATATATAAACATTTCTAAAGTACATAATACCAATGAACAAGAATACCTTAGATGTAATGTTCTCAAAGAAGTCCGATAACTGGGAAACCCCCCAAGATTTCTATGATGGACTGAACAAAGAATACCATTTTACCCTAGACCCATGTGCCATAAAAGAGAACGCAAAATGCCCAAAATTCTACACAATCGAAGATGATGGTCTAATTCAGAATTGGAAAGATGAAATAGTATTCGTAAATCCACCTTATGGAGATATATCGAGTTGGGTAAGTAAGTGTTATTATGAATATACTCTTTATAATGCAACTGTTATCCTGTTAATTCCTGCTAGAACAGATACAAAATATTTTCAAGAATATTGTCTGAGATGTACAAGCCTTGGGTTTGTTGAGGGTAGACTGACATTTGGAAATTGTGAATCACCAGCACCATTTCCATCGGTTATTGTGGTGTTTGATCCAAAGGAAAAAGATAAAACACAAAAACTATTTCGGATAAACCGACGGGGCATCCGAATTTAGAAAATTATATACCAGATGTTTATGAATATTCCAGATGTTTATGAGTATTCCACGTTTCGAGTAATTTAAAGTTATATTTTAATTATCATAAGCCTTTATTTTGAATGTAGTTTATGAAAATCGTCTAGCTTTAAATCCACCTCATAAATTTGTATGTCCAGCTTCTTGGCAATCTCAGCCGCAGAGAAACCTTCATCATGTAGCCTCAAAACATCGGCTTCTTTATCCTTTGTCCATATCATTTTAAAACACACCACTGACTTACTTTACTCTTTCCAACCAACGACACTTGGGGCACTTGAAATAGTTGTTTGTGTATCGGTATCCTTTGACAGATTTATACACCATGTTTGCCCCACACTTTGGGCAGACCTTTTTTGGTGATAGTTGTTTCTTTGGTCTGTACTTTTCTCGTTGCTTGATTCTATATTCATCATCCACACCATCTGGATTGGTAATCTTTTGCGGGTATCTCTCACAACCATGCTTTAACTTCTTGTCATAGTTGTCATAACATTCACCGCATGGTATTCCACAACGACTATAACCCATAACCTTTTTACTTACCATAGTGTGCCCTTCCTTGTATATAATCTTCAATATGCTCTGGATGCTTTGCTACTATATGTCTTCCATATCTGGTTTCTCCCTGTAAGACATCTATGCAATATTTACACTGGATAGGTTTGCTTCCCTTTCCCTTAACATACTTTCGACCAGTTCTGCCCATACATTATCCAATAAAGTATATGTCAGGTTACTTATAAACTTTTCTAGTTCTCATCGGAACTGAATTTACTTGCACACTCGTCACACATGCCCTGTTTGATATAATAATCCATAAATGGCATTTTTTTGTGACACTCAGAACAGCGTTTGTCTGGAAGTTTAAAATATGAAAGCATCTCAATGACTGGTTGATACCAGAATTGACCAACATTCACATCGACTTCACCAAGAGCATCCATTAATGACTCACAGGCATGAACATCATGCAGACTTGGTTTAAATTTTATTTTACGATCCACCAATATCTCTCAAAATACACAGCTATCTGTGTTGCTTATAAGCCTTTTGTTTTTCGGCTGAGAAATTCCCAACCATCCATATTTTTGTCAATCAGGTTAAGCCAACGACCATCGACCCTTGACCAACCAGTACCATAACCAACCTGTATTGTGATGAATGGTTTTCTACCTTTTATGATATTATACCTTGCTTCAACACGTGTATGCTTGGGTATGTCTTTGAACTTTTTTAATGTGAGGGCAGTGCCTAGATTTTCATATGTTACCTTTACAAGTTTGTGATTCTTATAAAAAGAATACTCAGGCATCTTCAATCACATTTTATATTCTGTTCTAGTATTTGTATCTTTCGGCTTGTGTGTGAACCTGAAATACTTTTCCCTGTTTTTCTTCAACGGACCAGAGTGTTTCTTGAGGTTGGACTTGGCTATTTTCGGTGTTTGATCTCTGACTTTCCCCGCCTTGGTAATTGAACCGTGCGTTCCCCGACCACCCTTCTTACCAGAAGATTGCTGTGCCTTTTCTAGCTTTTTATTTAATTTGGTTTCGGACATTACCTCTTACCCCTACCATGTCCTGTTGGTTCATAACAATCCCCAACCCATTTAACATAATGTATTCCACCATCTTTAGATTCAATCCATATATTACCATTATAAGGGTCTTGATAAACTGTTCGTTTTATCATTTTACCATTAAAAAAAATATTCTTTTTACCTATTTTTCTTATTTTTTCTATCATTTATTTTCCCGTCCTCAGCCACTTATTGTAGTTTTTGGTTTCCTTGTAGTAAACACCATACCCTTTCTTGGTACGCTTTACCTTTATACCAACATAGGTCTTATGTTTCATAACACCATGCTTGGTTTTTCTTAGACTCTTTGCATGTTCATCGGCTTCTTTTTTGGTTTCCCAAACATACGCTAATTTATATGACATTTTTTCACCTCTTTTCCCATTCTGCTTTTCCAGTTTTCTGGTTATATACCTTGGTTGGTCTGTGCCTGTACAATACATAAACCTTGATTCCCTTCTCCTTTGTTGGGAAGGTTTTTACTATGGTTTTGTGCCCACGTTTTCTATCAGACTCTGCCCATTCTAGAGCATGTGGTCTGTATGTGCTATGAGATGACATAACCTCATAACGTTTACCTCTGTAGATAATATATTCTGGAATTTCGAGTTTCATACCGCGTGCAATAATTGTGTGTGTCATTTACTTTTTACCACTTTTTTCTTACTCTTTCGTTTTCTGGTTTTTTTCTTCTTAGGAAATGCCATCCTAAACCCTTTTTTAGCAGAATCTCCAAATGCTTTGAATATCTCTGCCATTTTACTTTTCTCTCCAATAAACTACGTATTTATGATCTTCAACCACAATACGTGCTAAATCTCCATAATCATGCAAATGTTTTACGCTTTTCTCTGCAAGTTTCCTTGTAGGATATGCTTCATGGAACTTATAAGGCTTTCCATTAAAATCCTTATATGGAAATTTAGACTCTAGTTTCATTTTACTTTTTTTCCCTTAAGTTTACTTTCCAAACCTTTACCTTCACAGTCTTTGTTTTAGCAAGACCAGCACCCATGAAACCATGTGGGAAATATTGGAAAGTCTGATTCTTCCATCCTGCTGGTTTCATTCTTGAGGCTTTTATATAGAAGGCGGGTCCACCTGAAGATTGAACAAACCCCCTGTCCCACCAAGGTGCAGGAGATGGGTTGAATGTTACCATGTACTCTGATTTACTTTTACCAATTGCTCCCTCTATAACGCCATATGAAGTTGATCTAACAAGCATATCCTGAGAATTGATTGGCTTAACTACATCTCCGGGCATTGGTTTACTTCCACCAATACGCTTTGTCTTTTTAGAGTCTAAGTATAGTGGGTTTTTCTCCATTTTTTTATAGCTACCCATACGTATACCAAAGCTACCTCTGGTGTGTGGGCTTATCTTTTTCCCACTCTTTGTCTTATAACCGCTTACAATGTGTCTAAGTGGTGGACTTCTTTTTGTTACCATTTTTGTCTTTTCCTCACCCTACTTTTTTCTTCTGTTTTTGGAAATGTATGACTTTTTACCTTCTTGTGCAAGTAGTGTTTTCCAAATATAGTTAGCTTTCCGAGCCTGTGCTGGTTTCAAACGATGTCCAAACAGAATACCATACAAACCTTCACTTCCTAGATAGTATCTATAATCAGCATCTATAGAAATACCTTTTCTACGAATATACTTTGTTACCATTTTTAGTCTTTTCCTCTCTTCCTTCTCCAAACACCATATCCGTGTGGATGTTTTATCAGCTTGTAGTTACCCCTTCCATAAATGTCCTTACCCATCTTGACAGCTTGCGTTTTTAGGGGTGCTGAACCAGCCATCTCAAATCGTGTACCCTTGAGGATACGATCTGTAGTTGAGTGATGAATGTAGATAGCATATACTGTTTCTCTAGCATATGGAATCTTCTTAATGTAAATCATAGACTCTTTGAAAAGTTTGCGATCTTTACCTATTCTCTTTGCATCTGACATGGACTTTGCGTTCCATTCATGCCTGTAAATTAACCCGTTATGGGTTACTTCTTTGGGAATCTTCCCACCAGTTTGATATATAAATACCATTTTACTTAGACATCCTCTGCTTTTTTCTTCTTCTAGCTTTCTTTGCCCTACTTTTGTCACCCTTCCGTGACATTCCTCTATTTTTCATTATTACTTCTTTCTCCTTGTTTTTTTAACCTTCTTTTTTACTGATTTTATTTTGGGAATTGGTATGGGTTTGTTTTTTATGGTAGTTACCTGTAAAACAGGTGATTGTTTTGGCACAAACAACTTATTTAAAGTTGTTGGTTGTGTTGCTAACATACCTTTTGGCATTTTTACTTTTTCCTCCTATATACATCAAATACAGACTTACCATCATCAGTCTTGCGTTCAGCAACGATAGCTTGATATTTTCCAGATTCCATAATTTCTATTACCCTAAGTGCTGAGTTTTGTTTTTTTCTGAAAGTGGAATCATATCTGTAGAATTTACGTCTATATGTGGCTGTTAATGGATGATCTTGCATTTACTTTTTCACCCTCACGTAAATTACATAACGCTTTCCCAATTTAATCAATATAGTATTGTGTTCAGTAGTATTTAAATGTTATGATATAAAAACCACGATGAGGTTAATGAAAAATAAGTAAGTAAGCTACAACCAGAGCTACAATAGTAAAAATAACAACCATTACACTTACAGCAATCACGATGCCTTCAATAGCACTTTTGATAATATCATCAGACATGTTGATCATATATAAAATATATGCAGTTACCTATAAAGTTTGTGGTAATTAATATAAAAAATGGATTTTAATCTAAAACTAGACCTAACAGAACACAGGAACCACAATGTTTCTTGGTATCGTGAGATACCTTACTCCATTTCCAGACAGTGATTTTTCTGTAATGGCTGGATGGAATTTCTGATCTAACCATCTTACCAGTCGGTACGATGTGACCATACATACTCAGGTATCTAAAGAAACCACCAATACTAAAGGTTTCATTGTCAAGATACTGTTCAAGTCCAAGTTCCCTAAAATCATCGGATGTGATTGTAGGTTGATCCTTTGTCTTTGTGTAAAAAACCTTACCCAACAAACTATAGTTGTTTTGAATAATCTTATTCATTGTTTATCAAACCATAATATTTAACAACATATATAAACATTTCGGTTTAGAAAAAAAAACAAAAACTGGAAAGATTACGGCAGTTATTTCTTCTTTGCTCTCCTTGTTTTCCAAGCCTTTTTAGCTGTGTTGCTTCTTGCATTGTGTCGAATTGTTTCCCAAGCCTTCTTAGCCGCATTGCTTCTTGCGATATGCTTATCTGGAAGGATTACTTTTGGTTTTCCCATATTGACCATATGCGAATGTACATGTGAGTATATAAGTGTTTCGGTTGCCCATCTAATGCCAAGATTGAGAAAGACAAAGGTTTAAATACTAAACTTATATTTAACTATCGTTTATGTTAAACCAGATTATTAATGGTGATTGTTTTGAAATAATGTGTTCAATACCAGCTAATAGCATAGATTTAATTATATTTGATCCACCTTATAATATTGGTAGTGATTCAAAACTCACTATGATTGGCAACAATCCAATGTCTACAAATGTTGCTTGGGGAGATGATGGGTTTGTCGATACTTTTAACAAAGAAGATTATAATGATATAATGGAAAAATCGGCTGTAGAATTTTCACGTATTCTGAAACAAGATGGTTCTGTTATTGTTTTTTATAATAGAGGATACGATGAGTGGCTTTCACCACTAAAACTGGCGTTTAAATATAGAAATCTTTTTGCATTTATAAAAAGAAATCCTGTACCGCACATACGTAAAAATAATTACAGAAGTGGTTTCGAGTTAGCAATGTGGCTAAGTAGGGAGAAATACAAACTGAATTTCTTTAGCCAAGATGAAATGATAAATGTTTTTTATGGAAATATTGGTGAAAAAGAGACAGAACATCCAACAGAAAAATATAGGTGGATGATTCAACCACTTATAGAAAGACATAGTAAAGTTGGAGATTTAATTTTAGACCCTATGTGTGGTTCAGGAACGACTTGTGTAATTGCCAAAGAGTTGGGTAGGAATTTTATAGGAATTGAATTAGATAAGAATTATTATGAGATGGCGTTAAAAAGGGTAAATTTAACCATTGCAGATGATACAGCCTCTTTTTTTAATGACTAAATATAGAAAACCTTTTATACTACATAATACCACCTATGTCTGGATCGATATGAATAAAGAAAATGTAATCAGAGAAATACCAAAGAAAGATGTGTATGTATTACCATCTGAGATAAATATTACTTATTTTAAAAATCTCAGATCAAAACCCGAAATTGAAACACTAAAACAAAGTGTTTTGAGGTGTGGTATAGAAAGACCCATCATTGTTGTAAAAGATAAATTTGGTAATTTTTACGCATTAGATGGTGTAACAAAAACACTTATAGCAAGGGAAGTTGAAAAAGGTTTACACCTCAAACCAGATGGCACACCATATACCTTGGAAGATATTAATTGGAGAATATTAGTTGACAAAAAGCCGTTTGAGGAATATGATGAAATATCTATTGGGAAGGCAAAATTAAGATATAATTTAAGCACACCAAATAAACTAGATGATCCCGGTAACTTTGTTTATAGTACAATTGCACCAAAAATTGCTATTGATACATTTGGTAAACCACTCGATGATCTATCCAGAAAGGAACGACATTTTGTAATAAATGCGGCTAAACAAGACCTGTTAGCAGATGGTACTTTTAGTGAAAATTACATAAATAAATCAGTAAAATTAGCCGTTCAAAAAGGGCTAAGAAATGTTGATGAAGAAATGGAAGAGATCATTAGTGAGGGTAAAATAAAAGACTCAAATATTCTCTCTCAACTTCAAAAAGTACCAAAGTCACCGCAAAAGAAAGAAATAGTAAATATTATAAGAAATATGGTATACCGTGATGGTAAAAAAGAAGATGTTAAACAAACACAGGACATACGTAACACATTGGAATTTTTGAGACAAAATTATGCAAGAAAAAAGTTTCCATTAGAAGATTATGCAAACGAGTTTAGAAAAAGACTACCTATACAACATACACTCAAAAATAAGTTAATTACAAACATACCCAAAGAATTGTTAGACAATATATTTAAACGTGCAAAGGAAACAAAGCGAACACGTAGCGAAGTTATAATTGAAGCACTCGACTACTACTTTAATAAATATATACCAACCAACTAAAAATTTCAAAATATTTAATATTTATTATATTATATCTATCATAATTCGCTCTCTATTAGGTATGTATTTATTCAGAATTTTTAATTTAGTGATTACAATTATATAGTCACCATGATTTGTTTTTAAAGCATAAGCATTATAACCAATATCTCTAAAATGATAAATAATAATTTCCACCAGATCATATAAAGCACCTTTACCTGTTGGATATGGATGACCATATATTGAAACATTATTTTTATTACCATACATACTTGTTGGCAATCCACAGAGACTTGAAAGAAACCAGATTGTACTATTACTATGTTTCACAACCTCTTCCATAAAGGGTGAATGTGCTTTTTCTATTCCACAAGCATCCCAAACAGAACAATCAGCATATTTTCCCAAATTATCAAAAGATATTTCACCTATAAATCGTGACTTAGTAATATCTGGGTTTACCCAAAACGTAAGTTTTTTTTGACTTTTCATTTCACTTACATCATTACCACAAGCAAAAACAAAAAACCCAAAACTTAGAGCCAAACCAGCCGTTGACAATAAAGTATCAGAACGTTTGCAACATAAATCTCTAAATGTTCCGTATGATTTAAGACCAGAATCAACTAGGATATGTAATATATATTTGAGTATATTATATTTATCTATATTCTCTTCTCCGCTATATGGTTTTATTTTTGGCAATCCTTTCATACTTATAAACGGTACTAGGTCTGTGCTAATTGGTTTACCACCGCATTTGTCCAGTAATCTAATGTTTAGCTTTTCTTTATCTAAAGTATGTCGTGATGGCATATTTTCATATGGCTTGTATTTATACGGTTCTTCCCACGTTATCAAAGATGGCAACTTCTATATCACCTTGAACATATATAATATGTAGTATAAAAGTTTTTCGATCACTACTGATCTCCCACCTGCTGAGACAGAGATTTTTCGTAACTTTCTCTACTTAATATTGGGTATGATTTTACCACACGGTCTAACTCAGCCTTGAACCTATAGTTTATGTTATTTTCAATGAGATATGTTATGAGTGTTGGTACATACACTCTGTAAGATTCGAGTTGGAATCCCATATAGTTTGCGACACCAACTATCCAACGGTCAACAAAAGGATGTAGTTGTTTTATGATTTCAAGTGGGTCTGTATGTCCTATGATCCAAGGCTCAATTGAAACGAGTGTCTTTATTCCCATTTCCTTGGCTTTTTTCAACACCCTAACCTTCTCCGATGGTAAACTAGAATTTGGTTCATATTTCTTATATGTTATATCATCCAGAGAGGTTATAGTGAAGCCAACTTCAACATTTTTATACTGAGATATGAGATCAAAATCATCTTCAACATCAGACGATTTTGTGAGAATTAATATGTGGTGTTTAGATTTGAGCATAACTTGTAAGACTTCTCTAGCCCATTTCAACGTCTTGTTTAAAGGTTGATATGCATCACATGTGGAACAAAAGAAGAAAACTCCGGGTGGAATACCCTCTAGAGCCTTTTCCAAAGCAACCAAATCTAGATTTCGCTTTTTAGGTTCATTCCACACTTCTACCCACTTGAAACGATCATTCATTAGTTTTGCATAACAGTATGTGCAATTGTGGAAACAGCCCTCATAGATATTGATGCCATAATCACACCACTCAACACCACTATCAAAGTTGAATTTTTTTATAAGGTTGTCTTTCTTATCTTTCTCTCCTTTCTCCTTTGTTTTCTTCACTTTTTTATAAGCACCAGAAATTGATGTTTCACCACTATACATATCTTTTTTAACTTCGTCTGTAGCATTTTCAATAACATACAATGCTCTCTGTGCTGTGGCTGGACTCATACCAACTTTTTCTGCTAAAAGTTCTCTTGTATTTCCAATTGGTGTATCACTTGATACACCTCTTATATCTACATGTTCTTGGCGTGTCTTTCGTAACCATTCAATATAATTTGATTCGACTTTTAATTTTTGTGCTGGCGTGAGTTGCCGTCTTAGAAGATTATCGTTCTTAGCATATTCCATTATTTCCTCAAAATCCTTGAATTCCTCCAAAATATAAGGAAATTCCTTTCCTAGCTTTGTGGCAAGTGTATGACGTTTATCACCACATACAATCGTACCCTTATACTCTTCAGGTGAATTAGCAACAACACCTTTAACCAAAATGCCACGTTTCTGAATATCTTTTTCTAACTCATCATATATTTCTCTTTCATCTAAACCAGCAAACAAACTACGAATTGTTTGATTAACCTTTAGTTCAATCATTGAAACATATAAGCATCATAGTTATTTATAAGCATTTCGGTTGTTTGCCTAATATTTTATTAAAAAAGCTCATCAAAAAAGATGAGTATTACACTATCTAAGCCTAGAGAAAGTCCAAGAGTAATAAGGAAGCCACCAACACCACGTTCATAGGTATTGGCAAAAACCATAGCGTTGGTATAAGTGCCAATACCCGGCATTTCATACCACATACCAAAGAGGAAGATATCTATCCCCAACATCATAAGGATTGGAATTATTTTTCGATCCATTTTGCATCACACACTACAACGGCTGTGGTGTATATAAGAGTTTCGGTTTCATAACCACAACCTTTTTAAGCAAGGTTGATAATGCAATATACGATATAATGACAACTAGAAAAACAGTATCTTTGATGTGGGAAACAGATTCCTATGATGACCAACCAAAAAGAAAAATTTGGCGTAGAGTTGCATATTCACATGCTATATCCTATGAAGATGCTCTATATAAATTACTTCCAAAATTATCCCAACATTGGGGATTACCACTTGAGGATAGATATTTTCTAGTTTGGGGATTATCACCAAACTATGAAAACATTACTGATGTTTCTAAGGCTGTTGTCAATAGATTAAAGAAAAATGCCGAAAGATCAGCTAAAAGGATGATGAAAGTACTTGAAAAGAGTTAGAATTTATAAGGGAAAGAAGTACACCTGTGACCCGTATTATTCCAAGTCCGTGAGGTTGTGGATTTGTACACTCCGTGATGCTGAGACAGACGATGAGGTTGCAAAGGAATCTGGTTACGGAATGACCATGCACGAAGCTATTGATGATGCTTTCTACAAATTAAGAAATATGCCTTTGGGTTAATTTTTTTATAAACATTTATATTAGGGCAACCACCAAGCACCCTTATTATGATAGAGTTTATCATAGCTCTTTGAAACCTCCCAATTCTCTAAGTCTGCAATAACAGAATGTAATGATTCGTGCCCTATGACATCTACTAAACGATCAAAGAAATTAACATCAAATAGTCTGTCACCATTTGCTTTTACAAAATTTACTGGCTTATCCACATCTACACCAGAAAGAGATAACCAAATTGACTTGTAACCATCCTCTTTCCTTAGACATACAAAACCAAAATCTTCTGGTTTACGTTTATAGATTGTGAAATTATCACATACCATTTTTAGACACCACGAATTAATTTATGTTTTTTGATACTCATCAACAACCAAATAAGCCAAACTCTCTGATTCAGGACATCTCTCGCAATATCGGAGATGTTTATTCACAATTTTCCACTTATGACCAAGTATTAAACATACTATATTCATTCCCACACACTCTTCCCAGTTATATCATCTAATGTAGGATATATTACAGTGATATAAAAACCTTCCGATATTAGTAGTTATCTTATATAAATATAATATAATTCTGGGGTTTCTACTCCATCTACGCTTCCACTTTCTACTCCTATTGTATGATATAACCTATAAACCGAAACACTTTTATATAAGTTCGGTATTTTCATATACGGTAGAAAACATGAACAAAGTGTTTGGAATACTGACGTTGGTGATACTCCTACTAGGATTAGTATCCGTAGTAGGTCTTAAAGTGTCTGCGTGTGACACGAATGATAATGGGAACAACGGAATCCCCGGTCAAATTCAGCATCTACAGGATGAAATAGATGCTCTCAGAACTCTTATCAGTGGACTCACTAGCACTCCCGGTCCTCAAGGTGCTACAGGAGCTACCGGAGCTACAGGTGCAACGGGTTTAACTGGTGCTACTGGTGCGACAGGTGCTACAGGAGCAACAGGAGCTACTGGTATGACAGGAGCAAAGGGCGATACAGGAGCTACTGGTTCTAAAGGAGCTACAGGTTCAACGGGAGCTACTGGTGCTACGGGAGCTATTGGGGCTACAGGTCAAACAGGTCAAACAGGTGCGATAGGTTCAGTAGGTTTAACAGGTGCTACGGGTGCGACTGGTGCGACAGGTGCAACCGGAGCCACAGGTTCCACAGGAGCTACGGGGCAAACAGGAGCAACGGGGCAACGGGGAGCTACTGGTGTTCAGGGACCGCAAGGAGAACAGGGTATTCAGGGACTTACAGGTACTACAGGAGCTACGGGTGCAACCGGAGCAACGGGGGCAACTGGGGCACAGGGACAACAAGGTTTGAAAGGTGACACAGGTGCAACAGGACTGATGGGACCACAGGGTATACCGGGCATAGCAGGTGCAAATGGTGAATCAACACCGATTTGGTCATCACTTCTTTCGGTGTTAGCAATTGCGTTCTCGATAGTAGCCATAGTGACAAACGTATTCCACAAGAAACAATAAACCATCTATCTTCCCTTTTTTATTTTTATTATCATATAAATATTTCTAACCAACCACAAAGTTTATAAATGAGAACGGTTTTCATATATAACTGATAGAAGATGTTTAACAAACTAAGTTTAGGAATGTTTATTATACTTATACTAGGCGTAATGTCTCTGGGTTTAGCTTCAGCTACACCATCACCTACGATCATGTTGAATCCATCTACAGGTGTGACAACAACAATTATGGGTTCTGGATTCCAAGCCAACCAGACTATCAAAATATATTGGAACACAACACAGATGGTTACAATTCCATATAACATCACCTCTGACTCTCTGGGTGGTTTTGTATGCATGGTCACTGCTCTAGATCAAATGGGTGGGAACTTTACAATTACTGCTGTAGATACTGCCCTCACTTCTGATACAACTTCAGCAAACTTCACCGTGCCTATTCTAAAAGGTGTTACAGGTTCTAACGGTACAAATGGATCAACATGGTATAGTAGTGCTACAATACCAAATGTAAATTCAACAGGTGTAAATGGTGATTTCTGCCTCTATACAGGAAATTCAACTGTTTATGAGAAAATATCTGGTTCATGGGTTTTCACAGCAAACATTAGAGGATTAATAGGTAGAACTGGTGCTACAGGTGCTAGAGGTGCAACAGGAGCCACCGGAGCCAAAGGTGCTACTGGTACAACTGGACCTGTTGGACCAATAGGTGTTACAGGAACTACAGGAACAATAGGTAAAACTGGTCCTATTGGTGAAACGGGTGCTACGGGTTTACAAGGACCAAAAGGTGACACAGGCACAACAGGTTCAATAGGAGCAAAGGGTGACACAGGTGCTACAGGGGCTACGGGTGAAAATGCAGACTTAACCTTAGTATATGCCTCTCTAGTATTGGGTGCTGGGGCTATAATCGGTGTACTCTACCTAAACCACAGAGAAAATGGATATTAAAAAATTTACTCAATAATGATGTGATGTGTCTCTTTACCTATATTTTTAGCATAGTTCATTGCCCACATTCCCCCAGACCATTTTCTTCCTTTTGGGTCGAGGCAATAAAGAACATCACACATTTCTGCTACCTCTATGTTTCTAGACTTATATCCCTTCATTTTTTTAGTATTATAGTGACACGTTTCATCTGGGTATATTTTACTCAACATTGTTGGTTTCTCAACATCTTCAAACTGGTTAATTTCTGGATATTTTATATCTTTAGGAATTCCTAAACTATCAGCTATAATTTCTGCCCATTCATCTATCCCACCACAGAATTTGATTTTTTCATTTTCAGAAGTTGCACCACCACAGCCACCAGAAACTAGAGTTATATCTGTCCTATCCTTATATTCACCATCATATCCAGTAGGATCAATTTTTCTTGGTGTTTCATCAATAAGAATTTCTCTGATCTTTTTTACAGCTTTTGTTCTCTGATTCGGTGTCCACTCACCACCTTCTGATCCAACAATTGCAACATTTCTCATTGGAACTACTCTTCTTGATTCCAAGTATTCTGCATATCTTTACCAGTTATAACTGTGAATATTTGGGAACCTGTGTAGAACGGGTTGTTCTCACCAATATAGGTATCATACTTTTTGATAATCAGCTTATAATCATAAGTCTCAAAGTCAAATATGTGTCCTGTTTGATCTTCCATGTTAATTCTTTCACCCATCTCATAGAACGCCTTGCGTAGACCCACAGACTTACAATCTATATAGAAGATTGTTGGCTCTTTAAAATGGTGTAACATACTTTTCATGGTGTTGGCTATGAGTCCTATGCAATCTTCCATCTTGTAAAAGTCCTCACCATGCTTGAACACTCTATATGCCTTGAATTGTCTCTCACCTAGAATGAACGCCTGTACATCTACCTTTTCCTTTGAACGAACCTCAACGAGCATCGGAAGTTGATAAGCACTCCTTTTTATATCTGTAACGATTGGCTTCATTTTACTAACATAAATTCCCCAAGCACCAAGTTTGTATGCAAGATAGTTGGGTTGTGCATTTTCGGTAACTAAAATCTTGGAAACTTCCCAATTCTTTTCGATATCAGATAGGTTCATAACTGTCGGAAGATAGGGATATATCAGAGTATTTAAGGGTTTTGGTCTTTATCCCCAAACCAAGCCCATTTAGGTATCTTTCTACCTTCAGCCATGTCACTAGCAGATGTGATTTCACTATGACTAATAGCAAAATCATAATGAATATCTGTCTTTTCTAATTTTCTCTTTATAACTTGTTCTGTCAATTTATCAAAACGATCACATTCGCCTGTGGCATACATACTCCTACCACATTTTCTACAAATGTTTGTAACACTTGATTTATATCCACATTTTGGGCATCTATATACTGGATAGAATATATTCTCCTTAGTCTCTATACTTTCTTTAATACAACATCACCCAACCTTTGTTTGTGTGCAGAAATCAATTGAGAACAGGGATGTAAAACACATTGTCTCTTATTACACCATTGCCCATAGAATTTTGATTTTAGTATGTTGCATTTCAAATTAAACCCTTCCCCTTGTGCCAAGTGCCCTATCTAACATACCCAGAAGTGATCTTGCATCGTCTTTGCCTAGTAGATTATATAAGAACTTTTCGCTGAAAAAGGGTGCATCCTCATCACCATCACTGTAATAACCACTCTCCTTGAAGTTCACACCAGCTTGGAATTCCTCTGGTTTCCACTTGTATAGTTCTTTAACAGCCTTCTCTGTACCAAACATTTCAGGATGAAGTCGTGCTAGAGTCCAACGCATTGCATCTAAACCTTCTTTCATATGATGCAGGGTATAGTATTCATCATCCTTATCCTTCCTCTTTACCTCTAGCTCTTTTGTAAGTGCTTTACCAATTTTTGGTGGTAACTCTACATATTCGCCCTCATATTCTAGCATAGTGACTTTCTTATCAGTGAATTTCGGTAGGATTCTTACTCTCTCTTCAATGTCACTCATATCATTCACCCTTGAGTTTCCTGAAATATCTTTTCGGCTTCAACCAAGTCTTGGTCGAATACCATACCAGCTAGTTCATCGGCTATTACTTCACTTAGATCACTGCACTCATCCAAGGTGACATTCATCTTGGAAAGGTGCATAGTCTCAAAGGGATTTGTCATATGCTTGAAACAGACGGAAGCATATGCCAACAGCTTTCTATATCTTGTTTTGTCCATTTTTCATCACTTTTTCTTTCTCCTAACTTCTATAAATTTTCCATTAACTAGATAATCGCTGATTTCATCCGAAACATATGTGATACACAGTGTTGCATTTGTGAAGAGATTTTTATTAACCTCATCATTATCTGTTGTAATTATAACATCTGGGTCGTGGTTAAAAAATATTGAGTCGAGTGTGAATAGTTTACCATTTATTCTAATTATTTTTTCATCTTCCATTTTTCATCAATCCGCATTTGACCAATCTGTATTTGCTTCTACAACGTCATATACCATACTATACAGATGTTTAAAATTGGTACGGTCATAGACTCCAAGCAGACCATCACCATAACCATTAAGCCCATAATCAGGAATTATTATTGTCCCAATCTGATACCAACCATTCCTTATGATAAACCCATTTTGGATGTAAGTGCCTCTGGAATCTGCACCAAATATTGTTTTATATAACTTTTTCTTTAAATCTATCTCCAATCCTTGAGAGATATATTCGACACGACTAATATCATACTTGTCGTGTGGAATGATTTTGCCATCTTTACCAATCTTGTTGAGTGTGCTACGGTTGGATAAAACAACCAAATCAGAATACTTCATTTCGTTTCACCATTTACTTTCTCAACCCAAGCATATGTTAATGCTGGGAAGTGCTTTATCTCCTTTATGTTTTCGAGCAGTACTATTTTTTCTCCTGTCTGATGGTAAACAACACCATACGTCAATATTTTTTGGTCGGCTTGTTTCCATTCTGGTGGTGCTTTTGGATTGAATAATTGCCATCTTGGTGGTCTGCCATAGAGTCCTCTATATTTTGTAAGCCACCAGCCTTGTTTGAGTTTTTCTAGAACTTCTTTGTATTTCATCTTAGATCACTTTGTTGGTCCAGTTCAAGAGACATAGTTACGTTCTTCTTGATCTTGTAGATTGCTTTAACTTCAACAATAATATCATCTTCAGCCAAGCTACCATCCTTGAGCCATTCTTGAAGTTCCTTATCATCCTCTATAAAGCACCAATCCTTGTCGTAACTGTGCCCAAGATGGACATACTTACCAGAATCTTTTATGGTCATTTATGCTTACCATCATACCTATCCACGTAGGTAGTATTTAAATTTTTTGGTTCAACGATTCCTCAAACATTTTACATGATGTACTTTTCCATAATAACATTTGTGTTGCTTATGATCTGCTGTGGCACAATACATACCACACAAATCACTGTAAGCAATATTACATGGCTTTTTTCTTATTTTTCCAAATAAAACATATGCTATTACACTCATCTTTGTTGTTCCTCTTCCTTGAGTCTTTTTTTCATACGCCTTTCTTTCATTTCTTTCTTGGTATGTGGCTTTGGTTTAGCATTTCTGCTTAACACTTGTCTCTCTTTCTTTGAAACACCAGACTTTCTCTCTTCTATACTCTCTGGTGTTATCTCTTTAGGTTCTCCTTTTTCACCCATTTATTTTCTCACCTCTTTACCGATACATCCCAATAAACATCATACTTCCCAAGCAAAATAAAAATAAGCAACCTGTACCATACCACGCCAAACATATCAAAAGTTCAAACAATCTATGTTCTTTATTTTTATCTTTTAAATAATCTCTAAATGATTGATAGCAATATAACCATGTCCAACCAATGAAAACTGTCCCAAGCATCCCCCACAATAAAAAGACGATAAAATAAGAACATCCGGTTGTCAATCAACTTCACCCTCTTCTCTCTTCAATCTAGCCATTGTATCAAAATGTAGCTCTACGATTGACCTATGTGCCTTCTGGTTTGGTGGTGTCCAAGGGGCTGTATAATATATGTAACCATTTCTTGACAATTCGAAGAACCTACCTAATATAGTTGTGTTCGGATACTTAATTAATATTTTGTCGTTGAATTGTAATTTTTTAGCGGTTTCTAAATCCATTTTATGTCAACCACTGCCCACTTATTAGTCTAAAACTTGCATCTTCAATGTGGAATAAATTGTCATACAATACTTCACTATCAATATCTGGATCGGTGAGATATTGCATCACGAAAAGTCGTGCTGTGTACCGATCTGGAACATTGTCAAACAATTCATTCATTTTATCATGTATTTCTCTAAGTTTGATTGATATTGTTGTATTTGGTGCTATATAGTGGTATTGTTTGTAGACCATAGAATTTGGTACTTCATCTCTTGCCCAACGTACAGAATGTATAGTTGTAATATCAACAGCCATAGCCCACAATAAAGTTGGGAAGTGTTTTAAATCTGGTATGAGTTTAGCTTCACGTTTCAATTCACGAATTTCAATCACAAGTGCTAATATTTCACTATTTCTTTTTAACATATCTTGAGACATTGTTATCACTCCACGATCCTAACGAAGTGATGTTCACCACCCTTGCGACAGTAGAGGCTCCCGGCGATAGGCTCCTGCGAGTCTGTTTGAAATTCTATCACAGCCTTGGGTTTTCCATCGACCATTATTGGTGGATATTTGAGTCCCAATTGTTGTTGACCACCATTCTGTCCGTGCCAATTTGTGGCATCCTCAGATTTGCATAAGTCCAGAATGATATGAAACCCACCTGACGTTTCCGTGACCATGAACTTTTTATAAGAGGAAGTATGATCCATAACATCCTTAGCGATAGTTGGGTCAAGTGTATCAACATCAACGGTACAGAAGTGTGTTCCCTTAGCCTTGTTCTTGTGCAAATCACCAAAGAAACGGGAATTCTCCATTCCAAGGGCTATATCTGAACTTTGGTCACGTGAGAGCATATGAGTGACATTATCCTTCATAAGCTGTGCAACAGCCTGATATACACTTCTTGGGCTAAGTGTAGCTAGTATGCCCATAGCCTCTTTTGGCATCCTTGGAATTGACTTCTTTTCTGTCTTTACATCATAGAAGCCGTAATGTTGTAGAATCGCTAAGTTGTGAATTTTTGTGAAGTACCTGTCACGCCATGTGGCTCTGATCTCTCCATAGTTGAATTCATCCTGTTCGCCAACAGTATCTGGGTTGGTCATTATAGCACGAATTATGTCCCGTTCAACTACAAGATCGCTAAGTTTGTAGCCAAGCAATTCCTTGACCTTTTTTGACCTGACACAGAGCATTGCAAGATGTACGGTTGGTGGACTTACTGTTAAGTCTGGAAGGCGTTTTATGAATTCTTTAACATCTGATTCAACGTATTCCACAGGCATAGCTATCACAGGCTCAATATGACGATGTTGTTTATAAGTGTTTCGGTTACTTTATTATTCGTATGTGCATATAACTACTGGATTCGATTTGGTCCCACGATTCTTCTATTGAAAGATAATCATCTTTACGATTGTAGTTTATATTTGCCTTTTTCAAAGCCATTTCTAGTTTATCTGCCGATAGGTCATTCACAAATGAAAGATGATTATTATATTTAACTTTATAGCCTTTCACAAGTTTATATCTATAACTTGCCTCATAAATATCAGGTTCCTTGACTAATTTGGTTTTGTGTGATTTATCTAAAACTTCCATATAATCAACACGTTCCAGTATTTCATTATCTGCAAGTACTTCTAACGGTTCACGGTAATTTGGGTGTTTCTTCCAGAATATTGGACTATCGGATAACATACAAATTGATTCAAGATCAGCCATTTTAATATACTCTCCCCTCTGAATCATGCCAACCAGCCAGTGTGATTTTCACAGGTCTAAAGCTATTACATTTTTCACACATATCAGTATTTACCTTATTTACATGTTGACATTTAGGGCATGTCCAAGGCTTTTCATCCTCTATTTCATCAAACATATCTCTATAAACATGTGGTGGTATTGGCATTTTATTTACTCACCTGTTCTTTTAATGGTTTTGGATAAACTTTCTTACCACACACATTGATTGTGACATCATATCCAGCATCTTCCATGCCTTCACGTAGGAGTGTGACAAGGCTCTTATTTTCAAGTTCCTCTTCCGTGAATTTCTTTTTTATACCTAATAGGTTTCTTAACAAACTTTCTTCACCCGTTTCTTATGATTATGATATGATGTTAATACTTCCCTAAGTGTTACCTCTGGTTGTACAACACCATCCTTTTTATAGTAGATTGTGTTCGTGTCTGTGTCGGGTACATTTCCAACACCCATAACGATGAACTTTGGTTCTGTTTCCATCACATGTGTTTCCTTTAATGGATAGGCATAGATAACCTCATGTAACTTTTTAATTGCCATATCTTCAGCAACAACACCCTCTGCATGTCGTTTCTTCTCGTATGCCTTACGTATTTCTAAGAGGTTTTTGTACAAGTCTCGTAGCTCTGGACACTGACAGAACGTTTGATCCTCATCATCAAAGTGGAAAAGACCATCTAAATCGGCTTGATATGTATCTGATTTGCCTATTACTGATTCTCTAAATTCTTTATTCTCTAGCAGAGTCTTGATAAAATCTGGTGTTCCCTCACCCGTTACAAAATATCGTCTTTCCCATCTTCTGTCTTTATTCATTATCCAGAATCCTCTGGTAGCACCAATCATTTCCATCTCACCAACTGCCTTTGCAACTTCTAGTTTGGTGTTTTTGGAAAATATGTCACATAACTCATGGAACGTAAGACCTGTCTCTTTGTATGTGTTAATTTTCAACAGAACTTCATACTCAAGTTTCATCCTTTTTCACCAACCCCTTGCAATAAATTCAACTTTGTCGATGATATACTCTGTTTTACCGATATCATGTATTCTATGTTTTGGTGCAATATGGTCATATTGGTGTTTGTGGTTATAAATTAGATTCTCTATTTCCTTTAGTTTATCTTCAGCAGTTATAGCCCTTTCATAGAGTTTATTCATTGCCTCTCCTGCCGCATATTGATCACTAATTCTCTTTATTAGTTTTGATTCTCTACATACTTCACATTCTCTGCATATCTCACATTGCACACTGTAGTCCTTGCAGTACCAGTTTCCACCTTGAATATTACCACCTTTTTGACCCCAAACCCAACGCCAACCTTGTTTGTTGGCTGGTAAACCTCTCAGTAGCTTACATTCATCCATCCTTTTTCATCTCCAACTCCATAAGTTTTATCTTCTCATCATTTGACAGGTTAGATTTTAAAATTTGTCTTACTTTATATTTCTCACCAATATCCCTTGCCATTGGCTTATACAAGAACTTTACTGTACTAATAAAAACCAACGGAACGAACAAAATAAGACAGAAACTCATAAATGTATCATTCGTCTTGAGAGTTGGTGAAAATAATGTAAGAAAGAACGTGAAATCTATTACAAGCATATTTCCCCAGAAAATAATATCCGTTTTGTTCATGTTTTTAACTCCATCTTACTCAAATAACGATCCTTCATAATTTTCTTTTTAATCAAAAAATATGGAACTTCGATATATATAGTGAAAAATGCCCAGCCGCCAAATAATATTGGTCCAAATCCAAGTATCATTATCAAATATTGGCTTCTTGTTAATACTTCTGTGGAAAACAGTTGGCTGTTGTACCAACTAGGCATTAACAACCAAAAGATTATATGTTCTATAAACAAACCCATAAAGGTTTTAGAAAAATCCCATCCTGTTATGTTCATTTCTTCAACTCCTATCGTCTAGTGTTCCATCCCTCTCACCACAGCCATACATATAACCATACCACCAAGAGCCACAGGTCTTTATATGATCATACACAGTTCCATTACATTTTGTGGAACAATCGCTCCAAAGTCCACATCCCCAGAAACAGCATTTAACATCCTTATGTTCCTCATCGTACTTTTTTGAATATTCTCTAAGTTCCTTTTTCAAGGTTTCCATTCTTTCTTTTATCTCTGGTTTTAACTGAACTGGTGCTAGTGGTGATGATTTGTAGGTCATTCTTCCGATTTTTCCCCTTTTTTCAGTTCACTAATTGGAATATAGCCCATACCCATACATCGGAAACATCTTCGATAATCACTCACAGATGGATCATTTAATCCACTTGGCTCACTCCACCTGAACCTATATCGACCAGTTCCCTTACAACTAGGGCATCTGACATTCCCCTCTGGGATTCTCTCTTCCTCATAGGAAATTCTTACCTTTCTTCTAAGGACACTCATCTATTTCCTCTCCTGTCTCTTCAGAATCGGCATCGTCCCATTCTTTTTGCTCTAAGCAGAGTGAACCCAAGGGACATTTATCACATTTGGTTGTTTCTGTATATTCACCATAGCAACTTGGTAGCTTTTCAGCCATGATAAATCAACACGATATGTTATTCTATGTGGTATTTAAATGTTGTGGTTATGCACCACCCCACCAATAGTAATCATTGATCCAAATAATATATATTAAATCTTTGTTTCTAAGTTTCGTCAGTGGATAAATATCAACTTTTATACTATAAGTGACACCATTCACAATAGCACTACATTTTAATGGTCTTGCCAATGTGATTTCTTGACCATAAGGGTTTGCTGTAGTTTTCAATGTGATTTTATCTGCTAGAGAAGTATATACAACAGTCTTATTACTCAAATGGGATAAAAAGTCGATCCTTGTGGTGGTGATTGTTGTTCCTGATGAAATTGTGCCATTTACGATTTTACTACCCGTTACCTTTATATCTGAAAGTATATAATTATTTGACTTTGTTTGATTTTCATTCCAAGAAGTTATTAAGATGTTTGCTGATGAAGGTTGATTTAAAGTTGGAGATTGGTTTGTTTGTTGTGCATTTGTAAAGAGAGAGAAAGAAATTGCACCTATACCAATAATTACAATGGTAAAAAAGAGAAGAACAAAAACATTACCCCAATGTACTCTGTTACTGAGTCTGTTTCTATTGAGCCTTTCTAGCATTATTACACCTTCTCGGTGTCTTTGTTATCATTCCCAGTTATGAAGAATAGGTACAACACCACCATTCCAAAGGAAGCTATACCCGGACCCCAGAACATAACATACCAATCTATGCTCTCATAATATGCTAAATGAAAGAAGAATGGTCCTAGCCCAGTTCCAATCCCAACTGGAACCGAAATCAAAACACTGAGTACAAACGCATGAGCAATCCTTTTTACATCATCTGAAAGTTTCATTTTTTTCAGTCACCATTTCTGCAATTACTACGGTGTAAGAAGTTATATTTAAGTGTTGCGGTTTTTTTCAGGTAATTTTGCTGGATTGCATCTCAATTTATCATCATACCAACAATCTAGACCATAATTTCTTGGGTCTTTCCCCAATCTAACATTTTCCCATACTTCCATATATATGAAAAAATAAGAAGAAATAAACACTAATACAACAAAAAACCAAAACAAGACTTCTATCATTATTTTCCGTACACCTCAAAAAGACGAATTATGACATCACTTACTTCCTTACCCATTCTATCCATAAAGTCCTTCTTATCATCTATGGTTACAGGTATGTCATTATTCTCAAACTCTTTCTTGATACACTCTAATCTAACATCTACCATTCTAGATTCCAGTGTATCTTTTTCAAGTTCCTTGTTAAAATCTTCAATTATGATTGTTACTTTCATGTTAATTTCACATCAACCTATTTCAAACGATACTGACTTATTGTTCTTATATGCTTTATCCAACACCAACACACCAAATGCTCTGCAAATCTTTTCCCTATTCATACGATGATCGTAACCATTACCAGCACATGCAGATTGCAAGACACCATGTTCAGTAAATATACATGTCAAATCCTCAGTTGGAAGTTTTTTGTACATATTAACAAGTTCGCTGAGTTTGCATCCACAGGATAGGTTCTCTTCTAACCCATAATCCAAGCATTTGTTATACAGTTCATCACTGGTTACAGACTTAGCCAATTCTTGAATATCTTTCGATGTCATTTCCTGTTCGTGTGTGTACACATATCCGGGTGATAATGAAAATCCACTTACCATTTTAATTGCTCTCCTTAGCTTCTGGGTGTTCTGGTGGTATTTGATATTGAACATTATGTTTCCAAATGGTATATTCATCTTCGGTCATTGGTTCCTCTCTTATAAGTTCTCCGTTTTCTCTTTTCACAGGTCTTACACCATATTGGATGTTGGCAATTCTGGTTATATTCTTTACACCTTCAAAGTATCTTTCAATAACATCTATCAACTCATTTTGAAGCTGGTTTGCTGTATTCCACTTGGCTGGATAATAGATGTTGATTTCCTGAACATACAGGAGTTTTTCATTCATTTCCTCTTTAGTTAATACCATTTTCTTTTTTCTCCGTTTCTTTTATAACAAATTGTGAACCACATGATTCACATAGGATAAATTCTCCAAAGGCATAATCCGTTTCCCACTCAAGTGTGGGTGTTGAGTGACACATCCAGATTAGTTGTCCAAGTCTCTCATTACATTTTTGACAACTTCCTTCAATATGATCTGGTTTTTTCATTAAAGAAAACCGCATGGGAAACAAGACGTTTTTTTCTTGGATAACCTCAACCCCATCTATATCTTTCATTTTTTCACCTCAGACATACCCTTTATATCAATTATAAGAGTCAAATTTTACCCTCCAAACGAGCTAAACAGGCGTAGGCATAGAACTCAGCATTTTTCTCACTATCTGAATTCATAGGGATGATGCCATGCCTCTCTAAAGCATGATACATCTCATGGAAGGCTACCCGCTTGTCTATTGTTTTTTCTTTCGTGTAAACTATATTAGTAGTGGGATAATAACAAGCGATAGCACCCTCTGGAACTTTTGAAGCATCAAAACTATAAGGCGGTGTTTCAATACCATAATAATCACCTAGAACTTCGGGGAAGCCTTTATATTTTTCCTGATCATCAAGAGCCTTTACTGCGTTTTTCAAGACATGAATTGGTGGTATTGCACTCCAAGGATTAGAATAAGGATACCTTTTTGGTTGATTAATTATTTCCCATTGTCGAGTTTTTTTAAGTTCATTTATCTTTTTTTCAGCATCAAAATAATATTTACGATATTTGGCTAGTTCCAAAGTTGTATCAACTAGGTTTCCATTTTCTAATTGCCACCAACAGTCCCAACAAAGCATCTTAATACTTCGATTAACAAGTCTCTTTTTCCTTCTTCCGTGATCTTCTTTGCATAATTCACATTTTGGCAATTTTTAGTCACCCATTATTTGTATCTTTTATAGGTTTAAATATCTGAGTTAGTAACCTCCCATTTGTTACCACATTTCCGACAGGTTATGATCTCTGTCCATCTATGACCAGAAAAAGAACCATCATAATAGCTATGATAACTATCTTTTTTAAACTCTAGGAATTTACTTTTTTGTGTATCAGAAATGTAAGACATATCATGTTTACATTTTGGACAGATAAGATCATCAAACATTTATATTCCTTCAATTTCCGCTAAAGTCTTTTTGTATCCACATGGCTTGGTTGTGAGACACCCTTTTTCCTTTGAATATGGTTCAGAACAGTGAGGTGCAAATATTGGTGCTGTACATTCATATCTCTCTTTCTGTGATGGTAGGGAGAATTGTTCCAGATGTTTAAGTTGAACCTGTTCGTGATCTTCCCATAGATGTGTGTCTAGCTCAGACCAGAATTCTCCAACCTCTTTCTTACAGATTTTACATCTCATTTTTTCACCCGTCCAATGTGAAATCTAATATTTTTTGAAGCATTTTTATGTGATCTTTTCCGCAGAACATCCCATTCTCTTTTATATAATCTATCTTGAACTTCAGTCTTTGAATTATAAGGTCATATCGATCTGGGAAGCCCTTATCAAATATCTGTCTTTCTTTTGAGTCTATATATCCTAGTAAAGTCATAGCATCAATGAACCAAGCAGAAGTTCCATCTTGTGGGTCTGGGTGGTATGATTCTTCTTCTTTCCATACTTCGTGTCTAACCTCAGAGATTTTCTTTTCAAGTTCTTCCAATGTTACCATTTTTTTCACCTTTTTTCTCCACCTTTGGGCTTGAAATTGTTATAGTAAGTAATATTAGTATCCCACCATTAATTGCAACGGTAGTCCAGTTTTGATTATAGAGTGCTGTTAAGATAACTGGGAAGCTAATCAATAGAATAATAAATGTAAATATATCTAACTTTCTACCCATGCCACAACATCTCCATATTAGATTGTGAACGGTCTATATAAAGTTTCTGGTAGGATCATAGTGGATTCCCTCTTTTATCGAACCTCTTCTCTCTAACGAAAACAACAGGATTTTCTTTCTCCAACTGTTCTCTGGTTTTCTTTGAGCCTATCCAGAACGTGTTGAGCATTAAGTCCCTAATATCATCGAAACATATATCACAGAGATATAAATTGTGCCTATAACTGAAAACAAGCCTTCGCTTGGCTTTTCTTATTTTACAGGCATCACAGAGATGTTCACCGACCTTTTCATCTAAGTCTATGTTGCTCATTTATACACCCTCAATGATTCTTTCAATACTGTCTTTATCTGTCAATAATCTTTGTAAAGTGCGGTTCTGATCTCTTGAGCAATGGAGTTTAGACCAGCCCCTTGCATTTTCAATGCGATCTTCCAGTTCCTTGTTCTTACGATGTAGGTCTACAAAGTCCTTCTTGAATCGTTTTTCATAATCTTCGATTACCTTATATCCTGTTGGATCATCTCTATCCAATTCTCTTAGATAGTGTGCTTTCACAGCATATATATTTGACGGGAAAGATGGATGTTCAAATCCCCTTTCATCCTGACAGAAAACTATTGTTACACCGTTGAAGTTTGTTATTATGGTTTCTTTTTTCTCAATGGCTCTAAAGTAAAGATTATGTAAGAAGTCACCAGCATTTTCTCCGGGCAATGGTGCAACTATCCTCATTTTTACATACTCTCCTTTGGATCGTGAATTCTCTCTTCTCTGGTATAAACCTCATTTACAGGTAGCAAAGACTTTCGTTTTAGAATTGACAAAATTTCTCCCTCTTCTCTGAGGCTATAGATTTTTCCACCATCTACTAAGATTTGCCAATCCTTTGGTTTTTTGATCTCATCAACTATCACAACAGGAATCCCCATTGCTGAGAATTCAACAAAAGCAACAAAATCTATATATGACTTTTTCATGTTAATATCTCCTTAATATCATCCTCCACCATCTGGAATGAGTTATCAATATCTTCCTGTGATGGCTTATATCCATAGGTCATTCTCCGCAACCCCTCAAGTTGCTTTGCCCTAACCCACTCTATGAGCTTATTGAAGTCTCTCTTGTTTTTTACCTCTGGTGGGATTCCTGTATTCCAACCACACTTGGTGCAGACTTGCCACTGATACGCTATAAAATGAGCAAGACCCATATTTGGTATAAATGGTACAATTGGAATATTTTGAAAGAAATGTGTGAATTCTATTCCCTTGCACTTTGGACAACACATTTGATGTGGGCTACTATCTATTTCCTCTTTCTTGGTCATTTACATCATCTACACCTTACATCGTGGCGGGTATTTAAGTTTATCGGTTTTCGTATCTAACTTTTACCATCTGAGGGCAATAATTTTTTATAAAACTCTTCTTTCTGATCAGAATAAACCGCATAAGAACCAATAGCAACTGCAAAGACAAAGAAGAATATAATTCCATAAAACGATTGGAATAAAACTACAGACCAACCAACTACAATTAACCAGAAAAAGAGGGCTGTTTGTTTCATACCCTTTAATGTCCAGCCGTGTTGTTTTATGCGTTTATCTTCGTGCCCAAATAAAGCTGAATTAATGATGTAGAAACCGATTATAATACCCCTAATCATAAAGTAGAAAACTTCACAAACTTCCTTGACTTTATTATAGAAATCTGTTACCCCAACTTTAAAAACTTTGTAAATGCCTTTGCCAATCCAAACAGGATAAGATGGGAAGGAATTTATCATTTCTATTTCTCCTGTAGAACCTTCTTCATTTTCTTTTTCCATGTATTTACATCTGAGTAATTATAGTAAGTCATCGTATTAGTTTGTGTTTCTATAGGAAACTTAACAAGGACTTCTTGAGCCTCTATCAACTTATCCTCAAGTTCCTTAACCTTCTTGCCTTTTTCATCATTACCTACTTTATATGAACATACTTCTTCTCTAAAGTTACAATAGTTTTTACTCATTTTTTCACCAACATCAATCCGTGCTAATCATCTCGATAACCAGATTTCCCGATGGTTTTTCAATGGAAACGAAATGATAGAGGTAATTTCCAGAGTTGTCTTGAACACACAAATCCCCACCAATGTGGATAAAATAATTCGTTCTAGATTGACATATAACTATTGTGTCGTTATCAAAATAACCTGTATAAACACGATCTTCATACATTCCAATTTTATGTGGATATGGTAAAGAAACGCCTATTTTTATTTTTTGTTGGTATGTAGGGAAGTATCCTGTAGGATATGGTTGGGTACTGGGGAGATAAGTAAACAAATAAAACATCGATCCAAGAATAACCACAACAACAATAAAGAAGGCAACAACTGTAATGTTAAAATCATTACCATCAGGTTCAGCCATGTGTTTTTTCAACCTCAATACGTTCATCCTTATGTTCCAGAATGAAATTGACTATCTCTTGTTGGCAACTAGCACTAAACACCCTTTTTGGTTGTGGAAAGAAACAGTATTCTCTCCAAAATGGATACCATCGAATATATCCAAGTAAATATCTTGATTTTATATTGATTACAGACCATATCTTTGTATTGTGTGGTTGAATGTTTGGAACAAACTCGATGTATTTGTTTAGTTTTGGCATTTTATAGTATCAGACTATAGAAACACAAAGGTACTTAAAAGCCTTTCGGTCTATTTAAGTTCTTAAATAGATTTTAATACCTTTTCTGCCCTATCTGCAAAGGCATCCCATTTATCAAGATCAGAATTTGCCTCTTTCAATTCTTGTTCACAAATCTGTAACTTTTCCTTGGTTTCACGAAGTTCGTTGGATTGATCTTCTTTATGTGGTATTAATTGCTCTGTTCGATATTCACTAAAACCCCTACGTTTAATCAAATCCCTTTCTCTTACAAACGTATGCTGGTGTCCAAAAAAACATTCGTTTGGTGTTTCTTTTGGTAGGTAGTTCATCCACTCTTTTTTGCAATTTATACAAATATACTTGGTCGGTCTAAACATTTTTATCATCTTTTACCAATATTAACTTTGTCTGTTTACAGCAAGCTGGGTTGGGACACATAAATTTATCAAATGGTGATTGTGTATCCCATACAAAACCACAAAACTCACATTTTACCCTACGCTTTGCCATTTTATAATATGTAAATATATGATCATTTAAAAGGGTTTCGGTTACAAATCTGCAATTGAATATTGCATATAACCAAGGAAGAAACACGACATAACTTGTACGACAAAAACACCCGTCCACTTGCCCATACCAGCAAGTTCCATAGAGCCTGTTTGTACTGTGTTAAATATATACATACTTCCTAAAACAACACCAATGAGTATTGTAATAATTCCAAGTGCTTTCTGTATATTTATCTTCATTTTTTGTTCATTATAAAGAAGATAGAAGATACTTAAAAAGGTTTCGGTTCATCCTATGGTGTTTTTTTCTCAGATAAATGTTCTTTGTACCATTTTAATTCAAAGTCTGTGGCTTGACGTTCACAGGAATGGGAGTAATTACATATATCACCATTGGTCATAAATTTACATTCTTTTGGAACTTTACAGTATAATATAATCATCGTTGCCACTCCTTATTCATCACTTTACTTATTATTATATCGTCTTTAACTGCACCTTCTAATATGGATATTGCTAACTCTTCTAACTCATAATCATGGAAAGATGTTACATGTTCCCATTTTGTGTACACATTATTTAGTACGTGTCTAACATGTAATTGATATTCATTATCTCCTGTATTGACTATCATTATAGTTGAATCATTCTTATCGTTTTTATCTATCCACACTATACCTTTTGGATACCCTTCACCAACAACATATGATGGCTTCACCCACGTAGCACCAAGTTCACCTGCTGTTGTACCCTTCACTTTTTCAGGTAACTTTTCAAGCGTTTTTCCAGACATTCTCAATATTCACCATTTTCTCACTGTCTGGTGTTGTCTCATAGATAAAACAACCACCACAATACTCAGGATCACGAATACTAGACCTTGGTGCAGAGGAACAATCCCTGCACATGTCATATCTTATATCATTTCTAATTTTCATTATCAAATTTCCAAGGTGGTTTGCACTATTTGGTAAAGCACCACCCCAGTAAGAATCGGTGGGTGAGTTTTCATAGAGATATGCATCGCCTGTGGCTAGGAGTTTTTGTCTAAGGTTTGGATCAAAGAATTTTGCTCTAAGTCCACGTTCCATGTAGACAAGTTTCTGTGGGTTTGTTGGATCATCCCAATTCTCTCTAAGTTCTCCCTTTGGTAAAGATCGACCCATTTTCAGAGCCATGTATGGCGTTGGTAACTGTCGAATCAACTCTGCTTTTTCTGGGTTGATTGATTTCATCGACTGATAATAATGTTCATTGGTTATGTATTTTTTATCATCTATGGTTTCCATACATCGGTGGAAGTTACTTAACCAACCATATTTTTCATCACGACTGTAAAAACCAATGGAACCTGTCATTTTTGAACGGTGTATAAAGGTATAATGTCACTTAAAAGCCTTTCGGTTAATCTCTATACTTGGGGGATGTATCAAAAACTTTTGTCTTTTTGTTACACTCCGTTATCAACAATTTAAAGCCTGTCTCATAACTACCCGATAGAGTCATTGAAAGAGCATCTTCAATGTGAATGTAAAGACCATCATCTTCCTCATCAATATGAAGGGCAAAGTCTTTGTCTGGTTTTCCACCATTATATGCTGTGTAGATTGGCTCTATCCAAAGTCCATATGAATGTAGAGTCACGGCTAGTGGTCTGCGTTCATAGTCTAGTAAAGGTAATATGAATGTTGTTTCATCTAGCAAAACAGGTGTATCTTTCCACCTTGAATCCTTGAGAATTTTCTTTATCTTTTCCTCTGTCTCAATCTTCTTAGCGGCTAGTTTTATAGCCTCTGGTGGGAATTTTGAGATTATATCTTCAACACTCAAGATGAATTCTCACGTTCCAATTCCGCTATTTCTAGTAGATGTTCAGGTGTAATCATATAGGAATCTACTGGTTTACCATCCTGAGCCATTATCATTTCCTCATCATCATTATGAGGAATTAACAATAACGTTGAACGCCTTCCTGTGTTCCTCTCCCAACTACAGAGTGTGTCTAACAGCCGAATTATGGCTTTATTTACTTCCGGGTCTTTATGATAACTCATTTTTTACCTTCTCCGCATATTTTTTACAGTATTCTAGGTGCTTTTCATTGGCTTCTTTGGGTGTCTCATATCTATCCACTTCCAAAGCAGATAGATGAACATCTGGTAGACCACATCCACACTTACATCTAGAACCATTTAACTCGAAAACCATAGTTTCATAGAACATGTTTGGTGTGGTGCTGAGAGATTCCATTGGCTTGTCTATACCATCTGGGCGATATTCTCCAACAGTTGAAATTAAATATTTACCAACTTCAATACAGAGGTGGAATTCACATTTTCTACATCCACAGAAATGCCCAGCATTACCATACCAGATCATCTTGACTTCTTTTGTATCGTCTATCATGCCAATACGTCTTTTTATGTTGATTGATTTACATTTGGGACAGCAAAAATCAACATCAAAATCATCCTCAGCATTTTCAATTTTAGTAAAGTCTCTGGAATTGCCTTTAAACCCGCAATCCTGACACTCAAACCAATATGTTTCTATCATTTTTTCAGTTCACCTATCATTTTATTTTCTTACTTTGTTTTATTTCATCCACATAATCAAGACCATCTACAAACCCCTTGACATAGGCTAAGAAAGCCTTGGAAAGTATTGTTCCATCGGCTGTTTCAAGATGGTTCTGTGCCCAATAATCAACAAACTTTTCTTTCAACATTTCATAATATGCATCATTTTTTGTATCCATTTACTTTCTCTCCCATTATAATTCACCATCTGAAACTATGGGCACTATCTTATCAAGCACTTCTTTTAATGCTTTTGCCTCTTTTATATTAAATGAAAAACCATCTTCCGAAAGCCTATCCAGACAAAACACAGCTTTACCGTCACTACTTTCATCTTCATCTACATATCTAAAATCAAGTGTTTTGGATAATTTGGTTTCAATTCGTTTTATTGACATTTATCACTCACTCTTCTTTGTTATAAGTGAACTTGCGGTTGTCATACCCTCAATTAGAATGATCAGCAAAATAGTCCTCTGAAAGTCAAGTCCAGAAAGCTGTGAATAACCAAGGCTCATTACAGCACTTTGATAAACTGGTATACCCCAGATGAACATAACTAAGTCGATTATACCAGATATTACATAGGTTGTTTTACCAAAAAGCATATAGACAATTCCTATAATAAAGCCAAAGAAATATAGGAATCGAGCAATAATCATAACAACTGGGAACCAATATGCAAAAGCATCCCACATTCCAAAGATAAGTAAAATAGCTGGTGCAAAGGTAAGAATTACAACTGTAAATAACAATATTAAAATAGCAACAAGACCACTAACCGCTAGAACAATTTTAGCCTCATCACTCAAGGTTCAATCAGTACTATACAAATATAAAGGTATTTAAAAGCCTTTCGGTTGTTTTGTATTGGTAGGTAGTAGTTTCACCCAAAATGTTTCTGGGGCAGAACAATGAAATCGTGGGCTGTAGATCATTTTTCTGGTTTTAATATAGGTTCGATAAAAATATTTCCAAGAACTATCTTTCCTCAATACCTTCTTTTGCCATCCTGCATCAAGCATCTGTCTTTCAAAGTCCTCTAAACTTATCTCTCTATCAGAGTACATTTTTTTCTGCCTCAGACTTCTCCTTTAATCTACGCCAAAACTCAGGCTTATCCCATAGGTAAATATCGAAACAATCCTTACATAGAGGACCGATGTTGGTCTGAGTGATAATTATATGATCACCAAGTTCGACATCACAGAGGATACATTTTTCTGTCATTTTTATATCATCCTATCTACATTTGGTTTGTGAATCAATAAGAAAAAGAAAACCACACCACTAATTATAGTGAATATACCAATTAACCACCAATTTGGAACCAGTGCCCAATATAAATTAAGTTTCCAAGTTAGACTTGGATCAAATAAAGTTCCGTAATTCTGAGAATAAATAGTTTGAACCACAGCATAAATCCAAGCCGTTACAGCAGATAATCCTGCAAATACTACAAATATCAAACCACATATTTTATAAATAAGTTTATACTCATTCATGTCGTAATCATCTCTGATAGTTTGGGAATATCATGCTCCATGAAATAGTCCGTAGCATATTTCTCATCGAGACAGATTCCAGTTCCAGCCCAACCCTTTTTATTTCTAAGTTTTCCTACTGATTGTTCTCCTGTAAAACCCCAACTTCTTAGGCTGTTCAACGCATAGAGTAATTTTTTTGTGTCCCAACCAATATCTTTTTGTAAATCACTAGTGGCTATGAAATTATACTTGTAATGATCATAGATGAAACGAAGCAAATAAACATCTCTTGTTACTTTTTTACTCATTATTCAACCACCCCAATCACAAGGAGGTATAATATAGGGTTGACATACTTTTAAACAATATTCTGTAGTTCCAACCTCATTCTGTGGCACTATTCCATAGGGACACACTTTTTCAGGTTCTGAGAGAACAGCATCACGGAGAGCCTTAAACTTGATTAAAAGATCATCCCTGATTTCTTGTGAACCTCTCAAATTCATAATTCCTGATTCAAGAATCACCCATTCAATAGAGCCTATCTTCCTAGCTTTCTCTGCTATTTCATGGTCTGTCATTTTTTCCAACTTCCTTAAAACCACAAACTACTGTACAACCATTTTTTTCTGAGCAAGTGCCATCATTGTAATCAATATTAACAGTTATATATCCATTAGAATAAAACTCCTTTCTACAGCACAAGGCTCTCTGCAAGACCAATCAAGTGGTATAGAAAACGTTGTAGCTTAAAAGTCTTACGGTCTATTTTATAGAACACACTTCTGGGATGTAATAAAATCCCTCTGAGTCCTTTACATAAAACCTCTTTTTACGTGGAATCTTAACACCAGAAAACCACTCTTCTGGTCCAGTTGATGTCTCATATACAATTGTCATAGGATATTTATTATGCCCACAGCAACATGCAAGTGTCCTGATACCACTATCACGAATAGGAATGAGTATCTTTTTCATACATGGATCAACTCTGAATATATGACCATAGAGGTTTAATATAGCAGTATTACGTTTTTGGCACATTAAATCAGCACCATCCCTGAATCATAGCCCAATCAAGAAAACTTAAACATTCTTCTTTCCTCTTTAACTTTCTAATGACACGACCTCTACGATTGAAGCCTCTCTTATACCATCTTAGGTTATTCTCTAAGTTCTGAACCCTGTGATTAAGATATTTGATTATTTGTTCATCACTTGGGGGTTCTTCCCAATGTGGTGTGGGAATTTCTAAATCCATTATTTTATCTGTCATAGACACCTCAAGTAAATCTTTAGGAAGAATTATAACAAAATCTTCATCCTCTCTAATTTCTCTTTGACATTGTAGGCAAACTTTCCATGAAAATGGTGGGGATATCGGGCAACCTTTACACGGTTCTATTATTTGTTCTGTTACAGTATCACGTTTCATTTTGAATCATCCTGCTTATCCTTTCTGGCTGGTGAATAATCATCACACCAACCACGTAGGCTGACAAGCCTTTGGTGTTTGAGACAAAAACAACGACCTGATAACTCATCATACCTATCATATGCTCTTTCAATACAGTTCTCGCAGAGTGTTTCATCAATCATTCTTCAAACATCTCCATCAGATTTTGGCACATCTCTAAATGTGAAATGGTAGCCACAAACCTTACATTCATCGTATGGTTCATCAGACCAGAGTACAGGTTCCCAATCATTTGAGCCACATTTTGGGCACGGATATTTACCGATCATTTTTGTATCAATCTTCCTCTCTTTACGTGGTTTATGGATTGGAAAAAGACTAATATTATTCCTTGGTGGATATTTTGCATTTATTTCATTGTAAAATGGTCTTAGGTCGCTGTGTTCCTTCCATAGTCTATAATCTTTCTCTAAGAAATCATCTAATATTTGTTCAAACTCATCCCACAACTTTTCTTGATTTTCTGCGATTACATCAAGTTGTTTCATATATGGTGTTACTGGAATTTCATGTTTTTTGAGTTTACAAACACCAAACCCATTATATAGACGTTTATCAAGTGGCTTCTTTTCTGTATTTATTTCAGGCATATTACTTTTCCACCACAGCATCAACAGGAGATTCATAAGTTCTCCCATCTCTTCCCCTGAATCTAACTCTCGGTTTGAAACACTCAAAACAGATGTTATAGAAGCCCCGATTGGCACTCCCAAACATACCATAGGCTTCTATCTTACGAACCTTCACATTTTCCTTATGGCAGTTTTCACAGGTTCCTATATTGGCACTATCATAATCTGTTTCGGGTGGTTTAAAATGACATCTATTAGTAGTCCAACCCTTGAAAACAGTGAATCCGTGTCTACCCTCTTCCTGTGGCGAGTTGGGGCTGTTTCTGGTTGCCACTAAACCATTGATACAAGCAAGATCATCGTGGTTGAATCTACAACCTTCACAGTCTGGTGTCTTTTTCTTGGTCATTTTGATTTTTCCTCATCCACTTTTTTGAATATCATTATCGTTGTACCTTCTCTAATAGGAGAAACCCCAAATGAAGAATCTGCTATTTTGTTAAGTCTAGCGATTCTATTAAGTTCATTTAGTCGTTTATTCATTCTTCCACTTCCTCTGGTTTTGGAACTATACCATGTTCTATAGCTTCTTTACATTTTTGACAATCTGGGTATTCACCATGTCCAAAATACCATTCGTGCCAATGATTACATTCGCATGGAAATATAGAATTGTCAAACTTCCAGCTACAGTTAGCGGTGTAGAATTTGAATTCATCTTTTTTATCTTCTGCCATCAATCAATACACCAACATAACCAGTTTTGATTTGGGTGTCATATCTTCACCAACCTGACATCGGCAACCAAGTTTTCCGTTTCTAATATAAATGTAAAGTAGACTCTGTTCGTGTGTTTTACAGTAAAGTTTACCTTCTTTGTTGGCTATAATTGCACAGGGTTTTCCCGATTTATTTGCCTCATCTATAAAATCCATTTTTCTTCACCTTGGCTGTTTCTTCAAGTTCATCAGCACAATGTGTTAGAGTATAATTTTCTGGTGTCTCATCATACATGAGTTGATCATGAGTTCTTTTATCACGCCACTTCTCTGGAAGTTTTTGCACATTATCAACAACGGTTTCGAGTGCCTTAATATCTCCAAGTATCTCACTAGCATCGTTTGAATTGTAATTACCCGAACAACACTTGTCGAAGAAACGTATGGCTCTCACACTTAATTTCTCAACCATAATTAACACATCCAATTAATTTTCTCCTTAGCCATACCTAAAACGAGTTTATCACATGCTTTCTTACCTGTTTTATCGATCCATTTCTTGAAGGCTTTTCTTCTCTTTACCTGATCTGTCAAAAGCTCATCGTTATCTATAACCTCAAAGAACCAGAAGTCGAACAACAAACGGTGATATGCACAGGTTGTATCTATACCAAGTCCCTCTGTGACATCTACAGGATTGGGGCATCCTTCAACAGAACACATTGGATTGTTTGGATAGTCTCTTCTAAGGTTCTGATATCTAACCTCAAAGTCTGCCAACGTCACTTGTTTGGTCATTTCTGAGATTTTCTTTTTACGTCTAGGAAAATGGACAATATTATTGCAATTAGGGCATAAAGAGAATCTTTCGCCTGTACCAATATTTTCACAGGTATGTATTTTTGAACCACATTTATGACAATATCCTTTCATCTTCTCACCTTTTCGCCTTTCGTATCTTCTTGAAGAATGTATACATCATATTCAGTCATCATTCTAGGAAACCAATTTTCTCCCTTTTCATCTACCGCAGAAAATTGACAAAGGCAATAACCATTTCCACCTGCTAAGAACGATGCCTCATATTCTGTTTCAGTTAAGACATCACCACAGGTAGGACAGCGATATAATTTCTTTTCGGTTCGTTTAGACATTTTTAAGATTCTCCTTTATTACAATCAATCATTATACCTCCCTGACAGGAACCGCATACCGCACAATACCAAGTATAATCTGACTGTCCTTTTTTTTCCTCATAGTCTTTTTCTTTCCGAATATACATCAGGGGGCTACCACAACTATAACAGTGTTCTACCGATACTCTCTCACTCATGGACTCTTTCTCATCGAAACAGCCATCAGATATTACTTCAAAGACAGGTTTTACCATTACTTTTATTTCACTCATTATATCACCTTTGTTCATTTTTAATTAGTTCTCTCATATCTTGTAGAGCCTTGAGATATCCCTGTTTGAAGTCAGAAGGATTGTCACGAAGTTTAGTTTTTGCATATTCTATTTGGTTATCTATATCATAAAGATTCATTTTTTCACCTTCAAGGTTTCTTCGATTCTCTTCAAACGTTCTTCCAATTCATCTATTCGTTTATTAATAGTGTCTGGATCACGTTTATTTCTTACGTAATTGTCATAATCCTCATCAGCATCAGACTTGAATCTTGGATCAACTGGCATCATTTTTCACCTTTAGTGCCACTACACCATAGATAGAATATACCATTATCCATAGATTGACCATCCTGTGAATTACATGAGGAACAATCTATGACATATTTTAATTTTTTTGTTTTTGGGCATCTAACTTGCCAGTTTTCATTTTCTTTAAGTAGCATTTATGGTTCCACCAGACATGTTGTTTCAAACAATAACACTTGAACGTTACTTAAAAGCCTTTCGGTTCTACTCAAAGTTAAATTGATCCATCAAACACATCTGCCACAAATATTGCAAACAAAGCTAACCCTAATGACATTGCTATACTTCCCACTATCATTAAAATAGCACCCAATAGAGTTTTACCATTCCAACCCAAATTTGCCACATAAATTATCAAGAAACATATCAAAGTAGTTGGTATGCACACCGCTTCTATTTTTTCAAATAAGCTGAGAGTCAATATAGAATCATCTCATTTTTTTCAGGAAGCCCCAACTCTCTACAAACACACTTTGCTGACTCAGTATCAGTTACTTTCTGGATACAAAGTCGGTCTGCTTTCTTTTCTCTCCAATATTTTCCTCTACCCGGATGAATTATCTCATTATCTTCATTATCCATAAGCGAGTACTCTTCATCTTTACTCTCTAGGATTCTTTTTCTTTCATCTTCATAGAATTGAAGGGCTTGTTTAGGGTTGCTAAATCCCCTGAGAATATTGTCTATCCCCTCATATCCAACTTCAATAACTAAATAAATTTCCATCTAATTTTCACCTTTCCTATATATAGAAAACAACATCATATAAAAACATTTCGGTTACAAAACCGAAAACCTTATATACTTTATAGTACATATTTGGAACCTGATACATATGGGTTTAAGTGAAATCAAGTTGAATAGAAAGCCTGAGAAACCAGTAAATGATTTGCTGGATGATATTGTAAATGAGATATTTACAATGCCTATAACTGGTAACGTGGTTGTTACCGAAAAGCACAGCCATATCATCAGTGATGTAGCAAGGATCAAAGATGCTCTGGGTCTTACGCTTGACATCAAGCAACCCGAAAAAAATCCTGAGTTGCGTGTTTTTACTCATAATTTTCAACTTAGCGACACCTACTTTGGTGCTTTCAAAAACGAGACATCATTCATTAAATTTGCTATGAAAAGGTGGGGAATTAATTTCCGTATCGAGAACCACGAAATCAAATCTGACACTGAGGATGTTCCTGATAAAGAAATGTACAAATATGCTATGCAACATCCAAACTTGGTTTTTTACACACCTGTACGCTTTATGCAGTACGGCTTCAAGCCTCTGCTATGGGTTGAGTGATAAAATGAAGATTGATAAGGATACTGAACATTTTTCGCTTGCTGATTATAGGGATGCAGATTTCTATAATGAAAATGACAGGGGGATAACAATCTCTGCTGGTAATGGGGATGGTTTATATGCAATGGATGAGGCTGAACTACACGAACTTCGTGATCTTGTTGATTGGGCTATTGCATTATTAGCATTGGAGAAAAAAATGAAAGTTGATTGAATTAATACATAAAGTTTATATGTAAGTTTACATATTATATAACTCGATAGAAATGACCCCAACAAATATCAAAGCTGGTTTGACTTCTAGACAGATCGAAAGGCAGAAAGTTAGAGAAGGTGGGAAATATTCAAAATACCCAAGGTGTGAACTTTGCGGTAAAATGGTAGTTTCTGGTGAACACTGGTCTGACTCAAGATGTAATGCAACAGGCGTAGGATTGATTCTACACAAAAGATGTTGCCACAAGTCCGAACAGATGAATAATAAAGAATTTATGAAAACCTTCGGAAAGGGTTTTGACTTAGAACAGAAAAAGAAATATCTCACAAGACTCAATAAAGAGTTTCCTGATCGAGAGTGAAATGCACGAAGAAAGAGAGGACAGAGATTGAACAACTCTGGTATGATGCGGGAAGTCTTTTTACGTGTATTGTAATAGTGGGTATATTTGGTTGGATTTTTGATATGTTAATTTCATTGGGTATTTTACCCTTGCAAGCACCACAAACAGGACTCTTTGGTGCGTCTGCTTTTATTTCAATAATTATTATATGTTCCTACATGCTATATGAAAATTTGAAGAAAATAGAGGCATATAAGAAATAAAGATTTACATCCCAAAAAACTCATATCTGAGTAGTAAGAATGGTACTATATTTGAGACATCCTTGGTTTTCAGGATCACAAAATCCGTGAGATAATAGTGTGAATGTACACCAACACTTATATTACAAAGTTCTTTTTCCAAGGTCGTGCCATATCCTATGTTTCCAATGGTATGAAGTTCATTGTGACCAATATGCTCTGTTTCAGTCAAGAAGTTCAGCCTCACTTTTTCTGCCTCTTCCTCTGTCAACATCTTAGGGTCTGAATAGAGAAGTCGATGTTCATATATACCTTCAACAGTATGAATCTCTCTTATTCTATCAAGAATCTTTACCTTGACTGTCCAGAAACCATCATTGAGTTTCTTTATTCTTACGGTTTCCTTACCTATACCAAAGTCATTTACAAAAATAGCAGATTTACCATAGTATCTAAAACTCCAATTGTCACAGAACATACTATGTAAGTTCTGTACCAAATCTTCATCTATGGACATAGCACCAGATACATAGTGCATATAGTATATAAGAGTTGTGGTAAAATGATGCTATGACTCAAAGAATTTAAAATTTGATAGTGGTTCATACCCAAACTTCCACAGGTTGGGATTGAACGTTGTATCCCACATCATTTCCCTCTTAGCCTTTCCCTTGGTCTTGGTCTTTCTCTCAGTTCTGTTTATCATTTTAGGTCATATAACAAAGGATACGACCTTGTATTTAAGTTTTGTGGATTATGGTAGAATGGTGATAGCCTTCCGTGAGATAATTGAAATGTAGTTGTGGGCGGTTCTCTTTCCGGCTATCGTATAATATGTTTCAGCCTGAGTATAAAAAGGTTACTAAGACTTTTTACCACTCATGCTTCTTACTCTTATCAAACTTTCTAGCAATTACACCGAAGTCTGGAATTGATTTTGGATTGCCAAAAGTCCAATTATCTTCACTAAAACCTGTGCCCCAAGGATCATCTTTTTTAGGTTCTTCCTTCTTTTCCTCTATATGAGCTTTGGGGTGTCTAACACCATGATGATGACTGTGTACCATTTTCATTTACCTCTTGTATGGATAGAATGTCTCACCGCAGTTACGACACAGATACTTTTCGTATGATGGTGAATATTCCGTGAAACGAGACTTGCACTTTGGACACCTATATACATGTGGTTTACTTACTTTCGTGGTTCTGTATGTGAATTTCACGTTATGATCCTTCAAATATGTTTTTACATTAAGAACCACAGACTTTGGAGAACTTGTGTCTATGGCGATTGTATCATCTGTATAAAGCACAATTGTGCCTAAGTTACGAATTCTACTACCAAGATGTTCCTTCTGTGGATGGGGCATCCTGTTTACCTTGAATATAACTCTGCTAGTCATTACTATCGGTAATAGTTATAGCATACTAATATTTAAATGTTATGATATAAAAATAGCTATGAATTTAAAACTTCCCAAACAGCATACTTGGTTACAGCCTCAGAACCAAGCAACTTTCCACTCTCATTGTAAATAAATCCCAAAACAGCACCACCGAACATTCTAGCGGAATGGTCTAAGAATCCCTCTATAATTCTACCAGATTTTAAGTCTCTAACTCTGTACCATTTTCCAGCCGTTGGAGAATATTTTATTATTGTATATTTGTGCCCACTTGGTTTCTCACGTGGATACTTTAACCTCTTGTATTTATCATCACTACTACTGTTTTTGGTTTTTACCATCTACATCAAATAGTATTAACTCTGGAAGAATTTAAATGTTATGATATGAAAATTTATATTACTTTAAATATTCAGAAACTGAAACGACCTTTTTGCCCTTTTCATAATCCACAACTGTTGCATCGTGATCCTTCATAATTCTAAATACTTTACCCATGAACTTTTTGCGTAAATCTCTCTGTGCATCCATATACTTTTTTTCATCATTTGCTGTATCTCTCATAGAAATTGCATATCCAATTGAGGGAGGACTTACACTTATTTCAGTAACACGTTTTCCCTTTTTAACATATACTTTTTCAGCATTTGCCATACGTGATCTAGCACCATATGGTCTAACCCTACTTATCGCAGAAGATACCTTTTTTAAATCCTTAGATGGTATGTGGAATGTCGTGAATGTTGCTTTTTTATCTGAAATAGAAATTGCTTTACTTCTTTTTCCAACCATAGCTATCACTTATTTATAGATACCAGAGTATTTAAATGTTATGATATAAAATCAACGTGCTGGAATTGGGGCAAACGGATTGTAAATCTTATATATTATAAAACCGAATATAAGTAATACCATAAGTATATCTATAACCGTTTGTGATGGATTCACACGATACCAAATTCCTCTGCCGATCCTCTCTGCAATATTCATAAGCCAACTACCCAACATCAGGGAACCATTCACAAGAACATAACCAACAAGACACAATGTAAAAAGAAGCATAATGGATATTCCACCATCTGTGTTTAACTTGAAAGTCATATTAAATATTTCTGGTTCAAATGCATCTATAGCAAGGATAATAAACATTAAACCAACCACCATTTCAACCATATTATATTGAAATGAATCTCTAAACGAATATTTTACTGGTTCTGTTTCTGGGTCTGTTTCATCTTCCTTTAGAATCTCTTTTACCTTCTCTTTCAGTTCAGCAAAGTTCAACTTATGTCATAATATGATATTGATTTCTATATATAAATCTTTCTTTTTCAGAAGTATATTTGATATAATTATACCTGTGAAACTGACCTTTTTGGCAAATATTCCCAACCAATCTCATCCAGTATCCATCTTTTTGTTTGATTGGTTAGTGTTTCAAGCATCTCGGATTTCACACTTCTAAGGTGCATCTCACTTAGCTCATCCTCATTTATTTTAACTCTTTGTGGTGGTCTAGTCACTGTGACACCAACCATATGATAGCCATACCAAGGTGGTTTGTCACGTATTATCTTGAAATTATCCAAATCCACTTCAATTATACCAATGCTTTTGTGTACCTGATCAGGTTCAATCAAATCCTTCGGGATTAGTAGATAGTTATAGTGGCAACTATTGTGAATAAATCCATTATTAAAGTCAGACTTTGAAATCTTGACCTCTATACCCCTAAGTATTTCCCTCTTATTTGTCTGGTATGTCTCTTTGTTCGGTGGCAGATATTCCCACCCTATACCAAGAATGTCGATATGATAGTGTGCATCGTTTTTTATTGGATTTTGAAAATCCCTAAAATAATATGAATAAACAGGAACCTCTGTTGAGATTTCGTGACATCCCATCTTTTCAAGGAAAAGAAAACCTATTTTTGTTAAAATCTGGGTTTTCTTTTTGTTATATATCCAGTTCTGTGACATTATTGATCATCTAACCTAAAAACACTTCTGGTGCAAATACAGTATATGTCACCAGAACCAAGCAATAAAACCAATAATAAATATTGAACCAAAGTAATGTTAAGAATAGAAAATAATTGAATTATGATTGGTGCAAACATTAAATTAGCTAATATTCCAGATATGTAATTTATTGGCATTAGATTTTTTGGTATTAAAGATTGATTAATTATTGTTGTCGGGTTGCCATTATGAATTGTAAACCCCCAAAATGCTCCAAACCAAGATGCTGTGAGTGCGTGTCCCAATTCGTGAGAAGCCACAAATATGAACAAACCAATAACTAATAAGGGTGTTTTTATGCTATCAACTATTATAGCTATCAATACAAATGGAATTATGAATTTATATACATCAACAAGTTTCATTATTTTAAACACCTATTCTGTCATATTCATCCCCTAAAAGCACTTTTGATACTTTATACCGTAAAATGAACCACGATTTTCTTCCTCAAAATCGAAGTAAAGTTTCCTCTGCTGATTCAGGTCATTCAAAGCACGACTCCAATCACCAACACCGACAAGGTGTGTTTTTTTCCCCGTTAATATGAAATCTAATATTTTTTTCTTTTCCTTTGCATTAACAGTTGTTGCAAAATGAAGATTTGTACGTTTGTTAAATATAGACTCAAGATAAAATTCGGTATATCTTCTCATACCTTTGTCTGTTTTCGGATGTATTTTTAGCATCACACCATCATCGTTTACCCACCATAATTCAGATATTTGTTTCCAGACCATTTTAAGCACCTATGTATTGATAGTATCCACGACTTTCAACTGTCCAAGTTCCATCCTTGTTGTCCCTTAGTTCAGCACCACCGACAAAGTAGGAAATTGCTTCCATCATAAACTCTGCATCTTTCAGGTTTCTCACCGTAACGGGTTTTGTTGGAAGTTTCCACTGTTTGTCGTTTGATACGTTTTGAAAGATTCGCCTGTACTTCTTAATTAAAACATCATCTACCATTTCAGTTCAATTTATAGTAGATATGAACTTATATAAAAGGCTTGTGGATATGTTTTATATCCTTCTCTTTCTGTGATAACCTATAACACCATTTTCAATGGTTGTGTAAAAGGCATCGTCAACGGGTGTAGGATAATTATTGATTGATTCTTTTGACCTGTCTATTAGCTTTTGTGGTTCTTCTTCTATGAGATCAACTCGCTGTCGAGTTTTATCGGATTCATTCATACGAGCAACTTGTTCCCAGAAGGTATTTTTATCGGATTCTCTTTTTGTTGCATCCATGTTTTGTTACCAAATACAAAGGATACATATCTACTATAAAAGGTTTACGGATTTTAGTATCTACTAAAGTAAAACCCAAATAACACAAGAAAAACCCAAAATACCATAACGGAAAGAGCAGGAATATAAATCTCTAGAAGAAATTCCTTGGTTATTTTATTCATCTTTAACACACCTGTGTCTAATGATAGTTAATGAACTTATAAACATTGCCTTTTTTATAGTTTTATCACAGGAACACTCTTTAAATTATAATAAATTTTTAGCTTCAATTCCTTTGCTCTTTCAAGTTCAGCATCTGCACCGGGGCTGTGACAGATTAAGTAAAAAGCATCACAAACATCTAACCATTCAAAATCCATATCTGTCCATTTTTTATAATCGAAATCTCCATCTGGATGTGTCCAAATGTAATGACTGAGATGTGGAATAAAAGGTGTCCATCCCTTATGTATCAACTGACATCCAACGGATATTGCTTTATCAACATTCATTTGAACACACCTAGCATCTTTGGCTGAATAGGGTCCAGCAACATATATTTTCATTTCTTTCACCAATATATTTTAACACACCATTAAGTAGTGTTTGTGGGTTTTTGGCTTCTGTTCACAAGGACATGGGTTTGTATGCCCTGTATGGAATTTTGGTTCTTCGCTGATTTTCCAGTTAGAACTTGTCCCTGTGGGACACCTCATGTTGACAAGCATCTCAACTCGTTCTGGGTCTTTAATATTCGTGCAAACTGAACAGTGAACAATCCCCAGACTATAAACTTCAAGTTCATCTTCCATCTTAAATCCACTACACATTTTAATTGTGTGACTTATATCTAAGATTTGCGGTTATTCTAAAAGTTCTCTTATTGTTCTCAAAAGGTTAGCATTTTCTGGTCTTTTGGATGTTTTTATTGTCTGAGCAAACGACACGGAGTCCCATGCGATAAGAACCTCTTGGTTTGTGTATCCTTTTCCAGATAGTTCTTTCTCAAAGAAATCCCACATCTTTGTGGTTAGTTCTTTAAGTTTTTCCTCTCTTATAGGTAATGACATTATCCTTCAACATCTCCATTGTGGTATTCTTCTATCCAAGGTCCATACTTCAAGAACTTACAATCAAAGCTATCTTCTGAAGCAAGTCTACGCAATACACGAATCATACCGGGATCGTCATCTATGTAGAGATCGGAATCAAGTTCCTTGATAATGTCATATTTTGCCTTTCCAACCTTCTCTTGATATTCTGTACCCCAGTTATCAGTACATTTTGGAACTGTAAAGAGGGATATGCGATCACCATAAAAATGGTTTAACCACTCTCGTTTTCTCCGAACATCAACATCTGTATAACACCTAGTTAAGCAGTATAGTTGATCCTCTGGAAGTGCTAAAAGCATGGGATTAAGCAATGGCTTTGTTGCTGTTAGAGAATTTACCTCAAAGGGTCTGAAATCTTTTATAATTTCACATACATGTATCATGGACAGGTCTAATTCACGTAAGACCCCATCTAGATCGAAACCTATGGTTAAGGATTTTCTATCATTTTCATGCATCATAATGTATCATCTATTATATGTAGTTTATAAGTCTTACGGTTTCTTAATTCTCTTGATTATTGGTATTCTTATTTTACAATCCTTGGAACAGTGGAAACCGACACCATAGCCATTGTCAGAGCCTATGCCCTGATTTGTGCCACAAACCAGACTCAAACGCCATTCACCTTCTCTAATATATCCGGGTGGGAAGAGATCAAATACGGCTTGAAACCTTTCACAATCAACTTCCTTCTGCTTTTCAACAGCCTCACGTAGTAGAGTCATTGGTGGTTGAACAGTTACATTCATTATCAAATCAATCAACTTCCAGTATGATATTTCCAATTTTGATAGAGTGGACAGATTTTTGGATCACATGGATGTTTATAATATGTATGGTCTATCCTATCACCAATCACACAACTAAAATCAACAAGTTCTTTTTCTGTTGAAAATAAACCTGTTTTCTTATCTTCATACATTCCTTTTTGAAAGGCACATACTCTTTCTGGTGATGACATTTACCTAACCTCTTCAAACCTTATATCAAGAATATCTCTGTCTCTTGTGCCATTTAGGAACGGATGAACTTCCAATCTCACAGAACCAATTGCTACAGGTGGTAGCATCTTACGGCTGATATATGTACTTTTCGGTGCTACAAAGCCTTTCTGATATCCACCTGTGAGAACAAAATATTGATCCATATCCACCATTTCATGTAACCTTTCATCGGGTTGGAGATATTGTTCATGCAACCACCCAAGTCTATGTACATGTCCCATTGCGAAAACTGCTGGTGTTCTGTAAACATCAACTGGATTATGGATTTTATTGAAGCTGGAACCAGAGGTTCTTCCACCCCCATCACCATGCCACAATACAAAATCTACGTTTCTCCGTGCCTGACTGTTCTTGACCTTGACCTTGTATCGAACATAGCTCTCATAGTCACCATAGGGCATTTTAAGTTCTGCACATAGCCAGTTTACATAGTTTACATTCTCAGCCTTTACCCAATCCCTATCATGGTTTCCGATGAGGGCACAATCCACCTTTGGTGCTATTGGCTTTATGAAATCCCTGAATTCCGTATAGAGTGTAAGTGGGTCGGGTTTTTTGTAGTCACCTTCTTCTCTTCGTGAATCATTTTTTGGGAAAGAATAACAGTAATCACCCATAAGATTTACTCTTGTGTTCTTATCCTTCATGTCCTCAACAACACGGTCACGGAATCTGTACATGGCTTTTTCATCTGTGGTTAATGCACCATAGTGATCATCACCATGCAAATAGACAGTGAACGTATCTCGATGAGATTCTAGTTCTATGTTATAAACAAATAACTGCAACTTTAATCTATGGAGAATACATTATATGTATTTATAAACCTTTGTGTTTTAGAAACGGAATGGTTATATACTAGTTCCGTGCTTACTGTTTTGATACTATGTTAGAGGTTCAGATAACGCCAACAAAGCCTGAATATGCAAAATACGCCTTTGAACTTAGGTTCATCTGTAAGCGTATTTGTTTTGCAAATGACAATATAGAATTCTTCACCGTATGGGGAGAAGAGGGGTGGGATAGAAGTATACCAACGACAAATGGTTACTTTAATATAGAAATTACAGAAGTGAACTAAATGAGGGAAAAAGTTGGATGTCAAACAAGAAATAACCATAGGAGAAATCTATAATGGTATTTGGATTAGGTAATAAAGATAATGATAATCAACCAAGAACAATTATTATAAATTTCGGTGATAGGGTCTTTCTCGACAATTTTGTTTTAACAAACTCTGGGTTAAATCATGGTGAACTTGTGTTATCAGTGTATTACACAGAAGGTACATATGAAGGATATACTTTTAGGTCTTTTATTTATTCACTATTTCCCACATATAATTCTAAGTTTACCATTGGACATCATCAAATAGAAGTACAAAGTATAGTAGGAGATACAATTACCATAGAATCGACTATAATAAAGGAATGATGAAGTAAATGAGAGAAAGAACAGGGGTAAACACAAAATTCCAAAATTTGATAAAATTCCCAGAACTTGGTGGAAAGTGGACTAACACTGGTGAGGGTGGATTAAATGTTTACGCAGTAATACTTCAGCCTGAAAAGTTGGAGAACTATTATGCAAAGTGCCTAACGGGTACTCCGGGCTGGGAAGATATGGAAGGTGTACTTTTCCCCGAGAAATACATAGAAATCAGTGATGCTATGCATGAACAAGAACAAATAAATTATTCACCATCATTTGAACCTGCAAACTTGGTAATGTTGATTGGAACGACTAAGATCGCTTTCTGGGATGGAAATTTCTATTTCACAGCCAAGATGAATGATCTCACAGACCACGGTAAGGACTTGTTCGATATAATTAAATTTGCTTATGGTGTGTATCCAGACATAGTTACTCTGTTGGATACTTAGTTATTCTTATGGTCTAAGAAGGTTCATACGTGGATTTTTAACTAACACTATACTTCTTATTTTATAAGGATAATCTTTCTCGAATTTACATCTTGCCTCTTTTTTATTCTGAGCAATAATATATTTACCAGAACACATTATAATTGCTTTTTCTGGATGAGCATAGTGCATAGAATATGAAAGCATATACAATTTATCCCTATGCTTTCTAACCATTCACAAGCCTACTTTTTCTTAGCCTTGCCGAATTCTCTTTCCATTTCTTTATAGATTTTGCTCTCAGATTTTCCTCTAAAATTATCTGCCATATGTCTGCCTATAGAATTGGTTAAAAATCTATCTTCGATGAACTTATCTGTTTTCTTAGCATCCTTGAAGTATTTCATAACAGGCTTGTCAGTTCCCTTTCGCCTATTTATGCTACCGACATACCCAAACGGAAAGTCATTCACATATTTCTGAAGGGTTGGTCGTTTCCAAATCCTATCAGGAATCAGACCTTGCTTTGCGTGTACTGTTCCTCTTTTTTCTTTCTTGTTGTAATCATACTGAACATACTTGACCATTGTTTATCATAACAATTATATAGCCAAGTATATTTAAACGTTTCGGTGGTTACTTTATCTTCTCTATCTTTACATTTCTTTCTATGTCTCGTTCCATGATTTCAGTACCACATCTGAAATGTTCGGTCAACTTGTCTATTACAGCACTCAGAATTTCAGATTCCAAGTCTACATTAATTACATCAGCCAAAATGTCTAGTTCTGGTGATATTTTTACTTTGTATTCTGTCATTTATTCCACTTCCATTTCGTTATAAATATATCCTTCATCCCCTGTTCTATATCCAGTCGGAAGTTCCTCAATTTCCTCATTTTCATCTTTATGAAAAATGTTCTCATGTACAAAACCAATCTTCTGTTTGCAAAAGGCTAGTGCATCCTCTTTGTGCTTGAAAGCCTTTATGAACTGGGAACCTTCATGGTCCGTGAAATGCTCAACCACATATACCATCATTTCTATCAGATAACAATATGATAGGAACTAATATTTAAGGGTTGTGTTCTACCACAGAAATATAATATTTATCTCAATACCACATTCTAACAAAGAAAAGAATCAGTGAAATAGCAAATGCAACAACAACCAACCTTAAACTTCGTGACAATTATCCCAATTCCCTTTCTATTTCTTTTTTAAACCTTTCAGCTTCTTTTTGTTGTTCTGGTGTGAGTTGGGCAGAGCTATCCTTCTTGGGTTTCTTCTTTTCTATTGATGTCACTATCCACTCTGGGACATCTTTCACAATTCCTTTCACAGCCTTTCAAGTGGTTTATCCTCATCCATACTATCTACAACATTTAATAGAACTTCACAATCACAGTACCCGCCATGAAACATAAGCGTGTCACTAATGGTTTTGAAGTTTAGATTGTGATCCTTACAGTACTGTTCGGTCATCGTAAGTCTACCATCACATTTCCAAGTGGCTTTTCCATTTATATCATGGAAGTTGCACTCTCTTTCAAGATGGTCGAACAAATCCCTATAGGTCGGTTCGTACCTATAAACTTCAGCATTACACATCATCAATCACCATTCATAGATATATACTTCTTTAGCCGAATCACTCTCAGTAACCTGCACACGTTTGTGACAGATTGAACACTCTGCTGTCCGTTTCCAACCCATAACTGTGGCTTGATCATATTGAGAAGGCGTATATATCCTGTAGTTGTTATGAAAACAGCCAATCAAGCCAAAGTCTCTTTGAATCTGGGTTTTTCCTTCCATTTGAGAACAGCATTAAAGTATAGTTCTGTTAGAGTATAAAAAGGTTTTGGTTTATTTCACTTAAAGTGAAATCTCTTTTTTATCAGATTTTTTATTATTATTTTTTACATTTTGATATTGCCATTCTGCCCATATCCCAATTATAAAGAAGCCAATTCTATTACATAAAATGGTTTCAATTCGATAACCAATAATTAGGCATCCTATTAGACCTATAATTAGGATTATGAGTGATTTTTTATTCATTACTCCCAATACTCCTTATATTTTTCATCAAACACTTCTGCGGATATGACTTTCAGTTGTTGATATATCATTTGAGCAACCTGTCTTATTTCCCATTGGGATGTTCTATCCAGCCTCAATTTCAGGAAATGTAACCAACTTCTAAAATTCATAGTTACAACAACCAGTGTTTCTGTTGCATTTGGTAACAGGAATCTAGCATCTTCTGACGGAATCCCATACTTTTCTATAAGTATTTTATAGGAACTTTCACAGGCATCTATGGTGGCTACATAAAGTTTAAGTGCATCTGAATTTATCGTTGGTGGAATAATATATCCCATTTTTTCAACAGGAACAACTCTTTGGCTCATTTGTGCGTAGGATGCTATTCGATGCCTGACTAACTGATGGCTAAATGCCCTGCTAACACCTGTTATCTGGAACGTTGCCGATGCATGTTCCAACACACCTAGATGCCCAAATTTAAATATATTTTCAATCCGTTTTGAGAATTTTAAATTCTTCCTCTTTTTCTCTATGTTGTCATAACTCTCTTGACATTGTAAGAGGGCTGTTTCAATAACCTTGTTCGGATCGGGTGTATATGCAATTAAATTAACTCTTGGTACAGTTACCTTCAAGCCTTCAACCACGCATCCATAGCCCTGTCGATTCGTTCCTTATATATACCATAAAGTTTCTCAACCTGACCAGAATCATTGACTATTCTAGACACAGAGGACAAACCACCTAAATTTGCAATGTAAATTATATCGTCTTTGACTGTGATTAGCTTTGTCTTTTCAAGGTAGGAAACATCTGCTTTTAGATCGTCCAAACCTTCCCAGAATGTCAGATGCTCACCCATCCACAGGAATTTACTGTGAAAGTTATAAAGTTCAGAAATTAATATTTTAGTTTTACCAGTTGATTCCCAATACCTGTCAAGAATGTATGCTAAGTATGTCCACATTTCAAATGTTATTGTTGCAGGAGTATAAAAATGTTTTGGTTTGGAGTATTTTATAATGTTCTTTTTAGTACAATATAATTTTGTGTAATTTCAACAGTTGTAAAAGTAAAATCGGTTTCACTATGAAAACCATAAGAACGCCAAGAAAATTCTGTGCCTTTATTAACAATTGGATAGGTATAATTAAATGGATCAACATACCATTGAGATGGCTGATCACTAGAATAAGACATTCCCCCAACCACATAAGAAACAGAGACTATTCCATCCTTGTAATAACTGAATTCATAGGAACCAATATATTTAGTATTTCCTCTTTCTATTGTTACAGAATCTCCAATAGGAAAACCATGAAATATAAAAATATTGGATATAATAGCAATAATTCCAATGGTGATTAACATGCTACCAATAGCTAATTGATATTTTTCTTTCATGTTTTTTACCTATTTCAGTATTGTATTATACGTTCACTTTCCCTTGCCATACATCGACCACAACATATCTCTTGTCAATTTAGCATCTTCACTCAAAAACATATCCTCAAGCCCATCAAACCAAGCCTTAACTTCACGACTATCTAAAACAAGGGCATATTTACAGTCAACACTTTTGGAATGTGGAAATGTGGAAGTTTTAAAAGTAACGTAGTACTCTACCTTAGCCAGTTTATCCTCTAATTCCCCTACTCTGTGGCTCAAAGCATCACGTTCCTTTTGAAGTTCATCTACATCACGATAATGACTATCCATTTTCAATCACCTTAATTCAACATATTTATCGAGTTTCGGATTTGGTGTCACATCAATCCAGACTTTGTGCTTAGAGTCATAGAGCATGTGTTTTCCCGTTTTTGTGGTGTATTGACCTTTTTTTCGTTCCCAAATCATCTCATTCACCCATACTATGTTATGTTTTAACATACCCTGTAGTATAAAAAGGTTTCGATTTATGAGAAAGGTTTATATATCAACCAATAGGAAAGTTATGGATTGTTATATGAATCCAGAAACCAAACTCCGTATTTGTGGCATCGAGAGCATGTCCACAATAGATTGGTACGGTATGGTTAGTATGGTGGTTTTCTGTGCTGGTTGCAACTTTCGATGCCAATATTGTCAAAATTCAGCACTAATCCCGATGGATTCTGGTGAAGATGTTAATCTCTACTATATTATGGATAGGATAAAGAAAAACAGGCTTGTGTTAGATTCGATTGTATTTACTGGTGGTGAACCAACCCTCCAACCAGATGCTGTTATCGAGTGTGCCAAACTCGCTAAGGAAATCGGACTCAAGGTTATGCTTAACACAAACGGAACTAACTGGGAGAACTTGAGAAAGATTCTTTATAGTGGATATATTGATAGAGTTGCACTTGATGTCAAAGCACCACCAGAAACAGATGAATACAGAATCTTCTCAGATAATCCTATCGGGACTATATGGTCTGTCGATACGTGCCTCAAGGTCTGCAAGAGACTTGGAATAGAGATGGAAGTTAGAACCACAGTTGCACCAGATATTTCCGATTCACCAGACTATATCAGAAAGATTGCCAACTTCATAAAGGATCGGTGTGATGTTTACTATCTACAGCAATATGACAATCTTGGAGATGTGCTTAATCCAGAAATGAAGAAAAAATCATCACCAACCAGAGAAAAAATGCTTGGTCTTGCTCAGGAAGCATTGAGTACTGGACTGAAAAATGTGTTTATAAAAACACGTGTGGATGGATTGGAGAAAATAGGTTAAGCCGTCTTAAAGTCTGGAAATAGCTTTATTCTGGTATAAACAGCATAGTAGTCTTTCTTCTTAACAACTATACTAGCGTAGCCCAACGTTTTTCTGAACTTAACAGCTTTTTGTGCCATAACCTTGGTGTCATACTTCATAAGTGTATCGTGATAAACATACCCATTCCGAACAATTCTATCAGTTACCATTTTCTAGCCCTCTTCTTGTGGTTTTCCCAATAATAAACTCTAGCATTTACTTTATGTTCAATATCAGCCATTAAATTTTCGATCTCATCATCACGATTTGGAAATTCTCTTCTAAGTTCTTCGTGCATACGTTCTAAATGTGAGTGCCACCCCATTTTATTTCACCTATACTGTAAACATTCTTGCCCTGCTCTTAGCCCAACTATCCAAACGTTCAACATATGCTTCTGCGGCAGATTTTGAAATAAAAGTGTGTGTAATATATCCACCCATCTGGGAAGGATAACGCACTCTGGTTTTGATTCCTTTTTCATATGTCTTGTTTCCGACATTTGCGATTACAACTCTAGGTTCTATATTTCTTGTCATTTTTTACCATCTCATTATCTTGGTTTTATCGTAAGGAAGTCCCAAGAACCTTCTTTTCTTATTTACCCAATCATTCAGAACTTTTGGATCAGCAAACTTTGTTTTTAGCCTTGCACCGTCTGAGTAAAGAACATACAAATAATAGCCCTTTGCTGTGATGTTTTTAATCGATGATTTTTGTCTGTGGTATCGCATTACAACCTCTAGGTTTCGTGCAGAAGCTACAACTTTACCGTTTTTTATTACTCTATCCATTTTATTTTTCACTCTTTCTCCTATGTTCAAGATGATATTTCATCAACGCACTACTAGCATCAGCTAGACCAGATTTGGCGGCTCTGCGTTTTTCATCAGCTTCCTGTAATCGATGTTCCCACTTATGGACATCTGAAATAAGTTTTTTCTCAGTTACCATTTACTTTTCCTTCTGTACCAAACTTTGTAACTGTAACCAGTTGACTTGGTTATCTTTGTTGAAAATCCCATAGTTCTGAGTACATCAGCATCACGTTCAGCATTTTCTTTGTTGATTGCCTTGTTACTCAAAGCATAGAGTCTACCATTAAAACTTTTAAAGTTTTTCTTCACCATTTTCTATCACTTTCTCCCATGTTGCTTCCAGTAACCAATCGTGCCATTTGAATATTTATAGGGTGTCTTTACTTTTATCTCTAAGTTCAAAGCATCAACAATATTTTGCCAACTTCTGCCCTCATCAAGCCAAATTCTGCGTTCCTCTTCTGTCATTGGTTTTCCAGCCTTGGAAAAGATTTGTTCAGACCAGTTATGTAAGGCATCCTTCCTACGCTTTTTGAGTGTGGAAAGACTTAGATTATCGAACTTGGATTTGTCATATTTTTCTGATCTACTTAACCTTCTTGCCATTTTTACTTCCTCCTAGATCGTGAAAGGCTTCCCAGCCTTTGCTATTTTACCGTTTTTTAGGACTCTGAACGCAACATAGTCACCATGTGTGAATAGACCAGCCTGAGAGTTGGAATGAATAAGTTCATTCACTCCCTTGGCTTGTTTGTCGAGATAAACTTCCCTGTATATATGACCACTCTTTTGATGAATCTTCTTATAAACTATGTATCTCGGCATTTTTACTTCCACATCCAAGTCTTTTTACGTAAAGCCTTTGCCTTTTTAAGTGCTTGTACCTTTGTATTGCAATCCGTGTGAGGGATACGATACTCTGTACCTGTTGGGCTATTGCGATACACAGCCCACCCACCACCTCTTACACGTGGTGATATTAAACTTCTAACCACAAGTGTCGGTTTTGTTTTACCCATTTTTTACTTTCTCCTTCTATAGACACGATAGCCATACTTGTCTTTTATGACTCTTGCACATTGCTTGTTGCTTCTGTTGCGTCTAGCAACTTCATTTGCCTCTACCTTGGTATCATATAAGCTACCAATCAGGAAGAATTTCTTTCCACCAAACACCCTATATTCTTTACGTGCCATTGTTTATCGTAATATTAGTGTTGCTGGTAGTATATAAATGTTATGATAAAATTTAATTTCTACTTATACACATACAGATACCAACGTGGTCCAAAGCCCTTACGGTGTGCCTTGAACACTCTTACCTTGAAACCATTATCTTTTAATTCTTCTTTGGCTAATTCAACAGAACGCTTGTAAGCTACACTGTGATGATATGCGTAGAATTTACCGTTAACTTTTCTTCGTCTTGGAATTGCATACATTTTAATCAATATAGTATCTATTTCAAACTATATAAATGTTATGATAACATTTTATCCATATGGCTTGTAGATTTCATCTACAGGATTCATTGTGTTGTAACGCATGAACTTTTTACAGGTTGGACAGTATGGGCAAGTATAATGTTGCTTCTTTCCACCCCAAACCCTTTGTAAACGGGGCTTGGATGTTATGAATGTGCCACATTTCTTACACTTGTATCTGTACATGCGACCAAGAGAACCTTGATTCACATAATATCCTTTAATAAATATATAATCTGTCATTTTACATCACAGCTTTAAAAATGCCTCTATCATAGCCTTTGAGAAACCTTCCTTCTTGGCGTTTATTGCAAAAACATCCTTCTTGTCTAGACGTTTCGGTACAGTTCCACCCCAAATGGATGTTGGATAACTATTATCCCAAACTCTCTGAAGCCTATCACATTTGGATTTACCAAATTTCTTCAGGAACCTCTGTTCATCATCGAAACCCATTTTTAATACCTCTTTGGAACAGGATATTTAGATGCCTGTGTACCAGAGACAACTTTCTGGTCGTGATATGGGCTTGTGTAAATACCCCTCTTTATAACGGCAGTAGAATCCCATTTCATTATATACTTTATAGCGGATGATTTGGATGAAAATGCTGTTGGGAGTTGACCATCCTTTCTAGGATAGAAATGTACCCATTGACCTGATAATCTTCTAACTACAAACCACTTATTAGATGGGAATTTGTAGTAGAAATCACTCTTAGTTTCTTTTATTGGTTTTACCATTTTTACTTTCTCACCCTCTCCACATATCTCTTGTAGAGAACATATAATTTCTTGTGACCAACCCTCTTTATGTATTCATTGGATGGGAACACCCTAACTATAATTATCCTATCTTTAGTTGTTCCATCCTTTGCCCATTTTCTAGCCGTGTCTCTGAACGGTGTGTAAGATGCCATTTCATTGTATCTATTTCCACTGAAGTTCACATATTCTGGAACATCATAATGATTTCCACCCCATGATATTTTATTCATTTTTACTTTTTCACCTTTTTCCTAAACTCATTACTCCAATTTTTATTATCTTGTATTGCCTTGCTTGACATGACAACATATCTTGCATATTTGCTATCACGCATTTCTGTTAAATCATATTTTTTATATATACTGAGTATGAATTTATCAATCGCCTTGGTTGACGTACCAGCAATTACAATTTCACTTTTAACTACTCTTGATGGGAAATTCTTTGTATCGAGAAGATCAACAATATATTTTGGCATTTACTTTTTCACCTTTTTCATATTACTAGCTCTAGCTACTGTAAACATACCCTTTGGATTTTTACCATCTGGGACGATTATATAAACTGTTTTTATTCCATAGTAATTGTGATGGATACTTTCTATCTTCCATATCTTCTTACCACCAGCAAGGTGTGTAACTAAATCTCCAACTTTATATCTTGTTGACATTTTTTACTTTTTCACCCTCTTTCTAAGTTTATATTCATCGGCTGTACCGTGCATCCGTGTCATAGTCATATTTTTAGTTATCGGAATGTCTACCTTTCTCGATGGTAATCCTTCCTTAACACGAATTAGTTCAACTAAATTGTTGCCTTTCTTATAGATGAATTTCTTGTTCTTTCCATACTCCATCTTCTTAATACAAGTATATCCATTATCTCTAAGATACTCGTCAGAGTCTGCATAACCATTGGTTAGGTATCCATACTTATTCTTAAACATTATCCATTTAACCATTTTTAATTTTCACCTCATGGTCTAACATACTTCAACTCTCTCGGTTTGTAATTGGGATTCATGTAAACAACAACATTACCACGCTTGGTTTTCTTGATGTAACCACGAACATACCTTCCGTTATCCATAACCTTTGTTGGCTTCCAGTGATTCCGTTTAGCTAAAGCATCTAACTGTTTCTGTGTTCCAGCATACACTTCATTTTTTTCGACACCATAGATTTTATGCCCAGAGCCTTTACCACCAAAACCTGTCTCTTGCTTCCCAACCTTCAAGCCATAGGTCTTTATGTAATCATCAAAACCCTTCTTGGTGTGGAAAGCTGTGTGGCTTGTACCACCAAATGCGGTGACAAGGTATTTGTAGCCTACACCTGCTCTCTGTCCCTTTGGCATCCTGTAAACACGAAGGCTTCCAACATTGTCCCTATGAATTACCTTTAGGTATTTTGAATTCTTTTTTAAGTACTCCATTATACTATCAGTCATTTTTACTTTCTCCTTTTTGTGTTTGTTCTAAGGACAGCGTATGTATTACCCATACCCCTGAAAGCCCTAGCTTTATATCCCACAGAACGCAGATACATGGCTCTGGTTTCTGCCTCTTCTTTGGTGTTACCAAAGTTGCCATCAAAAGTATATCCTTTCTTTTCCCAGACTAGGAACCTGTTGATGAAAGCCTTCTCCTGTCTTATTGTCGATTGTTTACTCATTGTCATTTCTATCAACATATTATGGTATCTCGGAGTATATAAATGTTATGATAAAAAACCAAGCAGAACCAAACCCCTAAATATCTGATCTTACTTGAAAACCACAAACCTTATATACTTTATAGTACATATCTCTTAAACGTGAAAGACATGAGTACAATGATAATCGACAAGGAAACAGCATATGAAATCCTCTCAGCTATAAGCATAGCACAATCTGAGACAGGTGAGGGTCAAAAAGAGCAAGAGGAATTAAAATGACCGACTACATCGATGATATGTCAGACCCCACAAAGATCGTGTGGGAAGAAAACGAGAAGGAAGATTTACTTGCCTTCATCGAGCAACAGGTAAAGGCAGTTCTCACATATCAAACATATAAATGGGTCGTTTAGAACTACTTTATAATTACAGCCCGTTTACCCTGTCGAACCCTCTTCTCAACTTTGGTTGCCAAAGCGTGAGCCATAGTGTATTTTACACCGTGTTTCATGTGATTTGTTTCGGCTAATTCGTGTGCCATGATTGCTTTTCGATCAACGCCTGTTAGCCTATCATCGATCCAAACATGGTGTTTTGGAACATACTTGTCACCACTAAAACCATGATTACCCAAAGTGAAACTGATGTCTATGGTGTTTCTAACATCCGCACCATTGACAAGGTATATTTTGTATCCATCAATGGTCTTGTATAATTTCTTTCTTATCTTCAATGAAAGTCACCACTGGTTGTTTAAACCCATTCTTTTTCTATTCTGCGTTCTATACCGTTTGCCAATTTGTGTGCCTTTCGGTAGGACATCCCTTTATCCATCATTTCAAGTTCATCTCTTAAAACTTCCATAGTTTCTTTTCTTTCAAGCGGTGACATCCCACGTTGCATTATTACTGTTTTCTTAGGATAAGGATATTTTATGTGATAAGCATTTGCTTCGTGATAGTGAATAGCACCCCAATTTGATATATGATTATCTTTGAAAAACCTACTTGAGTATTTGATTTTATACCCAGAAATTTTTTGTGGTTTCAAGCTATCACCAAAAGGATTCTAATCTACCATATTCCAGTTGAAACTTTCTATTTTCTCTATTGGGAGTTTTAGTATTTTATGTGCTAATTTAAGTGCATCTTTCTTTGCTTCTGCAAACGAACCCGATGATCCTTCATCATATATTTCTGGTGAACTAGGTATTCCCCTATTATCATATGAAGGGAAAACCAAGTACATATATCCCAATTCTTCATTATCGTAATCGTCACCATATTCCTCTTCAAGCTCATCTGCATCTCGTTCCTCTTTGTTTACGTTTACTGTGATGTGGGGGTTCTCTTTCGATCTCCATTGGTAGTCGAAACTACTTGGTATTTCTTCCCACCTATCTGCATCAGACTTAACAAAGGACTTTATGATTTTTCCTTTGGGTTTTGAGCTTGCTGTACCGCTACCTCTAGCGTAACTTCTAACGGTTTTATTCTTTCGTTTATAGCTACTAACTATATGACGAACTGGTTTCTTACGATCTGTCATTTTATAGGTTCACCCTCTTACGATAGGAAACTGCCCAAACATATTCATTTTTGTCTGGGTTTTTGTATGTTGGAACTGAACCAACAAACTTCCATCCAAGTTCACCATTTTTGACAAGATACTGTCTTGCTTTCCTTCTAGCACTAGCCTGTGTCACGGCTGTGACAGTTACCTGAAGATATTTTCCAACAGTTTTACGTTTAGCTACCATGTTTATCGGTATAGTTATGTGACTGAACATATATAAATGTTATGATAAAAAAATAGTGAATTATTATTTCTTCCAAGTAATTGTCCAACCATCTTTTATACCTTTAAGTTTGGTTAGATGATGCCAAGCATTACATACTTTACATGTAAGTTCTAAATCGTCTATTGGTCTACGTCCCTTTAATATATCTAAATAAAACTGTTTACCACCTCTATGTTTAATTGGTCTTTCTTTAGTTCCACCACCATTCATATGATTTATTTCTAGTGCTTCTGGTATGTTACAACCACATTTAACACATTTGTTACCCAATAAACCTAAAACTTGCAAACGAAGTTTTCTTTCATATTCTCTAGCATATTTTCGTTTTTGTATTTTATTTTCTTCGATTGAAAATTTTTTTCTAGCCCACTCTCTATCATAAATTCTTTTCTTTTCACCTGTGTATACCATAATATTATATATAATTTATCTATATAAAAACCTATCGGATGGACAGAGAGGGGAGTCGGACCCCTAACCATTCCGGTGCAAACGGAACGCACTACCGTTGTGCTACTCGCCCAGAGATATATACTTAGATGTATTTATAAATATTTGGTAGTATCAGGGCGATTTGAACGCACCGTGACCAGCTTCAAGGGCTGGCATCCTTGTCCAAGCTAGATGATGATACTTCATGGCGTACTCCATTCGGATTCGCACCGAACCCTCTGGTTTCACAGACCAACATGCAAACTACTACACTATGGGTACATAGGATAAACAATTATATAACATATATAAAGTTTTTGGTGGTGCTTTGTTGGGGAATTGGACCCCATCCTCTGGGTTGAAAGCCCAGAATTCTTCCGGCAAACTCACAAAGCGTTGGTACTCCCAAAAAGATTTGCACTTTTGTTCCTTGCTTCAGGGGCAAGTGTCCTTAACTACTAAACGATGGGAGTATAATATGGTGGGGGAGAACTCACCCTCCCCCACCTGCGGTGGGCTTTTTCTACCTCTCCGATGCCCCACCCAACTGGTCTTACTCGGAGAGCCACCCCACTGGACAGCTTTCAGCTTCCTGTTTTGGGTGGATACATCCTTGGGTGTCTAGGGTGCGAGAACGAGTACGGTGGGTACTCTCACTTACCTGCTACCCTTGTGGGGCAGTTCGCCAAAGGCACATCGTCCCTAAAACTAAAGATACATTACAGGTATATAAAGGTTGTGGTTAAAAGGTGGTAGTTTTCCCTTGCGTCTGTTCCAATCTTTGCTGGCATAACGGGTTTCTAAGCCGGAGAACTACCAATAACAATATTGATGAGACTATATATAAACATTGTGGGTGTGATTTATTTACCCAATTATCCATAAAATGGGTGAGTTGGGGCAACCTCAACCCTCTTAAATTCACCATCATAATACCACCCTTCCATTGCTATATTCGCATTTGGTTCCAGTTTTGTATCATTTCCTAACTTTTTAGATATTTCGAGAGCTATCTGTTCAGCCATTTGATAAGAATAGGGTCTAGAGTAAGTAAAACAAACAGATATCAACCCTAGAATAACCATGTACGGGTGTTCCATCATCTCTGTGATAGCTGTGAACGAAATGTCTCTGCATTTTATTATATCACACCGAAAAACTGCCGAGCTGATCTCTGATTGATTTTAGTCTGGATTCGGCTTCATTTAATTTGTTCTCAATTATGTGTTTATCTGGTCCTTCGGCTTTATCTATCCTAGTCTTTAATTCTACAATCTCATTTTGGAGTGCCTTATACTTGGCTTGAGCTTCTACCTTCCCACTCTGAGAAAGTTCGTGTGCATACTTCATAGTTTCAAGATTTCTCTGGTGTGCCTGTTCTGCACCACCCGTTGAGAATGAGGCTTGCTCATAGAGGGATGGGAACTCTTTTTGTAGCCGTGATCTTGCCAAAGTTCGGATAGATTTATCATCGCTGAAAGCATCATCAAGTAGCTTCTTGGCACGTTTGCTGAGCCTTGAATAATCTGCTTCTGATACTTTTTCTCCCAACTTACCAGCAATTACCCTACCCAATAGACCCTTGCTTTGCAGGTTCTGGGATGCCGTTCTCCAAAACTTACCCATTTAGGACATCCTGAATGGTGTTTGGTTCCTGATTCACAGAGCCGACTTGCATCACAGTTGCCTCAGTAGCGGTCAACTCTCCACAGGCGTTTAGTGTCTCTGTCGAACTGACAGCGACAGCCTCTAAATTTTTAGAAGCATTTAAATCTCTATCCATAATGTTTCCACAGATTGGACAGGCGTAGGTGCGATCCGAAAGTTCCATTTCTTTCATGTTACCACAGATCGAGCATTTCTTGGTAGACGGGAACCACTTATCGGCAACCACTACTCTTGATCCATACCACTTTGCCTTGTATTGTAGTTGCCTTCTAAATTCTCCGAAACTTGCGTCTGCCAGACTCTTAGCCAGCTTGTGGTTCTTCATCATTCCAGACACGTTCAAATCCTCGATCACGACAACCGACTTGGTTTTCGCCAGTTGAGTAGTGATCTTTTGGATAGCATCACCACGAATGCTTGCTATCCTATCGTGAATGTTGGCTACCTTCTGTCTCGCCTTATTCCTGTTTCTACTACCTTTCTTCTTTCTGCTCAGGCTCCTTTGAAGCCTTGCTAACTTTCTCTCGTTGCGTCTGAGTGCTTTGGGATTATCAAATACGCTACCATCACTTGCCGTAGCCAGATGGTTTATGCCGAGATCGACACCGACTATCGATCCGTTATTATCTGGAACTTTAATTTCCTCTCTCACCAATACAGACACAAACCACCTACCAGCTTTCTCGGAAACGGTTGCTGATAATATGTGCTGATCTGTTGGTAGGTAGTTCTTCTCTTTGAGTCTGATTTCACCGATTCTTGGTATCTGGATTCTATCAGTATCGACTTGTATGTTATATGAGAAAGTAAAAGAGCCAGCACCATTTTTCTTGGATTTGAATGTCGGGTGTCCAGAAACGCCTTTGAAAAATCGTTGATATGCTGTTTCCAAGTCTCTAAGTGCCTCTTGTGGACAGCATTTAGAAACATCCATCATCCACGGAAACTCAGTTCTTTTAATGGAATTTAACTCTCTCCGCAGGGCGAGACATGTAGAGGACTTGCCTGTTTGCTCGAACTGATCCTGTCTCTTGGCAAGCCCCCAGTTGTAGGCGAAACGGGCTACACCAGCAGACTTTAACAATAGTGTCCTCTGGACGTTGTTAGGAGCTAACTCGGTCTTATATGCCCTCATCCTTCGTAGCCTCCAACGCTCTCATAGCTCTATTCTTTGCGGCTCTCTTTCCGTACAGTCTGGCACAGAAGCTGGTCAGAACGTCTATCATATCCTGCACTAAATCGTCTTTACACTCAGTTTCATTAACAATCTCTATTCTCCGATTTGAAGCCTTTAGTACAGCCTCTATGTATTCTGATCCGAACCGTGCTAACCTGTCACGATGCTCGACCACTATGATAGAGATTGAGGGATTTTCTAAGATTTTGATTAGTTTTTTCCTGTGTCCGTTGAGTCCAGAGCCGATCTCTGAAACCTCTTGCACTACATGGAGTCCTTTTGTGGTTGCATATTCTCTCAATCTCTGAAGCTGTCGGGCTAAGTCCTCATTCTGATCAGATGAGGATACTCTGGCATAGAGAGCCACATTATTAGTGATAGTTGGTAGTTCGTGGACAAGAATTGTACCTGTCGGAAGCTGTTGTGTGGGTAGTGGGAAGTTGCCTGATTGGTATAACCTATAGGCGGTCTTGTAGCTTACTCCATTCTTTCTTGCCCAATCAGCCAGCTTCATATCTTATCTGTCCATAGATGGGTATATATGCTTATAAATGTTTGCATCTGTTGAAACCCGTTTCAGCATCAATAGCGTGAACCGTTTTGTCACTTGCACCAAGATACATTATACCCTCTGAGACAACGGGTGAGGAATAAACGACTGAAGATAGTTGTGTGTGCCACAAGACTTGTGGGTTTGTGACGGGTTCAACAAAAGCCACACCTGTGTGGGATGGATCACCTTGGAACATAGTCCAATCTGCGTGTGCAAATAGTGAGCTTGTTTGTAAAATCACTATAATGAAGAACAATAAAAATATCTCGATTTTACGCATATAAGTCAACACCCACTATGGCATAATATATTACTTGCGTAGATATATAAATGTTATGATAAAATTTTTGATATCTTTTCCAAACAATCTAAAGAACTTTTGTAATTTGGAAATCCCTTAAAACCACATTCAGGACCAAAGAAAGGAATTCTCTCAGCACCGAATTGTACTATTACCTTTGAGAGCCTTCTCTTCATAATTGCTTTACTCTCGAAAAACTTATTTGGGTTTACTATTCCAGAATTAATACCTTCCCAAGAATCGGCTAGTTTATCTTCACCAACCTTGTTCACTATCAGATCATCGAACTTTGTGACGGCAACACTAGCCTTCAGGAATTTGTCTGTTTCTTCCAGATGTTTTTTGGTGGATTTGAGAGTATAGATCGAGTCGAAAACATGAGATTCAATATTCCTGAGATGTTCGACTTCCCAGAAAAGGCTGTCTGATGTGTTGTGTAAATGTATTCCAGCATTAATTCCTTTGGATGAAGCAACTTTACAAATTCTCTCCCAAGACGATCTCAATTCTTCTCTACCAAATGTGCCATAATCAAGAAAAGGATCGTTCATAAAACCAAATGTTGGCTCATCAATACAGACTTGTTTTACCTCACAATAGTTGCTCTTGAATAGTGAATTATCCAAAATTTTGCATAATGAATCCGTTAGCTTCGGAATTATGAAGGCTTTGTCCTTAGATTCTGAACTTAGCGTGTATGGACCTGTGATGCAAACTCTGAGGAAAAACTTATCCAGCTTTGTTTTATCCGCAATCACACTTAAGTTCTCTCTTATAATATCAACTTCTGGTATGGTTTGTTTGTGGTTGGATATTATATCTATGAACATCTTGTTCATATCACGGAACTGTGGGTATGTGGGAATGTCTATTCCACAGCTAAGTTTGTCTGTAAAAGAGCTAACAACTTCCCGTTTAAATATCTCTGTCATTGGGCTTTTATAAGGAAATGTTGAAAGTAAACCCATGTGATATGCACCACCATCTAAGATTTTAACATCAACCCTTGGTGGAAAGCTACCTACATCTGTTGAAAATATTTATATCACTTCCCAGATTATGCCCCTACACGATGTACTTTATAGGTGTCGTATATTTCTTTTCCAAGACCTACAAATACATTACCAACAAACCAAAATGGAATTGCCAAATCAATGAAAAACCAGCATATGAACCAAACCACAAAACCATGACTAGCAATTTTCTTCTCCCAATCATCCATCATTAGCTATCGTGGATAGTGACTTTTATATAGTATAAAAAGGTTTCGGTAGAGAAAATAGTGGGGGATTTTTCGGGGCAGACCGAAGGACTTTAACCCGATGGCATCCCTCTACCACGCCACAAGTTCTCTTACCGATGGTCAGTCAGGGAGATGGGGCATTGCTTCTAGAAGCACACCCCAAAACATAGGGTGTATCGGTTATATATAAACCTTTTGGAAGTTATATCATATTGAACCAAGAATACTAGCATCTTCATTTGATCTCCCACCATATTGATGGAAGTTGTATTGTAAAGCTGAAACTGCGGTTGCCTGAGAGAAATTATATCTATTCATAATACCCAGAACTAAACCTCCATACAGATAGAGAAACACAACATAATTAGTGTGTTGCTGAATTATATTTCTTTTTTTACATTCCATAGTTTCTAAATCCCTAAACCGATCTACAGGCTGTGGGGTTCCACCAACCTTTAATTGATATCCATCTTGTTTGCCCTTCTTATTAATATAAGGGACAATCTCAACCTCTGGGTAATCTGGATATATTATCTCAGCATCAGCCATTTTAATCGAAAATAGATATATAATATGTAATATAAAAAGGTTTTGGTCATATAATAATAAACCGAAAGGCTTATAAGCATACATTGTATTTCAAATGCAGATAGACTATGGTAGATTATAAAAAAGTTTGGAGAAGTCCACTCAGAATAGGTGTATCCCTTGGAATGTTTATAACCTATTGTGCTTGTTGGGCAAACGACTTCGGTATGGTCGAAAAACTGTTCTGGGGTGGTATAACAATAATTCTTGTCACATTCGTACTTTTTATTTCAGAATCTAAATTAGATTAAAAAACAGGATATGATATGATGAACAGAAAAGGTTTTACGGCTAGTGCTATATTTCTAACCATTTTATGTTTAATTATTCTCATTAGTTTATTAGGTGTTGGTTGGTATTTCCTAGCACCAAATATTATTACAAATAACTTAGCTGTAATTCTCTTTGGTTGTGCAATTTTGGTTCTGATAGTCATTTTGGTTATTTCTTTTAATAATAGTGATGAATATTCTGGTGATAGTTTCGGTACTGGTAGACATGGTGGGGGAAGTTCTGGTGGTGGAGGGGCAACAAGAAAATGGTAGACATTATAATTACTATTAGCATGTTTATTTTATCCGTTTTATTTGGTGTTTTGGGTATGACATGTCTCTGGGCATTTAATGAAAGTATAAAAGATGAACATGAACACTCAAATGTCCATTATACAAATAAAGAATTTACCATTATTCTTGGTGTTTTTCTACTATTTGCTGGTGGCATGTTCCTTTATTTGGCACTTTGGGTGTGGTTATAGGAAAATGATAGACATAATATATATAATACAAATAGCAATGGATAGTGACAAGACAATCTGGTGTGATGCTATGTCCTTTAAGGCAAATAATGATGATTTTGCTAGAAAGGTTTTAGCAGACTTTATAAAAATTCGTAAAAACGATACTGTTCGTTTATGGAAACTGGGAGATTTAAAAAATGTCTGATAAGGACATTCCATTATCTGAAAGTGCTATTAAAGAATTTACAATACAGTGTGGTATGCACTACCGACTTGCACTCTGTGAACATACTGTAACGGGTGATAGAAAAATATATAATATTTTATATGTAACAGATGATAAAAAGAGCTATACACGTGAAACTCATGGTGGTCGATGGATGACAAACGATGGTGTACAAATTGGTTTAAGTATATCAGATGCCCCATTTTTCATGGACGCTGAAAAAATGAAATTTATAAAGTGGCTTTAATGATAAACTGGCGATTCTGGAAAAAGAAACTTCCAAAGTGTTTTGGCACACAGGGTCATACCATCATGCCACGTGAATATTATCTTGCACAACACTGTAGTGATTGCGACCACAGTATGCCATGTTTTGTGAAATCTCTTCCTGTTTTCACAGTTAGATTTGGTGAGGATGATCTAGCAAAATGGCTGTAAAAAAGGATGTAATAATATATCCAGAACAGACCAAAGAATATTGGATAAAGTTCTTTGAGGATAATTATGGTGCTACCAACGTCAAAGTATCAAAGCTGGAACGTGGATGGTTATTACTAAAACCAACATTTAGTGATAAAGTAAAGAGAGAACATTTCCGATACACATCACAGTACGGTGGTGGATATGGTGGGGCAGTAATTAATTATGCCATCTGTTGTCCAAAGTGTGGTAGATGGTTCGCCAACGGATGGTATCAAACCGACTGTACATGTGGTGAAAAAATTCTATCTGGATTGGTATATCCATAAAAGTATGACATTTTACTGTAGTAGATTACTTCCGCAAATTGGTATAAATATTTGAATTTTTTTA
>Ga0208819_1000035_pt1 | contig 161368 bp, 137 predicted proteins | sample June2015DPH_11_1_3_FD_184707 | JGI IMG/M metagenome (GOLD analysis project Ga0208819, IMG submission 184707) | Peatland microbial communities from SPRUCE experiment site at the Marcell Experimental Forest, Minnesota, USA - June2015DPH_11_150... | ecosystem: Environmental > Terrestrial > Soil >...
TTTTCCGCTTCCTCCGAATGCGTATCTGCTTTCGATCTCATCTCCGCTCCTTTTGGGGTTAAGATGAGCCAAAAACCCTCTCTTCCTCAATCGCTGCAAACTGTCCAACTTGTGCTGACGGGGAACAAATTGAATCACATTGGCCCTCTGCTGAGCGCTTCCATCGATTAGATGAAATGCTGAAATTCCCCGTGGCGCGACTCCTCAACGGAGTGCTGATGTTCCAGCAGCTTTGGGCCGTTATCGATGGCTCGAAGAAAGTCGGACCTGTTCCGGAATCTTCACTCTCAAATCTTAGGGAAATGGCCGCAGACCTGCGAGTGTGTTGCGAAGCGCTTGAGCTTGATGCAGCGATTGAACGAATTGAAATTCATCTGGACCTTTGGCCTAAGACCGCCAAATATGAAACTCTTAGCGTTCAATTGCGAGTCTTGTGCGAAACAATTGAGGGTCAGTTACATCGAAGACAATTCGCGTTCATTCCTCTAGACAAAGCAAAGCTAATCGAAAAGATACCAATAGATTGGCGACTGGTACTCGAAAAGTTTTCAAGAGCGCAGACTGATATTCAAGCAGCGACCGAATGTTACGCACTCGACTGCAATACTGCCGCTGTTTTTCATTCTATGCGGATTGCCGAACACGGCTTGCGCGCCTTGGCGTGGAGACTAGGTCTGCGGCAAATCGGCAAACAGAAGTATCCTCTCGAATACGCGGAATGGGGAGCAATCTTAAACGCTCTGCGCGGCAAACTGAATGCGCTTCAACAGTCGCCGGGGAGAAATAATCGGAAGGCGGAAGAGACTAAATTCTATGCGGACGCATCCAGCCACGCCAACTATCTGAACGAAATTTGGCGAAAGGAAGTCTCGCATGCTCGCGGCCCGTACAATGCACCCGAAGCATTGAACGCGCTGACCCGCACACGCCAGTTTATGGAATTGCTCGCTCAGCGCATGAAAGAGCGGCCTATCGGCAGATAAACGCGGGCCGCACCCTCGCAGGCCAAAGCGACCGTCCGCGCTAATTGCTTGAAGAATCTGGTGCGGGCCGCGCTTCTGGTTCGAGCCCGAAATCGTCTGAAATTATTTCTTCAAAAGACCAAGGACAGTCTTTTGGGAAATCTTTGAGTGGCAAATGAGTTTCGTCGCTAGCCTTAATGCGAGCGCGTTCAAAGGTTGTCGCTAAGAACTCATCGCGTTTGCCTTGAAATAGACCGGGCGACTCCATGAGCAAATCTTGTATTTGCTCTCTGGCATCCCTGATCGAAGTGCGCCAGCTGTGATGTCGCTTAACTTCGTCTGGTTGGGACTTCATTTTGAGCAAGTGAGCGAGCAGTCTCTTAAGCTGCTTGCGCATCTCGCGTCTTTCCCCCGCTGCCATGGATTCAAGTTCCTCGGCTAGTGCATTCCAATCTAAAAGATCGCTTCGGTGAGCATGGAGCACCTTGGCCTGATCAACAAGCCACCCGTGGAAATCATCCTCAAGGCGAGTCGTTTCCATAAGCGCAAGAGGATAGAACGCTGCATCTTTTGTCAAGGGGACAAGCGTATACGACGGCAACGACGACCACGGCACGAGCGTATTTGTAGCCTTGAGATCGCGATGCACAAAGGCAGATGGCGGATATATTCGGATTGCCCACTGTGCAAGAGGTTCAAGCGACTTTGCCCGCTCTTCGTCAAGTTCCTCTTGAACTTGTCTTATTATTTGTGGCGCGGCGGCCATCAGTTAAAACTTCTTTTGTAGATTCTTCGGACCATTGACCACGACTAGGGAAGTTCCATTTTTTACGAAATATCCTGGGTTCCCTTCAGCGTCTTTTTGGGCGTCCACTCTATAAACTACCGCCACCGGACTGCTGACCCGAATCACACTACCGTCTTCGAGTTCATACTCATTAAAGTGTTCGTCCTTATTGACGATCTTCACTTCGACAACGTCTAGAGAAAAACCCCCGACGTTATATTTTTTGGTTTCAGCCATTTGAAGATTTAATCGCTTTCTCCAACAGCTTGTCGAATTCCCTCAAATCGGAATCCGACAAATGCTCAAGTTTTTCTTTTATGCGCTCGTCTTCGGCGCGCTGTTTTGCGCTTGGAACGTACTTCTTTGTGCGGGCCGTGCCGCCCGCGCCCTTTCGCGTAGCCACCCCGATACTTTAGCGCTTCGAGGTCTGGACGGCTAGTTGCTGCACGTCGTAATCAATTCGGCAAATGCGTTCGGATTTGCCCGATTGTTGTAACGCCACGAAAATTCGTTCACGTACAGCGGCAGATAATCTTTGCTGATTTTGTGGTAACTGCCCATGATTCCGCGCTTGAGCAGCGACCAGAAACCCTCAATGGTTTGAGTGTGAACCGCGCCGACTACGTACTGTCCCGCGCTGTGGCGCACGACGCTATGCGGCAGATCGCGGCCAAGCAAGCGGTATCCTGAATGCTCATCAGTCGCGACCAGACTGACATTTGGGCCGACTGCGGAATGCACAAAACCGTCGAGAGTCGCGGTGTCGGTATTCTCGATCACTTTCGCGATCACCATACCCTTGCGGGCGATTGCGCCGATTACCGCAATCTTGCCAGCGGTTCCTGGCCCGCCAACTCCGGGCGGCCTGAACATTGGGTGCAGGGGTCACCCCAGCCATCGCGTAGTCGCGAAAAGATGCGGCGGGCGCCGATGAGCCGGGGGATGATCTTTTGGTCAGAAGCGGTCGGCGGTCCAGTACAAAGATCGCGAATCGGCGAAGATATCGAACGCGCGCGCTGACGCGGCCTCCGAAGCCATCGCGAACCGGCGCGCGAGTTTGTCAGGCGCAAGAACCCGCCACATGTAGAAATTGTCGGTGTGATGCACGACGGGGCATCCCGCGCCGTCAAGTGCTTTTTCGAGTGCGGGATCGTGCGCCGTATGCGTAACGAGAGGCGACGGCGCGGCGGACGTGGAAGCGCTGTGGAGCAGGGCGGCGCGCCGATGATCGCCGGTGCGCGCGCTGGTGACCGGCACGCCGGCCGCCTCCTCACCGAGGCACTTGAACGTCGCGAGCATCGCGTCAACCGCGTCGGCAGCGTATCCGAACTCCATCACCATCGAGAGGCCGTAAAGGAGCGTCACTCGCGCATACGCCGCGACTGGTCCGCCGTCGCGACACACCACGAAATACTCCTCGGAGCCCTCGCCGGGATAGCGCGGCTGATTGCCGGCGAATTTGAGATTCGCGCGCCATGCGGCGTCGTCGCGGACCGCGGTGACATTGAATCGGCCGCTGTAGCCGCGATGAATCGCGGCAACTTCGGCAAGGTCGCGCGCAATCTCGAAACTGTCGATGACGAAACGATTGGGCGCGTTCAGTGAAGGGGCGCCCGCCAGGATGCTGAGCTTGCGCTCGATCTCCCGCCATCCGAATTGGTTGTAGAAGGTGAGCCGATCCGCGAACAGCAGGGATACTTCGAAGCCCTCGCGCACCATGGTATCGACCGCCAGGCGCATCAGCGCCGAGGCGACGCGCTTGTGCCTGTACTCTTCGAGCGTGAAGACGGAGCCGATGCCGCCCATCGGAACCGATTGCCCGTTGAGGTTTATGGCGCGATTGAAAATCTGGACGGTGGAAACCAGTTGGCCGCGGTCGCACGCCACCAGGCACAACGCATCGCGAAACCTCGAATCGTTATGGTTGTAGCGGGCGAAAAATTCGCGGTCGTTGTGCCATCCCGCGAGCAGGTCGAGCACCTGGTCACGCTCGCCGTGGTGCGCGGATCGGACTTCCATCGCTTAGCGGAGGTCGAGATGGACCGAGGTTGGCGCTCCGCCGCGATTAATTGTGAGATCGAGCGCCGGCTGGGTTTTCATCGCTTGCATCAGGCCCAACGCCTGCATTGGATTGGTGACGGGCTTTCCGTCGATCGAGGTCACCAAGTCGCCGTCGTGCAGGCCGAGTTGGTCGAAGACGGAGCCCGGCGCGACCTGGGAGATCGAGAAGCCGTCGGTCTTGCCGTTGACGAAATGGGGCAACGCGCGCATCTGCGAGAAGAACTGGGCAGGATTTTCCATCGTCTGCGCAACTTCGGCGCGGCTGACCTCGAATTTTCCGGGGCCGACTTTCTTGAGCTCGAGTTTGCTGTTGCTGACGTTGCTGTCGCCGTTGTCATCACCGGCCGCAGGACGACCAACCCCGCGCATTCTGCGCCGCATGCCGGCGGGAAGGCCTCTGAGCCGGGGCGCCTTGGCCGCGCCGGTCAAAGCGGAAGCCGGCGCTTCGGGAATGTCCGAGACCGGAATCTCGATGGCGACGCGATGACCGTCGCGGTCGATGATGGCACGGTTGGTTTCGACGCCTACGAGCTTCCCCGCATCCGGGATGTCTTCTCCCAACTGGTAGAGCGATTCGGTGTTGTTTTGATCCTCGATGATCGCGTACGGTTTCGATTTGCTCTGCAGCGAAGTGCCGATCAGCTTCAGGTGCAGATCCTCTTCCACCACCGGCGCGGGTGCGCTTTCCTGCGGGACCTGGTTGAAGATGTCGCGCTTGACGATTGCGTCGTAGTAGGCGCGCGTGCGCAGGCCGAATGCGGCCTGCGGCGCGGTCGGCGGCGCGGCCCGAGCTACGGGTGCATTTGAAACGGTGCGCGCGATGATGTCCCGCACGCACATGGCCGAAACGATCGCCAGTACTCCGACCAGGACGAAGTTCAGAATCGTGACGTGGAGTTGTGTGAACCTGATTTCCATTTACAGGATCGATTCAGCCTCGTAAGCGCATCCTTTGACTAGACGGCCAACGTCGTAGTTCCATTCACCCTTCCAGCGGCTGATCACAAAGCTGGCCTGGCTGTGACCGCCGCGGACCAAGTCCATCAGGCGCAACAGGTAGATGCTCTCATCCTGGCCGCTTTTGTTCAATGCCCGCTGGCGCTCGAGTCCCTTGGCCGCGATCTGCATCAGCTCGTAGCCGAGCGCCTGCAGCTTGATTCGTCCGACCCGCGCGTCGAGTCCGTTTTTATGGGCGGCGTCGGCGATTTCGAGCCGCTCGCGATAGCTCCATCCCTTGACCAGGTCCCACGCCGCCTCGATGCAATCGTCGTTGTAAAGCGTGCCCTTGAGCAGTGCGGGCAACGCGAGCATGAATTGCGGCGGCTGGCTGTCGGCGGTGCGCACCTCGACGTATTGCTTGAGGCGGACCTCGGTAAAAATCGTGGTCAGATGATTGGTCCAGTCGTCAACGGTGGCGCGCTCGCGGCCGTATCCGCGCGCGAGATATTGGCGGAAGGTGAGGCCCGGCGGCCGGGTGAGATCGATGTACTCATGATCGCGAATCAGGAAGTACATCGGCACGTCGAGCGCGTAGTCGGCGTAATCCTCGAACGAACAATCGGGGCGAAACACGAACTCCGGAACCCCGCTGCGTTGGTTGTCGGTGTCGGTCCAGATGTGTCCGCGGAAGCTGTGATAGCCGTTGAGGCCGCCGTCGCTCAGCGGCGAGTTGGCGAAGATCGCGTAGAGGAGCGGCACGATACCCATGCTGACGCGCAGCTTGCGAATCGCGTCGGCCTCGTCGCTATAGTCCAGGTTGGCCTGCACGCCCGCAGTCTGCTTCATCATGCGCTGGCCGAGCGTGCCCATCCGCGCCATGTACGGGTACATGATGCGGTAGCGGACCTTCGGCAGCAGTTCGATCTGGTCGATGCGGCTCAAGGGCTGCATCCCCAGTCCAAGCACCGTCGCGCCGATCCGGCTGGTTATATCGATCATTTGTCGCACGTGGAGCGCAAACTCAGCATAGGCGCAGTGGATGGTGTCGCACTGCTCGCCGGACAACTCGATCTGACCGCCCGGCTCCAGTGTGATCGCCGCGCGTTCACCCTTGAGCGCGATGATGCGGCCGTGCTCGTCTTCAGGCTCGAAGCCGTACTTGGTCGCCATCCGTTGCAGCAAGTCTTCGACGCCGCCGGGACCGGAGTAGGGTATGGCGGTGCAGTCGGCGGTGCGGACGGCGACTTTTTCGTACTCGGTGCCGATCCGCCATCGTTCGCGCGGCTTGCCGCCTTGCTGGAAGTAGCGGATCAGGTCCTCTTTTTTTTCGAGCAACTCACTCATGAGCCAAATCCAATCGCGACTCCCTGAAAAGAGGCTACGCCAAGCGCGTATAATGGCGTCAGCAAACATGGGAGGCAAGCACAAAGCGGGCAGTGGGCGTCTCCGATCTCGGGCAGAGGGGCAGGCACGGACTTAAAGATCAGGGCGTAATTTCGGGGGCTTTCGGCACCGCAGAGGATGCGGAATCCTCTGCGTGGCGGGATGGCGGCGGCGATTCGGCGACGATAGCGCGGGAGAAGGCGGAGGAGGGCGTCGTAGCCGTTCTGTCGGCGGGAGTGCCGCACTACCGGTTGGATTCTAGTGTGCGCCACCGGAGAGCGTTGCCGAGGCGAATGAGCCGCGCGGCGACCTCATCGACTTTATCGATCGGAACACATTGCTCTGGTGATCGAAAATCAGCGCGGACTTTACGGGTCTGGCGCAGAAGGAAATCTGGGACGAAGGGCACTGTGTATAACCGCCGGCGATTAGAATCTCGCTACTGGAGAGGACGGTCGCGCCAACCAAAAAGCGATCGCGGGACATCGGCGCGATCGCAACGAAGCTCCCACTCTTGGCAACAAAGACTTCAGCGCTCGCGAGGCTGTCGCCTGCATTGTCGATCCCGCCCGCCACCAGCACGTCTCCATCGCCAAGCGCCGCGGCGAGGTGCCCGTAACGCGATGTGGTCATCTGACCGGCTTGGCTGAACAGGCCAGTCGCCGGATCGTATAGTTCAGCGGTGTCGAGGACCGTGTCGTCGTTGTCGATGCCGCCAGTGATCAGCACTTGACCGTCGGGAAGCAGGGTCGCCGTAGGACCGGTTCGGGCCGATGTCATAGTACCGGTCGAGCTGAACGAGCCTGCAGAGAGATCATAGATCTCCGCTGTATCTTGCACATTGTCGTTGCCATCTGACTCCACCGTGATCCCGCCAGCGATCAGAACCTCGCCATTTGCGAGGAGCGTGGCAGTGCATTCCTGCCGGGGTATGGTCATTGCCCCCGTCGCGCTGAACTTTGCGCTGGCTGGATCGTACAGTTCAGCGCTGGACAACGATGTCGTGCCATCGCTGCCTCCGGCAATCAGGACCCTGCCGTCGGCGAGAAGCGTTGCAGTGTGCCCGGTGCGGGCCGCAAGCATTCCGCCGGTGTCGGAAAACCGCCCTTTTGACGGATTATATAGTTCGGCACTCCTGAAAATTGTGCCAGCAGGAAACATCTTACTGGCCCCACCGGCGATGAGTACCTGTCCGCTATTCAGACGAGTGGCTGTATGATCCACCCTTGCCGTTTTCATTCGTCCGGTGGCAACGAACGAACCCGACCGACCGTGATTCGGCTCGAACAGCTCGGCACTGGCCAGAGTGCTATACTTGGTGATTCCGCCCGCGAAGAGGACCGACGGCTCACTGGAGCTTGCGCTGCTACCTCCATTCGCGCGACTGGCTGCCAGCGCAAGCACCGCGACGGCGACGAACGCGGCAGTCGCCCGGTTCTTCAGTGCGAGCATCAACTGAACACGGATACGTTTAACTATCGACGGCAATGCCTATGCTCCGAAAATCGGCGCGATTCGGCGACGATGGCGCGCGTGAAGGCGGCAGAGAATAAATTTTATCACGCCGCAATCGGGACTGGTAGACTTGGCCTGACTTGGCCTGTTCTATCAGCGCGCATCGGTTTTAATGGGTAACCATGGCCGCGCCGTCGCGTGAAACATTCGCGGCTGAACCCCGGCAAATGAGCCCCCTTATTTCGGAAATCAGCCGTGATTGCACTGCCATCGGGGAGTGGATGATTGTCGCGGAGCCGTCGTGCAATTAGGATTTCCTAGCCTCTCTCTATCAGGGAGAGGCAATTTAGGAGGGCGGCGGGAGAAAATTTGCGATGCCTGAAATGATACTTGCGATCGACCAGGGAACCACGGGCACGACGGTTTTCGTCGTCGATGGCCGCGGCCGCATCCGCGGCCGAGCTTACGCCGAAATCAGGCAGTACTATCCGAAACCGGGATGGGTCGAGCATGACCCTGAGGAAATTTACCGTTCGGTCGTCACGCTTTCGAAAAAAGCGATCGCCGCCGCGAAGGCGCCGGCCGGCGCGATCGCCGGAATCGGCATCACCAATCAACGCGAGACGTTCGTGGTATGGGAGCGGAGCAACGGCCGCCCGATCCATCGCGCGATCGTATGGCAATGCCGGCGCAGCGGCTCTATCTGCGACGCTTTACGCGAGCGTGAGCCCGAAGTCGCGCGGCGGACGGGACTGGTGATCGATCCCTACTTCTCGGGCACGAAGCTGAAATGGCTGCTCGACGAGAAGCCCGAACTACGCGCGCGCGGCGCGCGCGGCGAGCTGTGCTTCGGCACGATCGACACCTGGCTGATACATAAATTGTCGCGCGGCGCGGAGTTCGTGACCGATTACACCAACGCGTCGAGAACGATGATGTTCAATCTGGCGCGCCGGGAATGGGACGACGAGATGCTCGCGATGCTGGGGGTTGCGCGCGAGATGCTGCCGCGGGCCGCAAGTTCGCGCGGCCCGCTGGCCCAGACGGCGCCGGGCACGATCGCACCGCATGCGATTCCAATCGCGGCGGTAATCGGCGATCAGCAATCCGCGCTCTACGGGCAGGGCGCGGTCGCGGCCGGTGACTCGAAGGCAACCTACGGCACCGGTGCGTTCCTGCTGATGAACACCGGCGACAAGATGGTGCGGTCGGAGAATCGGTTGCTCACGACCGCGGCACTGGGTCCCGCCGGCGAGCCCGCGTACGCGCTCGAGGGTTCGGTGTTTATCGCGGGCGCGGCCGTGCAATGGCTTCGCGACGGCCTGAAGCTGGTGCGCACGGCCGCGGATACATACGGCGAAGCGCGCGCGAGTCTTGCGAAAAATAAAGATCGCACGCATCCCTACGTGGTGCCGGCGTTCGTTGGACTCGGCGCGCCGCATTGGGACGCATCGGCCAGGGGCGCAATCGTGGGAATCACCCGCGGCACGACCCGCGCCGATATCGTGCGCGCAACGCTCGACAGCATCGCCTACCAGGTGCGCGACGTGATCGTTGCGATGGAATCCGACACCGGCCGTCCGATGAGCGAGCTGCGCGCCGACGGCGGCGCCACCGCGAATCGCTACCTGATGCAGTTCCAGGCGGATATCCTTGGCAAGCCGGTCCGGCGCGCGAAGATCGCCGAGACCACCGCGATGGGCGCGGCGATGCTCGCGGGCCTGGCCACGGGAGTCTGGAAATCACCGGATGAGTTGCACGCGATCGCCGGGGGAGGGAAGGTGTTCAAGCCGAAAATGCAAACTGCCGAACGTGAACAATTGCTCGCCGGATGGCGCGACGCGGTCGCGCGCACGCTCACGAAGCCATCGGATTGAATCGAGGTATCAAAAAAAATGCCTGAAAATGGGAAACCGATCGTAAGCATCCTGTACCCCGAGCAACACGAGCAGGCCGCGGTCTCGCTCGGCCGCGCCTTCATCCACGATCCGGCCTTCAAGGTGATTCTTCCGGATATTACCGAGCCGGTCGCGCGCGCCGAGCATCTGGCGGACTTGTTTCGCGCGCAGCTGGGTGTAGAGCGCCGGACAGGACAGCCGGTCTTCGGCGTGGTCAATAATGGACGCGTCGTTGCAGCCGCGGTGACTGAAGGCGTCGGGCATTCAGGCGTGCTTGGGTTGATCACCGCCGGGCTGCCACAGTTTCCGCGGCTGGTCCGGGGAGTCGGATGGGGCGGAATGATCCGCGCGATGAATATTGTCGGCGTGCTCGCAAAGCATCACCCCAAGGAGCCGCATCTGTATCTGCAAACCCTCGGGGTCGATCCGGCTTTTCAGGGCAAGGGCTACGGAAAGGCGTTGCTCGACCGGCTCGCGCTGGAGGCACGGGTGCGGCCTGAAATAGCCGGCGTTTACCTCGAGACCGGGACCGAAGCCAACGTCGCGTTCTACAGTTCCAAGGGCTACGAAATCCTGGGCGAGCTGTATCCGTTGGGCGTCAGGCAGTGGCGGATGTATCAGCGCAAGCGGCAGGGCTGAGCCCTGGCCGTTGGCGGTGGCATGAAGGAAGAATCACCTGCGCGGTGGGCGGCAGGGGCTGCGGCCCCTGCACCCGCATTGAGAAGACGCGAAAATCTGCGCAGCGCATCTTTTCGCGACTATGCGATCGAAGAGCCAGCGGGCGCGCGGTCTCTTAATACTGGCCAGCCGTGCCTACGGCCAGGGGTCAGCCCTGCCCCTGCTCCTGCCCCTGCCGCGGACGGATGGTCGTGACGCGCAGTCCCCTGGAGGTCTGGCCGACATCGAAGCCGACGATGTCGCCTTCGCGAATCAGATCGATTCCCGGCATTTCGCCGCCAATTGGTGCGCCCACAACGGCCACGAATGGAAACTCAAAGGGGATCTCCTTGCCGCTGTGTGAGCGCACCACGCCACGGCCGCAGGCGCGGTCGAGCGTGAGAATCATCCCCTGGTAGAAATTTCCGGGGAAGCGCTCGCTGTCGTATTCGTTTTCGTTGGCCACGACCCTATCGACTAGCATCCCACAGCGCCGCGGAAAAGCGGCAATCCCGGCGAAGCGTTCCATATCCCGGTCAAAGCCGATAAGTTCTAAGATGTTCACCGGTATTTGAGAATGGCGAAAGTCGAAAGCATTAAATCGGGCGAGATCAGCGGCGCGGCTGAAAAGGCCGAAACGCTGGCGCTTCGCGGCGACGGCTTAACCAAGGTTTACGGCGGCCGTGCGGTCGTCGACGACGTCAACGTAGTCGTGAGGCCGGGCGAGGTGGTGGGTTTCCTGGGACCCAACGGCGCGGGCAAGACGACCACCTTCTACATGCTGGTGGGACTGCTCAAGCCGGACCATGGGCGAGTCATGTTCGGCGGCGAGGACATCACGACCCTGCCGCTCTACCAGCGCGCGCGCCGCGGGATTTCCTACCTGCCGCAAGAGCCCAGCGTATTCCGCAAGCTGACCGTCGAGCAAAATCTGCTGGCGGTTCTCGAAACGCTGCCGCTTACCGAAGAGGAGCGGTACACGCGTCTTCAATCGCTGCTCGACGAACTCGGAATCGCGAAACTGGCCAAGGCCAAAGCGGGCGTGCTGTCCGGTGGCGAACGCCGGCGCGTAGAAATTACGCGGGCGCTCGTGCTCGATCCGGTGTACTTATGCCTCGACGAGCCGTTCGCGGGAATCGATCCAATCACCGTCGTCGAGATTCAGCGCGTCGTGTCTTATCTCAAAGAGCGCGGGATCGGGGTGCTCATGTCGGATCACAACGTGCACGCGACGCTGTCGATCATCGATCGCGCCTATATCATTCACTCGGGCAAGATTTTGTTCGAAGGCAAACCGCGCGACATCGTCGCCAGCGACGCAGTACGCCAGGTGTTTTTGGGCGAGCGATTCAAGCTGGCGAGATAGCGGGAGCGATTGATCGAAAGCGCGCGGCCGAATCAGTAAGGATATCCAGACCCGCCAAACCCGGAACTCGGCATCGGCGGTGGAGACGTTGGAAAGCCGTAACTGCCGTAACCCGGCGTGTAGCCGGAACTGAATCCACCCAGACCTCCGCTGTAGCCGCCGCTGCCCATCGACATACCTCCGCCGAGCAGCCGCGGGAGAATCGTCGTCAACATGCTCGGCGGAGCGCTGTTGTATTGCTGATACTGCTGATACTGGCCTTGGGCTTGGTAGGCCTGCGCACCGGGCGGTTCGTTGTTCTGATAATCTTGGATCGAACCGGACGCGGCGTACGGATCGGAGCCATCGGACGGCATTGCATTCGCGGACGGAACTCCGTTGACCGTCGATCCGGAACCGGCCCTGCTGCCAGCCAGTTCAGGGCTGATCTTGATCCGGTTGTCCACCACCAGCGACGGATCCTTCAGATAGTAGCGAGCCTTCTGCTCGGCGTCAGTCTTGCCGAAGTCGCTCGCGACGAAGCCAAACAGGATTACCTGCTTGCCGCCGCTCGTACTGGTGACGACTTGCGCACCGACCAGCGGCAGCGAGTGATGCTTCAGATAATCAGAGAGACCCTGGCTTTGCGGCGAATCGATCGTGCCGCCGGCAACAGTGCCCGCGCTCGACGGCGGCGGCAGACTCGAACTGGAATCGAAGCCCCTCGAGGTCCCCAGAGGCACCGCTTTCGTCCCACCGGTGGTTCCATAGGGATTCTGCACGGGCTCGCAAGAGGCCAATCCGGCCAGAGCCACCGCCAGCCCGAAGGCCGCCAAGGCATTTGCGATGCGACTCATAAATTCATTATAGTCCTGAGTCACTCACCTAACAATTCGACGAATTCCGGGCTATTTCGTTTCATTTCACGATGAACGGCCGCGCCGGCTATTTCGCGTAGCCGATCTCGACGATGAAATCGCGCACCAGCTGATTGAAAACGGCGGGATTCTCGAAATAGATCGAATGGCCGCTGCCGGGGACCGTGCGCAGCCGCGAATTTGGCAGGGCCGACGCAAGCGCCTTGACGATCTCGGGTGCGATAAGCGTGTCCTCCTCGCCAACCATGCACAGTATGGGCATCGTCAGGCGTCGCTTTACGGCGGCGAGATCGTAGCGCAGGCCGATTATCCGCACGCCCGCGTCGGCGGGAGGCCGCGCGCCATGAATCCGGATTTCATCGTACAGGAACGCCATCTCGGGGCGCCGTGAGAAATAATCGGCGGCATAGGTCGGCAACGATCCGATAGGTGGCGTCGCATCGACGGAGATCGGCTCGCGCGGCCGCTCGAACTTCATCTCGGGCGTGAAGATTCCGCCCGGTGTATCCGCCATCACCATCGCCGCGACGCGTTCGGGATGCTCGAGCGCATAGCCGACGATCGTCCATCCGCCCATCGATTGCCCGATCAGCACGGCCTTGTCGATCTTCAGATGGTCGAGCAGGGCGCCGAGATCGCTCGCATGCGCGCCATTGAACAGGCCGTCGGGGTCAGGCGAGAGGCCGAAGCCGCGCTGGTCAACCGTGATGCACTCGAACGATCGCATGAAGTAGGGAACTTGCTGCCACCATGAGAGATGGCTGCCGCCGAGGCCGTGCAGGAAGACGATCGGCGCGCCGGCGCCGACGCGTTCGTAGTAGAGCGAGAACTTGCCGATTTCCAATCTGCCAGGCGTGATTCGATATTCCATCGCGATTTCCCGTGCAAGCTGTTGCGCAGCTCGTAGTCGTAGTCCGGTGCGAGCGCGCGGGCAATCCGTGTTGGACCAGCATTTCCGATTGTCGATACGAAGGCCCAGAAGCAGTCGCACGACATTTTCGCCGACCTCGCGGCGGGCGGCGGGCTGGTCGTCCGCGTGCGCGATAAAAAATGGCAGCTTCGGTCAGCGCGCCAATCAGCAGATGCGCCAACAGGTCGAGAGACTGGCTAGCGCCAGCTTCCGCGCGGTCTGATTTTGAAGCGGCGGTAACTTCTGTGGGATTTGAGGTACATCACAACTGCAATGCCTACCACGACCAGAACTTCGCCCCAGAGCAGAATGTAGGACCGGTCGATATTGTTGTACCACGCAGCCGAAGGAGAAGCCTGGTTGGCGGTCATTCCGATCCTGGTCAGGAAGCCATCACGCCAGCGCGACATCAAGATCAGGAGATTCCACGCCAGCCCCACGACCAGGACGAGTGTCCAAAGAAGAATGCCGTACTGCTCGGGCACGCGGCGACGAACAACACTCTCAAGCGAACCCGGCTCGGGCACGCCGTTGCCAGCAAGACGAATCAACATTTTTCGGCAGTCCGGGAGGGGGGGGTCGTCCTGCTCCTCGGGTATAGCCGGCTCAGGAAAGAGGGGCGTCTGAGCGATCGCGGGTCCACCCGCCGCGGGACCGCCCGCCTCGCGAATCTGACGCAAGATGGCAAGCATATGCTGCTTGCAGGTCAGGGTTCCGAACATCGCGCATTTCGACAGCGCCTCGAGCTCCTCAGTGGTTATCTTGAGGCGATCGATGAGTTCATGGTCGTCCCGAATTAAATTGAGGACCTCGCACTCTTCTTGCGGCACGAGAATCGGATTTTCTTGCGTTTCGGCTTTCATCACACACGAATTCTGCCAGTGATTACGGACTGAAGCAAGACTAAAGGAGCCATGAGATGTATTTAGATGTATAGTTTATTAAAACATCTAAAAGCGGCCAAGAAAAATACCATAGATAAAGCGAACAGTAAGAATTACCTACCTACTGTACGTTTATAACTTTCAGAGGCGGCGGAGTGGACGAGGTCCGCAAACTTCAACGGCAGTGGGCCGAGCCCCACATGACGATGTCTACTGCGTTCATCGACTTCGCGTTTGCGGCGCGTTGCTTCTGCAGGTCCGCCATCGCTCGAGGCGCGTATCACGCTTCGTTCCACTATACAGATGCATACCTATCCGTCGATCCGACGGGAAGGGAATTTTCCGACAGCCTGCTATTAATAATTGTGCGATCCTGCTCCTCCATCCTGCGCAGTATGTAGATCGGGCGTAAATCATGCTTGTGATGAACGGCCTATAATAGAAATTCCGCGACGTGTAGACTGTTGTGCCTGAGTGAGTGAAAGTCCGGTGCGCAAAACCGTGGTGCGAAACCTTGCAGCCTATGCGATAGCGGCGGCAATCGTATGCTACGCGGCACGCGGCATCTCCTGGAGGCAGGTGGTGGGCGCCGGAAGCCACGCCACGCTCTGGATTTTTGTCATCGCCAGCCTGGGCGGCTTTCTATGCTGGTTTATCGGCGAGACAGTATTGTATTCCCGCTTGTTCAGTTATTTTCACGATCCGACCGGAACGCTGGAACTGCTTCCGACCATGGCCGCGGTCTGTTTTCTTCAGCTTGTGAACTCCTATGTCGCAGGCGGCGCGCTTGTGCTTTTTCTGCATGCACGCAAGCGTGTGCCCTGGATAATGGGCGGATGCACCTTGCTGTTCCAAGGCTATCTCGACGCCATGCTGCTGGCCACATTGTCGCTCTTCGCGATCGCTCTCGTGCCGACGTCACCGATTCGGCTGGGTCTCGGCTACGCGGCCGGCGTACTCTGCGCTGGCTGTCTCATCGCCTCGTTCTGGCTCTTATGGGGAGCGCGGCTCGGCGCCGGCAATTGGCTCCGATGGCTCTACGAGCGGCCCTCGATGGCGAGTTTCCGTATGGCTCGGCCGTCGCATTACATCAAGCTCCTTGCCGTCAGATTTCTAATTGTTTTGGGAGCGGGCTTTGCGCTCTATGGACAGTTCGTCAGCTTTCATATCGGGGTCCCACTGATGCAGACATTGGCATTAACGCCGTTCGTTGTGGCGATCGGAAGTTCGCCAATCTCGCCAGGCGGAATCGGAACGACTCAGTTGGTCTTCACCCTGGCTTTTGCCCGGTTCGGCAGCAAGGACAATCTGTTCGCGCTGTCCCTGGCCGTTAGCGCCTTCAACCTTTTGGTCCGCATACCGATGGGACTAGCCATGGGCGCCCCGCTGGTGGAAGAAGCAGCCGAGGTCGAGAGCGAATTAGTGACCAAGCGCAAGGTCAGACAGCTATGACTCTCCTGCGTTGGCAAAAGGGAAGCGTCGCCGTGTTTCTAGGACTGGCGCTGTTGAGTGTGGCTCCGATGTCTCATGCTGCGGACGATCAACAGGCGCGGGAGACCCTGGAACGGGTCGCGCGTCTCTTTAGCAGCAAGTCCAGCATCGCTACCGTGAAAATGCAGATCTCCAATGAAGATGGACAACGCAATCTCTCGATGAAGATCTGGTCGCTCGGAGAAAAGGTGCTGGTCCGCATCACCAGTCCTCAAGATGAAGCAGGCACCGCCATCCTGAAAGTAGGCAGCGACATCTGGTACTATCTACCGAAATCGAATCGCACGGTTAAAGTTCCCCCTTCGATGGCAATGGCCTCATGGATGGGAAGCGACTTCACTATCGATGATCTGGTTAAAGAGACTTTCCTCACGCGCGACTACTCTGTTAGCACCTTTTTCGAAGGAAAGCGCGGCGGGGTTGCGGTGGAAGAATATACTCTGACGCCGAAGCCGGATGCGGCGGTGGTGTGGGGGAAGATTATTGTGCAGATTCGCCAAGCCGATGCCGTGCCCACATGGCAGGGTTTCTATGACGAAGACGGGCAGCTCGTCCGAGAGCTTACCTTTTCTGAATACAAACCAATGAGCGGCAGGCTGATTCCGACGCGTCTGGTCATGCGAGCGGCAAACAAGGCTGGCGCGCAGACGACGATCGAGTACGAAGATATCGCGTTCGATGTGCCGATCAGCGAGGGGATGTTTTCACTGCCTGACCTGAAATGATAAGCGGACGGCTTCCACAGCTTGCGTGGCGCAATCTCTGGCGCAACCCTCGGCGTACTTTTATCACGATGGCCGCCATCGCGTTTGGCTATGTCATGCTGCTGTTCGTTGCGTGCCTGATGGCCGGCCTGAGATGGCAGATGATCCAGAACGGCACCTGTCTCATCATGTCCCAGATCCAGGTGCATGCTCCCGGTTACTACCCTAGCCGTTCCATTAAAAAGACTCTGGGCGGGAGGCAAGGGACAGATGTCAGCGCAATGCTGGCCGCCATCAGCGCCGATCGCCGGGTTTATGCTGCCACTCCCCGAGTGTACGGATACGGCTTGCTAAGTGCGGCTCATCGCTCCGCTGGTGTGGAGTTGATGGGAGTCGCCCCCGATCAGGAACCGAAGGTTACTATTCTAAATAGTCAGATAGCAAAAGGTAGTTATCTGAGTGCGCGGATGCCAAAGGGGGTAGTGATAGGAGATAAACTCGCGAGCACGATTGGCATCGACGTGGGCTCGGAGATCGTTCTGCTGACGCAGGCGGCCGACGGTTCGATGGGCAATGACGTATACACGGTCGTGGGGATTTTTCACAGCGGTCTTGATGCTGTAGACCGGGGGCTGGTTCTCATGTCCCTGTCTTCTCTACAGGACCTTCTGCATCTGGCGCCTGCGAGGATCCACGAAGTTGGTATCAAGCTGAATGACATAACGGCAGCTACTACTGTGGCTGCCGCACTTGATCTCCAACTGGATAAAACTCTTCCCGTACAGGCAATGGCATGGCCTGAGCTGGCGCCGGAATTGGCCAATTACGTGGAGTTCAATCGCGCCATCACCTTTGTTCTCTTCTTCATTTTCTTCCTGTTGGCGGTGCTCGGTATCATGAACACCATGCTCATGGCGGTGTTTGAGCGCACGCGTGAACTGGGCATGCTGATGGCTTTGGGAATGCGCCCAGTTCAGGTGATTGTTCTGATCCTGACAGAGGCGGCAGGGTTGGCGGTGGCGAGCCTCGTTGTGGGAGGCGCGCTTGGCGTCCCGGTCCTCTGGTATTTGCAGGAGCACGGTCTGGACTTGGGTGGCGCTAGCGGCGGAGTAATCTCTCTGGCAGGAGTAGTGGTAGGGCGCCTCTGGTACGGCCGGCAGGATTTCCCCGCCTACGGTGAAGCGGCACTCGGGCTGGCCGCCACAGCCCTGGTATCTGCGCTCTATCCTGCCTGGCGAGCCGCTCATTTTCGGCCGACGGAAGCGATTCGTAAGGTCTAACAGTGAGAAGCGCACTCCTGCTTGTGAAAATCGGCTGGCGCAATCTCTGGCGCAATCCCCGCGGCACTCTGTTGACCGCCTCGGCGCTGGGTTTGGGTCTTGCGTTGCTGCTGATCTCTCTGGGTCTGCTCGACGGCGGGCACGAGCAAACTATTGCCGACGGTGTGCGGCTTGGTCCCGGCCATGTAGTGATCCAGGCGAAGGGGTATCAAGACTCCGGTTCTGACGAGCTGCTGCTTCCGGCCCAAGTGGTATCCGGGATCGAAGGGTTTTTGCAAACCGCGGAAATGAAGAAGCTTGTGCGAGGAGTTAGTCCGAGGCTTCTGGCGACCGGGCTTTTAAGTTCCTCAGCCAATTCTGCCGGCGTGAGAATCATGGGGGTTATTCCACAAGACGAACCGGCCGTATCCTTTATCCCACAGCGGGTAGTTGAAGGGACATATCTAAGTGATGACAGGCCTTCAGGCGTTGTCATTGGCGCCGAGCTGGCTCGCGAGCTCGAGGTAAAGATAGGTTCGCGAGTGGTGCTCATGACTCAGGCGCTGCGACAGCCCGGCATTGAAACCAAAAATGGCGCCGGGGAAGAGATGCAAAGCACTCTTTTGCGGGTGAGTGGCATCTTTCGCACGGGCCTGGGAGCGGTCGACGCTAACATCATTCAACTACCGTTGCCCGCGGCTCAGACCCTGCTCGGATTGCCGGACGGCCAGGTGACTCAGGTAGCCCTCCTGCTTCAGCAGGAAGGTGATTCGGCGATGGTAGCAAGAGCTTTGCGGAAGCAGCTGACGGGAGGAACAGTCGAAGTCCTGACTTGGCGAGAATCAATCCCGATGCTTGCTCAGATTCTTGGGCTGGACCACGCCTTTAACTACATAATGAACGGCGTAATACTGGCGATGGTAGGCTTGGGAATACTCAACACGATTCTCATGAGAGTACTGGAGCGCAGGTATGAGTTCGGCGTTTGTAAAGCTCTCGGTCTTCGGCCCGGGCAACTTGCAGTAATGGTCATAGGCGAGTCTCTGGCCCTCACGGCGATAAGCCTGGCCTTGGGACTGGCGTTGGGTTTGAGCGTCGAGCACTATTTCGCTACCTCGGGGTTGGATCTGCGCTGGATATTCAAGACAGATCTTCCATCCGCGCTTGTTTTGGATCCTATTCTCTACTCGCGCTTAAGCTCGAATCGAATCATTTGGTCCGTTAGTATTGTATTCGCGATGGCGACGATCATTTCCTTTTATCCGGCGCTCAAGGCGGCGCGAACAGAGCTGCCAGACGCATTGAAGGGGCTTTAGAAAGGAGGGCGATGGTGCTGGCAGAGTGGGCGGTGGAACTGAAGGAGGTGAGGAAGACCTACCGAACCGGACCTATCGACGTTCCGGCACTGCGTGGCGTCTCTCTACAGATTGCTGCCGGGGAATTCGCGGCCGTTGCCGGTCCGTCAGGTTCCGGCAAAACCACCTTGCTCAACATCATTGGCGGACTCGACCGGGCGGATGCGGGCGAGGTCTGGGTGGCAGGGCAAAACCTTCAGCTCTTATCTTCAGGTGAACTGGCGCATCTACGTTTGCAGCGCATCGGCTTTGTGTTCCAAACGTACAACCTGCTGCCTGTGCTGAGCGCTTTGGAAAACGCTGAGTTTACGCTGCTCCTCCAGGGGGTGCCTGCGCACAAGCGCAGAGAAAAGGTGGAAAAACTGTTTTCTGAAGTCGGCCTCGCCGGCCTCGAAGATCGTCGTCCAGCGGAGTTGTCCGGTGGGCAGCAACAACGGGTTGCCGTGGCTCGCGCCATGGTTACAGAACCTGCGCTCATTCTGGCGGATGAGCCCACGGCGAATCTGGACTCTGCCACTGCTATCGCCCTCCTCGATGTGATGGAACATCTCAATCGTGTGACAGGTACGACTTTCATCTTTTCCACGCATGATCCCCAGGTCATGGAACGGGCTCACCGTTTCATCCGCCTGCGCGATGGTCAGATAACAAGCGACGAGACGCGTGACAGGCAAGCGGCTGGCGTGGCGGCAAAGGGAGACGCCGTCTGACTACAGAAAATTGTCATTTGGGAATCGATACACCCTCGAGCACCGCAGCGATCGGCGCGTGGGCTGTCGTCAGAGCCGCTGTAGTTGCAACCGGCTGTGCTGCGCTTGCGATGTAGAAGCGGATGAGTTCCGTGGTGACCTCAGGGCCGCCGACAAAGGTGGTGCCTTGCTGCTTGAGCAGCCGGTAGGGCGGCGTCGCCTCGAAATAGAGGGTGTTTTTGGGAACTACCGGCTCGATGACGTGCAGGACGAAGCGCGGCCAGTTCGGCATCACCGTCGCGACATCGACTTGTGCGGTCACCTTGAGGGCGGAGAAGCTGCCGGCCGGCACGCTGATCTGTTTGGACCGGTTGGCCCAAACCTCCTGACCTACATAGCTGTACGGCGTGATCTGCTGATAAATCATACCTTCGGCGCCGTCGCGCGGCGCGTCGAGGACGCGTAGAAACGCCACCCACGGAACCGAGTCCGGATACAAGTCATGTGGCAGGTCTGAGGCTCCGGCCAGCCGCAGCACCGTCGCATCGTTACGCCAGAACGCGCTCTGCAGCGCGCGACCATGATCGTACAGCGTCCATTGATACATGGTGCAACCCTGACGATGATTGGGAAACAGCCAGAAGGCGACTTCGAACTGATGCGCCGATAGGGTAGTCACCTCGATATGGATCGTATCGTCGTCGACCATTTCGTTCCACGACTTGACCTGGTTCAGGATCTCGCCCGTCCGGTTCTCTGTTTGCCGGGTTTCGTCTACCTCGGTGCCCGGCGGCGGCGTCATTATGTCAGTGCCGGATTGTTCGCCGATCATCCTGTGGCCGATCAGACCGCGCGCCACAAGCCAGGCATCGGTTGCGCCACCTGCACTCGACTCTGTGCCCGGCGCCAGAACAACATCCGTGCGGCCGACAGCAGGCCATAGAGTTAACACTGCTGCCAGTACAGTAGACGAAGGAATCAGAATCCAGAATCGGAATGATAAGACCTTCATTTTGAAATCCACATTCCTAAGAGACGAGCATGGGCCGCAGCCTGATACGCGTTTTTATGCATTTTAGGCGTCTGCTTTGGCGCAAGTGCCCAAAACGCATACCGCGTGTCGGCGGCGACTCTCCTACCTCGAGCAAAGTGTTGAGGTGTGAGAAAACTCTGAGACGAGGTAAATCAATTGTACACCAATGGACTCCAGAGGCAAAGGCCCTTGATGAGGGAAGTGGAGCGCGATTAGCGCTTAATCTCGGAGCGCGGCACGGGGTCAACGGTGCTTCGAAGTGGTCGCGGCCATTGCCAGCAGGCCAAAGTCCAGCCGCGTCCTTCGACAGCAAGAGCAGCCGAGTAGCCGGAGGCAAGGGTCAGCCCCCGTAGAGACCAACGAAGGGCTTCGTCTGCATCTGGTTGGGTGCTCAACAACGCTTCAGGTTCTCCGGGAATCAGCGACACGTCGAACTGATCCAAGGGGATGGAGAGTCCTTCGCCTCTCGCCTTGATGTAGGCTTCCTTGCAGGTCCAACAAAGAAAGAACGCGTGTCTCCTAAGGTAGACAGGAAGCGCCCGAAGCGTCGCAATCTCGCGTGGCGAGAAAAATCGCTCGGCGATCTGCTCGACTTCCAAATCGCAGCGGATGAATTCGAGGTCGATGCCAATCTCGCGGCCACGAGTAACCGCATAAAGGGCCACTCCCTGAGAGTGGGACATGTTAAAGCGGATCGCATCTCCGCCATATTCCCAGGCCAAGGCGGGCTTTCCATGAGAACTGTAGCAGAAGGACAGGCATTTTGGCTCTCTATTCAAGTAGAGACCGAGGATAGCCCTGAGTACTCCGTGAGCGGTGATAAAGCGCTCGCGGTCTGTCTGAAAGTAAAACCGCTGGGCCCTTGTTCGCTCATCTGCCGCAAGGGTATGCAGGAAGCTATCTATCTGCGGCGGGGGCTCGTCCAAAGAGGCCCGCCAGACATGCACTTCGTTACTACCTAATATTATCGTCGCCGGTGGATCGCCCCACGGTGTAGGAGTTGAGGTGATGGGTAGTGTCTTCATGTGGCCGTTCTTACCGGCTTTATTGCAGTTCCTGGGAAAGCACCCGAAGTAGAAGCGGCTGTTTCAAGAAGAAATGGTCGCCGGGAAACATCCGCTTCGAGAACGAAACACTCGTCTGAGCACTCCAAGCTTCAAGGTCGCTATCGCTCACTCTGTGATCCTGCAAGCCACCAAACGCGGTGATGGGACAGTTCAGGGGCGGCTCAGTCGAGTACAGGTAGGTTTCGTACAGCGCGAAGTCTGCCCGCAAGACAGGGAGCATGATCTCCATTAATTCTTCGTGGCCCAACAGCTCGCTGGGCGTGCCGTTCAACCGCCGCAGTTCCATTAAGAATTCTTTGTCTGGCAGGGTATGGATACGCGGCCCGCGATGAGGGATTTGAGGCGCACGGCCAGCAGATACAAATAGGCGAAGAGGATGCACGCCATACTGTCTGCGGACCCGGCGGGCGAGTTCAAAACTGACTAATGCTCCTAGGCTGTGGCCGAAGAAGGCAAAAGGCTTATCCAGGAATGGAACCAGGGCTTGGGCGAGGGCCTCGATAAGAGGCGAGAGTTGAGTGAAGGGGCGCTCCATCAGCCGAGTTCCCCTTCCCGGGAGTTGAACCGGACAGACCTCGACATCCGCTGGCAAGCCGTCAGACCAGGTGCGAAAGATCAACGCACCGGCTCCGGCGTACGGGAAACAAAACAGGCGAAGACGGGTCTTTGGCCCGAGTTGGCGGCATGAAATCCATGGCTCAAAAGCAGCGGCGGTTGTCGACCTGATCATTCAGAATCTGTCCTTACAAATTAGAACATACAAGTTAACTCTTTGATGAACGGATCCAGCAGTCCTGCTAATCCATTTGTTTTCGCAGGCTGAGTGGTCTCATATCGGTCCACACTTCTTTAATATAAGCCAGGCATTCGGTCTTGGAACCGGTCTTGCCTGCAGCCGTCCAGCCAAGCGGGAATTTCTTTTCGGAGGGCCAGATAGAATACTGCTCTTCATGATTTACAACGACTGTGTATCTTGTCGAGTCTTCGCTGTCGTCACTATTCATATTGCGTCCTTCATCGATCCGATCGATTGGCTGACTTCATCGGCGAACCATTCTTCACTCGCTAGCGCCTGATCGAGGCAAGCCCGTAGCTTGTCAGCCAAGACTTCGACGTGAGGCTGGTAAACCATCGTAGCGTGATTGCCCGGAACGACATGGACGTCAGCTCCTCCGGCAGCCCACTCACTCCACCCCAAGGTCGGGTCAGACGAGGTTCCCGCAAGCTCCTGAGCAGCCTTGAAGAGCGTGATTCGACCCGGGTAGTGATTCATTACGTAGTTTCGCGTAGCGCGAAAATCGGCCTTGCAGAGTTCGAGAAATGGCTGAGCTTGGGAGACTTCAATATCCAGGGGCATCAGGCCGGCTCTTTTCGCGTGCTCGAGCACGCGCTCCAGCAGCTCGTGCTTTGGAAGGCGGGCGAGAAAGTCCCGGGGATCCAATGAAAGACCGAAATAGCGGACAAAATCGATCAGCAACGTCGCCTCGAAATCTTCGTCTTCAAATTCCTCGTCGGCCGTGGAAATCCGCGTATCAAGCAAGGCCAGCAATGCCGTCCGTTGCCCCTGCGCATGAAGCTGCTGCGCCATCTCGAAGGCCACCACTCCTCCCATGGACCATCCTCCCAGGAGGTACGGACCCTCAGCCTGTACGGTCCGCACTGCGTTTATGTAGTAAGCGGCCATCTCTTCGATCCGCTTATGCGGTTCCTGTCCCTCTTCCAATCCTCTTGCTTGGAGTCCATAGCAGGGCTGATCGGGACCCAGGCAATTTGCCAGAGAGACGTAGGGAAAGACATGTCCCCCGGCCGGGTGTATCAAGAACAAAGGCCGTCTGTTGCCGCCCGGCTGAATAGCTACCAAAGATGAACTTGGCGCGACTCTGGCACGCTGGTGGAGAATATTCGCTAGATGCTCAACCGTTGCTCCCTGAAACACAGTCGCTAAGGGAACTTTCTTGCCCAGTCTCTTTTCTATCAATGCGAACAAACGAACAGCCGCCAGGGAGTGACCTCCCAGCTCAAAGAAATTATCAGTTACTCCGATGGGTCGAACACCCAAGACCTCTTCCCACAGATTAACGAGCTGGACTTCCAAAGGATTTCGCGGCGCTACGATGACCCGGCCCGGTTCGGATCGTGTTCGCCCGGCTTCCGGCAGCGCGCCGCGGTCTACCTTACCGTTGGGCATCAACGGCAAAGCATCGAGCGGCACGAAGACTGCCGGCATCATATAATCGGGCAGCTTCTCCCTCAGAAAGACACGCAGCTCACCAGCCGCTGGCTGGGACTCCCGGTGAGCGACCATATAGGCCACCAACTGTTTCTCTCCGGGAGCGTTTTCCCGAGCCAAGACGACCGCCTCGCGCACGGCAGGGTGTTGGCGAAGCGCTGCCTCGATTTCCCCAAGTTCGATACGGAACCCGCGGATCTTCACCTGATCATCAATTCGACCCAGAAACTCGATATTCCCGTCGGAGAGATAGCGGGCCAGGTCCCCCGTCTTGTACAGTCGCGTTCCAGGCTCGCCGCTGAAGGGGTTCGGGATAAAATTCTCCGCAGTCAAATCGGTTCGATTCAGATAACCTCGAGCCAGGCTGGCGCCGCCAATATACAGTTCACCCGGAACTCCCACCGGAACAGGGTTACCGTACTTGTTTAGAATGTAAATCTCCCTGCCGGCGAGGGCACGGCCAATAGGAATTCTCTTAAGAGTTGAGAGCTCGCGAAGCCGCGCAGTGATATCAAAGGCGGTTGCTGTTATAGTGGCTTCCGTCGGCCCGTAAGCATTGATTAGACGGATCGAACTCATCGGTGTTCGCTGCCAAAGGTCGAGGAACTCGGGCAACATCGTATCTCCGCCCACGATGAAAACTCTGGGCTGAACATTTGGGACCAACTCCGAAACACCTGCCCACTCTTGCGCCAGTTCCTGCCAATAGCCGGTTGGAATATTGAGTACAGTGAGTCCAAATTCTGAAATCCATTTGTGATATTCTGTTGTATGCCATGCGTCGGGACTCACCAGAACCAGCCTGGCCCCGACTATAAGTGTAGGAAGGATTTGCTCCAATGACAGATCGAAACTCAATGAAGCACACTGTAGCACCCTATCGCTTGTGTCCAGCTCGTAGTGCCTTTTAACATTGCGGCAGTGCTCCGCAATCGCACCATGCGAAACGAGAACTCCCTTTGGCCGGCCGGTGGACCCCGAGGTATAGATTACATAAGCCAGGTTCTCAGGCTTGGTTAAGGAAATCGGGTTCTCCGGACTCTCTTGGGCGATGACCTCCCAGTCTGAATCCAGACAGAACACCTTCGCATTGTGTTCAGGCAATCCCGCCAGCAACGCTTCCTGAGTCAGTAGCACCAAGACCTCGGCGTCTTCCAGCATGAAGGCGAGTCGCTCTTTCGGATACGCTGGATCCAGGGGCACGTAGACCCCGCCCGCCTTTAGAATTCCCAGCAGTGCGACGACCATCTCCAATGAGTGCTTGAGGCAGATTCCGACCGATACCTCCGGTCCCACTCCCAGAACCCATAGATGATTCGCCAGTTGATTCGCCCGGCGGTTCAGTTCCTGGTAACTCAGCTGCTGGTCTTCAAGTACTACCGCTATCGCGTCAGGTGTTCGCTCGACCTGCGCCTCAAAGAGTTGATGGATACACTCGGTGGGACGATTCCTCCTGGTATCGTTGCAGTTCACCAGTATTTGTTGTCGCTCTGATTCGCTTAATAGCGGTAAGTCCGATAGCCGTCGCTCAGGAGTGGCCGCCACCGATTCCAGTAAGGTTCCAAAATGGCCGAGCATACGCGTAATAGTGCCGCCCTCAAACAAATCGGTGTTGTATGTTAGTGTTGCGGCGAGACCTTGATCGGTGTCCACGATATGCAGGGTCAGATCAAAGTGAGCCGTTCGGGTGTCCACTTCCACAGGACTGAAGCTCAATCCCGGCAGTTTCACCGCCTGCGGCGAGGCGTTCTGCAGCACGAACATCACCTGGAAGAGCGGATTACGGCTTAGATCCCTCGCTAGGTGCAATTCCTCGACCAGCCTTTCAAAAGGCAGGTCCTGATGGGAATAGGCTCCCAGGCACACCTCGCGCACCCGGCGCAAAAGCTCCCGAAAACTGGGATTGCCTGACAGGTCGGTGCGCAGGACCAGCGTGTTTACGAAAAACCCTATCAGCCTCTCGATCTCCAGCCGGTTACGGTTGGCGATCGGCGTGCCAATGACGAGGTCGTCCTGATTCGTGTACCCGTGCAACAAAACCTGGAACGCCGCTAGTAGGGTCATAAAGAGAGTAACCCCTTCCTGGCGGCTTAGCGCCTTCAACGCATCGCCCACGGTCCGGGGCAATAGAATAGATTGGCGCGCTCCGTGAAAAGTTTGTATAGGCGGCCTCGAGTGGTCCGCGGGCAGCTCCAGGAGCGGCGGCGCGCCAAGCAGTCGCTGCTTCCAATAGGCAAGCTGGGTTTGGAGAACCTCGCCCTCCAGCCAATGGCGCTGCCAATGGGCAAAATCTGCATATTGGATGGGTAACTCAGGCAGCGATGCGGGCCTTTCGGAACAAAAGGCCTCGTAGAGTACCGCCATCTCCCGGATCAGGATTCCCGTTGACCAACCATCGGAGACAATATGATGCATCGTCAGCAGCCCGACGTGCTCGTCTTCCCCCAGCCGTAGGACTGTAGCCCGCACGAGCGGACCTTCGGCCAAATCGAAGGGCCGCTGCGCCTCGTTCGTCGCCAGCCGCTGGACCTCGGCCTCCCGCTCGGTCTCGGGCAGCTCTCGCAAATCAACTATTGGAAGGGTCAACGTCAGGTGCGGTGCGACAACCTGAACCGGACGGCCATCCACAATGGCAAAGGTCGTCCGCAAGACTTCATGGCGCTTCACGATTTCGTCGAGACTCTGCTTGAGCGCTGCCACGTTGAGCGGTCCCTTGAGACGGACGGCGGCGGGGAAATTATAGACAGAGCCGCCCGGTTCGAGCTGATCGATGAACCACAGACGCTGTTGAGCAAAGGACAGGGGTAGTTCTCCGTCCCGAGGAACAGGCACAATGGGGGGAGCTTGTAGTCCTGCTCCGCGGCCTGCGTCAACGCTTTCAGCCAGGCCGGCAACGGTGGGCGCCTCGAACAGGCGGCGCAGCGGCATCTCCACCTGGAAGGCTTCGCGGATTCGGGAAACGACCTGGGTAGCCAACAGCGAGTGCCCGCCTAGCTGAAAAAAGTCATCGTAGATACCCACTCGTTCGACGCCGAGGACCTGGGCCCAGATCTCGGCTAGCAGCTCTTCGGTAGGCGTGCGGCATGCCACGAATGTCTCGTCCGGTTCCGGTCGCCGGCTGTCAGGCGTCGGCAGTGCGCGGCGGTTTACCTTACCGTTAGCAGTCAACGGGAAGGTGTCCAGTAGCACGAAGACCGCAGGCACCATGTGCACGGGCAACTTATCCTTCAAAAAACCGCGCAGCTCGCTTGCGGTAGGGCGTGACTCTCGCCCAGCGACTACATAGGCCACCAACCGTTTCTCTCCGGAGCCGACTTCTTGAGCCTGTACGATAGCCTCCCGCACGGCCGGGTGTTGTCCGAGTGTTCCCTCGATTTCGCCAAGTTCGATTCGGAACCCGCGGATCTTTACCTGGTAATCGCAGCGACCCAGGAACTCGATATTCCCGTCCGGCCGGTAGCGCGCCAGGTCCCCGCTCTTATACAGCCGCGCTCCTGGCTCGCCGCTGAAGGGGTCTGGAATAAACTTCTCACCGGTCAAATCGGGTCGCCCGACATAGCCTCGAGCCAGACCCACGCCACCGACGCACAAGTTACCGGCGACGCCGATCGGGAGCAGGCGGAGTAGGTCGTCTAAAATATATACTTGTGTGTTCGGTATAGGTCGTCCAATAGGAACTGCAGAATGAGGATTACATTCTTCGCATGGCCACAATGTAGAGTCGATGGTTGTCTCAGTAGGTCCATAGACGTTGTACAGCTTGGCCCCGATGCGGCTTTGGAACCGCGTGACGATCTGGGCCGCCAACGCCTCGCCGCCGCACATAACCGCGCGCAGCGCGAGGCTCTCGTCGAAAGCGGGCTCCTCGACCAGAAGCTGGAGAAGCGATGGCACGCAGTGGAGAATTGAGATTCGCTCGCCGCGGATGGTGTCTGCCAGGTATCGGCTATCGCGATGACCGCCACGTTCCGCAACTATCAGGGTCCCTCCCGCCAACAGCGTCGCGAACAGTTCGCGTCCAGCGGCATCGAAAGTGATGGGAGTTTTCAAAAGACAGCGGTCGCTGGATGACAGCTCGAGTGTCTCCATTACCCAGTTAATGGCATTAGTCAGTCCGCCGTGTTCGACCATCACCCCCTTCGGCCGTCCAGTCGAACCTGAAGTGTAAATCACGTACGCGAGATTTTTGGCGGTTGCGTTAGCTAGGGGGGTATTTTCGCCATGTCCCGCGATGGTCTCCCAGTCTGAGTCCACGCACACCATCTCGATCCCAAGCTCCGGCATACTGTCCCGCAGAGCTTCCTGCGTCAGCAGCACCCGCGCGTGAACATCTTCCATCACGTAGGCTATGCGCTCCTGGGGATACTCCGGATCCAACGGCACGTAAGCTCCGCCAGCCTTAAGAATGCCAAGGATCCCCACGACCATCTCCAGCGAACGGTCCATGCAGATTGCGACCGCTACTTCCGGTCCGACACCGAGACCTTGCAGGTGATGCGCGAGTTGATTGGCGCGCGCCTCGAGCTGTGTATAGGTCAGACGGCGGTTCTGAAAAACGAGCGCGACATTCTCGGGCGCCTGCCGGGCCCGTTCCGCGAAAAGTTCGTGAATACACCTGCTTTCAGAGTAGTCGGTCCGCCTATCGTTGAACTCAGCCAGTAGCTGGCGCTGCTCATTAGGACTCACGATATCCAGATCTGCGATTGATGATTCCGGATTTGCGCAGACACTCTCGATCAGAGTTTGGAATTCTTGCGCCAGGCGGTCGATATCCTCAGCGCAGAAGAAGCTGGAATCGTAGTGAAGCTCCGCGACTATAAGGCCCCCTCGCTGTACGCAGGAAAGTTTCAACTTGAACCGGTCGAAACAGTTGTATTGCTTCTGAATGGAAAATGTCGTGTGACCCTCGGTATAGTTCGCCTCCGCATCCTGGAATTCAAAAGTAACCGGAAAGAAGTGACACGGCGCGATTTCATCATCCAATCGAGGAAGTTGTTCGAAGTTGAAGTACTCCTGCCATTCAACGGCTTCTTGCGCCGATTCATTAGTCCGTTCCAGAACTTCACTGAACCGAAGCTGCTCTTCGAGCTGGCAGTAAACAGGCAGCGTCTTCGCAAACAGGCCCAGCGCTTCCTGTAGGCCTTCGTAAGTACGCCCATCGCACGCCAAGCCGACCACAAGGTCTGATTCGCCACCGAGACGCCGGAGCAGGATTTGCCAGCAAGCCAGGAAGAACGCAGAGGCCGAAGCGTCATACTTAGCCGCGAGCTTTCTAATCTTCGAGGTCAACTCAGGATTGAGCGGCAACGCCAGCAGCCGGGGCTCGAAGGCCGCCCTTGCGGAAGGTCGCTGTTCGAAAGAAAGCTTCGGAACGTGGCAAGGCGAGGCTTCCGCTTCGCGCCAATGCTTTTTTCCTTCGTGCGTTTCTTCCGATTCCAATAGGTCATTTTCCCACTCGGCGAGATCGGCATATTGAGACGGGTCGCCTGATGGTTCTTGGCAACCTACGAAAGCTGAATAGCGGCGGTTAATCTCGCGCACCAGAATCCTGAGTGACGCCGCATCCGCACACAGAGACGGCGTGTTGACGAGCAACATGTGCCGCTCGGCCGCAAGGGTTAGCAAGGAGATGCGCAGGACCGGCCCGTTCGCAAGGTCGAAGGAAATCCGGCCGGCTTCCTCAAACAGCGACTCGATCGTCGCCTCCTGCTGTGAAGTGTCCCACGTGCTCAAGTTGTATTCCTCTATCCAGGGCGCACTTTCCTCGCTCACCCCTTGGAGAGGAATGTTTGTTCCGTGCGGACAACGAAAGGTGGTTCGGAGGATCTCGTGTCGGTCGCAGACGTCGCGCAGAGCAGCCCTTAGAACCTGCAGGTCGAGATTCCCCTCGATGAGGATGGCGCATTGCGCACGATACTGTCGTTCGTCGCCTGCCTGCTGCAGTGACCACAGATGCCTTTGTTGAGGTGAAAGTCGGAACCCTTCAATAACGTCCATTTCCATTCGTGTAGTTCTACTTTCGCGCGACGGCTTAGCTGCTCAGTTGCGACGTTATGATGTTCTTGCGCTTGACGTGTTTCAGCTTTTGAATATTGACTTCCTTCTGCTCTTTCCGGACGTTCATCCGTTCTTGCCGGTCCGCCTTAGCGAGCGTTAGCTTTAGCGCATCCAGTCTGGCGGTTGGCTCTTGAAGTATGCGACGCAGAAGTGTTTCGAAATGCTCCGACATGCGGCCAATGGTCGCGCTATCAAACAGGTCGCTGTTGTACCGCATCGAAGCGGCAAGCGATTCCTGCGTCTCGATTATCAACAACACCACGTCGAGAGTGGCTGCCCGGCGTTCCAGCGCCACCGACTCCATAACAAGTCCCCCAGGATTCATGCGCAGCCCTGTCTCGGCCGCCACAAATGGAGACGCGCCTGGTTGCGCCATTCGGTGGGGCTTGTCGAGCACGAGCATCGCCTGGCACAGCGGTGGGCGGCTGAGTTCGCGGGGCGGCCGCAGGCGCTCAACCAATAGAACGGTGGGGTAATCCTGATGCTCGAGAGCAGACAGCACGGTGTGGCGAACCTGGCCAAGAAATGCCGCGAACGCAGGGTTCCCGCAGAGATTCGCCCTTAAGACTGCGGGGTTCGTAAAAAGGCCGACGATACCTTCGAACTCGGCCCGGCTCCTGCCCACCATGGGAGTTCCCACCAATAGGTCTTCCTGGCCGCTATGGTAGGACAACAGTACCTGGAACGCCGCGAGAAGCACCATGTACAGCGTCGCTCCATGAGCCTTGGCGAGAGCCTTGAGCCCGGAGCTCAGCTCCGCGTCCATAGTGAAGTCGTGCGATGCCCCTTGATAAGTCGGAAACGCGGGACGCGGCCGGTCGGTCGGAAGATTCAGTACCGGTAGATCCCCGGCCAATTGCTCCCGCCAGTATGCCCACAGCCGCTCTCCATCCGGGCCTGCCAGCATTTCGGCCTGCCAACGGACATAGTCAGTGTATTGCAAATCAAGAGGAGGTAGATGGGCCTTCACGCCGGCGCTTTCCGCCGGGTATAGGACGCCGAGTTCATCCAAAAGTATTGCCAGAGACCAGAAGTCGATCGCTATGTGATGCACGACCAGCAGAAGAATATGCTCCCGTGCCGACCGCCTGATCAGGCTCACTCGTAGCAATGGCCCTCGTTCCAGATCAAACGGGCGATACGCTTCCGCGAGCAGTCGGGCCTTCAGTTCGTCGCCGCTCCAGGTCGAGCCGTCCACTTCCTCGAAGCTGACCTTCAGGTGTTCGTGGACCTGCTGGACCGGCTTGCCGGCGTGTGCGGGAAAAGTAGTGCGAAGCGAAGGATGGCGGTCGAGCAAGCTCTGCAACGCGCGTCGCAGTGCCGGAACGTTTACCTCGGACGAGATGTGCGCCGCAAAATTGACGTTGTAAACCGCGTTCTCCGGCGCCAGTTGATAAAGAAACCAAATGCCCTGCTGATTATACGAGAGGGGATAAATTAATTTGGAGTTGCTCGCCTGCTTGCGAAGAAGCTGGGCAAGGAGGGCCCGCTTTTCGCCAGGTGAAAGATCGGCGATTCGCTGTGAAATGCTGCTATTCACTTTTCACTGACTTCCTGTTTGGCCAACAGCTCAGTGAGCAACGAATTCACTTCCTCATCCGAATACTGGTCAAGATTCTCCAACAACTGGTCATCGATGCCGCCGTTTCCTTGCTGCCCTTGGAGATGACCATTTGCCGAGGCGAGAGGCGCTGATGAGCCAGGAGTCTCGGACGTAAGCAGATCAAGCAGTTGCGGCACAGCCTGTTCGACGCTGGGTCCCGAAAGAAACGTGACCATCGGCACGTTCACTCCCAGTTCTACCGCGATCCGGTTCTTCAACTCGACTGCCATCAAGGAGTCCAGTCCCAGATTGCTGAGCGGTTGCTGTACGTCCAGCTTGGATACTGACTGCCCTAGCACACGAGCCACTAGCTCAGTCAAGTAGGACTGGATTAACTGGAGGCGCTCCGCTGGTTGAGCGGCAAGGATCGTATTCCTCTTCTCGCCGGGATGACCCGCCTGGGCTAAGGTGTCGGCTTCCTCACGTGCTAGTTCAGAGAGCAGCGGTGACTCTGTTCCCGCCGGATAAAACTGGCGATACAGCGCCCAGTCAACGGGCACCGCCGCGACCTGGGTCGAGCCTTGACGTAGCAGTCGTTCCATCACTTCCAGCGCTTGCGCGGGTGCGATGCTCCTGATTCCCGCCAGCGCGAGGCGCGCGGCAAGGCGCTTTCCTCCGGGCGTTTCCGCGAAGCCCAATCCGCTCCACGCTCCCCAGTTGATGCTCAGCGCCGGTTTGCCCAGGGCTCTTCGATGATGAGCCAGCGCATCGAGAAAAGCGTTTGCTGCCGCATAGTTCCCCTGGCCAGGCTGGCCCAGGAGGGAACCCGCGGAAGAAAAGAGTACAAAAAAGTCCAGGGGGTCGTCTTTGAGGAGCCGATGCAGCAGCCAGCCGCCGATCATCTTGGGCCGCAAAACCGAATCCAGTGCGGCTGCGTCGAGCTGCACCAGCAGTCCGTCCTGCAGTACTCCCGCCGCATGCACTACGCCTCGAATAGGCGGCCAACCCTCAGCTCGAAACTCATCTAGATAGGCGCGTAACTGTCCCTCATCAGCCACATCCACCGAAGCAAGATGAACGCACGCTCCCAGGGCTTCCAGCTCACGAATCGCGGCAATTTGACGGGCCAGCCGGCTTTCCGCTTCGGCTGAGTTCCATCGCGCGCGTGGCGGAAGCTTGGTGCGTCCCATAAGGATCAACCGCCGGGCCCCTTGCTCCACCATCCAGCGGGCTACCGAAAGGCCTAGGTCTCCCAGTCCACCGGTGATCAAGTAGCAGCCGTCAGTGCGCCAGCTAAGGGGAGCGGGCTCCGTGGCCGAGCGAGGTTTGCGGATCAAGCGGCCTGCGTATCGCCGACCTTGCCGGAACGCAATCTGATCCTCTCCGTCTGGAGCGGTGATTTCTTTCCACAACTGATGAGCGGCGTCCTTGGCAACCGAAGGCCCGGGTTCCAGGTCCATCAGTCCTCCCCAGAACATGGGATGCTCCTGAGCGACAACGCGACCCAATCCCCAAAGCGGCGACTGGGCTGGGTCCAGGGGCAAGGTCTCTTCGCCGGCTGATTGAGATCCCCGCGTGATCAGCCACAAGCGGGGTAAGTGATTCCGTTCGACCCGAGCCAGCTCCTGGACTAACTGTAAGACACTGCTACAGCCAAGAGTCTGAGCTGTCTTCAGCGAAGTTACGGTGCTCTCCTCTGGAAGAGGAGCATCAAGACTCCAGAGATGGACAACCGCGCGGCAGATTGGCTGATCGGGCGCCAACACCGCCTCGAGGAGCTGTCGGATGTCCTCCGGCCGTCGAGGATTGATGCGAAAATGCCGGCCGTCCGTGCGCTCGTACGATTCACCGCGAGTGACCAGAACGCTGCCGTCTCCTTGTGTCTTGATCAGTGCTTCAAGCTTTTCTCCGACGCCGCTGCTGTCCCCAAAGATAAGCCAGTTGCCGCTAGTGGCTGGCGCGGACCCTTCCGGGGCCGGCTGTTCATCCGGACGCTCTCTTGGCTGCCACTGGAATTCGTAGAGCCAGTCGTCCAGGTTCTCATCGGCGGCACGCTTTGTATCGCTGCCGATGCTATCGAAGCGCAGTCCGACAATTTCGACCGCCACATGGCCAGTTTCATCCAGGAGCCGCACGTCTCCCTTGATGCTGTAGGCGTCGGGTGCTTGCAGATGGGCGTGACTCCATAGATGCAAACCCTGGCCACCATGGACCCGAATCTCATCTATATGAGTGGGCATATAGGTGCCCTGTTCGTCGTTTCTCGTCGCCTGAGCGGCTACACCCGCTCCAAGGGTTTGAAAGCAAGCGTCCAGAAGGGCCGGATGGAATTGACAGGCGTCGAACTCTCCATGCGGTCCATCGGGGACTTTCACTTCACCCAGCATTTCTCCGTTGCATCGCCACAACTGAGTGATGCTCTGGAAAGAGGGGCCATAGTCGACACCACTTTCGCGAAGCCTCATATAGTAGTCCTGTCCGGAGATCTGTTCCGAGCATCGAGCCTGGACCTCCGCGAGCGCTTCCTGCTCGATGGCCGCGGGAATTCCATTGTCTGGCTCAGGACAAACCTTTGCTGTCGCATGTAGCGTCCACGATCGATTGGCTTGCTCTACATCGTGCGGGCAACTGTAGATATGAACGGATGCCGCCGCGTCGGCGCCGGGAGAGAGGATCACCTGGAGCGTCCGAGTTCCGCCGTCGGGGATGAAGAGCGCCTTTTGAAATTCCACATCTTTCAGCACAAACGACCGCGACGGAAACGCCTCAGTGGCGGCCGCCAACGCCATCTCCACGTAGAGCGCGGCGGGGAGTACCGCGAGTCCTTCGACGCGATGGTCATCCAGGTAAGATAGCGCGCTCCTGTCCAGAGCGCTCTCCCAGAAGTGGGTTTCCGTTTGCGCCGATTTGAAATGCCGGCCGAGAAGAGAATGCTTCTCCGCGCCATCGCTCGAGACGTACTGCGATCGCGATTGACCACCGACCTCGCCTGCTGGCGTGTCCATCCAACAACGCTCCCGCTGCCACGGGTAGGACGGAAGCTGAACGGATCGTCCGCGCTGGGGATAGATGCGGCTCCACTCGATTGGATGTCCCAGGGTGTAAAGCATCCCCAGCGACCGAGCCAACACTTTGCCTTCGTCTTCCTCGCGCCTTAACGACGCGATTACCGCGCCTTCTATCCCGGCATGACGAAATCCCTGCTGAATGCTACTGAGGAGAATAGGGTGCGGACTGACCTCAAGAAAAATGTCATGTCCATCTTTCAGCAACTGCTGAACCGCAGTTGAAAAGAGCACAGGCTCTCTGAGATTCCTGCTCCAATAGAGCGGGTCGAAGCTCAAGCCGTCGGCAACCTGGCCGGTTACTGTCGAGTAGATCGGCACCGATGCGGGTCGGGGCTGTAGTCCTTCCAACGCGCGCTCCAAATCAGCGCGGATCGGCTCCATCTGCGGACTGTGAGCGGCAAAATCAACCTTGATCATTTGGCAGAAGATGGCTTGATGCTGCATTCGACTCACGATTGTTTCCAGCGCCGCGGGATCTCCTGACAAAACCGTCGAAGTGGGACCGTTGCTGACGGCGATCGATACCCGATCTTCATAGCCGGCCAACGCGCGCCGCGCGTCATCGATCGAAAGCTCCACAGCAGCCATTGCTCCGCGACCAATAGTCGGCTTCACAAGACGGCTGCGGCAGCATATCACCCGCGCCGCATCTTCGAGGCTTAGCGCGCCCGCGACGTGAGCGGCCGCGACCTCGCCCATGCTGTGGCCCACCACCGCGTGCGGCTCGATACCCCATGAACGCCATAGCGCCGCAAGCGCCACCTGAATCGCAAACAGGGCTGGCTGCAGAACGTCGACTTCGTTCAGCCGGGAGTCGGCCGCATCGGTGCTTGTGAGTTCTGCAAGCAAGGACCAGTCTCCGTGGGGCCGCATCGCGCGGTCACAGCGTTCCACGGCTTCTCGAAAGGCCGCTTCCTGCTGCAAGAGCGTTCGCCCCATCCCAAACCATTGGGAACCCTGCCCTGGAAATACAAAGACCAGTTTTCGCCGGCGATCGGAAAGCTTGCGGCCAGAAGACAGTTCTGGACAAACCTCTGCGCGGATAAAAGTCTCAAGCCCATCCGCCAGTTGCGCTGCTGAATTGCCCGTCGCGGCCAGCCGGTACTCGTGATGACTTCGCCGCGCGCCAGCCGTGTAACAAATGTCGTAGGGCGGCGCCGTCAACTCCGGATCAATCAGGAAATCGTGGTAGCTTCGCGCGAGAGATTCCAGAGCCGGCGCGCTGCGTGCCGACAAGGGCAGCAGGTATGTGCACGTGGCATCGCGATTTGCGTTCTCGCGCTGCGCAGCATGCATTTCCGAATCGAGGGTGGGAGCCCCTTGCACAACCACATGGGCGTTGGTTCCACCGAAACCGAATGAACTCACCCCGGCCAGCAGGGCTGTATCCGGCAGCGCAGGCCATGGGCACAGCGTCGTGTTCACGCGCAGCGGGAGCTGATCGAAAGGAATATGAGGGTTGGGTTCCTCGAAATGCAGGCTCGGTGGGATCTCGCGATGCTGAAGCGCCAGCGCCACCTTGATTAATCCAGCGATACCGGCGGCGGCTTCGAGGTGACCCAGGTTGGTTTTGACCGAGCCAAGGAGACACGGGCGCTTAAGAGGACGGTCGAGAGCAAGCACCGCGCCCAAGGCTTTCGCCTCGATTGGATCGCCAAGCAGTGTGCCCGTGCCATGGGCCTCGACGTATTGAACGTCGCCCGGCGAGACCGCGGCCCACCGATAGGCTTCTCGCAGAACCGCTTCCTGGGCTTGAGGATTTGGCGCCATCAGGCCGTTGCTGCGTCCGTCCTGATTCACGGCACTCCCGCGAATGACGGCGTAGATTGGATCGCGGTCGGCCAAGGCTCTCGATAGCGGTTTCAGAACAACGACCCCGGCGCCCTCGCTGCGAACGTAGCCGTTGGCTCGCGCATCGAAGGCTTTGCAGCGCCCGTCGGGCGCCATTGCTCCCGCCTTCGTGAAATTGATCGTAATCGCCGGCGACAGGATCAGGTTCACGCCCCCGGCCAATGCCAGAGTGGACTCTCCGCTTCTCAGGCTGCCGCAGGCTTGGTGGACCGCAACGAGTGACGATGAACAGGCAGTGTCGATCGCAATACTCGGTCCCCGGAAATCAAATACGTAGGAGATACGGTTGGCTGCAATACTCAGGGCATTGCCCGTCCCCGCGTACGCGTCAATACGATCCAGATCATTGAATTGAATCCGGCCGTAATCGTTGTTCGAGATGCCGATAAACACGCCGGTGGGCGTGCCCGCGAGATGCTCCCGCACCTGTCCGGCGTCTTCCAGCGCTTCCCAGGCCAATTCAAGCAGCAGGCGTTGCTGCGGGTCCATGCGTGCGGCTTCTCGCGGCGAGATACCAAAGAAGTGCGCATCGAACTGCTCCACCTGCTCAATAAAACCACCCCAGCGCGTGACCATTTTGCCCGGGGCCGCGGGATCGGGATCGTAAAAATCGTGCAGGTTGAAGCGTTGCGCGGGAACTTCCCGGATTGCATCCACTCCGTTGCGAAGTAGATTCCAGAAAGCTCGCGCGTCCTTTGCGCCAGGAAAGCGGCAGCCGATCCCAATTATTGCGATCGCTTCGGCATTAGCCTCCCGAACCCGGCTCACCTCGGCGGCCGGCTGCGACGGGCTTGATGAGTCCGCCAAGCCGCGGGCGAGAGCTTCGATGGTCGGAAACTCATATGCCAACTCGGCCGGAAGCTGTCGTCCCAGCCATTCTGCGAGTTCACCAGAGAGACTGACCAGCTCCGTCGATCCCAGTCCGTAGCTGGCGAATGGTTCCCCGACGTCTATCTCGTTCGCTTCGATTTCCAGCAGTTCGGAAAGTTTGGATACCAGCCAGGCCTGGATCGCTTCCGCGCCGGGTGCGGGATTGCCCTTCTCGCGGCGTCCATTTTGCTCCGCGTCATGCCGGATAGTGCCGTCAATTTGATTTCCGGCCATTACTTATTCTTCGCGTACTGTTCCAGCGTCCCGTCCCGAAACCTGGCTTCGCAAACACGACGTTGAACCTTGCCGGTGGGAGTCTTCGGAATGCTTCCAGCCTTGAGGAGCACGACCTGATGGACTCGCACGTCATGCTCTTCTGCGACCGCGCGGCGAATGGTCCGAACCACCGCGTCGAGGTCCGCTGGAGACCGCCCGTTCCGGTTGCTCGCGTGTGAATGATCGCGCGATTCGCCGTTGAGCTGGTGCTGCTCCGGTTGGTAGCGGCGCTCCACTTCGGCTGCGACGATCAGACGTTCGTCGTCGGCGACATCGACTGAAAACGCGACGCAACACCCCGGCCGTACTGCCGCATGGCTTTGTTCGACCGTGAATTCGATGTCGTTGGGGTAAAGGTTGCGGCCGCCGATGATGATCAGATCCTTCAGCCGGCCGGTGATAAATAGCTCGCCGTCTCTCAAGAATCCCAGGTCTCCGGTGCGAAGAAACGGCCCCTCACCAGTATCTGCGAGGTAGGCGTGGAAGATGCGCTCGGTTTCCTGTGGCCGGTTCCAATAGCCCTGAGTCACGCTCGGACTTGATACCCAAATCTCCCCGACTTCATCGGGCGCGCAAGCGGTCATCGATTCAGGATGGGCGACAACAATCTTCGTATCGGCCATCGCGCGCCCACATCCAACCAGTGTCCGTGCATTCTGCGCGGCGTCCGAGGCCTCCGCGACGCCGTTGTGCTCGAGCGCTGCCACCCGCGTTGTGCAGAGAACGGGCTCCTCTTTCAAAAGTCCGCCCGAAACGATCAACGTGGCTTCAGCGAGGCCGTAACACGGGTAGAAGAAGTTCGGTCGGAAACCGCAGGATGAAAAAGCCGCGGCAAACCGTTTCAGAGTGTCCGCACGGACCGGCTCGGCACCGTTGTAGGCCACCTTCCAACTGCTGAGGTCGAGACCGTGGCGCTGCTCCGGAGTAATCTTGCGAGCGCACATTTCATACGCGAAATTGGGGCCTCCACTAATCGTGGCTTTGTAGCGCGAAATAGCCTGAAGCCACCGCCACGGCCGCTGAAGAAAGGATTGTGGGGGCATGAGAATGCACTGACGTCCTCCTCCGCATATGGGTTGGACAATTCCATTGGTAAGTCCCATGTCATGAAACACCGGCAACCATGTCACTGATACAGTATCCGGCGCAATCTCGAATGCCTGGCTGATGTGGGCTGAGTTCTGGATAAGGTTCTCGTGACTGACCATTACGCCCCTCGGTAATGCGGTAGAGCCCGAAGTGTATTGGAGCAAAGCCAGCGTGTTGCCGGTCACCGCAGGGTCCTGCCATTCATCCGCCGCGCCGCCGATAACCTTGTCGGTGGCCAACCAATGCAGCGTTCGTAGCTCGGGAGCTTGCGCGAACAAGCCTTCAACTTTGGAGAGGATCGATGACGTGGTCAGCACGAGCATCGGTTGAGCATCGTTTGCGATGGTGCGAAGCCTCGGGACAGTCCGCTGCGGCTGGGCCATATTCGGCGGAGGCAGCGGAACGGCAATTACCCCAGCATATAAGCATCCAAAAAAGCCGGAGATGAACTCGAGACCTGCCGGATACAGCAACAGTGCGCGCTCCCCCCTTGCTCTATAGCTTTGGAGCAGCGCACCGATAGCCCGTGCCTGCCTGTCCAATGCCCCATAAGTCAGATGCGCTCCTTCTATTTCTCCGTCAACCAGGTAAGCGTACATCCGCTGCTCCGGCTGCTGGAGCGCGCGCCAGCGAAGAAGTTCGACGAGATTAGAAACTTCGCCGATTCGACTGTCAGCCGTTCGATTCATCTGTAGCTGTGCGGGGAACTCGCTAGGCAACGCGCATGTTCGCGGCTTTATTTTGTTGCTCCACACGCACAAAGAGGCACCGCGCCTGGCCAACAACCAGATGTTCCCACTCAAATCGGGCCAGCCGCTCGGCGACCCCTGGTCGCGAAACTCTAAGGAGGATCATCCCGTTTCAGTCACATGTGGATTCTCACCAAGGATCGATCCTTTTCTCATTTGGACGCGGCAACGGTCGCTTTGTTCGCTGGTTGCCACGTCGCATCCGGATCGTACGCCGCCATCGCTCCGGCTATCTGGCCGGTATTGGGACCGAGGTCCTTTTGATAGACCTGACCGTCCTGATTGACGATGAAGGTCATCACTCCAGAGTCGCGATAGCTGGCAGGATAGGCAAGCAGCGCGAATCCTCCGGTCATCTTGCCCGCGACGATATAGCTTTTGGCGCCACCCGGCGCGTTGGCTCCTTGACTGGTCAGCAACCGGTAAAAGTAGCCGTGGAAGGGATGCGGTTGGCCGGTGTGCTGATAGCCTTCGCTAGCCGCTTCAGCGACCAGGGGACCGAGAGGACTGTCCGGCTGCGCGCCCGCCTTGACCTCCCAGTATAAGCCGTCCTGCGTTCCTGCCGTGCTACGGAACCTCTGAGCGTATTGATGCTCCGAGGCACCGTCGTGCAGCGCGCCGTAATAGTCTCGCTGGGCGTCGGCGATCGCACCGCAAACTTTGATCACGTCCAGTTCATTGGAGCCGATTCGCCGAAATAAAATCTCCTGCCTGCCGTAATCAGTGTCGAAGTACCACTGCGATCCATTTTGCCGCAGCGGTATCGGAGTCGGCCAATTCTCGGCGCCTATGTAGAGGAAGGTTCGTCCATCGGCAGCGCCGGCAAACTGATGCGACGCACGATACTTGGCGGCAAAAGTATCGTGTCTTTCCTTGTCGGCGACCGGATCGCCGGAGGAAATCAGGTCCCCTGCGGACGGCCCCAGAATCGCCAGCATCGCCGCCTCATCGTTATTCTGTGCGGCTACGGCGAAAGCGTCGGCCGCCTCCGCAGCCGAACTGAAGGTCTTCTGGCCGGACTCTTGTGCCAAGGCTGTCCGGGCGCTGCAAAACCCAAGTACGAAACAGACCGACAGGACCCACAGAGCCAGCCAAGCGGCCGTGCTTCTTCGATTACCATCTATTGGTTGACGCATTGCTTCTTCCCGCGATCGACGATTAGCGCCCATGACTGCCGCCTCCACCGCCCCCAGCATGCCCGCCGCCGCCTCCACCGCTGGCATGTCCGCCTCCTCCGCCAGCGCTGGCATGGCCGCCGCCTCCGCCACCATAGCTGGTCCGCCCGCGAGTGCTCGCAGCCCAAGTGTCGTGCGCGGAAGGATAGCCGCCGAACCAACCAGGGTGCGAATAGCCGCCGTAGCCCCGGTAGACGTTGGTCGAGTAGTAGCCCGGTCCCCCGCCCCACCAACCGCCACCGCCTCCCCATCCGGGGCCGTAACAACCCGCCACCAGAGTTGCGAAGAGCAGCGCTCCGAGGATCGTCACTTTCCGACTGCCGATAATTCCCATTTTCATTTTGACCGCGATTTCCATTTTACCCTCTGATTTCAACTCGGCTTATAGCCCCGACCGCTTCCCACGGCAAGAGTTTGCGCGGTTTTGGTTCACGGTGTTTCCAATCGATTGCGCACAAACTTCTTCCTCACCCACGTCATTATCTGACCCGCGATGGCAGCATCGCGACCCTCCGCAGTATGCCGCCAAAGAGCCACCGGGTCAGATGCCCTCGGTGAACAGCAACCAGGAATAAAGGGCCTGCTCGAGCAAGCGGGCGTTGAAAATAAATTTATCGCCACGGATTGTTCAAGGAAAGGAAATCTTGCGATACGTTCCCGGTTTGGTTCTTTAGAGAACCACGCCTTGGCTATCTGGATGTCAAAAATCCATGGCCTTGCGCTATAACTCAGCTAACGTAAGGATTGCTAATTGATCCCCGGCGCCGCGCGTTTCTGACCGAATATTAGTGGGATTTGAGCATGGCTCTACTAAGCATCGAGCGTTTCCAGCATCAAAACCAAGGCCGCCGCAAGGCAGGGTCGCGCGCGAATGTCGCGCCCAGGCGAGATATCATTTAATTTGTTGATGCTGCTCACAGCATACGCCGCCTGCAAGACCGGCTGCAACCAGCAGTAGGCCCGCCGCATTAAGGAGCAATACTGATGAAATCGATTGTATGGCTGGGTACACTGCTCGCGTTGCTAGGGATTTTGGGACTAACCATCCCGGTATTTACAACCTCAGAAACCAAGGACGTTGTAAACCTGGGCGCTCTTAAAGTCCAGAGCACCGAGCAATCTACGCACGTGGTTCCTCAGGCTTTGAGCGCCGGCGCGCTTGTCTTAGGCGTCGTTCTCATCGGCGCAGGGCTTTACCAGAGGCGCTGACAGTTAGCGCACTTGTTCTAATTCGATCTCTATGGAGGCTTGCTTATGTTGCTCCTGATCATCTTATTGATTTTGCTCTTCGGTGGCGGCGGTGGCTATTATGGTTACCGCGGTGGCTACTACGGCCCGCGCGGAATGAGCTTGCTGACCATCGTGCTGATCGTCCTGGTGATCTGGATCGTGATGGGTGGCGGGTTCATACGGTGAACGTTGTCGATCTAAGGAGAAGTATCATGCAGCGACTATCGTGGATGTGGATTAGGTACAGTGTCATGGCTGTGGTGCTTGGCGCTGCGCTGGCCGCGCCGGCCGGGGCGGCGACCCCGGACGCCTGGATCACCACCAAAATCAAACTGGCCCTGTTGACCACCGAGGGCGTGAGCGCGACGGCCATTAAGGTGGACACCATCGCCGGCCAAGTCACTCTGTACGGCAAGGTGCACTCCGCCGAGGAGAAGGCGAAGGCCGAGACTATCGCTCGGAAAGTCGACGGCGTTAAGGGCGTGCGCAACCTGCTACAGGTGGTCGCCCCGCAGCATGAGAAGGCGATGCAAGTGTCTGATGACAACCTCAAGCAGCGGGTCGAACAGGCGTTACAGGCCGATCGTTCACTCAAGAGCAGCAATATCGTTGTGCAGTCCGTGAACCAGGGCGTCGTGCTACTGGGCGGCACGGCAAAAACCTTGAGCGCTCACCTGCGCGCCGTCGAGGTTGCGGCCGCGGTGCCAGGTGTCCGCCGGGTCGCCAGCGAGATCCAGAGTCCCGACACTCTGGCCGATGCGGAGATCTGGCGCGCGCCCACGCCGCAGCCGCCCAGGTCGGGATACGGAGCTTGGGACACCGCCCGCGACATATGGATCACGTCGGCCGTGAGGGTGAGCTTGCTGGCCGATAGCAACGTTCCGGGACTCGAAATCGATCTCGACTCGTGGGACGGGGTGGTGACGCTGTTCGGGATTGTGTCCTCACAGGACGCGAAGGGCGCCGCTGAGGCCGACGCCCTCAAGGTGGACGGAGTCAGGCGCGTGGTGAACGAACTGCAGGTGGTGCCGAGCGCGAAGCAGCAAGCTGTGAACGCGAGTGACGACGAGCTACAGCACGCGGTCAGGAAGGCTCTCGACGAGCATGAGTTCAGAGGCGTCGGCCTGGAGATGAGGAACGGCGTCGCGCGGCTGACTGGGACCGTCCCAACCGGGGCGCGGAACCTGGAGGCGGCAGTGGTAGCGCGCTCGGTTCCGGGCGTGCGCGCGGTCCAGGACGATCTGCGCCTGCGGGATTAATCCAACGCGGCAGCGCCTCGGCTTATCGTGACCGGACGAGCAGCGCAGATGTATTTGGCGAACCTTAACGCTGGCCAGCAATGGCCTTGACCAAGAGGAGTACAGTGTAATGAGCGGAACGAGCGACAAGATCAAAGGCCGTGTGAAAGAAGCAGTTGGGGCTTTGACAGATGACAAACGTCTAAAGAGGGAAGGGAAGCTCGACCAAGCCACCGGCAAGATCAAAAAGACCGTGGAGCGCGTGGTCGACAAGGCAAAGAATGCTGTGAACAGAAACGTCTGACAATCTTGTGTGCTGGAGGTGTTTTCCGGACTTTGGTGCCCCGGCCGGGAATCGAACCCGGACTTGAGGTTCCGGAGACCTCCGTGATGTCCTTTTCACTACCGGGGCGAACGGCGCCGCAGACGCAAGCACTATATCAAGGAATCGCAGCTGACAAGAAAGCGCGATGGATTGACGCAAAAGGATTCGCGCGCCAACATCGCGGCGATGGCGACAAACACCGACACCGACTCTGGGCGGCTGCTGCGCGAGCAATACAAGGACGGCTCCAACCTGTCGGCGCGGATACGGCTGCATCAGCGCTTCAGCACCAATCGCTACGGGCTGATGCGTTGGATGTTCGATTGTTTTCGGATTCCTGAAAACGCGAGCGTACTCGAGCTCGGCTGCGGCACCGGCATATTGTGGCGCAGTTCGGTGCAGGTTCCTGCGGGATGGCGCGTGGTTCTAACCGATATGTCGGGCGGGATGATCCGCGAAACGCGCGCCAACCTCGCGCGGCTGGGCCATCCGTTTACCTTCGCACAGGCCGACGCGCAGGCGCTTGCGTTTCGCGACGCATCGTTCGACGCGGTGATCGCGAATCACATGCTCTACCATGTGCCCGACATTCCACGCGCTCTTGGCGAGGTTCGGCGCGTGCTCAAGCCGTCAGGGTTCTGCTATGCGGCCACGATGGGAGTAGCGAACATGCGAGAGATCGACGAACTTGCGGCGCGCTTTTTTTCGGTCCCGCGAATGACGGAAGCGACTGCGCGATTTGGCCTCGAGAGCGGCGAGGCTTACATGCGCCGGGCTTTCGGCGAGGTGAAGCTCGAACGCTACCCCGACTCGCTGGTTGTGACCGAAGCTGCGCCGTTGATGGACTATATCTGCTCGATGCGCGTGCGAAGCAGAGTCACCAACGAACAGATTGCCGACTTGCGGCGGCATCTTGAGAATGAAATCGCGGCGCGCGGCGAAATTCGAATCAGCAAGGATACCGGGATGTTCATCGCGCGGCGCTAGTCGCGGGTCGCGCGTCGAATCTGCGCGTTCATCTGTGGCGTGCTGCGAAAATCAAGCAAGTATTTCTACGCTGAGGCCTTGGTCTCACGAAGCATCTCGGCCTGGCGCCGGTCGGCTTCCGGCCGCGCCTGAGCAATCGCTTCGATGAGCTGTTCATGCAGCCGGCCGTTGGTCGCCACGATATTCGCGCCGGCAAGGTCAAGCTCGGAGGCGTCCATGTTGCTCACGCGTCCGCGTGCTTCCTCGACGAGGATTGCGCCGGCTGCCACGTCCCAGGGGCGGAGCCCGAACTCCCAGAATCCATCGGTGCGTCCCGCCGCGACGTAGGCGAGATCGAGCGCGGCTGACCCGGTGCGTCGCACGCCTTGCGCACGCGTCATGAGTTCTTCCCAGAAGCAGAGATAGAAGCGCCGGCGTTCGCGCCGGTCGTAAGCGAATCCGGTGCACAGCAGCGCGGCGCAGAGGTTTGGCGTCGTGCTGACGCGAATCGGCTTGCCGTTCAAGCGCGCGCCCTGTCCGCGCTGGGCGATGAAGCATTCTTTTTTCAGCGCGTCGAAGACTACGCCGAACTGCACGCGGCCGCGCCGTTCGTACGCGATCGATACGCAGAATTGCGGATAGCCGTGCGCGAAGTTGGTGGTGCCGTCGAGCGGATCGATAATCCATCGATGGTCGCTTTGATGCGCGCTGGCGCCGCTTTCCTCCGCGAGGATCGCATGGGTTGGAAACGCGCGATGGATCACATCGATGATTGCGGCTTCCGATTCGCGGTCGGCTTCGGTGACAAGATCTATCGAGTTCGACTTGCGATTTATTGTTATTCTGCTGAGCCGTTTGAGATGGATTCTGCCGGCGGCACGCGCGGCGCGGAGCGCAACCTGTTCGATTTCATTGTTCACAGCTTTGGAACGATATTACTCGCGGGGGGAAGCGTCCAGCGCGACGCGCAGATCAATCGACAACGCGCGACACGGTTTCGCATCTACCAGCGCGGCGTCTCGGCCAGGCCCACGCCGAGCGCGACCTTGCCGAGCAGCTCGCGCGCGCGGGCGTTGGACAGGGGATGATTCGGGCCGGCGCGAACGTCGCGGTAGTAGCGCTCCATGGGAAATTTTTTCAGCATCCCGTGCGCGCCGACGACCTCCATGCAGTGGTCAACCGCGCGTATCGCGTTGTTGGTCGCGACATACTTCGGCATCACGACTCGCGCCAATCCCGTCTCGCCCTTGAATGAATCGCGATCGCGAATGTAGTCGCGGGCGACGCCGAGATAGAGCGCGCGCGACTGGGCGATCAGCGCTTCGGCCTCGGCGATGGCGAACTGAACGCCGGGCAAATATTTGATCGTCCGCGGCATTGCGAGGGGTTTGAGGCGGCCGGCAAATTCTTTGGCGAATTTCAGCGCGGCAATCGCCACGCCGGTATAGGTCGCGGCGACGGAAATACCGAACCATGCAAACAGCGAAATCGCCTGGTCGTTGACGGGACCGATGGGCCGCGATTCCGCCATCGCGATCGCGGGCACGCGGACATCTTTGATCACCAGGTCGTGGCTGGCCGTCGCCCGCATCCCCATCGCGTCCCAGGTTTCGACCAGCTCGAAGCCGGGAGTGCCGCGCGGCACGACGAAGGTGGCGGCGGCGGGGGGATTCGAGTCCTCGATCGTCGCCATAACCATGAACAGATCGATCACGGGTGAGAGGCTGGTGAAGGTTTTGCGGCCGTTGAGAACATAAGTCGCGCCGTCGCGCTGCGCGCGGGTGGCGAAGTAGCCCCAATCGCCGCCGGTCTCGGGTTCGCTGATACCGCCGCCGAGGATTTGCCGGCCGCGCCCGATAACGTCGAAGAACAATTCCTCCTGCGGGCGGCCGGTGGCGCGTTCGACCATGCTGCCGATGCCGAACAGATGCATATTGATTGCGATCGTGGTCGCGGCGCATCCCTGCGCGAGCTGTTCCTGGCAGAGCGCAAAATCCTCGAGGTCAGCGCCGAGTCCGCCGTATTTTTCGGGAATGACGAGCGCGGTGTATCCGGCCGCTTTCATTTTATCGACGTTTTCGACCGGGAATGAATTGGCGCGGTCGTGTTCGCCGGCGCGAATGGCAAAGTCGGCCGCGAGCTCCGCTGCGAGTGGCACAAGTTTATTGCGTCGATCAGACATCAGTTGGACTCCGCATCGTCAAAGTCGGTAGGGCGGCAGCATTTGGGCCGCATCCGCGAAACAAAAAAATCAGCTCGGCAAAACAGTGCCATGAAAGCGGAGCGCGGCGAAACCGGCCTACTTGCCGGCCGGAGTGTCCGCGGGAGCGTCGGCAGCGGGGTCGAAAATACCGCCGACAGGCGCGGGGGCCGCCTGCGCCCTCATGAGGCGTTGCGCATACGGCATGATCGTCGCGAACAGATCGACTTGCGAGTCGAGTGTTTTGCCCAGTCCGCTCAGCAGACCCATCATGCGGCCGACAAGCAAAACGTCGGCGGGGACTTCGACCACGGGATTGGCGCGAATCGCACGCGGAAGCTCTTCCGAGAACTCTTCGACCAGGTCCTTGTCCGCGTAAGCCTTCCTCGCCTTGATGGTGTTGCCGAGAAACAAATCGGAAAATGCCAGCAGCGTGTCGGGCGAGCCGGTGCGCGTGCGAAAGCCCAGCTCTGTGAATGCGGCGACGATTCCATCGCGATTCGAAGTAAGGATCGAAAACGTCAGCCGCACGATGCCGTCGCGGAACGCGGGCGGAAAATCCTTGGCCAGGCCGAAGTCGAGCAGCACGATCCGGGGGCCGGGCTGAACAAGGATGTTGCCGGGATGCGGATCGGCGTGGAAAAAGCCGTCGCGCAGGACCTGGTCGCAGAAAATCTCGATCAGTTTCTGCGCGACCGCGTGCTTGTCGATGCCCGCCCGCTCGAGCGCGTCGACATCGGTGACCTTGATTCCTTCGACCAGTTCCATCGTGAGCACGCGTCGCGTGGTGAACTCGCGATAGACCTCGGGGACCATCACGCCGGAATCCGCGGCGAAGTTGCGGCGCATCGTTGCGGAGTTGTCGGCCTCGTGATCGAAGTCCAGCTCCATCGGGATGTACTTGAGCGCCTCGCGCATCAGGATCCGATAGTCGAAGTCGTGCTCGAGCTTCGCGAGCCATCGCAGCACCAGCGTCATGTTGCGGAGATCGGCGCGGACGATCCCGTCGATTCCCGGATACTGCACCTTGACCGCGCATCGACGGCCGTCGTGAAGGCGTGCCTGATGCACCTGCGCGAGCGATGCCGACGCCAGCGGCGCGGGATCGAACTCGGCGTAAACGCCCTCGAGCGGCCGGCGGAGTTCGCGCTCGATCTGTTCGCGGATCATGGCAAACGGCCGCGGCGGGACGCGATCGTGCAGGCCGGAGAGCGTGGATACCCACTCGTCGGGAAGCACGTCGGCGCGAGTTGCGATGAACTGGCATGCCTTGATGAGCAAACCTTCCAGGCGGATTGAAGTGCGGTTGAGAGCTTGCGCCGCGCGAAGATCCTGGCGGCGATAGAGTTCGGCCTTGTTGCGATCGCTGACAAAGCGCGTCCAGAGCTGGGTGCCTTTGTAGCCCGCGTACACGCGCGCCGCGAGCGATACCACGTTGGAAAAGCGCCACGCTCGCGTCGCGAGTCCGGGTTCGGGCACGTCGGCGGGAAAATCGAAGCTGCGGTCGATGCTCGGGTTGCTCATGCGGACCAGGGTTCAGTCTCGTCAAGTGAAGGTTAAATCCTATGTTATGCGTGCGATTCTGAGAACAGCGCGCCCGTTTTGCTCCGTGAGAAGCGGCTTGACTGATGATTAGCCGCTCAATTACTCTGGCGCCATGAAGCCGAGTGGTGATGTACGTCGCGTCCTCCCCGATTCAGTGAGGTTCCTCGTGAATTGAGACGGACATCGATACTTGGCTCTAAAAAGCCTCGGGCGCTTGAGAGCCCCGGGGCTTTTTCTTTCGGCGCGGGATACTGGGCGGGGAAATTTCCGTGGAAATCGCACGACCGCATGCTCCGACTATTCGTGACATCATCCGCCGCTACTACACGGTATGGGGTCTGTACTCGTTCGCCGGCGGGTTTCTGTTCGGCGTCTATCCGATCTTTCTGCGTTCGCGCGGGCTCAACCAGTTCCAGATAAACAGCGTACTGGCGACGTACTTCGTCGTCCTGTTTCTGACCGACGTGCCCACCGGTGCGTTCGCCGATCTGCTCGGCAGGCGCCGCTCGTACGTGCTCGGCGCATCGCTGCGGGTCTGCGCGTTTCTCCTGTACTTCCTGGCGCATCATTACTACGTGTTCCTGATCGCCGAGAGCATCGACGGTATCGGCACGACATTCGGCAACGGCGCGATTGACGCTTGGGGGGTCGATGCGCTCGATGAGGCAGGGTACGACGGGCTCAAGGACCGGCTGTTCTCGCGAATCTCGCAACTGACGACGCTGGGCTTCATGGGATCGGCGATGATCGGCGCGTACGTGGCCGACATCGATATCGCATGGCCGTGGCTGCTCGGCGCAGCCGGCTATCTGGTCAGCGGTGCGGTCGGCGCATTCCTGATGCACGACGAGCGTCCACGCGCCAGGACAGTCAGAATCGCGGCGATCCCGCGGCAGGTCGCCGCGAACGTGGGCGACGGCATCCGCGCCGGACTGGGCGCGCATACGGTCCTCATGCTGAGTGTGGCGGGCGCAGTTACATTTGCGGCGTGGGCGCCGTATTGGATCGAATGGCCGGTGATGTTCAACGAGAGGCTGGCGGTTGGCGTGTGGATCGTCGGCTGGATCTATTGCGGTCTGTCTGCGGCGCGACTGGTCGGCGCGGAGGTAAGCGCGCGGATCCGGGGCGACGAATCGAAGCGCGCCGCCCGCGTGAGCATGCTGGTTATCGGAGCGAGCGCGATGCTGTTCCTGGCGGGGCTGTTCGGCGGACGTCCGTTGGTTTCGCTCGCGATGCTGTTCGTGATGAATCTGTTCACGGGGGCGATGATGCCGGTGGTTCAGGGCTGGTTCAACGAGCAGATCGAAGCGGGCAATCGCGCGACGCTGTTGTCATTCAACTCCACGTTCCAGACGATGGGTGGCGCGATGGGATTGCTGTTTGCCGGGCGAATCGCGGATACGGCGGGGATACCGTTCGAATGGCAGATCGCGGGGCTGATATCAGTGTGCGCGGCGCCCGTGTATTGGGCGACGCGCCGGCGCGCGAGCGAAGAGGCCGCGCTGGCGCGCCCGGCGAAGTGATCCGAGTCACGGGGGTGTCGCACTGACGCGCCGCCTGCGCCACCGCGTTACGCGCCTACTAGCGGCGCAGCCGGGCGTCCGTTAAAACTTATAGCTCGCGCATTTAGCGGACGCGGAGTCCGCGCATAATCGCCAACCGCAAGAGTAAAATGGATTTTCCACGAATAAAACGGCTGCCACCCTACGTCTTCAACGCGATCGGAGAATTGTGCCTCAAGGCGCGGCGAGCCGGCGAGGACATTATCGATTTCGGGATGGGAAATCCCGACGAGCCGACTCCCCCGCATATCGTGGCGAAGCTGATCGAGGCGGCCTCCAAGAACGCCAACCATCGCTACTCGGTCTCGCGCGGTGTGTACAAGCTGCGGCTTGCGATCTGCGATTGGTACAAGCGGCGCTACGGCGTCGAACTCGATCCCGATTCGGAAGCGATCGTTACGATCGGATCGAAGGAAGGGATCGCGCACCTGACGCTGGCGATTCTCGACCAGGGCGACGTGGTGCTTGCGCCGACGCCGACGTATCCGATTCATCAATACGGATGCATCATTGCCGGCGCGCAGGTGCAGGGCGTCCCGATCCGGCGCGGAGAGGAATTTTTCGACGAGTTGATGGCGGCGGTGAATCGATGCTGGCCGCGGCCCAAGTTCCTGATCATGAACTTCCCGCACAACCCGACCACTGCGACCGTCGATTTGCACTTCATGCAGCGGGTGGTCGAGTTCGCCCGCGAAAACAACATCATGGTCGCGCAGGACTTCGCGTACGCGGACCTGTGCTTCGACGGTTACAAGGCGCCGTCGATGATGCAGGTGGCGGGCGCCAAGGATGTCGGCGTCGAGTTCTTCACCCTGTCGAAGAGCTACAACATGCCGGGCTGGCGGGTGGGCTTCGCGGTCGGCAATCGCGAGATGATCGCGGCGCTGGCGCGGCTGAAATCGTACTTTGACTACGGGATGTTCGCGCCGGTGCAGGTCGCCGCGATCGCGGCGCTCAATGGACCGCAGGAGTGCGTCGCCGAGATCGTCGCGAGGTACAAGCGGCGGCGCGACGTGCTGGTGGACGGACTCAACCGGGCCGGCTGGCCGGTGGAGAAACCCAAGGCGACGATGTTCGTGTGGGCGCCGATCCCGGAGCCGTTCCGCGCGATGGGTTCGCTGGAGTTCGCGAAGTTTCTGCTGGCTGAGGCCAAGGTCGCGGTTTCGCCGGGGATCGGCTTCGGACAGGACGGCGACGGATTCGTGCGCTTCGCGCTCATCGAGAACGAGCATCGCACCCGCCAGGCGCTCCGCGGAATTCGTCACGCACTGAGGGCCGGCCACGCCGATATTGGGGTGCGCACGGCCAGCGCCTCATAAGGGCAATCGCAAAAATGAGCGGGAACAAATTGAGACCGATACGGATTGCTCTGCTCGGATGCGGTACTGTGGGCGGCGGCGTGGTGAAGCTGATCCTGCGCAACCGCGACAAATACGAACGCATGCTCGGCGCACCGGTTCAGTTGGCTGCGGTGGCGGATCTGAGGGTCAAGCTCGTCGCCGCGCTTGGGGTGCCGGCGAAATTGATTACGCGCGACGCCGCGGCGGTTGTCACGCGTCCCGATATCGATATCGTGGTCGAGCTGTTTGGCGGCCACGAACCAGCCCGCGCACTGATCATGAAGGCTCTGGCGGCGGGCAAGGACGTCGTTACCGCGAACAAAGCTTTGCTCGCAGAGCATGGCGGCGAGATTTTTCGCGAGGCCGGCAGGCGCGGCCTGGCAGTCGGTTTCGAGGCAAGCGTCGGCGGCGGTATACCGATCGTCCGCACCCTGCGCGAGGCACTGGCGGGCGATCGCCAACGCGCGGCTTATGGAATCGTCAACGGCACCTGCAATTCGATACTCACCACGATGACGGAGGAGGGCGTCGAGTTTGGCGCCGCACTCGCCGACGCGCAGTGTAAGGGCCTGGCCGAGAAGAACCCCGCGCTCGATGTCGAGGGGCATGATTCGGCCCACAAACTTTGCCTGCTGGTGGCGCTTGCCTTTGGCGTGATGGTGAAACCGGCGCAGATTTATACCGAAGGGATCACGCGGATTACGCAGGCGGACATCGCGTACGCGCGCGAGCTTGGCTACGCGATCAAACTGCTCGCCATAGGCAAGGATGACGACGGCGCCATCGAGGCGCGGGTGCATCCCACGATGATCCCGCAACGCCATCTGCTGGCCGGCGTCGGCGGCGCGTACAATGCGATCTATATCCACGGCGACGCGCTCGGCGCGACAATGTATTCCGGGCTCGGCGCGGGCGAGATGCCTACGGCGACGGCGGTAATGGCCGACATACTGGAAATCGCGCGCCATCGTCTGGCCGAAGGCTCGGCGCGAGCGCACGCGTTTGGATTTCCGATCCACCTGATGAAGGGCGCCAGTGTCAAGCCGATGGACGACGTGGTATGCGAGTATTATCTGCGGTTCATGGCGCGCGATAAGCCGGGGGTGCTCGGCGCCATCGCGTCGGTGCTCGGCAGTCACGGGCTTTCGATCGCGTCGGTGATCCAGAAGGGTCGCGGAACGGCGCAGACGGTGCCGGTTATCATGCGGACCCATGACGCGCCCGAGCGCGGCCTGAAACGCGCGCTGGCGGAGATTCGAAGGAAGAAAATCGTGCAGTCGGCGCCCGCGTTTATCCGAATCGAGGAGAAGCTCTAGGCGATGGCGTCGGACTCCAAGCGCGGATCCAAACAGCAGCGGTTGTCTTACTGGCCCGGACTGATCGAGCATTACCGCCGCTTCCTGCCGGTGACGGATTCGACGCCGGTCGTCACGCTGAACGAAGGCAACACGCCGCTTATTGAGGTGCCCGCGCTTGCAGAGCGGCTCGGGCTAAACATCAAGGTTTACTTTAAGTTCGAAGGGGCCAACCCGACCGGCTCGTTCAAAGACCGGGGCATGACGCTGGCGATTTCGAAGGCGTTGGGCGAGGGCGCCCGCGCGGTAATCTGCGCCTCGACCGGGAACACGGCGGCGTCCGCGGCGGCATACGCGGGCCGCGCGGGGCTGAAGGCGTATGTGCTGATTCCCAAGGGTGCGGTGGCGCTTGGCAAGCTGTCGCAAAGCGTGATGCATGGCGCGCGGGTGCTCGAGGTGATCGGCAACTTCGACATCTGCCTGAAGTTGGTGCGCGACCTCGCGGAGCGGGATCCGGTCAGGATTCGGCTGGTCAACAGTATCAATCCCGATCGAATCGCGGGGCAGAAAACGGCGGCGTTCGAGATTTGCGATCAATTGGGCGACGCGCCGACGCATCATTTCCTGCCGGTCGGCAACGCTGGCAATATTACGGCCTACTGGGCCGGCTACCAGGAATATAAATCGTTAGGATTGAGCGGGCGGCTGCCGAAGATGATGGGCTACCAGGCGGCCGAGTCGGCGCCGATTGTGGTCGGCCATCCGATTGACGATCCGCATACCATTGCGACGGCGATCAAAATCGGCAATCCCGCGAGCTGGAAGGGCGCGACCAACGCACGCGACGAGTCGGGCGGGATTATCGACATCGTCACCGATTCGGAGATCCTCGCGGCGTATCGCTTGATCGCCAGCGGCGGCGTGTTCGCGGAGCCGGCGTCGGCCGCGGCGGTCGCGGGGCTGCTCAAATACGCGGGCGCCGGGATGCTCAAGCCGGGCGCGGTCGTCGTGTGCACGCTGACGGGACACGGCTTGAAGGATCCCGACACGGCGCTCAAGAACTTGAGCAACACGATCGTCGTCGAACCGGACCTCGCGAAAGTGATGAAAGTTCTCGAGCGCGAATAAGCGGCGCGACTCGGAGCGGACCGATCGATGCGATGAAGTACGTCATCATACACGGCGACGGGATGGCCGATTGGCCGTGCGAGGAACTTGGCGGCAAGACGCCGCTTGCGGCAGCGCACAAGCCCAACATGGACCTGATGGCGACGCGCGGGACGCTCGGGATGGTCGCGACGATTCCCAAGGGAATGCCCCCGGGCAGCGACGTCGGTACGATGACGATGCTTGGTTACGACCCGGCGCACTATCATACCGGGCGCGCGCCAATCGAAGCGGCGAGCCAGGGAATCGAGATGGGGCCGCGTGACGTGGTGTTTCGAATGAATCTCGTGTCGCTGAAGCCGGGTGACGGCGGCGCGATGATAATGAACGATTTCACGTCGGGCCATATTACGAGCGAAGAGGCCGCGCAGATCGTCGCCGACCTGCAAAGAGAACTGGCCGGCGGCGGAATCGAGTTTTTCAACGGCGTCAGCTACCGGCATCTGATGATGTGGCGCGGCGGAATCGCGACGACGAATCTCACGCCCCCGCACGACATCACGGGCAAGCCCGTCGAAGCGTATCTGCCCAAGGGCGCGGGGGCAGATTTGCTCCGCGATCTGATGCGGCGTTCGGCGGAGATTTTGCGCGAGCATCCGGTGAACAAGGCGCGCCGCGCTGCCGGCAAAACCGAGGCGACTTCGGCGTGGTTTTGGGGGCAGGGCACGCGGCCCGAGGTGCCGACGCTGAAGGAACGCTTCGGCGTCGAGGGCTCGGTGATATCGGCCGTCGATCTGGTCAACGGGCTCGGCCGGCTGGCCGGACTGAGCCTGATCAAAGTTCCGGGAGCGACCGGATTTCTCGATACCGATTATGCCGCAAAGGCGCGTTACGGTCTCGAATCGCTCAAATCGCGCGACTTTCTGCTGCTGCATATCGAGGCGCCCGACGAGGCCGGTCACATGGGCCGCGCCGATCTGAAGAAGGAAGCGATCGAGCGCATCGACGAGTTGATTATCGGCCCGATGCTCGCGGGGCTGGGCGGCTTGGGCGATTTTGCGATTCTGCTGATGCCGGATCACGCGACGCCGAGCCAGCTCAAGACTCATTCGCCGGAACCAGTCCCGTTCGCGCTGATGACGTCGGCGCAGTCGAAATCGGGCGGCGGCGTGCCGCGCCGCTACACCGAAAGCGACGGCACGGCGACGGGCCTGCTCGTCGGCGACGGCTATCACCTGATAGAATTTTTGTTCGGACACCCGTTGAAGACCGCATCGAACTGACCTGGAGGCCCGGATGGAACGGAATCTTGCCCTCGAAGTGGTACGTGCGACGGAAGCTGCGGCGCTGGCGGCCGCGCGTTTCATCGGCAAGGGCGACGAGCGGCTGGCGGATCGAGCAGCGTGCGACGCGATGCGCAAGACGCTGAACTCGGTCGCGATGGACGGCAAAATAGTGATCGGCGAAGGCAAAGAGGGTGACGCCGAGTTTTTGTACGAGGGCGAAATCGTCGGCACCGGCGCGGGAACCGAAATTGACGTCGCGCTCGACGCCATCGAAGGCTCGCTGATCTGCGCGACCGGCGGCCCCAACGCGCTGTCGTGCGTTGCGCTGGCGGAGCGCGGGCGAATCCTGCGCTGCCCCGATACTTACATGGACAAGGTCGCGTGCGGGTCAGCGGGGCGCGGCGTGATCGACATCGACAGGTCGCCGACCGACAATCTCAAAGCACTGGCCGAAGCAAAAAAAGTGTACGTCGAGGATTTGCGGGTCGCGATCCTCGATCGCCCGCGCCATGAGAAGTTGATCAATGAAGTGCGCCGCGCCGGCGCCGGGATCAAGATAATCTCGGCCGGTGACCTGTCCGCCGCCATCGCCACCACGCGGCCGGAAAGCGAAATCGATATGCTGATCGGAATCGGCGGAGCGCATCAGGGCGTGCTGGCCGGCGCCGCGATTCGTTCCGCCGGTGGCGAGATGCAGTGCCGGTTCGTGCCGCGCAACCCGGAGGAAGCGGAGGCGTGCCTTGCGATGGGCATCATGGATTTGAAGCATCGCTACACGCTGGAGGAACTGGCGGGAGATAACGTGATGTTCGCGGCGACGGGAGTGACCACCGGCGACTACCTGCGCGGCGTGCGATTCTTCTCCGGCGGCGCGATGACCAATAGTGTCGTGATGCGCTCGAAGACGCGCACGATCCGCTTCATCGAGGCGATTCATCGTTTCGATTTCAAGCCCGAGTACTAAGCCGGCTTGCGGGAAGGTAGCTGGAAATGTGGCTGCGCGTGACGATGAATGACAAGCCGGTGATGATTAACGGCGATCTGGTGCTGAAAATCGTGGAGCGCCCGGGCGGGGAAACGCATCGCGGATGCCACGTGTATTTCTCGCTCACCGAGTACCTGGTCGTCGATCAATCGCTGCGCGAGATGATGATTTCACTCGGCTTCGAAGAGCGGCAGTAGTCCTTGCCAGGTTCGCAATCGCGGCCGATGGAGGGTGACGTAGTCGTTCGCCGGCGCGGGCGAAGCCACGGACTGTTCGGCGCGATGAAGCCGGGGATCGTGCTCGACATCCCGGCGGGCGGAGCGATCCAGTCGCGCGCGCTGTCGGCTTTGGGCTACCGCGTCGTCTCGGTCGATCTTTTTCCGGCGGCGCGGCGCCAACCGGCGGCAGCATGGATCTGCGCGGATGCCAACGAGGCGCTGCCGTTTCGCGACGAGTCCTTCGACTACGTGCTGTCGCGCGAAGGGATCGAGCATCTTGAGGATCAGATGGGATTTATCCGCGATTGTGCGCGCGTGATCCGGCCGGGCGGGAAGATCGTGCTGACGACGCCCAACCTCATGCATCTGTCGGCCCGGGCGAGCGCTTTTCTCACCGGGCAGCGCAATCTGCGCCGCGGCTTGATGAACGAGATTCAGACGCCACGCAGCCTAAATCCGGGGCGGGTTTATCACGGCCACGCGTTCATGCTCGATTACTATCGCGCGCGATACATGATGCGTCTGGCGGGCTTTGACCATCTCGAAGTTTACACGGACCGGTGGAGTCCCACCTCGGTGGCGATGTCGCCGATCGTCCCGATTCTGTGGATGGCGATGAAATTTTCGGCGGCTGCATCCGCCCGCAACGCGCGCCGGCCCGGCCATCGGCCACCGCGCGACGAGGTCACGCGCGAGATCATCGGCCACGTGCTGTCGCCGGCGCTGCTGTACGGCAAGCGGATGGTGATCGTCGCCGAGCGCGTCGCGTCCTGAGCGGATGCCGCTACATCATTTGCAAGGCCTGGCAGGTGCTTGAATCCGGCTTGAAGTGACCGCTGAGACACGTCAGCTTGGCCGCGTCGATCAGCGCGGGCTCGTCCCATTTCGCCGGCCACGGACCGGTGTTGACGGCAGCGCACGCCTGGCCGTTGCCCATCGAGCACCATGAGCTCAACTCACCGTGCAGCACCGCGAGCTGTTGGCATGCGTCCTGTTTGCCGGCGTTGCAGGCGGGTGTTTGCGTCTCGAGCGGCGCGGTGGATTCGATGGCAACCTTGGTGTCGCTGAGCGCCTGCACGATCGTATGACAGGCGGCCTGGTTGCCTTCATTGCATTTCTCGGTTGATTCAACGCGAATCTTGTCGACAAATTGCTGCGCCTGCGGAGTGCATCCGCAAGCAACGACGAGCACGATTGCGAGAGCGAGCAAGCCGGCAATCTCGCCGACGCTCGCGGCGGCATAATCTCTGGATTTGACTGGCACGTGCGCATTGTTTCGCGCGCGATGAGTTTCACGCAAGCGCCGGCCCGGCAAACTTCGCGCTCCAGCGGGGGTTGACAGTCAAAGCGCGCAGGGCGGAACTACAAGTGCGGGACTCGCGGCACGGCGCGGGCGTCGCGATTTTCCAAGGAGTGGGCAGGTGGACCTCAAAAATATCATTTTCGAAAAAGCCGCGATTGCGACCCTGACCGTCAACCGTCCGGGGGCGCTGAACGCGTTGAATCGCGAGGTATTGGAGGAAATGGCGCGCGTGATTCGCGAGGTCCGCCACGACTCGTCGGTGCGCGTGCTAATCGTCACAGGCGCGGGCGATCGGGCGTTCGTCGCAGGCGCGGATATCGCAGCGATGTCGAAAATGTCGGCTGTTGACGGACTCGATTTTTCGCGCCTGGGCCATCGCGTGATGGAAAGTTTCGAGGACCTGCCGATACCGGTCATTGCGGCGGTCAACGGCTTCGCGCTCGGCGGCGGTCTGGAGCTTGCGCTCGCGTGCGACCTGATCGTCGCAAGCGAAAAGGCGCGTTTCGGCCAGCCCGAGATAAATCTCGGACTCATTCCGGGCTTCGGCGGCACGCAGCGCCTGCCGCATCGAATCGGCCATAACAAGGCGCGCGAGCTGATCATGACGGGCGACATGTTTGACGCGAAGACGGCGCTTGAACTGGGCCTCGCAAACCAGGTCGTGGCGCCTGGCGACCTGATCGAAAGCGCGCGCAAGCTGGCAGAGAAACTCGCGGGCAAATCCGCCGTCGCGCTACGCCAGGCGAAGGCCGCGCTGCGGGCCGCTTTCACGATGGAAGAGGATGCCGGACTGCGCTTCGAGCAGGAGGCGTTCGGGGTAGTGTTCGGCAGCGCGGATCGAGTCGAGGGGACGAGCGCATTCGTCGAGAAACGCCCGCCCAACTGGCAGCACAAGTAGCCTTCGCGGGGCGGCGCGCGATCGTCCCGGCTCTCGATTTTCGCCAGCCTCGCACAGCGGCCCTACGGCTCGATTAGCGGCGCGGGCGCGAGGGTTGACGACTTCCAGCCCCTGTGGGAAACTCCGGCCAGAGAGAAGGACCGCGCCGCCGCACGGGCGGCGTTAGTCATTCTGATAGAACCAATCATCGTAACGTGCGGAGGATCTGTATGGCTGAGCAGGCTCAAGCTACTGACACGGGACCTCGCCCAATTGTTCCATGGCTGAAATTGGCGCCCAAGCCCCATCTCGAAGGTATCAAGTGCGCGTGCGGCGCAATCTATCTCGATCCCAAGCGCGTCGCATGCTCGAAGTGCGGCGAGGCCGACAAGTTCAGTCCGCTGACCTTGTCCGACAAGGGCAAGGTGTACGTGTTCTCGGTCGTGCATCAGTCATATCCGGGAATCAAGACGCCGTATGTGACGGCGATTGTCGATCTGCCCGAGGGCATCAGCGTCCGCGCGAATCTGACGGACGTCGATCCCGAGCAGGCTCAGAAGGAACCTAACAAGATTTTCAACCTGCCGGTTGAGTTGGTGACCGGCGTTGCGGCCAAGGATCGCGAAGGGCACGACGTAATAGCCTTTTCGTACCGGCCGAGCAAGAATTAGGGCGCCCAGCAAGCGCGGCAAGCAATATTACGACGGACCTGAGCTTCGGGCCGGGCCGCCAGGAGGAATCAAGATGCGAAATGTTTATGTTCTGGGAACCGGGATGATCAAATTCGGACGCTATCCCGACAAGACCGTTCCCCAACTCGGCGGCGCGGCGGCGCTGCTTGCGCTTAAGGACGCCGGAATTTTAATCAAGGACGTCGAGATGTTCGCCTGCGGAAATCTCCAGCAGTCCAACGCGATGGTCGGACAGAGAATCCTGCAGCAGATTGGCCAGACCGGAATCCCGGTAATCAACGTCGCGAACGCATGCGCCACCGGCTCAACGGCGTTTCGCGAGGCGTACATGTCCGTCGCGGCCGGGATGTATGACATCGCGATGGCGGTTGGCGTCGAGCAGATGGGCAAGGCGGGATTGCTCGGCGGGGCAGGCGGCGGCGGCGATCCCGCGTACTTGACCGAGGGCAAGGTCGGCTCCGGCACGATGCCCGCGGTCTTCGGCCAGGCGGGCATCGAGCACATGCGCAAGTACGGCACCAAGATGGAGCACTTCGCAAAAATCTCGGTGAAGTCGCACAAGCATGCGACCAAGAATCCGTTCTCGCAGTATCGCAACGAAGTCTCGCTCGAAGACGTGATGAATGCGCGCATGGTCGCCTATCCCAACACTCTTTATATGTGTTGCCCGACCGGAGACGGCGCGGCGGCGGCGATTTTGGTCAGCGAGGACAAGCTGAAACAGCTCGCCGGCGGACGCAAGCGCGCGAAAGTGGCGGCTTCCGTGCTCACCTCGGACCCGTGGACTGATCGCGACCTCACGCTTCCCGACGTCAGCACGCTCACGCGGCGCGCGTCGAAGCAGGCCTACGAGAAGGCCGGCATCGGACCCAAGGACATCGCGCTTACCGAATTGCATGACTGCTTCGCCACGGCAGAGCTGGTGCACTACGAAAACCTCGGACTGTGCGGCGATGGCGAAGCCGGCAAGTTCATCGACGAGAAGGGTGGCGTGCATCCAAGCCTCGGCGGCAAATCTCCGGTCAACGTTTCGGGCGGCTTGCTCTCGAAGGGGCATCCGCTCGGTGCGACCGGCGTCGCGAATATCTGCGAGGTGGTTTGGCACCTGACGCAGGACGATCGCGCCAAAGAGCGCCAGGTGCCGAACGCCAAGGCGGGCCAGGCCCACGTGATCGGGCTGGGTTCCGCCTGCACGATCCATATCCTTACGGTATAATTCAGGAAGCAACGCCTAATCGGCACTTCGAGAGAGGGCCGCCCAAAAAGGCGGCCCTTTTTCTTTCCCGATTGGGCCGATAAATTTGGAAGCTCGAACTCGACCGGTTGAGATATTCGATGGAACCGAAGGGAAAAATTCGCAATCGCCCGCAAACAACCGCTGAACGACTCGGCTACGCGGCGGACGCGCGCGTGCTCATCGTCAATGCGGATGATTTTGGCATGTGCCATGACCAGAACGAGGGCGTCATCCGAGGCCTGACGGATGGCCTGTTTACGTCGTCAACGATTCTTGTGACGTGCCCGTGGTTCGAGGAGGCGGCAGACTTCGCGCGGACTAATCCTGCCGCCGACCTGGGCGTACATCTCACGCTTACTGCGGAGTGGGATCGCTACAAGTGGGGACCGGTGCTGGGGCGGCGAGCTGTGCCGTCGCTGGTCGATGAGCGCGGGTATCTATGGCAGACCGTCGCGCAGGTTTACGAGCATGCCCGCCTCGACGAGGCGGAGGCGGAACTGCGCGCGCAAATCGAAAAGGCGCTCGCGGCGGGAATCGATGCGACTCACCTCGATTCGCACATGGGGACATTGCAATTGCGCTTCGACTATCACGAGATTTACGTGAGGCTGGCCAATGAGTATCGCGTGCCGATCAGGCTGGTGTCGCGCCGCGTGATGCGCGAGGGAGGGATGGGCGCGATTCTCGATCAGCTCGACGCGTTTGGAATCGTTACGCCCAATCATCTCGTATTCAACGGGCCGCCGTCGGTGGGTGAGACCGAATCCTACTGGACGAATCTTATTCGCACTCTGCAGCCGGGCGTCAGTGAGATTCTGTGTCACCCCGCGCTCGCTCGCGACGAACTCAAGAGCTGTGCGCGCGACGCTTTCCAGCGCGAGGCTGACTTCCGGTACTTCACTTCCGAAAAAGCGCGCCGGCTGATCGCGGATGAAGGCGTCGAGCGCGTCGGCTTTCGCAAACTGCGCGACTTGATGCGCGGTAACTCGGCTCGCGCGTGATGAATTGAAAGCAGTGTGACCACTTGGAACTGACACGACTCAGAGGATTTCGAGATCTAATCGGCGCCGACGCGCGCGCGATGAGTCTCGTCGAGGAGCGGGCGCGCGCGCTCGCCGAGCGCTATTCGATGAGAGAGGTTCGAATTCCCGTGCTCGAGCGCACGCAACTCTACCTGCGCTCGACCGGCGAAACCTCGGACATCGTCGAAAAACAGATGTACACGTTCACGGATCGCGACGAGGGCGAAACTGTCGTCGCGCTTCGGCCCGAAGGCACGCCCGGCGTGGTGCGCGCATACATCGAGGCCGGGTTCGATCGCACCGAGCCCGAGCAGCGGCTGTTCTATTCGGGTGCGATGTTCCGTCGCGAACGCCCGCAGAAGGGCCGCTACCGGCAGTTCTATCAGTTCGGCGTCGAGATATTCGGCCGGCCCGACGCAGCCTGCGACGCCGAGATCCTGATAATGATCGATGAGATCTGCCGCGACCTCGGAGTGCCGTTCACCGTTGAGATTAATTCGATCGGATGCCAAAAGTGCCGGCCTGCCTTTCGCGAGGCGCTCGTGCAATGGGGTCGCGCGCATTGGAACGAACTCTGCGACGACTGCCACAATCGCATCGATCGCAATCCGCTGCGTCTGCTCGACTGCAAAATTGATGCGAAGCTCACCGAGTCGGCGCCTAAAAGCCTCGATTACCTATGCGATGAATGCCGGACACACTTCGATACCGTTAAAGAGCTGGCCTCCGCCGGCAAGGTCCAGTTCGTCGTCAATCCGCGCATGGTGCGCGGCCTGGACTACTACACGCGCACCGCGTTTGAGGTGATGGCGGGCGGTCTCGGTGCGCAGAGCACGGTCGTGGCGGGAGGACGATACGACGGGCTCGTCGAGACGATGGGTGGCGCGGCGGTTGCGGGAATCGGTTTCGCGATCGGCGTCGATCGGATGGCACTGGCTATACAAGCGGCCGGATTGGCGCCGACTGCCGCGCCGGACGCTGCGATAATTGCGATGGGGCCGGCGGCGACGCGCCATGCGATCGTCGTGGCGCGCAATCTGCGCGAGGCGAATCTGAACGTCGAGATGCTCTCGTCCGAGCGTAAGATGAAGACGTTGCTTGCGCGCGCGTCGAAGATTGGCGCGCGCTTCGCGGTGATAATCGGCGACGACGAACTGACGCGTGGCGTCGTGCAGGTGCGCGACCTGAAGCAGAGCACGCAGCGCGAGGTCGCGGTGGCAGAGGCGGCCCGCGCGATTGCGGAGGCTCGCGGAGAGTGACTGTTTCTTGCGCCGCCGGGCACAGGTATTCTTCGACGACAACTAATTTTTAACTGTGATGGGAAATGTCCAAAACTGACCAATATTCCCCGCTGCCGCCCTGGCCTCGAACCGATTACTGCGGCGCGATTCGCGCCACCGACGTTGGCCGCGAGGTTGCGCTGTGGGGATGGGTCCAGACCCGGCGCGATCATGGCGGGCTTATCTTCATCGATCTTCGCGACCGCGACGGAATCGTCCAGCTGGTGCTGAATCCCAAGCACGATGCCGCCGCCCACGAGGCCGCCGGCGAGACGCGCTCCGAGTTTTACGTTGCGGTCAAGGGCAAGGTCGTGCGCCGCGCCGAGGGCACCGTCAACGCGGAGCTTCCGACCGGCGAAATCGAGGTGCTGGTCAGCGCATTCGAGACTCTGAGCGCGTCGGCGCCGCTGCCGTTTCAAATTACCGACGGCGCCGCGACCGCCGAGGAAATCCGCCTGAAATACCGGTATCTCGATCTGCGCCGCCCCGAGATGCAGCGCAACCTGCGCTGGCGCCATCAGGCATTGCAGGCGGTTCGCAGCCATCTCGATCAAAACGGGTTCATCGACGTCGAGACGCCGATACTTTTCAAATCGACGCCTGAGGGTGCGCGCGACTACCTCGTGCCGAGCCGCGTGAACCCCGGAAGATTCTACGCGCTGCCGCAATCGCCGCAGTTGTTGAAGCAGATTCTGATGATCGGCGGATTCGATCGCTATTATCAGATAGCCCGATGTTTCCGCGACGAGGATTTGCGCGCGAATCGCCAGCCCGAATTCAGCCAGATCGATATCGAGATGACGTGCCCGCGGCCCCAGGATATCCAATCGATCGCGGAGGGAATGATCGCGTCGGTTTATCGCAACGTGCTCGACGTTGACGTGAAGCCGCCTTTCCCGCGGATGCCGTATGCCGTTGCGATGGAACGCTTCGGCATCGACAAGCCCGACACGCGCTTTGGGCTCGAGCTGAAAAATCTTACGGCCGCATTTGCGGGGACTTCGTTCAAGGTGTTCGCGGAAATTCTCGCGCGCGCCGAATCCGTATATGGAATAAACGTCCCGGGCGATCATGCGCTGAGCCGCCGTGAACTCGACGAGCTTACCGAGTCGGTGAAATCGCGCCATGCGATGGGATTGGCGTGGATAAAAGCGGGCGAGGGCGGATGGCAGGGACCGATCGCAAAGTATTTGAGCGACGGCGAGAGAGCCGCGGCGACTGCAGCCTCCGGATTGAAGGCCGGCGATACGTTGTTGATGGTCGCGGGACCGCCGGACAAAGTGCGGCCGGTTCTCGGTGACATCCGTTTGCAGTTCGCCGCGAAATTCGGTCTCGACAAGTCTGACGATCTCAAATTTTTGTGGGTGACCGATTTCCCGCTCTTCGATTTCAGCGCCGACGACAAGCGCCTGGTTTCCGTGAACCATCCTTTCACGGCGCCGAATCCCGACGATCTTGCGATGCTCGATTCCGCACCGCTCAAGGCGCGCGCACTCGCGTACGACATGGTTCTCAACGGCCAGGAACTCGGCGGCGGCTCGATTCGTATCCATAGCCGCGAGCTTCAATTGAAGGTATTTGAATTGTTGGGGCTGACGCGCGAGGAAGCCACCGATCGCTTCGGCTTCCTGCTGGACGCACTGAAATACGGAGCGCCGCCCCATGGCGGAATCGCTTTTGGAGTCGATCGGATTTGCATGATGCTTTGCGGCACCGAGTCGCTGCGCGACGTGATCGCGTTCCCCAAGACCCAAAAGGCGGTTGACCCGATGAGCGGAGCGCCGTCGGAAGTCGATCCGCGCCAACTGAAGGAACTGTGGATCAAGGTGACGTCATGAAAGCCGGTTGGACGGCGGGAGCCGCGCGGTTGGCGCTTGTGGCAGCAGCGTTGTGGATGGCGGCAGGATGCACCACGATCGCGGCGGACGCGGTTAACTCCACCACCACCGCGGTCAGCGACGCGATCAATCGCCGCGACGTGAAGTCGCATGCAGTGAGCTCGATCAAGACGCTCGCCATCAATCGCATCGCGGTGATGCCGATGATAGAAGCCGCCCCGGGTGGTGGCGAGCCGCTGGCTCCAGGAGCCGCAGAGGCGATTAGCGCCGAGCTCTACAGCCAGGTCGCGGTGGCAGGTGGATGGGACCCGATCCCGGAGCAGGATGTCGCGGCGGTGATGCAGAAGATGGCGCCGACCACGATCGCGAACCTCGATGAGAATGCGCTCAAGCTGGGCCATGACGTGTCGGCCGACGGCGTGATCTACGGCACCATCGAACGCTACAAGGAACGCGTCGGGATGGATTACTCGGCGGCAAGTCCGGCTGCGGTGGCGTTCTCGCTCAAGTTCGTCGATCTCAAGAGCAGGCAAATCGTATGGACGGCGAAGTTTGCCAAGTCGCAGGCGGCTTTGAGTCAAAACCTGTTTGACCTCGCCAATTTCGTGCAGCGTTCCGGGCGTTGGGTGCGCGCCCATGAGATCGCGCTCGAGGGCGTGAAGGAAGCGGTCGCCGATCTTCACGGCGATCTCAACCTGAATCAAAACGTCCAGCGCTTCGAAACCGGCACCTACGGCGAGCTCAAGTCCGGACAGCAGCGCTACAACACCGGCCCGCAGGGCATCTATTAGCAAAGGAAGAATCACCTGCGCGGTGGGCGGCAGGGGCTGCGGCCCCTGCACCCAGTATTAAGGCCGCCCGCCGTTGGGGGGCGCGGCCCGTGCCAACGGCTTAATACTGCGCTGCTGTCGCTATTCCCACGGCGAGTGCGGCTTCATCTTGAGCGCCTGCGCGACCGCGGGATGCACGACATGGCCGTCGAAGGTGTTGAGTCCGTGGCGAATGGCGGGGTTGTGCAGTCCGGCCCCGAGAATCCCGTGATCCGCGATCTCCAGCGCATAGGTCAGGGTCGCGTTGGTGAGCGCGTAGGTTGACGTGTGCGGCACCATCGCGGGCATGTTGGTCACGCAGTAGTGCACGACGCCGTTGCGAATGAACGTCGGCCGTGCGTGCGTCGTCGGCGCGGAGGTCTCCGCGATTCCACCTTGATCGATCGATAAATCCACGATCGCCGCACCTTGGCGCATCCGCGCCACCATCTTTGCGCTTAGAAGCCGCGGCGCGCGGGCGCCCGGGACCAGCACCGCGCCAATCACGAGATCGCAGTTGGTCACTTCCTCGTCGACGGTCGCCCGATTCGACATCACGGTGGTCACGCGCCCGCCGAGCAGGTCGCTCAAATAGCGCAGCCTCGTTGGATTGATATCCATGATCGTCACTTCAGCGCCGACGCCGGCGGCGACTCGGCATGCGTTCAGTCCGGCGATTCCTCCGCCGACAACGACCACCTTGCCGGGCCGCACCCCTGACGCTCCGCTGAGCAGCACGCCGCGGCCGCCGCTGCGCGCCTGCAGGCACCAGGAGCCGGCCTGAATCGCGAGCCGGCCCGCGACTTCGCTCATCGGTGCGAGCAGCGGCAAGCTCGAGTCTTCGAGCTGGATCGTTTCGTAGCCGACCGCCGTCACGCGGCGGCGAATCAACTCGCGTGAAAGACGCCGGTCCGCGGCGAGATGAAGATAGGTGAAAAGAATCAACCCCGGACGCATCAGCGGATATTCCGGCGGCTGCGGTTCCTTGACCTTCAGGATCAGGTCGGCGCGGCGCCACACGCCGGGCGCGCCGGTTACGATCGATGCGCCCGCTTTGCGATAGTCGCTGTCGGCAAATCCGCTGCCGGTCCCGGCCCCCGCCTGGACCATCACGCGATGACCGTGCGCGCGCAACGCGGCCACTCCCGCCGGAGTCAGCGATACGCGCCGCTCGTCGGATTTGATTTCGGTGGGAATTCCGACATTCATGCAGATAGGTCCTCCGCTTGCGCGCGATCGGTCGATCTCTTGCGCCTGGCTTCGACGATACGGCGGGTGGCGAGCGGCTGGCAATCGCGGCGGGTGCGCCGGCTAGTGCGATCGACGCGCAACAGTCAAGAGTCGCGCGCATGATCGATCCCCATGGCGGGGTGAAGCGGAACTTGACAAGACTGACTCCACTGCGCTTGATGAGCATTGATGTGATCGCGATCGGCCTGGCGCGAAGCAGCTGCAAAACGCGCACCGCTCACGATTTCGGGAGGAGTCATGGAGATCCCGCAGGGGCTCAAATATTCGAAGGAGCACGAATGGGTCGCGACTGAAGATATCGTTGCGACCGTTGGTATCACCGATCACGCGCAAGACCAGTTGGGCGAGATTGTGTATATCGAATTGCCCGCGGTCGGCGACAAGGTCAGCAAGGACGATCCGTTCGGCGTCGTCGAGTCGGTCAAAGCCGTCTCGGATATTTACGCGCCCGTCACCGGAACCGTCATCGAGATCAACGAAGACCTGCCCGAGAGCCCCGAAACCGTCAACGAAGACCCGTACGGTGACGGCTGGCTGATCAAGGTGAAGATCACGGACCTGAGCGATCTCGAAGACCTGATGGACGCCGATGAATACGCGGAGCTGCTCGCACGCGAGAAGGAATAGCCGCGGCGACTCGATTCAGGCCGGCGGCCGGGAGCTCGCGCCGGAATCGGGAGCGGTCGCCGTCGCAACGGCTTTTGACACCGAAATTCTAACCTTGGCGGCGCCCGCAGGAGGATTTATGAACACCATCAGGAACGGAGCCGACGCCGATGGCTCCATCGCGAACGCCTTCTGCGGACTCAACCCCTGAGAGAATTCGATTTCGCGCGGCGTCATCTCGCCAAGCATCTTGGCCGAGAGCTCGTTGCCGCAATCGACGCTCCGGCTGGCGATCGGATGCGCGCCGCCGCCAATCAGATCGGCGTCGATCTCGACCAGATGCAACGGATGCGCTCCGACGTTCTGCGCGTTGCCGCTTATCACCAGCGCGACATGGCCGCCCTTGAGCGTGTAATACTCCGAGCGGACGTCATGCAGCGCCACCAGCATCGCCGGTACGATTGGGCGCGCGAAGTAACCGCCGATTCGCGGAGCCTGGCTGAGAATGCGCGCGCTGGCGTCGGGCTCGTTGCAGATGAGCGCGCTGGCACCGAGGAAAACGATCGCTACGAAGAAAAACATCGCAAGAAAAAATCCCGACGCATGAGTTCCGCCGGCCGCCGCCGCATCGGCGCCTTCGTCGCCGACCTCGCCCAGTTGGAATCCCGCGGCTTTCGCCGGCGCCGGGGGCTGTGCGAATCGAGGCGCCGGCGCATGCAGAGGCGCGGCCTCGCGAAGCACCGGATTGGGCGCCGGGCGCGGGGCCGGTTGCGGCTCGGCCATCAGGGTCGGGGCCTGGCGAACCGGCGGGGATTCGAACTCATCGAGCACATCGCCCACCTGCCATCCGCCGTCGGCGGGCTCGGGACGCTCGAGCTCGTGCTCCGGCGGCGCGTCGCCGATTTCATTGCGCTCGTCGCTGAAATCGAATTTCAGATTTTCGCCGGTGTCGGCTTTCTGCTCGCGGTCGCCGAAGGGGCGATTGAGCGGATCATTGGATTGCGGTTCGTGCCGGTCTTTCTCGCGTCGATCAGCGGGCTCGTCGGTCGGCGCATTTGCCGGCGCCTCGGGCATCCTGTGCTCGAAAGGCTCGCGCTGGTCCGAATCCGATTGTTGAACGCGAACTTGCGGTTCGGGCGGATTCGTCGGCCGCAGCCCCGCGCTATGCTCGCGTTTGACTACGTCGCTTTCGACTGGAGACTTGAGCTCGCCTGCGCGCGGCCGCGCGGGGCGGATCGTGCGCGCCGGCTGCGATTCACTCTCGGCCGCTGGTGGAGCCGCTTTGCGCACTCTTGCAGGCGCCGCGTCCGCGTTGAACACGTGGCCGCATCGCGAGCACTTGAAGGTCGGTGTATCGTCGGGCAGGACCCGTTCATCAATCCGATAGCGGGTGTGGCAACTGGTGCATTGAATTTCGATCATTCCCCCACCTCACATCCCGCCGATGAAATTATCACACGGCAAGGGGCCCCGCATCTTTTGTGCGCACCGCGCAAAACCTGTTCGGCGGCAATACCGCGGAGCGTCGTTCAATGCGGATAGCGCTTCTGACGCGCCGTTTCGATAGCGCGGGCGGCGGGACCGAGCGCGATTTGATCGTTACGGCGGATTACCTGCGCGCAGCGGGCCATCAAATTACGATTTTCGCAGACCAGATCCGTGGCGCGGCCGGCGACCGGGATGTTCATCGCGTCGGCGTAGGCCCAAGGCTCGGACGCGCCCTGTCCCTGATGCGATTCGCGTGGACTGCTGCGCCTGCGGCCCGCCGCGCAGGGACCGATCTGGTGCTGAGCTTCGCGCGATGCGTCGGCGCCGACGTGATGCGCTCCGGCGGCGGCGCGCACGCCAGTTACATCCGCGCGGCGCGAAGATGGCGCGGCGCGCTCGGCGCGTCTGCGATGCGTATCAGTCCGTATCATCAGGTCCAGATGCTCGTCGAGCGCCAGGCCTTCCGAAGTCCCGGGCTGAGGCGCGCGATTGCGGTGTCGAATTTCGTTCGCGACGATCTGATTCGGGAATTCCGCCTCGCGCCTGAAAAAACGGTCACGATCTACAATGGCGTCGACCTCGATCGCTTCCGGCCCGGCGCCGATCCGTCCGAGCGCGCGGCTATCCGCCGGAAGTTTGCAGTTCCGGCCAGTGCCCGGATGGTCGTCTTTGTCGGCAACGGCTTCGCGCGCAAGGGATTGGGATTCCTCATCGAAGCATGGCCGCTGGTCGCGGGCGGCGCGTTTCTGTTGGTGGTCGGCGCCGATCGAGCGGCCGACAAATTCGCGCACCGCGCTCGCGCCCTCAACGTCGGCGCTCGAGTAGTCTTCGCGGGTCCACAACCCAACGTCGAGGCGATCTTTCACGCGGCGGACGCGTTTGCGATGCCGTCGCTGTTCGAACCGTTCGGCAACGTCGTAATGGAAGCGATGGCCAGTGGATTGCCCGTGATGACCAGCGTGTTCTCGGGCGTTGCGGAGTTGATCCCGCCCTCGATGCGCGGGTTTCGAGTCGACAATCCCGACGATGTGGGCGAGGTCGCGCTTCGTCTCGGCGCCTTGTTTGACGCGCCCGCAAGTCTTGGCGGTGAGGCCCGCGAGACGGCCGAAAACTTTACCTGGACGCGCTACGCAAACGAATTGAACGCGCTGATTGAATCGACAGGGTAGGGCGCGCGGCGCGTTTCTAGCCGCCGAGACCGTCGAACATTCCGCGCGCGATTGCGAGTCTGCGTTCCTCGCGCGCGATTCTCGGGATGGCGGCGCCCGTCAACTGCGCAATCCGCAGCCGCGTCAGCGCGATCACATTCTTCAGGATCACGTCCAGGCTGGAATGCTTCTCATGCAGCATCCGGCACCGGCCGCGCTCGCGCGCAATTCTGATGAATCGTTCGCGATTGGCGCGTGCGGCGTCAACTTCGTGATAGACAAGCGCCTTTGGCGCGTATCCGATTCGAAAGCCCGCGCGCCGGATTCGCTGCGACATCTCGGTTTCCTCCTCGTGCCCGCCCGCGCCCGGACCGAGGCGCTCGTCGAACGATCCCACTTGTTTAAGCACCTCTGCACGAAAAGCCATATTCGCGCCGAGCACTCCGCGCACTTCGATTATTTCTTCGCCATGATCGGCGATCGGCAGGTCGAGGTACACCGCCACCGGCCCGACCTTTTTTTCGGGATCTTCGGCCGGGAGGATCCGCCCCTTCATCGCGGCGAACTCGCGATGGGTGTCAAAGAACTGCTCGACCGCTTCGAGATAGCCCGGCGCGACGATCAGATCGTCGTCGAGGAAGACGAGGATTTCGCTTTCGCTTTCGCTGGCCGCCTGCGCGATTGCGCGATTCTGAATGCGGCATTTTCCGGCGCGAGGCTCGTGCAGATGCTTGAGCGCCACGCCTTCGAGCGACAGCTCGATCGGCGCCGGCGTGCCATTTTCGGCGACGATTATCTCGCGCGAACCAGTCGCGAGTTCGGGCGCGAGGCTTGCGAGCAGCCGCCGAATCGATGCGGGCCTGCCGTGAGTCGCGACGATGACAGACGTCTTCAATGCTCTTCAATCTTGACGCGAATCGGAGCCATCCACCTTGCGAAATCGCATGATGATATTTTCGTCCATCAGCAGACTCGCGCTGGTCATGAACCCCAGCAGCTCACGATTGATTCTGCGCTGTGCCGGTTCTTTTGCGCCCCGCCCATAGAGCATCCACGAGAAGCCCGCGATCAACGGCCACAGAATCGGCGCAAAGATTCGCGATCGCAACTTGCGCCGGCTGCGCCCGAGCGCCTCCATCCGAAGTCCCGCCCCCCATGCGATCCAATGCAGGTCGTTGAGGCCCATCACGTGCCAGTTGCGGCCGTCCGCGACGCGATAGCGGTACGCCAACGGCGCACGCCGTCCCTTGTAATAGCCGCTCAGCAAGTAATGTATTCGCGAGCTGACGTTCAGGCGATTGGGCGTGGTGACGATCGCGACCGCGCCGGGCCGCATCACGCGCGCTATTTCACCGAGCGCGTGCGGGATGTCGGCGAGATGCTCGATCACTTCGAGCATCATCACCAGGTCGAAGCGCGCCGGGCGAAACGGGAGATCGTGATTGAGGTTGACCGCCACCCAGCCGGGTTTGCGGGTTCGATACTCGGTCGATACTACCCGCCATCCGCGCTCCGCAAGGAGACGGCTCGAAAGGCCGTCGCCCGCACTCAAGTCCAGCGCGAGCGATGACGGCGCCGGCGCCGGGGCAAGCGCGATCGCGCCGCGCACCCGGTCACTCATCGCAACCGCAGATTGTGTTTCACTTTTTCACTGGGGCTGCGCGCTCAAGACGCCGCGCGAATATTGGAATCCCGTCTTGAATTGGAATCATCAGCCGGTTAAACGCTATACTCTTGGTCTCGCTCGCGAGAGTGGCGGAATGGCAGACGCGCAAGGCTCAGGACCTTGTGAGCGCAAGCTCGTAGGGGTTCAAGTCCCCTCTCTCGCACCAATCCGCTTTTCACTTTTCACTTTTCACTTTTCACTGGCGCCTCTCGGTCGCGGTGCGGCTCAATAGGCCGAAGGGATCGCGTCATTCGAGGTCTTGTTGCCCGACTTTTCAGGTCCGTGGCATTTTGCGACATCTTTGACGCTGGCGCCGATGGCCGACGCGATCTCAGCATCGGAACGGCCCGATTCCGTCTGCAACTTCACGACGTTGCAATCGGCGCGGTCAGTGGAGATCGAGCTGCAACCCGACATTCCGCCCGCAAGAAGCAATGTTCCAAGCGCGGCTGCCATAGCCAGTTTGCGAAACGCGTCAGCCATAGAAATTTCCCCTCCGGAGTCGAATTCACCCATCCCCACGGGCATGCGCACGATATTATTAACCCCCTCGCTTTTACAAGCCATTTGATCGAACGGGACGCCTTGCCCTCAAAGCAGCGCGCTTGAGAGGTGACAGCGAGGACAATATGATTTGAGCGAAGGGCGCGCCGCGCCCTTTTTTCGACGGAGCGATTCCGGGATCGCGGAAAATATCGGAGGATCGGCGGCATCAGGATACTCACGGTGGATTTGCCCAAGACATTTGATTCGAAGTCTGCTGAAGAAAGATGGTTTCAGAAGTGGATCGAGCTGGGCTACTTCAAGGCCGATCCCGCGCGCGAGGGCAAAGTCTTCTCGGTCGTGATTCCACCGCCGAACATCACGGGTCAGCTCCATCTCGGCCACGCGCTCAACGTCTCGCTGCAGGACATCATCGTGCGCGCGCGCCGGATGCAGGGTTACAACACGCTGTGGCTGCCCGGCACCGATCACGCCGGAATCGCGACGCAAAACGCGGTCGAGAAGGACCTTGCGAAGGATGGCCAAAACCGTCATCTGCTCGGCCGGGATGCGTTCGTCGATCGCGTCTGGCAATGGCGCGCGACTTACGGCGATCGAATCCTGAACCAGTTGCGCAGGCTGGGCGCGTCATGCGACTGGAGCCGCGAGCGCTTCACGCTGGACCCGGGTCTTTCGCGCGCCGTGACGAAAGTCTTCGTCGATCTTTACAACAAGGGTCTCATCTACCGCGCCAAGCGGCTCATCAACTGGTGCCCGCGATGCGAAACGGCGCTGTCCGATCTCGAAGTCGATCACAAAGACGTTCAGGGCAGCCTTTGGTACATTCGCTACCCGCTTGCCGACGGCACGGGTGCGATTACGATCGCAACGACGCGGCCCGAAACGATGCTTGGTGACACCGCGGTCGCCGTGAATCCCGGCGACGAGCGCTACCGATCTTACGTCGGCAAGACAATTCGTCTGCCGCTGATGGGCCGCGAGATAAAGATCATTGCCGACGCCGCGATCGATCGCGAATTCGGCACCGGCGCCTTGAAAGTTACACCCGCCCACGACCCGATCGACTTCGAACTGGGCAAGCGTCACGACCTCGACCAGATTGCGGTGCTCGACGGGATGGCGCGGATGAATGAAAACGCGGGCGCATATCGCGGCCTCGCGCGCGAGGATGCGCGCAAGCAAATCGTCAAGGACCTCGAGCACGCCGGGCTGCTCGAAAAGATCGAGCCGCATTCGCACGCAGTCGGCGTGTGCTCGCGATGCGACACGATCGTCGAGCCGATGCTTTCCGAGCAATGGTTCATGCGGATGCGGGAGATGGCCGATCGCGCGATCGAAGCGGTGCGCAAGGGCGACACGACCTTTCATCCGAAGTTCTGGGAGAACACGTTTTTCAACTGGCTGGAGAACATCCACGACTGGTGTATCTCGCGCCAGCTATGGTGGGGCCATCGGATTCCCGCCTATCGATGCGCGCGATGCGACCATCTGGTTGTCGCGGCCGAGCGGCCGTCGCGATGCCCCGAGTGCGACGGCTCCGACATCATCCAGGACGACGACGTGCTCGACACCTGGTTCAGCTCGGGCCTGTGGCCGATGTCCACGCTCGGATGGCCGGACGACACGCCCGACTTTGAGAAGTACTACCCGACCAGCCTGCTGTTGACGGGATTCGACATCATTTTTTTCTGGGTCGCGCGCATGATGATGTTCGGACTGGAGCTGACGGACAAGGCGCCGTTCAAGGACGTGTACATCACGCCGCTGGTGCGCGACGAACTTGGCAAGAAGATGACCAAGTCGAAGGGCAACGTGGTTGACCCGCTCGATTTGATGGAACAGTACGGGGCGGACGCGGTCCGCTTCACGCTGGCGCAGTTGGCCGCGCAAGGACGCGATGTAATCCTGTCGCACGACAGATTCGCGGCGTCGCGGGCGTTCGCGAACAAGATTTGGAACGCGGCGCGCTTTGTGATGATGAATCTCGATGGCGCGCCGCAACCGCTCCCGCGCATCGAAACCGCAAAGCTGGGATTGGCCGAGCGATGGATTCTGTCGCGACTCGACGACACGATTCGCGAAGTCACCCGGTCGATCGACGTTTACGAATTCAACGTCGCTGCGATGAAGCTGTACCAGTTCATCTGGCACGAGTTCTGCGATTGGTACATCGAGCTGTCCAAGGAGCCGCTCAAGGCCGGCGGCGAACGGCAGGCGGCCGCGCGATGGGTGCTGGTCAACGTATTCGACAAGATGCTGCGCTTGATCCATCCGTTCATGCCGTTCGTGTCGGAGGAAATCTGGCAGGTGATTCGGCCATATCTGGACGAGCCGAATCTCGCAGCGCATCTGCCGATCGCGAAGTATCCGGAGGCGTCGGTGACGAATCCGCTTTCGGCGGCGGAAGAAACCGCGATGAATCACTGCATCGAGGCGACCGAGGCCATCAACTCGCTGCGCTCGCTGCTCGGATGGCAACCGGGGCAGCGGGCTCAAGCGAAGTGGAAGGCGATTGGCTTACAAGACCAGATCCTGTTCGTATCATGGAAGGGTTTTGCAAAAACACTCGCAAAGTTGAACGAACTCGAAGCGGCCGATGAGTCGACGCAAATGATCCCCGGGTTTTTCCCAAAGCAATTGCCACGCGCGCGAGTATGGGTCTCACATCCAGCAAACTTCGATCTACAGGTGTTACGGGAAACCTTGCTGAAGAAGCGCAACGAGGTGGTCCACCACTTGGATCGCCATATTATTCGGAGGGAAGATCGGAACTTCTGGCTGCACGCGAAGGACGAAGCTAAAGCCGAAACCCTGCTAAAAATCGAGGAATTGAATAGTCAGAAAAACCTTCTTGACATCCAACTTCAGGAACTCGGCGCCGGCGACTGAGAATTAAATGGCATGGAACTCCTGCGCCAACTCGACCTGACCGAACTCATCAAGCGGGCGCTTGCCGAGGACGTGGGGCAGGGCGATATCACAACGGCTGCGACCGTCGCGCCGGGCAAGATGGGCCGCGCACGAATCACGGTCAAAGAACCGCGGATGATTCTCGCCGGCGGTATCCTGATTGAGCCCGTGATGCGGCTTGCAGGCGCCGAGCCGCGAATGGTTGCGCTTGCGCCCGAAGGCGCCGAACTGAAAGCGGGTGGTATTCTCGCGGAAATCGAGGGCAAGCTCGCGGGACTGCTGATCGGCGAGCGCACTGCGCTCAACTTCGTGCAGCTGCTCTCGGGAATTGCGACCACGACGCGGGCGTTCGTCGATGCGATCGCGGGCACGCACGCGAAGATCATCGACACGCGCAAGACTCATCCGGGCCTGCGCGTCGTCGAGAAGTACGCGGTCCGCGTCGGCGGCGGGCATAACCATCGCATTGGCCTGGACAGCGGCGTGCTGATCAAGGAAAACCATATCGCGGCGGCGGGCACAGTGACGAAAGCTATTGAGGGTGCTCGCCGGATGGCGCCGCACACGCTCAAGATCGAGATCGAATGCGAGACGCTCGCGCAAGTTGAAGAAGCACTTAAGGCCGGCGCAGATGCGATCCTGCTCGACAACATGACGCTCGACAACGTCCGCAAAGCGCGCGCGCTCGCGGGACCGAAAGTCCAGCTCGAAGTCTCCGGCGGCGTGACACTCGCGACTGTTCGCGCGATTGCGGAAGCGGGCGCCGACTTAATCTCCGTCGGTGCGCTGACTCATTCGGCCCGATTTCCGGATATCAGCATGAGAATCGATGCGATCTGATTGGCGGGCTCCCCGTCCGACGCTACGCGGCTGCGGATTCGCTGAAAAAACTTAAAGTAATGCCTCAGAATCCATATCTTGCAATCGAACGCGGCGCGCCCGGCCGGATCGGCTGGCGAATACATTATTTCGACGAAATCGACTCCACCCAGGAAGCTGCGCGGGAGCTGGCCGCGGGTGGCGCCGAGCAGGGCACCGCGGTGATCGCGGAGCGTCAGAGCGCGGGGCGGGGCCGGATGGGCCGCACATGGCATTCGCCGGCCGGCGTCAATCTGTACACGACGATAATCATTCGGCCGCCGATTCCACTGGCCGACGTGCCACGCCTGAGCCTGGTGGCCGGAGTCGCGGCGGCGGAGGCGCTCGAGCGCGAGGCGCCGGGGATCGTTGCGCTCAAATGGCCCAACGACGTATGGCTCGGCGGGCGCAAGGCGGGCGGCATAATCGCGGAGGCTGTGACCGACGCGCTCCAGAACCTCGACTGCGTGCTGCTGGGCATCGGAATCAATATCAATCTCGCGGCAGACGACCTCCCGCCGGAGCTGCGCGACAAGGCGACCTCGATGCGTATCGCGACCGGGCATCCATGCGACCGGATTGCGATCGCCGATTCGCTTTTTAATCTGCTCGACTCCCGCTATATGGAAACCCTGACCCGCGGCTTCGAGTCGGTTCGTCCCGCGTGGGAACGCTACTCGGCGCTGACCGGCAAGCGCGTCGCAATCGTGGACGGCGGGCGGCGCCAGTCGGGAGTGGTAAAGGGAATCGACGGGAGAGGTGCACTGCTGCTAGACATCGGAGACCGGGTCGAGAGAATCGTCGCGGGTGAGGTGAGCGTGGAGGGGGCCTACGAGTAGGCCGTATGTGATTAACGCAAAATAAAAAACTGCATCGAGCGGGGGCGCGGCGCCTTGGAATTGGCGCTGGTCCCGCCGGGCAGGCTGAGAGGTGCTCTCTATGGCTGTTGAGGAAATCGGACGGCTTAGAACTATCGCAATCGTGGGGCAGGGCGGGACCGGCAAGACGCAGGCGGCCGATGCGATGCTGTTCACGGCCGGCGCGACGCCGCGATTGGGGCGGCCCGACGACGGCTCGGCGGCGATGGACTTCGAACCCGAAGAAACCAAGCATCACATTTCGATCAGTTCCGCGTTTAATCATCTCAACTGGAAAAAAACCGAAGTAATTCTCGCCGACACGCCCGGCTACGCCGCTTTCCTGCCCGAAACGATCACGACTTTGCGCGCGGTGGACGGGGTGGTGATGCTGATAAGTCCGGGCGTCGACACCAAGGTTGAATCGGAAAAAATCTGGGCCGCGACCGAGGAGCTGAAACTGCCGCGGATCGCGTTCGTGTCACGGCTCGATCGCGAGCGCACCAGCTTCGACGCCGCGATGAAGGACCTCGAAAAGGTTCTCGGCGCGCGCGCCGTCGCGCTGACGATCCCGATTGGCGAAGAGCTCGGCTTCACGGGCGTGGTCGACGTGCTGGCGATGAAGGCGCTCACCTACGCCGACACCAGCGGCAAATTCAAGGAAGAGGAATTGTCGGCCGAGCTCAAGGCCCGCGCGGAAGCGGCGCGCACCGCGTTGTTCGAGGCGGTAGCCGAGACCGACGACGCGCTGCTGGAAAAATATCTGGACAAAGGGACTCTCGACGACGCTGAAGTTCGCGCGGCGCTGCACGCGGCCGTGGTCGGGCGCAAGATCACGCCGGTCTTCTGCGGATCGGGGGCAAAGAATATCGGAATCGGGCCGCTGCTCGACGCAGTGACGACGTTTCTGCCCGCGCCCAACGAACGTCCGCCGGTGGAATGCCAGAATCCCGCGACCGGCGAGCCGGTAAGCCGTCCCGCCGATCCGGCGGCGCCGTTCGCCGCGCTGGTGTTCAAGACGATAATCGATCCGTTCGCCGGCAAGCTCTCGATCTTCCGCATCGTTTCGGGGCGCGCTCAGACCGACGCGGCTGTGTTCAACTCGACAAGAGAATCGAAGGAGCGCTTCGGCCAGTTGCTGCGCCTGGAAGGCAAGAAGCAGTCTCCGATCGCCGGCGCGATCGCGGGCGAAATCGTCGCCGTCGCCAAGCTGAAGGACACCACCACCGGCGACACTCTATGCGACGAGAAAGCGCAGGTGCTCGTGATGCCGCCGCTGACGCGTCCGGCGGCCGTGATGTCTTTCGCAATTCGTCCAAAGAGCAAAGGCGATGAGGAGAAGTCGTCGGCGGCGCTGCAGAAGCTGATCGAGGAGGACCTCGCGCTGGAAATGCATCGCGATCCGCAAACCCACGACATCATTTTGTCGGGCACCGGCCAGATGCATATCGAAATCACGGTCGAGAAGCTGCGCAGAAAATTCAATGTGGACGTCGAGCTTCAGGCGCCCAAGGTTCCTTACAAGGAAACCATCAAGGGACGCGCCGAATCGCAAGGCAAGTACAAGCGTCAATCCGGCGGCCGCGGGCAATACGGCGATTGCTGGCTCAAGATCGAGCCGATGCCGCGCGGCAAGGGCTTCGAGTTCGTGGACAGCATCGTGGGCGGCGTGATCCCGCGCAACTTCATTCCGTCGGTCGAAAAGGGCGTGCGCAACACGCTGGTCGAAGGACATCTGGCCGGCTATCCGATGGTGGACCTCAAGGTCACTGTATTTGACGGCAGCTATCACGATGTGGATTCGTCGGACATGGCGTTTCAGATTGCAGCCTCGATGGGCTTCAAGGCGGCGCTGGAAAAAGCCAAACCGATCATTCTCGAACCGATCGTCGCGCTCGAAGTTGCGTGTCCCGATGAATGCATGGGCGACGTAATCGGCGATCTGAACTCGCGCCGCGGCAAGGTGCTCGGGATGGACAGCAAGGGCAATGGCCAGGTGATCAAGGCGCAGGTGCCGATGGCGGAGGTGCTGAAGTACGCGCCCGACCTGCGCTCGATCACGTCGGGCCGCGGCTCGTTCGAGCAGCACTTCTCGCATTACGAGGAGGCGCCGGGTCCGGTTGCGGAGAAAATCATCAAGGAGACGCTCGCGGCGCGCGAGGCGGCCGGCGCCAAATCGCACGCGCACGCCCACGCATAGCGCCTCGCAGCGGGGCAGGGCGGCCGGGTATTGCAAGGGCCACCCGTCTAGTACAATCAGTGCTGAGTCAGCACTGCGATGGCGCAGATAGGAAAAAGCCTGGTCTTCGCCGGTATCGCGATCGTGGCCGTAGGACTGGCGCTGTGGGGATTGTCGTCGGTGCCGTATATGGGCAGGCTGCCCGGCGACATCTACATCCGTCGCGGCAACTTCAGCTTCTATTTCCCGCTCGCCACCTGCGTTCTTATCAGCATCGCCGTGAGCTTGCTGTTTTGGCTGATGAGGCGTTGACGAATTGGCAGCGAAAAAATCCGTAAGCCCGCATCGGCTTGCAGAGCGCAAGCGGCGCCGTCGCGAGCTGATCGCGGTCGGCGTTGCGGGCGTGACTCTGGTCGCGTTCGTGCTGGCGCAGACCGAGCTGCCGCCGCTCACGCGTCACACCTCGCTGGTGTCCAATCTGGCGGTTATCTCGCTCTTCAACCTGAGCTTTTTACTGCTCGGATTGATGCTGTTCCTGGTCGGACGCAATCTCGCCAAGGTCATCTTCGAGCGCCGGCGCGGATTGATTGGTTCGAAATTCCAGGTCCGGCTGGTCGCGGGATTCATCGCAGTCGCGCTGATCCCGAGCGCGTTCCTGCTTTACGTGTCGGGGGTGTTCCTGCACGCCGACATCAACAGCTGGTTCAATCCCGAGTACGAACAAATTCTCAATGACTCGCTGGAGATCGCGAAGACCTACTATCTGAACTCGGCGAACAACGCGTCGCATTTCGCCCGCGTGCTGGCGGGGGAGATCTCGGCTCAGGGCCTGCTCGCTCCGCAAAAGCGCGACAACCTCAAAGCGTTCATCGCCAAGCGCCAGCAGGAATACAACCTTGGCACTATCGAGGTGTTCTCCGCCGATCGGAAACTGCTGCTGATCAACATCAGTCCCAAAACCCCCACCGGCATCGGCGCGTCGCCCGATTCTCCGATCATCTCGCAAACGCTGAAGGGACAGGCGCTCACCCGCACCGACCGGCTCGGCGGCGCCGACGTAATCCGCGGCTCTGCGCCGATTTACGTCTCGAGCGAAACCGACACCGTGCTCGGCGCGGTACTGGTCGACTACTATCTGCCGCGGAGCCTGGCGACGCGCGCGACCAACATTTCGCGCGTATCCGAAGACTACTTCCAGCTGCGAATTCTTCGCCAGCCCATCATAAACAGCTACATGCTGACGCTGGCGCTGATCGGGCTGGTGGTGGTAACGCTGGCGAGCTGGTTCGGAATATTTCTTTCGCGCGGAATCACCGGCCCGATCAAGTCGCTGGCACGCGGGACGCAAGCGATCGCCGGCGGCGATCTCAATTTCCGCATCCCCGCCGTGGGCGACGACGAGATCGGGCATCTGGTCGATTCCTTCAACCAGATGACTGCCGATCTGCGCGCTTCCGCCGCCGAACTCGAGCGCCGGCGCCAGTACACGGAGACTCTGCTGCGCAACGTGTCGGCGGGCGTCGTCGGGCTGGACCATGACGGCGTCATCACCACGATCAACCCGTGCGCCGAGCGGCTGCTCGATCTGAGCGCCGCCGCCGTTATCGGGCGCAACTACCAGGGAGCGTTCCCGCCCGCGCTGGCCCGCGTGCTCGACGACGTGTTCGCCTTCGCCACGCGCCCCCGGGAGGCCCGCTCGACGGTCAAGCTCGAAGTCGCAGGCGGCGAGACGGAGCTGATGATGACCGCCAGTCCGCTGGGCGAGACCCCCGACGAGCCGGCCGGAACGGTGCTGTTCTTCGAGGACGTCAGCCAGATAGCGAAGGTCGAGCGGATGGAGGCGTGGCGCGAAGTCGCGCGCCGAATCGCGCACGAAATCAAGAATCCGTTGACGCCCATCCAGCTTTCAGCCGAACGGCTTCGGCGCCAGCTCGGCGCGCGTCCGGGAATCGAATCGACGCTGGTCGAGGAATGCACGCGAACCATCATCGGCGAAGTCGAGGATCTCAAGCGGCTGGTCAATGAATTTTCGGCGTTCGCGCGGATGCCGCATCTGAACCCGGTTCCCGGTGACATCAACGCGCTCGCCGGTGAGACCGTCGCGAATTTCCGCGCGGCGCATCCCAACGTCGAGTTCGCGCTCGCGCTCGACCCCGCGATTCCGCTCATCCTGATCGATCGCGAAGCGTTGAAGCGCGCGCTGGTCAACCTGCTCGACAACGCGGTCGCCGCAGTGACCGCCATCAGTCATAACGGCGCTAATCCATTGATAGAGGTGCGCAGCCATCGGCGGCCCGACAGTTCAATCGTAACTCTCGAAGTTGCAGACAACGGCCCGGGCATCGATCCACGCCTGCGCACGCGCATTTTCGAGCCCTACTATTCGGGCAAAAAGGGCGGCACCGGTCTCGGCCTCGCGATTGTTTCCGCAGTCGTGACCGACCATCACGGCTTCGTCCGCGTGACCGATAACCCGCCGCGAGGAAGTAGATTCGTGCTCGAGTTTCCTGTAAAAGACCTACAATTCGCAAAGGCGACCGGCTGATGCGACCCTCACCGCGCTACAACGAAACGCGATTTCCGGAGACAATTTGACGTGAATGAGACCGTGTTGGTGGTCGATGACGAGGAGCGGATTCGGTCTGCCTTGCGTGGAATCTTGAGCGACGAGGGCTTTCGGGTCGTCGATACCGGCCACGCGCCGGGTGTGATGGACCTGATTGCGCGAGAGAGTCCTGCGATCGTTCTGCTCGACGTGTGGATGCCCGATATGGACGGCATCGAGTTGCTGCGGCGGATCAAATCCGAACAGCCCCGCGTGCCGGTGATCATGATTTCAGGCCACGCCAATATCCAGAGCGCGGTCGCGGCGACCAAACTCGGCGCCGCCGATTTCATTCAGAAGCCGTTCTCGGTCAGCGGATTGCTCGCTTCAATCGCGCGGGCGCTGGAGGGTGACTCCGCCGGCGCGGACCCGTCCAACCCGCGCGGCCTGAGCGCGCAGCTCCGCGCCGCCGGCCGCAAGGCAATCCGCGCCGGCGCGATCCCGCAGCGAACCATCGCGCGATCGATCGTGATGGGCGGGCAGGGGCTTCACACCGGGCTCAAGACCGGCGTCATACTGCATCCCGCGCCGCCAGGATTCGGAATCGTGTTCACATCGCTCGCCGACGAGACTGCTATTCCGGTCCGCTTCGAGAACGTCACCGACACCGGCTACAACACCACGCTAACCAGCGGCGGCCGCTCGGTCCGTACCGTCGAACATCTGCTGTCGGCGCTGCACGCGTTTGGAATCACCAACCTCCTCATCAAGACTGACGACGAAGTACCCGCGCTCGACGGCTCGGCGCTCGAGTTCTGCAAACAGATTGGAGAAGCGGGACTCACCGAGCAGGACGCGACCGTCGAACCGATCGGAATCGAACGCAAGATAATCATCGGAGAGGAAGGCGAGGGCCTCGAGTTTATAAAGGCCGCGCCCGCTGACCATCTGATAATCGACTACACGCTCGATTACCCGAAACCGATCGGCATTCAGCAGTTGCACTTCGAACTTACTTCGCCCGACGCATACAGCCGCGAAATTGCGCCGGCGCGCACCTTCGGCTTCGTATGGGAATTTCGCAGGCTCGCGGAGTTGGGCCTCGGCAGCGGCGCCCGCTTGGACAACGCAATCCTCGTCGATGACGACAAAGTCGTGAACACCACGCTCCGCTTCCCCGACGAATTCGCGCGGCATAAGGTCCTCGATCTGATTGGCGATCTCTATCTGCTCGGGCATCCATTGCATGCTCATGTCACCGCGTCGAAGACCGGGCATTCCGACAACCTGGCGCTGGTCAAGGCGATTCACGCGTCGCTTCTGAGCTGAGCCGGGCGCGAATAGCCGCGCCGGATTGAGTTGATCGCGCGAATCTCCCGCATGGACCTCAAGGGAAAAGTTGCCCTGGTAACCGGCGCGGGCCGCCGCGTCGGACGCGCGATCGCGATAAAATTTGCCGACCACGGCGCTTCGGTCGCAGTTCACTATCGCAGCTCGCACGCCGAGGCGGACGCAGTTGTCGCTGAGATCGCGGGGATGCGCGGCAAGGCCCGGGCATTTCGCGCCAATCTCGAGAACGTCGCCGAAATCGAGAAGATGATCGCCGGCGTGCTCGACGCGTTCGGCCGAATCGACATCCTGGTCAACTCGGCCTCGGTCTTCGCGCGCAAACCGCTCACGCAAATCACCGAGCGCGACTGGGACGCAACCCTCGATACCAACCTGAAGGCGCCGTTCTTTCTGTCGAAGTTCGCGGGCGCTGCGATGCGCCGGAAGGGCGCCGGAAAAATCGTCAACATCGGCGATTGGGCCGGGACGCGCCCGTACAAGGACTACCTGCCGTACTCGGTGTCCAAGTGCGGGCTGATTGGGCTGACGCGGGCGCTCGCCAAAGAACTTGCGCCCGAGGTTCAAGTGAACTGCATCGCGCTGGGCATGGTGGCGCCGCCCGATGAATACAGCAAGCGCGAAGTAGAGCGGCTGGTCAGTCGGACGCTCACAAAAAAGATGGGCTCGCCGGAGGACGTCGCACGCGCCGTGATCTTCTTTTGCGAGGCCACCGACTTCGCCACCGGCGCGACACTGGCACTGGACGGCGGCCGCCTCCTCGCCTAGAGAAATAGCGCATTGGGAGGAAAAAAATGAAAGTTCACTCGAACACCCTGCCGGGACGTTAGCTGCTCCGCGCGGGCGGGTTCTTGAACTCGATCCTGGCGCCTTTGGCGATCTTCTTGATGAGCGCCTTTACCACCGCATCCTCATTTTCGTCGAGGATGAACATCGCGATTTTCGCCTTCACCTCGGCCAGCGGCGCAATCGTTTCGCCGCGCCGCGAAGTCACTTTGATAAAGCTGTAGCCGAGATTCGACTCGAGGATTTGCGTCAGCTGCCCGACCGGCGTTGCGAACACCATCTTGTCCACCACCGGTGGCAACTGCCCGGGCCGAAAGTAGCCCAGCTCGCCGCCCTTGGCCGCGGATTCGGTGTCCTCGGAGTTTTGCTTTGCGAGCGCGGCGAAGTCCTTGCTCTTGAGCGCTTGCTTGTACAACTTGATTATTTTTTCGGCCGCAGCTTTCTTCTGCGCGTCGGTCGCGTTGGGCGGGATCTTCACGGCGATATGCGCGATCTGCACTTCGCCGGGCTCCTTGACGAACAGGTCGCGATGCTCTCCGTAGTATTGCTTGATCTGCGCGTCGGTGGGCTGCACGTGACCCGCCCGGAATTCGTCGTCGAGCATTTTCTCGATCAGCATCGATCCCCGCACCGCGTTCATCAACTGCGCATCCGGCGCGCCGTTCTGGGGGACGGTCTGGCCTTCCGCCCCTCCAATCTGGAACTCACGCGCGCGATTGGCCACTTCGGCGTCGGGAATCGCGATCTTGCGTTTCTCCGCCTCCTGCAGCAGCAGTTGCCGGTTGATTAGATTTTCGCCCGCATCGCGAAACACCGCCTTGGATTCCTCGGTACTGGTTGCGTTGATCATCCGCGCTTCGGTCTTCGCGTAGTCGGCGATTTCCGCCGCCGTAATCGGAGCGCCGTTGACTGTCACCACCACCGGGTCTTTCGGATCGGGCTTGACCAGCGGAATGATGCCGAGGAAGCGTTGCTGCCATTCGAGCCCTGACTGCCCCAGTTGCGCGTGGATTGGACGCGCGGTTGCAACAACGAAAGCGATGCCGATCGCGACAATCAGACAGGCAATCGGTTTTCGGCGCGAGAATGGATGGCAAATGTGCATCAATTCAGAACCCCCAAGTCGGTCCCATCCTGCGGGATCGGCAACCTCTTCGACGAACCCACGGCGTATACTCGGGTGCGCCTCGGCGTCAAGGGAATATTTTTGATTCACGGCGGCAGCCTGCGGGGAGATTCGCGATGGGGCAATTGCGCACGGTGAGCATGGTCTTCGCGATAGTCGCGAGCGTCGTCGCGATAGCCGCGGGCTTCATCCTGTTTTTTCTGTTCGAGGCGCCGTTTCTTGCGTCGATTTTTCTCGCCTCTGCGCTAATCGCGATCGGATGCTTCGTGCTGGCGGGCATCGCCGCTTACTTTGGCCCCTGAGCCACACCCGGAGCGCGCGGGACAATTGCGGGACCGTAGGCCGTTCGGCACGGCGGCCCCGGCGCGAAGTAGTGCGCGATTTCAGGCGTATCGCCACGCATGAAGATCAAACTCGACGACCGAGTGCCGTAATTATCGAGATGCAAACAGAGCGCATTGGGCCGTCCGCCCGCGGCGGCGCCGATTCGCGGATCGAGCTGCGTATTGTGATCGGCCAGCAACGCTCCGAGCGCGGCACGCTGTCCGATCGGATCGCGCTGGAAATCGGCGCGATTGCCGAGTTCTGCGAACTTGCCGTACGACGCGCTTATTTTCGGACATTCGAAATCGTCCACATCGAGATTGGTCAGCAGATGCAGGCCCGGCTTGAGTGCGACAACTTCGATCGAGGCGCCGCGGTTGTATGCGACGAACCCCTCGGTCCGCGAGACCATCAGGAGGTTGAATGGATTGTAGTCGGAGCCGCGCTCATGGGCGGCGAACGCTGCCGCTTCCGCCGCGGTCCGGCGCCGAAGAGCGTCCAGGCATAGCAGCCCGCGCGATCGCGCCTGCGGATTGGCGCCATTGTCGGCGCGCCGATTCAGCAGCCCGGCAACAATTCCATACTCGTTGATTCCGAGCCACGTGCCTCCCGCCCTGAGATCTTTGCCGCCGACTACGTGCGGCTTCTCGAGCAGGGTAGTCGGCTCGCATCCGGGGCGGTCGAGGAATTCATCGCGATTCGCGGCGATCACCACCGGAAATTCGCGTTTCGTTGTCGCCTGAAAATAAATCGCCAGCGTGCACATCCATACAAAATTGGCAGCCGGCCGCCCCTCCGCACAAGGGCCATTCTCGCGATCAACCCGATCACCCCCTGCTGTATGCTAATGTATACAGAACAGTACACACACATGTCGGCAGTAACGACACCGGGTTGACCGTAAGACGAGGACTCAAACCCCGCCTCGAACTTCGCGTTTGCAAACCGCCTGGCGCCGGTGCGAGTCTAAATCAGGTTTTTAGAATGGAAATTCCGGCTAACAAGGCTTGTGAAGTGTGGCCTTTGACCCCAAGGGGAGCGGGACAAGTTTTGACCGCGGTGGCGCCGCGCTACGCTTGAGCCGACAGAGGAGGCCACCATGCAGATGAACGTGAAACCCATCCCGACGCTCGACCCCCGGATCAACGAGATCCGCGCGCTCACGGCGCAGATCGTCAACCGCAATATCCTGCCCAACGAGCGGGAGCTCTGGGCGGGGTGGCGGGACGGCGCGACGGCGGAGGAGCGGCGCGGCGCTCGGGAGCTGCGGGAGTCGATCAAGGAGAAGGTGAAGCAGGCGGGCCTTTGGGCGCCGCATCTTCCGCCGGAGTATGGTGGCGCCGGTCTCGGCTTCCTCGAGCATGCGTACATGAACGAGGTGCTGGCCTACAGTATGGGAGCGGCGGCGCTCTTCGGCGTGGTCGCGCCCAACTCGGGCAACCAGCAAATCCTGCTCAAGTACGGCACGGAGGAGCAGAAGCGCAAGTGGCTGGTGCCGCTCACCGAGGGCAAGATGGAGTCCGGCTTCTCCATGACCGAGCCCGACTCAGCCGGCTCGGATCCGCGGTCGATCAAGACCACCGCACGCCGCGACGGCGACCAGTGGGTGATCAACGGGCACAAATGGTTCACCTCAAACGGGTTTCGCGCCGACTTCCTGATCGTCATGTGCCGCACGGGAGGGAAAGGCGACGACAACGGCCGCATGACGCAGATTATCGTGCCCAAGGACACGCCGGGCGTTCGCATCGTGCGCGGCATCGAGATCTGGGGCAGGCCGAGCGACCACTGCGAGATCACCTACGACGACGTGCGCGTGCCGCTCGCTAACCAGTTGGGCCAGGCAGGCTCGGGCCATCAGGCCGCACAGGATCGTCTCGGGGCGGGGCGCGTCTATCACTGCATGAACTCGGTCGGGCAGATGTGGCGGGCCTTCGACTTGATGGTCGAGCGGGCCACGATGCGCGAGGTGCACGGCGGCAAGCTCGAGACCAAGCAGTTCATTCAAGGGTTCATCGCCGACTCCTACATCGACATCCAGGCGGCGCGCTTGATGACCATCCACTGCGCCGAGCGCATGGACAGCCGCGCCGACCCGCGCACGGACATCTCGGCGATCAAGGTCTTCGTCCCGGCGGCCTACGAGCGGGTGGTGGACCGCGCGATCCAGGTGTGGGGCGCGGCGGGCGTCTCGGGCGATCTGCCGCTCGCCGCCATGTACCAGGGGGCGAGGACGCTGCGGCTCGCGGACGGCCCGGACGAGGTCCACAGGATCCTGATCGCGAAGAACGTGCTGGCACGGTATCACGCTGGGGAGAGCTGGGACTTCGGAAACTGACTGCGGACGCCGGCGCTGGCAGTGCTGCAGTATTGTTAACAACCGCAACTGTATCGCTACCCATGCCAAGGCGCTGATATGACTCAATTCAGCAAATCACTCGGGTCAAAGGTTGAGGCAACGCGATAGGTTTCACCGCCCTCGTCGGAATTTTGGATCGCAAGCACAAGTTCGTTAACGTGCAACGAAAAGCGCGGCGATAGGCGGCACGTCCTGCCCTCTGTGATCGCGGCCGCCAATTCCGCGATGCCGCGGGCAAAGTCCATCCCATGCGTCCGCCGATAGCGATTATTTACCCCACTTTTCGTTAGTGGATACCTTCTTCCGCCAATTAGTGGGAAATGTCTGAGACTGGGATACTTTTCCGTAACGCGGTAGAAAAGGCCGTACTTCTGAATACGTATCGGACGTAAATAGTCCCAGCACTCGTCGGTCCAGAGAATGCCCGTGTCGCCGATAATCGTGAAGCCGTGATTTTTGGGAGCTAGAATACTACAGGTCAGACGGGCCACCGCTCCGGAGACGAAACGAATGCATGCGACCGAAAAATCCGGGGCCTGATGCTCCGGCAAGCGGCTGGTAGAAAACGCGGTGACGGTCTCCGCGGGGCCGAAAAAGGCGACCAGCCACGAGAGATAGTAGCCGGCATGTTCCAATGTGCAGCCGACCTGAAACTCATCCTGCCAGGGCCATGGACTGCCCGAGTCGCTGCGCCAATTCCGGTAGCGTTTGCGGGGCAAGAAGCCATCGTCGAGTTCCGCGTAAGCCAGCAAGGGGCGTCCGATCCTTCCTTGCCGCAGCGCTTTGGCGATCGACTGGGCAGTCTCGCTCAATATGCCGCACGGCGCCGAAGCGAGGTAAAGCCGCTGCCGCTCCGCAAGTTTTACTAAATCCTCCGCTTCGCCGAAAAGCGTCGACAGCGGCTTTTCAGAATAAACGTGCTTGCCTGCTTCCAAGCAGGCCCGCGATACCGCGTAATGGTTTTGCGGATTGGTGAGGTTAACGACTATCTGCACCGACTCGTCATTCAACACCGCTTCAAGCGAAGGGTAGACGGGCAACTTATAGTAGGCCGCGAACCGGGACGCGCGTTCGGGAATGCGGTCGGTAACTCCCGCAATCTTAAGCTCCGGATGAGCGCGCAGCGTTCCGACGTAATAATCCGCGACGTAACCGCAACCCACGAGTGCGATGCGTGTCACGCGTTGAAGGCCTCCTAATTGACGTTAGGACTCATCTGGCAATGCTCACCGGGGTATGAAAGGCCCCATTGTTGCCGAGCATCATCCAGAATCTTCATGACCCCGATAGTCCCATCCAGCGGCATGAGTTCGCTTTCGGTCTTTCCGCTTTCAAGGCAGCGAACCACCTCCTGCGCCTCGTAGTTGTAGCCATTGCCGCGGAACGAACGGACCGTAGTTTTCACACGTCCGACCGCGTTGAGCGCCAGCCAAAGCCTTCTAAGTACGGCCGATCGGCTAATTATGCTCCTCCAGCGCGGCGCCGAGGGCGACTGTACAGTTTGCCCCTGGAGTTTCTCCAAGGAAATCCGGTATGGACAGATCAAGGGCTCGTGGATTCGCAACCGCCCATTCGTCCCCATCACCACCGCCTCGTTAGGACCTTGAGTACGCAAGCTGGCGGTTATCGCCGCCAGTTGGCCCTTCGCGTACTCAAGGATGACTGAACACTGCTCGTCTACGCCCGTTGGTCCGAGGATCGCGCGTCCCGTGACCCTGCTCGGTTCGCCGAGCAAATGGCAAGCCAAAGATATACCATAAACGCCCAGATCGAGCAGCGCACCGCCACCCAGAGCGCGATTGAAGAACCGGCTTTGCGCGTCGGCGTGTACGGCGTGACCTATTCCAGCGATCAGCAATTGCACGTCGCCAATGTCGCGATTATCGATCAGCTTTCTGACGTCGCGCATCACGGGCAAAAACCGCGTCCACATCGCCTCCATGCAAAACAAGTGCTTGCGACGCGCCAGATCTACGACCTCACGAGCTTGTGCGTGGTTCAAAGTAAAGGGTTTCTCGCACAAAACCGCCTTTCCCGCATTCAGACAATAAAGACTTAGGTCCCGATGGCTGCTGTTGGGCGTCGCGATGTATACTACGTCGATGTCCTTGTCCCGTATAAGTTCACTGTACGAAGCATAAGCTCTGGGCACGGCAAGCAAACCGGCAAATTGGCGGGCAGAGCTCTGCCTGCGCGAACCTACAGCCATCAGTCGCGCACCGCGGACTGACTTAAGTCCATCGGCAAACCGTCCGGCCGCGTAACCGGTTCCCAGGATCCCCCAGCTTATCATGAGGTGTAAGACGGATCTCCGTTCTGCCTATCTGGTTTCAGCCCGCTTTATAAACCAAGCGGCCTCCCTCGGCAAGGTTTTAGGCGCCGTTTTGATCCACTCTGCTTCGGCGGCGCCGGCAAGGGGGGTTCGCCTGCCAGGGAACCTCTGCACAAGTCGAACGATATGGGTAGAATGAAGTTGATGGGTGGATGGTGTGGAGGTGGAGCGATGAGTGATCAAGGGCAGGCGAGGGCGCCGCTACCCGCCAACTCCAGTGGGTTTCCTCGCGTCAACCGGCCATGATATTTAATCTAATTCGCGCGGAGTTCGCCCCTTCAGCTTCCGGCGTCGAGGAGGATGGATGTTTTCATCGATCGAGGACGTAATCGAGCGATTCGCCAAGAACAATTATATCGCCAGCCGGCGAATCGCCACCGTCATCTACCTGGCAACTGAACTGCGCAAGCCCGTCCTGGTCGAAGGTCCCGCCGGCGTCGGCAAGACCGACCTGGCCAAGGTGCTGGCCGCATCGCTCGGCTTCGATATGATCCGTCTTCAGTGTTACGAAGGCCTCGACGAGGGCAAGGCGCTTTACGAATGGGAGTACGCAAAGCAGCTCCTCTATACCCAGATTCTCAAAGACAAAATCAGCGAAGTGCTGGTCGGCGCCAAGAGCTTGACCGAGGCGGTCGATCGAATCGCCGCGCAGGACGAAGTCTTTTTCTCCGAGCGCTTCGTGCTGCCGCGGCCTCTGCTCAAGGCTATTTCCAGCGAGCAGCCGTCGGTCCTGCTGATCGACGAGATCGACAAGGCCGATGCCGAGTTCGAAGCGTTTCTGCTCGAATTGCTTTCCGACTTTCAGGTGACCGTGCCCGAACTCGGCACGCTCAAGGCCAAGCACATTCCGCTGGTCGTGCTGACTTCGAACAACGCGCGCGAAATGTCCGACGCGCTCAAGCGGCGATGCTTGCATCTGTACATCGACTTTCCCGATCGCGTGCAGGAGCTTGCGATCGTCAAGCTCAAGGTCCCCGAGGCGGCGACCAAGCTCGCCGAGGAAGTCGTCACCGTCGTGCAATCGCTGCGCAAACTCGATCTCAAGAAAACGCCCGGCATCAGCGAAACGCTCGATTGGGTCAAGGCCCTGACGCTCCTCAACGTGAACAGTCTCGATCAGGAACTCGTCACCGAGACGCTCGATACCATCGTCAAGTACGAGGGCGATGTGCGCAAAGCGCAGGAAGAACTCAAGGACTACGTGCGGCGCGTGCGCGCGCGTCGCGGCACCGAGGCCGGCAGCGACAAGGATCTACTAAACTGAACGCGCGGCGGCTTGAACGAGCAGCAGGGTAGGGCACGGCGCAACGATGCAAGAGAAGCTGGTAGAATTTGCCAACCTGTTGCGCGAGAACGGCGTGCGCGTCTCACTGGCGGAAACGCTCGACGCATTCAGCGCTTCCGAAGTCACCGGACTGAGCGAGCGCGATGCGTTTCGCGCCGCGCTACGGGCCACGATGGTCAAGCGGGCCAGCGAATTGCCCGTGTTCGAAGAACTGTTCGATATCTACTTTTCCGGCCTCGGCGAGATTATCAAGCAGGCGAGCCAGGCCGTGCAGAACGCGCTCTCGATGTCGGATCAGGAATTTCAGAAATTCCTCGATCAAGTCGAGAAGATGCTTCAGAAAGAAGGCAAGAATCTCTCCGAGCTTGCCAGGCAATTGCTGCAGAACAACTCGGGCGAGATGGAGCGTAAAATCCGCGAGGCCTCGCGCGCCGTCAAGCTCAATGGGATCGAGCGCACGATCGAGGAGAACTACTTTGCGCGCGCGCTCGCTCGCCAGCTCGGCCTCGATAAGATCGAAGCCGAGATCAAGGAACTGCGCGAGCAGCTCGAGAAGATGGACATCGGCTCCGAGCTCAAGGCAAAAATGGAAGAATATCTCGAGCGCCGCCTCAAGGCGCTCGACGACATCATCCGCCGCTACGTCCGGATGGAGCGCGAGAAACGCGACATCAAGCAGAAGGAAGATCAGCGCCTCAACCAGATCGGCGAGAAGAGTTTCTATTACCTGACCGAAGAAGAACTCAAGAAAATGAACGAGGCGGTGACGCGCCTCGCGCAGCGCCTCAAAAACGTGATCACCGTGCGCCGCAAGCGTTCCAAGAAGGGCCGCTTCGACATCAAGCGCACCCTTCGCCAGAACCTCAAATACGGCGGCGTTCCGTTCAAGCTCCGCTTCGAGAAGCGCAAGAAAGAGAAACCGCAGGTCGTAATCCTGTGCGACGTTTCGGATTCGGTGCGCAACGCGTCGCGCTTCATGCTGCAGTTCGTTTACTCGCTGCAGGATCTCTATTCGCGCGTGCGCAGCTTCATCTTCGTCGCCGACATCGGAGAAGTAACCGAGTGCTTTCGCAACAATGACGCCAAGGAGGCGCTCGACGTCGCGCTCACGGGCGATATCATCAACGTGTATGCCCACTCGAATTTCGGCTATGCGTTCCGCAACTTCGTCACCGATCATCTGGGCGCCGTCAACAAGCGCACCACCGTCATCGTGCTCGGCGACGCGCGCAACAATTACAATCTGCCGCACGATTGGTGCTTGCGTGAAATCCGCCAGCGCGCCAAAAAAGTGATCTGGCTTAATCCTGAAAGCCGCAATACCTGGGGCTTCGGCGACAGCGAAATGGATCGCTACGCCGCGCACTGCGACCTGGTGGAAGAGTGCCGCAATCTCAACCAGCTTTATCGGGTGGTCGATCGCTTGGTCGCAGGCTGAGGGACTCGATCCTCGCAGCTGCGCGGCTTGTTCGGTTGACCACACGGCGTCTTTGGGCCAAGATATTTTCTCCAGGCGATGCGCGGGATTTCGACTTGAAGCCGCGCGCGCTTGAGGAGAAACAGTTGGTGAGCCCGTCTATGGCCGGTCACAGGGAAGACTTCATTTTGATGATTGTAGGCGGGATCACGCTCGACCCTTCGACCAAGATGCCCATCGTCGTCCTGAAGGATCCCGACAACAAGCTCAACCTGCATATCTGGGTCGGTCCGCTCGAGGCCACCGCGATGGCCACCGAGCTCGAAGGGATCAAGCCGCAACGCCCGATGACGCACGACCTGCTGCGCAATCTGCTGGCCGATCTCGGCGCGACAGTCGAGTCGGCCGAGATCACGGAGTTGCGCGAAAACACCTACTTCGCGCGGATTCGGGTCAAGACGCGCGACGGTAAGGCGCTCGAAATGGATTCGCGGCCGAGCGACGCCATCGCCCTGGCCCTGCGCACCAAGTCGCCCATCTATGTGGCCAAGAAAGTGCTCGAAGCTTCCAGCGAGCTCCACGAATCCCAGGGCGAACAGCAGACTTCGGATCAGAACCTCGCCGGTGTGTCGCGCGACAAATGGTCCGAGATTCTCGAGCGGATGTCGCCCGAGGATTTCAAATACAAGATGTAGCCGCGAGCGCGCTAAACTCCTCTGATCCTCTGCCGGGCGGCGCCCGCTGGAGCATTCGATGCCGCCGACTACCCATCGCCGGAAAAAAATAACCCAAAAGGAACTCAGGGCGCCCGACGAGCTCACGACGCTGGTCGATAGCGCGCGCGATTTCCTGGTCAACAATCTCACCCAGGTGCTGATCTCAACCGCAGTCGTTGTGCTTATCGGAGCGATCGCCGTTGGCGTGTACTACTACGAGCGCCATCGCGACAATATTGCGTCGGCCCGGTTCTATGACGCGATCACCGCGCTCAAAGCCGGCCAGAACAACCCCGCCGAAACGCAGTTCAAGCAGCTCGCCGATGAAGAGCCGGGCCGCCGGCTTGGACGCCTGGCGCGGTTTTACATGGCGAGCGCATATCTGGCCGATGGCGACCTCGCGGACGCGCGCGATTCGCTCGTTGCATTTCTCGCCGAAGAGCGTGACCCGCTGTTCCGCAGTCTCGCGCTGACGAACCTCGCGGTGGTTTACGAGCGAATGGCGGATTGGAAGAAAGCGGCAGGCGCCTATCAACAGGCCGCGGCCGATCCGGGGCCGGAGCAGGCGAGGGCGGAGCTGGGCGTGGCGCGGATGCTCGCGAAATCGGGCGACAAGCAGGGCGCGATCGCCGCCTATCGCGGCTTCCTCGCCGCCCATCCGTTCGCGCAGCAGCGCCAAGACGTAATGGAATCGCTGGCGCTGCTCGGTGCACCCGCCGAGCTGCCGCCGCCTTCAGCAGCGGCGGCTGGCCCGCAACCTGTCGCCGTTCACTAGTGCGCGCTGGCCGACGGCGGCTTCTCCCCGAGCTCCGAGTCGATCACGAATTCCAGGATTTTCCCGTCGGGCAATCCCACTACCGGTATTCCGTTGACGAAAAAGGTCGGCGTCGACGTGACTTGAACCGAGTTGCCGTCAAGCTGATCCTGCTTCACGCGAGCCTCGGTCTGCGGATTGTCCATGCACGCCTTCAGTGAAGGCCGGTCGAGCTTCTGAGAGTTGACCAGCTTGTCCACATGCTGCTGCAGATTCTCCGGGTTGATCGAACCCTGGTTGGTGTAGAAGTAGCGTGCGAAGTCCCAAAACGCCGCCGGGTTCTGCAGCCGCGCGCACTCGGCCGCTTCCGCGGCCTTGATCGCCCACAGATGCGCGTTGAGCGGGTAATTTTTGTAAATTGCCTTCACCTTGCCCTTGTATGTCGTGTTGACCAGGGTCTCGAGCATGCTGAACGCGTGTGCGCAGAACGGGCATTCGAAGTCGGCAAACTCAACGATCGTCACCGGAGCGTCTGCCGGTCCCAGCATCGGCCGATCGTCCAGGCTCACGGCGCCCATATTAACCCGTCCCCACGGCTCCGTACCGACGTCGATAAACTGGCCGATGATCGCCTTGTCCTCATTTTTGTCGAAAAACAGCGTGGTGGTGACCCTCTGTCCCTGCTCATTGCTCACGACCAGTTGCCGTGCGAGCAGTCCGTCAAACCGCGTCCTGAAAGCAGGGCCCAGCTCGATTAGTGCGGGATTGGGAATCTTGAAGTGCTTCTGCAGATAGCTCTTCAACACGGCGTCGCGTGCGGGATCTGTGGCGAACGCGGCGGCGCCGGCAGGGGAGGCCGCCCGCCCGTTCTGTGCGAGCACCGAGCTCCCGACGCCGGACAACAGCACGGCGCCAACGAACGCGGCTATGGCTACTATCTTTCTGCCGTAGCGCAGCTTCGCATAAGAAGTATTATGTAAACTACGATACATGCCTGAAAATCGAAAAACGCCTGAAATCATTAAGTACTCCAACGCTCCCCGTTTCGAGCATTTATCCGGCTCAGATTACGTGATGCTCTTCGGCGATGAAAAACGCCGTGCGCGAATGATCGATGAACTTGCGTTCGTCTTCGAGCGCGGCTGCGACTTCCTTGCTCGCCATCGCAGTCTCCAGCGCCTTCCAATCATCGAACCACAACTCCGCGACGCCGTCGAACGAAGGCTCGCGCCCCCCGAGCGCGCGATGAATCGTGTGGCTCTGAACGTACTTGCGGCAGCCTGGAATCATGCCCGCGATCGGACCGTGGATGTCGCGCCAGTAACGATGAAATTCCTCGTTGCTCATACCCGGCAGCTTGCTGATGCAATAGACGATCTTGACCATTGCCAATGAATGCTCCTAGTGAACAGTGAAAAGCGAATTTGGCACAGTTCTAGCTAATCGCGACCGCTCCGTACAGCGCCAGATTCCTTCCCTGGCGTTGCGGGTTTGCGGCCCAGCGCGTGCAACGCCCTGCGCGCTACGAAATTGCGCGGTTCTATCTTCAACGCTTCTTCGTAGTACGCAACCGCATTGGCGCCTCGCTCCAAGCCCGCCGCGCATCGCCCCATCGCGATCAGCAGCTCGACGCCGTCGGCGCCAAACTCACGCGCGCGCTTGAGCGCGGCGAACGCTTCCGCAAATTTTTCCTGCTCGGCAAGCGCAAAGCCGAGTCTCAAAATCGCCTCCGCGTTCAGCGGGTCGAGTTCGAGCGCATCGCGATACATCGACAGCGCCGCGCGCCTCGCTCCCTTCTGATATAGGTCGCGCGCGGCGGTGGCCATCCGCGCGCCCTCCTCGGCCCATCCCCGCGATTCGACTTCCACGGTGATCTCGCCGTGCGATACTTCCGCCTTGACGAGTTTCAGCTTGTCGCCCAGGTATTCGCGCAGCCGCTCGAGAACCGCATCGCCGTTGGTTTCCGGCGACTCGAGGAATGCCAGCCCCACGGGGTCGCCGATGTGATCGTTTCGCCGGATCACGAGCGATCGCCGCGCGTGCATCCTTCTCGGCGGCTTCTGTCCGTCAGACGCGCTCATTGGGATCGAAGAGTTTGCGATATTCGTCGAGCGCGAAGCGGTCCGTCATGCCGGCTATGTAGTCCGCCACCGCACGCGAAATCGGCTCGCCGTAGCGCTCCGCGCGCGCGACCACGTGCTCGGGCATCTGGCACGGCTCGGTCATGTAGGTTTCGAAAAGCCGCGCCACCACCCTGCCCGCTTTCTCGGTCATTCGGCTGACCCTGTAATGCCGATACAGGCGATCGCGCATGACCTGCTTGATTTCCCCGACCTTCGCGCCCATCGCGGCGCCGAAACACGCCAGCGCCATCCCCGCGTTGCGCACGTCCTCGACGCTGCGGATCTTGTTGCGCTCCAGCTCGCCGGCGAGGTTGATCATCAAATCGGTGGACATCGCGTCAATCATCCTGATGACCGTCTGATAGCGGATCACGCGAATCTCGGCCCGGGGATCCGCGTCGCGCGCCGCCGCCGCCGATTCTCTGAACAGCGCCGACTGATTAAGCTCGTCGACCGTCAGCATCTGCGCCTTCAACCCGTCGTCAACGTCGTGCGCCAGGTATGCGATTTCGTCCGCCAGATCGACGATTTGCGCTTCGAGGCATGGGTATGTGCTCGCGTCAAACTCTTGCGCTTCCGGACGATCCTGGAAGTGCGAATGCTTGATGATTCCCTCCCGGACCTCGAAGCTCAGATTGAGTCCGCGAAAATTCGGGTACCGGATCTCGATCCAGTCCACGGTGCGCAAGCTCTGCGCGTTGTGATCGAAGCCGCCGTACGGTGTCATCAGCTCGTTGAGCACTTTCTCGCCGGCGTGGCCGAACGGCGTATGCCCCAGGTCGTGCGCCAGAGCTACCGCCTCCGCAAGTTCCTCGTTGAGACCCAGCGCCCGCGCTACTGTGCGCGCAATTTGCGCGGCCTCGAGCGTATGCGTCAGCCGTGTGCGGTAGTAATCGCCCTCGTGATTAACAAAGACCTGGGTTTTATATTCGAGGCGGCGAAACGCGGCCGAATGGATAACGCGATCGCGGTCGCGCGCAAAGACAGTGCGAATCCGATGTTCGGGTTCGGCAAAGCGACGGCCGCGACTGGCCCGCGACGCCATCGCATACGGCGCCAGCGTGTGCGACTCTATTTCCTCCAGGTCCTGCCTCGTCCGCAGCATCGCGCCCTTATCCAGCGGTTGCGTTAAACATCCGAGATGCTACCACGCTATCGACGGCTCTCGAAGCGTCTCAGTCGACATCGGTCAACATGGTGCGGTCTTATGCCGCGCATGCCGGGTTCTTATAATCAGACGAGGGTTGTTGACGTGTCTGGCATTCGAAACCACGGCGCCATCCGCCGGATCGCTCTGACGATCGCAATGAGCGCGCTTTTCGCCGCCTGCTCGCTTTCCCGTCCCGCCCAAGTCCCGAGTCCTCCCCCCGCGCCTGCTGTACCGCAGCCAACTCCGACGCCCCAGGTAGTCGGGATGGCCTCATGGTACGGGCCGGGATTCCACGGTCACAAAACCTCGGCCGGCTCGATTTACGACCAGAAGGAACTTACCGCGGCCTCCATCGCGTTTCCGTTGGGTAGCCGCGTGATGGTCACGAATCTCGACAACGGCCTTTCCGTCGAAGTGACGATTACGGACCGTGGACCGTTCCTGAAGGGCCGCAAGATCGATCTCTCGGAAAAGGCGGCGCGCATTATCGGTATGCTCAACCACGGTACCGCGCGGGTTCGTATTTCGCTGATCAGCAAGCCGGCCGGCTCTCGCGAAGTTGGCGCGCCGCTGCGCTATTTCGTCCAGGTAGGTTCATTTTCCGAGCAACGGAACGCCGAGCAGCTGCGAAGCAAATTGGCCGCCTACTACGCCGACGTTCATGTCGATCGGCTTGATGCCGACCATCGCCGCTACTACCGTGTACGTATGGGCGCATTCGCGACTCGCTCCGCAGCCGAGGCGCGCGCATCCGATTCCGCCCGTTTTGGACTTCCAGTCGTGATCGTCACCGAATGACCAGCCGCGCCACCTACTTCGCACGACGGCTCTGGTGGCCAATCTGCGCTGTCACCACCCTGATCTTTCTCTGGGGATGCGCCTACTCGCTCGTCAACGGCGGCCGGATTAATTCACAGCAGGCCGAAAAGATCGAGACCGGCATACAGGATCTTCGCCAGCTTCGCTTCAAGCAACCGGTTCCGCTCGTCGTCAAATCCCCGGACGAGGCCGAGGCCATGATGGAGGCCGACCTGATGCGCGACTACACCGACAACCAGATCCAGGTCGACGCCGTCGCGGGCGCGCTCACCGGCCTCTTTCCCTCGCGTATCGATCTCAAGGCCGAGTCGCTCAAGCTGCTCAAGAGCCAGGTGGCGGGCTTTTACGATCCGCATGGCAAGGAAATGGTTCTGGTCGAAGGCGGCGCCGATATTGGCACCTGGAACAGCGCGGCTCAGTTCATGATTCAGGCGACGTCGTTAGCCGAGATGCTGCTCGCGCATGAACTGACGCATGCGCTCCAGGATCAGAATTTCGATCTCGAATCGAGCCTCGACAAAGTGAAGGACGACGACGATCGCGCGCTCGCGCTAAAGTCCGTCGCAGAAGGCGATGCGACCATTGCCGGGTTCGCCTACGCGCTGGGCCGGATGGACAACAGCACCGCCGACGCCCTCGCCGACAATCTCAAGAACCTCCCGCAAGCGCTCGCCGCCGAGGCGCCCGGCACGCCCGAGGGCCTCAGCGCTCCGCTGTTGTTCCAGTATTCCGAGGGCGTCCGCTTCGTCGCCGCGGCTTATCGCCGCGGTGGATGGCCTGGCGTTGATGCGCTCTATCGCAACCCGCCGCAGTCGAGCCACCAGATTCTGCATCCCGCGCTCTACTTCGACAGCGCCGCGCCCCAGCCGCGAATCGAGCTCGCCGGCTACGACCGGATCATGAGCGGCTGGAAAAAAGCCGACGACGATACCTACGGCGAGCTGCTCCTGCGCGTCATCCTGGAGCGCAATCTGGGCAAACAATCCATCGAAGTCGGACTCGCCTCGCGATGGATCGCGGACCGCATGATCATCCTGCAAGAGAGCCGCGGCGTGAACGTGATCTGGATGCTCGCGTTCAGCGACCAGCAGACTGCCCGCCACTTCGCCGCCGTCTATCAGACCTTGCTCGATCGCTTGCTGGGCGACTCCACCCCGCATCGCATCGATACCCGCTCCAAGGCGGTGCTGGTCGTGATCGGACAGGGCGCGAACTATTTCGACACTCTCGCGCCTGCCATTTGGAACGCCAGCGCGATCGAATCAGGCGGCGTAACCGCGCGCATCGAACCCTCCGCTAGGTCCGCCGCTCAATAGGGCGCCGCCCTACCCTACGTCGCCGAGACTGAACCCGAGCGCCAGCATTTTCTTGACCGCCGCCCGCGCGCCTTCCGATTCGCGGCTCGCCAGCGACGGATCGCGCCGGATCCAGTCGTCAGCCATCTTGCGCGCGCGTTCGATCGTGCGATGGTCGCGAATTAGATGAACGAAGCGCAGCGGCAGCGCCCCGGTCTGCCGCGCGCCGAGCAAATCGCCCGGACCGCGCAGCCGCAAGTCGGCCTCCGCGACCTCCGCGCCGGTCATGCTTTCGCGCATGACCGCCAGGCGCTCCAGCGCCGGTTCGTCCGCGTCGCTCGACGCCACCAGGCAGCATCGCGACGGCTTCTCGCCGCGCCCCACCCTGCCGCGCAGCTGATGCAATTGCGCAAGGCCGTAACGTTCCGCCGCGACCACCACGATTATGGTCGCCTCGGGCACGTCGATTCCCACTTCGACCACCGTCGTGCAGACCAGGACGTCGATCGCGCCGTCGCGAAATTCACGCATCGCGCGATCTTTTTCCGCAGTCACCATCCTGCCGTGCATCGTGCCGACTCTCGCGCCGGGGATAGCGTCCTTCTTAAGGCGCGCCGCCGTGGCGGATACCGACTTGGCTTCGTCTTCGTCGCCATCGATGAACGGTACGACGTAGTACGCGCGTCCGCCGCCGCCTATCTCGGCGCGCAGCTCCTCATGCACGCGCGCGATATCGTCCTCAGTGTAAATCTCGGTCGCGATCGGCGTGCGCCCCGCCGGCAGCTCGTCGAGAAACGATACGTCGAGATTCGCGAACAGGCTCATCGCCAGGCTTCTCGGAATCGGCGTCGCCGTCATCATCAGCAGATTTGCCTTCGGCCCCAATGCTTTCATCTTCGCGCGATCGAAAACGCCGAATCGATGCTGCTCGTCGATCACGCCGAGCGCGAGTCTGCGCATTAGCACCCGCTCCTGTATCAGCGCATGCGTTCCGAACACGACGCCGATTTCGCCGCTTGAAAGCCCGCGCAAAGTCTTGTTACGCGCCGCACCCGTCACGCTCCCCGTGAGGATCGCGCTCTTTATGCCCAGCCGCCCGCACACGCGCGCGAAGCCGCGCCAGTGCTGCTCGGCGAGCAGTTCCGTCGGCGCCATCATCGCCGCCTGATGCCCGCATTCGACCGCCCGGATCATTGCCCAGAACGCAACAATCGTCTTGCCGCTGCCGACATCGCCCATCAGCATCCGGTTCATCTGATTCGGCCGCGCCAGATCGGCGCCGATTTCCTCTATCGCACGCGACTGCGATCCCGTCAGCTTGAACGGCAGCTCATCCGTCATCCGCTGACTGAGATCGCGCGATCCATCGAGCGCTATTCCGGCGCGGCGCGCGCTGCGGATGCGTTCAATCGAAAGCGCCAACTCGAACGCGAACAGTTCATCGAATGCGAGCGCCAGATGGCCGCGCGATTCTCCGTTCGCCAGGGCGTCGAAGTCGGCATCGGGCGGCGGATCGTGAATGTAGCTGAGCGCGTCGCGAACCGTCGGCACTTCGCCGCGCACTTCGTCGGGGATCGATCCGCGGATCGAGTCGCCCGTCTCGCCGAGCGCGCGCGCCACCAGGCTCGCGAACAGCCGTTGCCCTACAATCGAAGGGATACGGTAAACCGGACGGATTCCTTTCGGCTCGCCATCCGACAGCGGATGCAACTCCGGTTGGACTATCTCGATTCCGCCGTCGAGTCCCGCCGCCACTCGCCCGCGGACCAACACGCGCTCGCCGCCCGGAAGATAGCCGCGCATGTAAGCGGGCAGGTTGAACCATACGACCCGAATCTGCCTCCCGCCCACGTTGAGCCATCCCGACGCGAGCCGGCGCCACCGCGAACCGCGCATCGGCCGCTCGGAAATCTTGCCAAGGTCGCCTTCGACGACGACGATGCTCCCGGCGCGCAGATCTTCAGCCGGCGTGCGCTCGCGCCAGTCCTGGTAACGCGCCGGCAGATGAAAGATGAGGTCGCCCGCGGTCGCGATCCCGCGCGCTTCCAGAGCCGCCGCGCGCTTCGGGCCGATCCCCGGCATCGCCGCAACGGGGCTCCCGATTCCAAGCGCACGTTTCACGCGTGATGGTAATCCTGCAGCGCGCGCACCTCGAAGGGTTCGTGCTTGAGCGCGAAGATTCCTTCGACCGCCGCCTTCGCTCCCGCCATCGTCGTGAAATACGGCAGGCGAAGTTCCAGCGCGGTGCGCCGAATCGAGAACGAATCCTTCGTGCCGCTCGCGTCCGGCGTGTTGACGACCATCGCGACGCGCCCATCCTTCATCACATCCACTATATGCGGGCTGCCTTCGAGCACCTTGTTGACGCGTTCGCACTTGAGCCCGAGATTTCGAATATGATTCGCGGTCCCGCGCGTCGCGATCAGATCGAATCCCATCACAACCAGCCCGCGCGCTATCGGCTCGAGGTGTCGCTTGTCTTCGTCGCGGACGCTGATGAACACCAACCCGCCATCCGGTAGATTCGACCCCGCCGCCAGCTCCGCCTTGGCAAACGCCATCGCGAAGGTCGTGTCGATTCCCATCACTTCGCCGGTCGATTTCATCTCCGGTCCCAGAATCGTATCGACGCCCGGGAATCTCCCGAACGGAAACACCGACTCCTTGACCGCGACGTGGGTCGGCACGCGTTGCGTCGTGAACCCAATCTCGCTGAGCTTCTTCCCGGCCATCACGAGCGCGGCATACTTCGCCAGAGGCACGCCGATCGCTTTGCTGACGAACGGGATCGTGCGCGACGCGCGCGGATTGACTTCCAGGATAAAAACTTCGCCGCAATAGATCGCGTACTGAATATTGATCAGCCCGATCACGCCGAGTTCGCGCGCCAGCATTTCGGTTTGCGCGATCAGCTCCTGCTGGATTGCGGCGCTCAGCGTCGTCGGTGGGATCGCGCACGCGCTGTCGCCCGAATGAATCCCGGCGTGCTCGACGTGCTCCATTATTCCGCCGACCACGACCGTCTCGCCGTCGGCGATCGCGTCCACATCCACTTCGATAGCGCCTTGCAGGTAGCGATCGATCAACAGCGGATGGCGCTCGGAGGCTTGCAGAGCCTGCGTCACGTATCGGCGCAACTCCTCTTCGTTCGGGATCACCTCCATCGCGCGTCCGCCCAGCACGTACGACGGCCGGATCAGTACCGGGTATCCGACCTTGGATGCGCCCGCGATCGCATCCTCCAGCCCGCGTGCCAACACTCCGTCGGGCTGGCGCAGCCCGAGCCGCGCGACCATCGCGTTGAATCGCTCGCGATCCTCCGCGCGGTCTATCGCGTCGGGACTCGTCCCGAGAATCGGCACGCCCGCCCGCTCCAGCGGCACGGCGAGCTTGAGCGGCGTCTGCCCGCCGAACTGCACGATTACGCCGACCGGCTTCTCGCGCTCCGCAATCGCCATCACGTCCTCGAACGTCAGCGGCTCGAAGTACAGGCGATCCGAGATGTCATAATCGGTCGAAACCGTCTCGGGGTTGCAGTTCACCATGATCGTTTCGAAGCCGCCCTCTTTGAGCGCCATGCTCGCGTGCACGCAGCAGTAGTCGAACTCGATGCCCTGCCCTATCCGGTTCGGCCCGCCGCCCAGGATGATCACCTTTTTGCGCGCGGTGGGCGGCGCCTCGTCCTCGCCTTCGTAAGTCGAGTAGAGGTAGGGCGTGAACGCCTCGAATTCCGCGCCGCAGGTGTCCACCGATTTGAAAACCGGGGTCACTCCCGCTTCGCGCCGCGCCGACGCCACCGCCGCCTCATCGACCCCGCGCAGTTCCGCGATCCGCCGATCGGAAAATCCCATCGGCTTGAACTCCCGGAAGTACGATGCGCCGAGCGGCTCGCGCGCGACGCGCTTTTCCTCCGCCACCAGTTCCGCGACTGCGTCGATAAACCACGGGTCGATTTTGGTCAACTGGTAAACTTCCGCCCGCGTTATCCCCAGCCGTAAAGCGTCCGCCAGATGGTACAAGCGATGGCTGCTCGCGGTCGCGACTTGAGCGCGGATTTGCGCCGTCGCAAGAGCGTTCGGCGGCTTTGAGAGGCCGCTCTCCAGCCCGTGCGATCCGATTTCGAGCGAGCGGAGCGCCTTCTGCAGCGACTCCTTGAAGGTCCGCCCTATCGCCATCGCCTCGCCGACCGACTTCATTTGCGGCCCCAGCTCGTCGGCCGCGCCGCGAAACTTCTCGAACGTGAAGCGCGGAATCTTGGTCACCACATAGTCGATCGTCGGCTCGAAACACGACGGCGTCATGCGCGTGATATCGTTGGGAATCTCGTCAAGGCGGTAGCCCACTGCCAGCCGCGCCGCGATCTTTGCGATTGGAAATCCCGTTGCCTTCGACGCCAGCGCCGAACTCCGCGACACGCGCGGGTTCATCTCGATCACGACCATCCGTCCCGTGCCCGGTTCGATCGCAAACTGGATGTTCGATCCGCCCGTATCGACGCCGATTTCGCGGATGATTCGAATCGCCGCGTCGCGCATGATCTGGTATTCCTTGTCGGTCAGCGTCTGCGCGGGTGCGACCGTTATCGAATCGCCCGTGTGCACGCCCATCGGATCCAGATTCTCGATCGAGCAGATGATCACGACGTTGTCCGCCATGTCGCGCATTACTTCGAGCTCGAATTCCTTCCACCCTTCGACCGATTGCTCGATCAGCACTTCGTGGCTCGGCGATTGTTCGAGTCCGTACGCCACCTTGGCGCGATAGTCGTCGAGTTCGCGCGCGATCGAACCTCCCGTTCCGCCCAGCGTTCGCGACGGCCGGATGATCACCGGCAGGCCAAGCTCGCCCAGCACCCGCTCGCCGTCGGCCGCCGAATGCGCAATGGCGGAACGCGGCACCTCGAGCCCGATCTTCAACATCGCCTGCTTGAACAGGTCGCGATCCTCGGCCTTCTTGATCGCCCCGAGCTTCGCCCCGATAAGTTCGCACTTGAATCGATCGAGTACGCCCGCCTCCGCAAGCTCTATCGCCAGGTTCAGCGCGGTCTGCCCGCCGACCGTCGGCAGGATCGCGTCCGGACGCTCGCGCTCGATGATCTTCGTCAGCACCGCCACGGTCATCGGCTCTATATAGGTGCGATCCGCCAGGTCCGGATCGGTCATTATCGTCGCCGGGTTCGAATTGACCAGGACGAGTCTCAGCCCTTCCTCGCGCAGCGCTTTGACCGCCTGCGTGCCCGAGTAATCGAACTCGCACGCCTGCCCGATGACGATTGGCCCCGAGCCAATCAGCAACACCGATTTCAAATCTTTACGAAGCGGCAACTTGGTAGTCCCGATATGTCGAACTTGGATCGAGTCGATGCGTTGATCTGGTCATCGCGCCGATGCCTCGGCGGCAAGGATTCGGTCCAGCGCCTCCGCGCCGTAACGCGGGAACGCTTCAACCAGTTTCTTGAATCGCGCAAACAGGTAGCTCGAATCGTGCGGCCCGGGCGAGGCCTCGGGATGATATTGCACGGAAAAGAACGGCACTCCGGTTCCCTGCAGGCCTTCGACGGTGTTGTCGTTCAGGTTCAGATGCGAAAGCTTCGCACGTCTTCTCAATGACTCGTCATCGACCGCGAAGCCGTGGTTCTGCGCCGTGATCTCGACCCGCCGGGTGCGCAAGTCCATCACCGGATGATTGGCGCCATGATGGCCGAAGTCGAGCTTGTAAGTCTTGCCGCCCAGCGCCAGCCCGATCAACTGATGGCCAAGGCAGATGCCGAACACCGGCTTCTTGCCCAACACGCCCGCGATAGCTCTGTAAGCGTACGGCAGCGCCGCAGGATCGCCGGGTCCGTTCGACAGGAAAATTCCGTCGGGGTTGTGCGCGAGTATCTCCTCTGCGCTCGACGCCGCCGGGACCACCTTCACGCGAAAGCCGGTCGCCACCAGCCGGCGCAAAATGTTCAGCTTGATTCCGTAGTCGAGCGCGACAATCGCGGGCGCATCGCGCATCGCTTCGTGGCTCATGCGGAGGTAGCCGCGCCCTAATTTCCAATCCCCGAAGTCCCAATCGTAAGCCTCAGCGGATGTAACCTCTTTCACGAGATCGCGGCCGACCAGTCCCGGCGACGCCTTGGCCTTGCGCACCAGCGACTCGGCGTCCAGATCGACGCTCGATATCACCGCTTCCTGCGCGCCGCGCGTGCGCAAATGGCGGACCAGCGCGCGCGTGTCGATACCCTCGATACCCACCACGCCCGCCTCTTCCAGGTACTTTCCAAGCGCCATCTCCGAGCGCCAGTTCGACGGCCGCTCCCAGTATTCCTTGACGATGAAACCCTCCAGGTACAAGCGCCGCGACTCTGCGTCCTCGGCGTTGATTCCAACGTTGCCGATTTCCGGATAAGTCATGCAGACCAACTGGCCCTTGTACGACGGGTCAGTCAGCACTTCCTGGTAGCCGGTCATCGCGGTGTTGAAGACCGCTTCGCCCACCGCCTCGCCCATCGCGCCGAATGCGCGGCCGCGGAAAATTCGCCCGTCGGCGAGCGCCAGTATCGCTTCGCGCCCTTTGCTCATCGATCCGTTACGCCTTCCTCCCGTCGTAAACGATTTCGCCCGCAACGATAGTCAGCACCGCCCTGCCCTTCAGCCGCATCCCTGCGAACGGAGTGTTGCGGCTCTTTGACAGGAATTTTTCCGGCGCAACGGTCCACTCGAGATTGGGATCGATCACCGTGATATCCGCGACCGCGCCAACCGCAAGCGTACCTGCCTCCAGCCGCAGCAGTGCCGCTGGATTGAGCGACATCATCTCGACTAGACGCGCCGGTTCGATCAAAGATCGATGCACCAGGTCGAGCGCAAGTCCGAGCGATGTCTCAAGACCCACGACTCCGTTTGCCGCGTGCGCGAATATCTCGGCTGCGTCGTGATCGAGATGCGCCGCCTGGTGCCCCGGACCGAAAAAGGCGCCGAGTTGCTCCATCCGCTTCGATTTCGGATCGTGCGGCGCGTGGTCGGTCGCAATCATGTCAACGGTGCCATCGCGAATCGCCGCACGGAGCGCTTCGACATCATCGCGATTGCGAAGCGGAGGGTTCATCTTGGCGTTCGGCCCCCAAGTCAGCGCGGCGCTTTCGTCCAACGTGAAATGATGCGGCGTCGCCTCGCAGGTGACTTGCGCGCCATGCCGGCGCGCGGCGCGGATGAGTTCGAGTGACTCGGCCGTGGACACGTGGGCGACATGAACCGCCGCGCCCGAGCCGATCGCTATCGCGAGATCGCGGCGCACGCGTTGCGGTTCCGCCGAATGCGCATAACCGCTGACGCCCAGATGCTCCGATACCGCGCCGGCGTTCAACGCTCCATCGCATGACAGCGCGCGATCCTCTTCATGCAGCGCAACCGCAAATCCAAGCCGCCTGGTTTCATGCAACGCGCGCGACAGCACCGCCGCATCATCGATCGGGATTCCATCGTCGGAAAACAATCGCGCACCCGCATCAAGCATCGCGGCGAAATCCACCGGCTCGATCCCGCGCAGCCCTTGCGTGACCGCCGAAACCGGCGCCAGCCGTGCGCAATGGGCTTCCCCGGCGCGCTTGAGCATGTAACGCGTAATCGCGGGACTGTCGTTGACCGGCGACGTGTTCGCCATCGCCGCCACGGTCGCGAAACCGCCCGCCGCCGCTGCCCGCAAACCCGTCAGGATCGTTTCCTTTTCGGGGAAACCGGGATCGCGCAAATGTACATGCGGATCGATCAGGCCGGGCACGATCCAGCATCCGCTCGCATCCACCAAAGTTGCATCGTCCAAATTTGTCCGAGCCTCGGCCCGTTCCACCGCTGCAATCTTGCCGTCGCGCACCAGCAAGTCACACTGTCCATCGAGTGCGCTTGCGGGATCGATCACCCGTCCCCCTCTGAGCAGGATTGAGTTCAATGCGCCGCCTCGGGTTCTTTCAGCGGTTCGACGATTGAATAGATCATTACGCGATCGTGCGACTTGCTCTCCGTGCCGGCCGCTGCGAGGCGCACCTGCACGCGCTCGCCGCGTGAGGTCGGGATATTCTTGCCGACATAGTTTGGCCGAATCGGGACGGCGCGATGCCCGCGATCGATCAACACCGCCAGTTTGACCGCGGCCGGACGGCCGCGCTGCCAGATCGTCGCCATCGCGCGTTGCACGGTCCAGCCGCTGTTAATTACGTCATCGGCAAGAATTATTGTGCGGTCTTCGACGTTGAAATTCTCGGTGCCGTCGATCGGATGCAAACCGTCAGCCGGTTGGTACGCATCGAGCGACGCACACGGAGGAAGAACTCCGGTCTTCGCTCCAATCAGGTCGCGCAGCCGAAGCGCGAGCATCGCGCCGCGACTGACGACGCCCACAATCGACACTCCCGGCATATCGTGAACGTCGGCAATCACCTGGTCGGCGAGCGATTCGATCGCACGAACGACTTCCTCTTCATTCATAATTTCGCGCTGAGGCCCGCGCCGGTAGGGTTCGTAGCCGGCCTCTTCGGCCTGCTTCACGCTGTCGAATACCGCCAGCGAGCCTTCTTCGATCCATTGGCGGACATAGCCTTGCAGGTTTTCGTCGAAGCGATAATAGCGATGCGATCGCGCATGACCGACGTATTCAATCTTCAGTTCGCGTTCGCAGAAGCCGCACTTCAGCGCGAGCACGGTGGCATCCGTGCCGCGCCCGAGCGTGAATCGCGGGGCCAGGTAGGCGCCCTCGAATCGCGTCACGCAGTTCAGATTGGAGCATCGCGGCGGCGGCTCGGCCTTGAAGCGAATCGCCCCGGCCGTCGGCCGCTGACCGGCGGATGCGCCGGCAGCTTTCTCCATCAGCAATGCGATCAACGCCATCCGGACCGGCACGCCGGCAGCGGCCTGCTCGAAGTAAACCGCACGCGGATCGGCATCGAGCTCGTACGCCAATTCGCCCAGGCGCGGCAGCGGATGCATCACGACGGCTTCCTGCGTGCGGCTGGTGCGAAGAGCGCGCGCGTCGAAGCGGACGTACTCCGCGAGACCGGCCTCCTTCCCCGACATGCGCTCTTTCTGCAGGCGCGTGACGTAGAATGCATCGAGCGCGGCCGGAGGCTCGGCCGCGGGAAATTTTCGTAGCTCCCCGTCGTCGGTAAAGAGCGCCATCTGATGCGGCGCGCTAGGGGTCAGATAAAGAGCGTCGAGGCCGCCCGCCAACGACTTGAGTTCATCCATCGTGACGGTCGAAAAGCTGTAATTGCGCTCCGCGGCCAGCCGTTCCAGCACGTAGTCCGGAACGTCCATCCCGCTGGTCGGCACGGCGACGATGTTCGCGCCGAAACGTGCCAGCGCGTAGATCAACGAATGCACCGTGCGGCCAAACTTCAAGTCGCCGCATAGCGCGACCGTGAGTCCCTTCAGATGGCCCTTTTTCTTGCGCAGAATGTAGAGATCGCAAAGCGTCTGAGTTGGATGCTCGCGGCTGCCGTCGCCCGCGTTCAGCACCGGGCATGGCGCGTACTCCGCGGCCACGCGCGCCGCGCCGTCATGCGGATGGCGCAGCACGATCAGGTCGGCATAGCCGGCGACAACGCGCACGGTATCGGCGAGACTCTCGCCCTTGGCGGCGGAGCTCGCGTGCATATCGGCCGAGCTGATCACCGCGCCGCCGAGGCGATGCATCGAGGACTCGAAGCTGAGCCGCGTGCGCGTCGAAGGCTCGTAGAACAGCGTCGCCATGATCAGTCCGGCAGCGGTCGTGATCTGCTCGCCGCGCTCGAGCTGGGCGGCAAAGCCGTCGGCGAGCGCAAACACGCGTTCGATGTCCGAGGTCTCGAGATCCTCGATCGAAACGACGTCAAATTTTGCCAGCCGTGACACTGTATCCTTCGTCCCGCTTCGAGCGCGGCTGTTCGACCTCATTTTGCATTTGCGTTGCCAACCACAACCGCGTCCGCGCCGTCGATCTCGGTGAGCCGCACGTAAATGCGCTGGCCGTGCGGGACCTGGACGTTTTTGCCCACGTAGTCCGCGCGAATCGGAAGCTCGCGCTCGCCGCGATCGACCAGAACGGCGAGCTGCACCGATTCCGCCCGGCCCAGATCGGAGATCGCGTCGAGCGCGGCGCGCACGGTTCGCCCGGTGTATAGGACGTCGTCAACGAGCACCACCCGCTTGGCGTCGAGGGAAAAAGGAATGTCGCGGCCGATTAGCCGGGGATCGCCGGGCAAGCCCTTGCCGTCGTCGCGGTAGGAAGAGATGTCCAGCGTACCGACGGGGACTTCGCGCCTGCCATTGGCCCGCAACTCATCGGCGATCCGTTCTGCCAGCGTGGCGCCGCGGCGAACGATTCCCACCAGCACGATGTTGTCCGCGCCGCCGTTGTGCTCGGCTATCTCCATCGCGATCCGCTTGAGCGATCGCCCGAGCTGAGCGGCGTCGAGTGCGACGTTGGCCGCGGCGCTCATCGCGCCGGCCAAAAAAAATCCCGACTGCGAAAACAGCCGGGTCCGGAAATATACACTTTCATTGTCGTCCCTTTTCGCTATCTCAGTAGCGGGTTAAAGGTGACTAGAATTTATGATCGCAAAAGATTGCGGTCAACCCCCGCAATCAATCCCGCTCTCCGGCGCGACGCGAGTCATGCGCCGCGCTTGCGCTCGAGTTTTCGCAGGCGTTGATCCTGGTCGCGGGTCTGAACCGTAATCCGGTCGTCGAAGCGGTCGAACTTGCGCGCGAGATTGGCCAGCGATTTGCCGGTTTGCTTGAGTTCGGCGCCGAGTTTTTTCGCCGCGAGCTCCGCCGACGCCGCAATTTCCCGCTTGAGAATCTTCGCGCTCTCGCCGATTTCGCGTCCGAGCTCGCCGCCCGAGAGCGCCGCCTGCCTCCCGGCGCGCTCGCTGGTGGAGGCCACTGCGCGTACCGCTTCTTCGCGGAACTCGGCGGCGCGGGCGGCAAATTCGCCGCGAAGTCCCTTCTCAGCGGCGGCCAGCTCGTCGCGGAACTCGATGCGCGCCTTGCCCAGCGCTTCGCCCAGCCGCACGATCTCAGCGCCGAGATCGTCCCGCGCGGCGACGATGCCCAGCCGATTCTCGGCAATCTGCTCGGACAGGAAGCGAATCTGGCCGCCGACTTCCGCGAACTGCCCGAATATCTCATCGCGCAACGTGTCCAGGCGTCCGCCGAAACCCGACACCGCCTCGAGCACAAGATCGAATCGCGCCCCCAGCTCCTCGAGGATCCCGCCAATCCTGTTCACGGCTTCGTCCGCCACCTGATGCTCCCTTTTCGGTTTCCGGTCTAGTGCACGAGCATGCCGACTCGATCCCATCTGATGTACTCGAACCACAACGGGACCTCGCTCAGTGCCGAGGCGCCGTCCGCCTTCTCCTCATTCCACGGCAAATAAATGACCGTGGCGCGTCCCTCAACGTCGTTCAGATCGACAAAGCCCCAAAAGCGGCCGTCGTAGCTGCGATCGCGGTTATCGCCCATCATGAACAGCTTGCCCGGCGGCACCGTCACGGGTCCGAAGTTGTCGCGCGGCGAGACTGGCGATCGATCCTGCGCGGCGACCTCCCAGTGCCGGTGCGGGTCGGGCATCTCGGAACCGTTGAGCCAGACGACGCCGTTCTTCACTGCAACCGTGTCGCCGGCGACGCCGATCACGCGCTTGATGAAATCCTTGCTGCGATCGGGCGGAAAGACGAACACCACGACGTCGCCGCGATGCACCGGCGCGAGATGAAAGACGTACTCGCCCAATCGGAGGCCGGGGATCTCGAGGCCAAAAATCGAGTCCGGCATCCGCAGCCCGTAAACAATCTTGTTGACCAAAATATGGTCGCCTATGAGCAACGTCGGTTCCATCGAGCCCGACGGAATTTTGTACGCCTGTATGAAGAACGTGCGGATGAAGATCGCGAGCACGAGCGCGATGAGCATCGCCTCGCCATACTCGCGCGCGACGGACTTCTGCGCCGGCGCGTGATTGGCAATCTCGCCGGCGTTTTGCGGCTGTGCTTTGGAAATGTTGCGCGCTGGTTCGGCCACTGCAGTCCCTACTCCCCGACCTTGAGCAGGGCCAGGAAAGCCTCCTGCGGAATCTCGACCCGTCCCACCTGCTTCATCCGCTTCTTGCCTTCCTTTTGCTTCTCGAGCAGCTTTCGTTTTCGCGTGATGTCGCCGCCGTAGCACTTGGCGGTGACGTTTTTGCGCAGCGCCTTCACGGTTTCCCGCGCGATAATCTTGGAGCCGATCCCGGCTTGAATCGCGACCTCGAACATCTGGCGGGGAATCAGCTCGCGCATCTTTTCGCACAACGCCCGGCCCCGTTCGTAGGACTTGTCGCGATGCACGATAATCGAAAGCGCGTCCACCACCTCGCCGTTAATTCGAATATCCAATTTAACCAGAGGCCCGGCACGGAAGTCCAGAAACTCGTAGTCCAACGACGCGTAGCCCCGGCTCACCGATTTCAGCCGATCGTAAAAATCGAAGACGATCTCGGCAAGCGGCAATTCGTAGTGCAGGATCACGCGCTTTTCACCCAGGAAACGCAAATCGCGCTGGAGGCCGCGCCGGTCTTCGCACAGCTTCATCACCGCGCCCAGATACTCCTCGGGCATGTGGATAGAAGTGAGAATGAACGGCTCCTCGATCGCCTCGATCGTGTTCTCATCGGGCAGATGCGCGGGATTGTCCACCGTCGTCAGCTCGCCCGAAACCGTGCGCACCTGGTAGGCGACCGTCGGCGCGGTTACGATCAGGTTGATTCCGAATTCGCGTTCGAGGCGCTCCTGCGCGATTTCCATGTGCAGCAAGCCCAGGAATCCGGCGCGAAAGCCGAAGCCGAGCGCCTGCGAGGTCTCCGGTTCGCAGATGAGGCTCGCGTCGTTGAGCCGCAGCTTTTCGATCGCGTCGCGCAGCGCGCCGTACTGATTCGCCTCGGTCGGATACAGGCCCGCGAACACCATCGGCTTCAATGTCTTGAAGCCCGGCAGCGGCGCCACCGCGGGATTGTCCGCATCGGTAATCGTGTCGCCCACCCGCATGTCCGCGACGGTTTTGATCCCCGCCACGACAAAGCCGACCTCGCCCGGACCGAGTGCGTCGGTGGGCCGCTCGTGCGGCGTGAAATGCCCCAGGCGCATCACTTCGCCCAGCTTGTCGGTGCCCATCAGGCGAACTTTCATCCCCACCCGGATTTCGCCGCCGAAGACGCGGACCAGACCGATCACGCCCTCGTACACGTCGTACCAACTGTCGAAGATGAGCGCGCGGACGGCGTCCTCGCCGGTGGGTTTGGGCGCGGGGATTCGCGCGACAATCGCTTCGAGGACATCGTCGATCCCCACGCCCTCCTTGGCGCTGGTAAGAACCGCCTCGGAGGCATCGAGCCCGATGATTTCCTCGATCTGATGCCTGGTGCCCTCGACATCTGCGCTGGGCAGATCGATTTTGTTGATCACTGGAATAATTTCGAGCCCGTGATCGAGCGCGAGATAGACGTTGGCGAGCGTTTGCGCCTCGACGCCCTGGCTCGCATCGACCACCAGCAGCGCACCCTCGCACGCGGCCAGGCTGCGCGAAACTTCGTAGGCGAAATCGACGTGACCGGGCGTATCGATCAAGTTCAACACGTAGCCCTTTCCATCTTTGGCCGTGTAGTTCAGCCGCACCGAGCGCGCCTTGATCGTGATTCCGCGCTCGCGCTCGAGGTCCATCGAGTCCAGAAACTGATCCTTCGACTCGCGCATCGTGAGCGCGCCGGTGCGCTCGAGGATTCGATCGGCCAGCGTGGACTTGCCGTGATCGATGTGCGCGATGATCGAAAAATTGCGAATCGAGGCGGCTTCGGTCATTTCAACTCGAACGGGCGCGCTGCTGCTTGAAATATTTGAACGTCTCTTCGAGTCCGTCTGCGAGCTTCTTTTCGGGACGCCAGCCAAGCTCCCGCTCCGCGCGCGCCGGCGATATGACGGAGCGCTTTTGCTCGCCGGGACGCGCTGCCGCGTGCTCCGCCCGGGTCGGGAAATCGGCGATGCCCGCGAGCGTGGAATAAAGATCGTTCACGTTGGTCTCGATGCCGGTGCCGATGTTGAGCGCGATTCCCGACGCGCTCGATTTCCCGGCCGCGACCACGGCCCGCACCACGTCGCCGACGTAAACGTAGTCGCGCGACTGCGTGCCGTCGCCGTAAATCGTCACGGGCTTGCCGTCGAGGATTCGTCCGCAGAAGATCGCAACTACGCCGGCTTCGCCGTGCGGATCCTGGCGCGGGCCGTAAACGTTGCCGAATCGCAGCGCCAGGTAGTCGATTCCGTACTCGACCTTGTAGAAAAACAGATAGGCTTCGGTCGCCAGCTTGGCGACGCCGTAGGGACTTACCGGCCGGCGCGGATGGTCCTCGGTGCACGGGAACTCGTCCTGCTCGCCGTAAATCGCGCCGCCGGTCGAAGAAAAGATCACGCGCTTGAGGCCGTGTTTGCGCGCCGATTCGATCAGGTTGAGAAATCCGACCAGGTTCACTTGCGCGTCGAACGCAGGATCGGCGACCGAACGCCGCACGTCCATCTGCGCCGCGAGATGGAAGATAATCTCGGGGCGCGCCTGCTCGACGACGGACGCAACTGCCGCGGCGTCGCGCAGATCGGTTTGATAGAGCGCGGCTTTCGCGTTCACCTGCATGCGCTTGCCGGTGGACAAATCGTCCAGCACCGACACTTCACCGGCGCCGGACGCGACCAGCGCATCCACCGTGTGCGAGCCGATAAAGCCGGCGCCGCCGGTCACCAGAATTCTCATCGAAGCGTCTTTGTCCAAAACCGTCCTAAACCGGGTGGCGTCCGACCGAGTAGTACCGCAGCTCGAGCGCCTTCATCAGATCCGGATCATACAGGTTCCGGCCGTCGAATATCACCGGCTGTTTGAGCTCGGCCTTGATGCGCTGAAAGTTGGGATGCCGGAACTCGTTCCACTCGGTCAGAATCAGCAGCGCGTCGGCGCCCGTGAGCGCCTCGTAGTTGGTTTTGTGGTAGGTGACGCGATCGCCAAAAATCTTGCGCGCATTTTCCAGCGCTTCGGGGTCATGCACCCGGCATTTCGCACCCGCCTGCAGAAGTTCCTCGATCACCACCAGCGCCGGCGCGTCACGCATGTCGTCGGTGCGCGGCTTGAAGGCCAGCCCCCAAATCGCAAACGCGCGGCCGCTCAGGTTTTGTCCGAAATGCTGTTTCACGCGCGCGGGGATCAGCCGCTTCTGGCGGGAATTCACCTCTTCCGTCGCGCGCAAAAGCGCGAAATCAAGATTGTGCTCGCCGGCCGTGTGAATCACCGCACGCACGTCTTTGGGAAAGCACGAACCGCCATAACCGACACCGGGAAACAAGAACGACGAGCCGATGCGCTTGTCGGTGCCGAGTCCGCGGCGGACGGCGTTGATGTCGGCGCCGACGGCGTCGCACAGATTCGCCATCTCGTTGATGAACGAGATGCGCATCGCGAGCATCGCGTTGGACGCATACTTGGTCAGCTCCGCCGAGCGCGGATCCATCACGAGGATCGGATTGTCAGTGCGCACGAAGGGGTTGTGAATTTCCTTGAGGATAGCCGTGGCCCGCTCGCTCAGGCTTCCGATCACGACCCGGTCCGGCCGCATGAAATCTTCTATGGCGGAGCCTTCTTTGAGAAACTCCGGGACCGAGCACACGTCGGCGCGATGTTTGGCGAAGCGGCCGACGATTTCCCGCACCCGGTCGCTGGTGCCGACCGGAACGGTGCTCTTGATCACCACGATGTGATAGCCGGTGATCGCTTTTGCGATATCCTCGGCCGCCTGGAAAATCGCCGTCAAGTCCGCCGCGCCCGACGCGCTCATCGGAGTGCCCACGGCAATATACGACACCATCGATTGCTTGACCGCTTCGGCGATGTCGGTGGTGAAATGAAGCCGGCCTTCCTTCAGATTGCGGCGCACCAGTTCTTCGAGTCCCGGCTCATAGATCGGAATCCTGCCCTCGCAAAGCTGGGCGATTCGCTGCTTATCGATGTCAACGCAGAATACTTCATTGCCGCTTTCGGCATAGCAGGTGCCGCTCACCAGTCCGACATATCCGCTCCCCACGACTGCGATGTTCATCGATAGCCTCTAGAATTCTTCCTTGATTACGTAGATCGGCTTTCCCTGCGATTCGTGATAGGTGCGCGCGAGCATCTCGCCCAGCAGTCCGATACTCACAAACTGTACTCCGACGACTACCAACAAAACCGCCAATAGCAACGCGGGCCGATTACCCAGTTCGCGTCCCAGTAGTATCTTCTCCATCACCAGGATGAACGTCCATAGACCGCCGAGTCCGCCCAGCACGATTCCGATCAGGCCGAACACCTGTATCGGCGCGGTGGAATAACCGGAAAGAAATTTGACGGTGATAAGGTCAAGCAAGGTGCGCACTACGCGCCACAGTCCATACTTGGAGGCGCCCGCGCGGCGCGGCCGAAATCCGACTTCGACTTCCGCGATTCGCGCACCCTGCTCCGCCGCAATCGCGGGGACAAATCGATGCATCTCGCCGTAGAGCTGCAGACTGCGTGCAAGCTCCCGCCGGTAGGCCTTGAAGGTGCAGCCGTAGTCGTGAAGCTTGACGCCGGTCATGGCCGAAATCAGTGAATTTGCCGCCATTGAAGGCAGCCGGCGCGTAAACCGTTCCGCCTGCCAGCGCTCAGTGCGCCAGCCGCTGGCCAAGTCGTAGCCTTCGTCGAGCTTGGCCAGCAGCCGCGGGATGTCGGCGGGATCGTTTTGTCCGTCGGCGTCCATCGCGATTACCACGTCGCCGGTGGCGTGCGCGAAGCCGCAGGCCAGCGCGGCCGTCTGTCCGGAGTTGCGCGCCAGCGAGATCACGCGCACATTTTGGTCCGCGGACTTAATCTGACGCAGTACCTCGATGCTCCCGTCGGTACTGCCGTCGTCCACGAACACAAGTTCGTAGGCGCGTCCCAACGCCTGCATCACGCGGCTTAACTCTGCATGCAGCGGGGCGAGGCTATCCCGCTCGTTGTAGAGCGGAATAACTACTGAGTAGTCCATCTTGAATGATGAGAGTCGATCAGATTGATAAACTCCCGATAGCGATTATCTATCTCTTCCCAAGTCAGAGCCAATAGCCTCTCCAGCGAAAGACGCTCGACTACGAACGACGCCATCACGCTGCCGTACACGACCGCCGTGCGCAGCGAGGATTCCGTTACCCGCCCGTGTCGCGCCAGAAACCCCATCATGCCGCCCGCAAACGTATCGCCCGCTCCGGTAGGATCGACCACCTCTTCCAGCGGATACGCGGGCACCGCGAACATGCCTTCCTCGCTGAACTGAAGCACGCCATACTCGCCGCGCTTGATCAGAACGGTGGCCGGGCCCATTTTCAGGATCGCGCGCCCCGCCTTGACGAGGTTGTGCTCGCCCGTAAGGGTACGCGCCTCGCTATCGCTGCAAAGCAGTATCTGGATTCGCTCGAGCACCCTGGCCAGGCCGGGGCGGGTGTTCTGGATCCAATAGTCATAGAGATCGGCCGTGACTAGTTTGGGACTAAGCACCTGGTCCAGCACGTGTTCCTGAAGCGCAGGATCGTTTGGCGCCAGATAAAGGTAGTCTGCGCGGCATTGGTCAGGCAGCAATTCCGGCGTGAAGTTCTCCAGGACGTTCAGCGAAAGCTTGACCGTGTCGCGCGTGTTCAGGTCTTCGTGATAACGGCCGTGCCATCGCGTGGTCAGCCCCTCGCGTTTGACTACTGCGCGCACATCGATATTCCGATCGGTGAACAATTGGAGATCCTCGGGCCTGTAATCCGTACCGACCACCGCGACTATGCTGACCGGGGAAAAAAATCGCGCTGCTATCGAAAAATAGCTGGCGCCGCCGCCCAACACTTCCTCGACTTTTCCGTTGGGCGTTTCGACCGTGTCGTAGGCTAGAAATCCGACCACAACGATACTCATCTATTGCCCCTTCAGCGCGCCCGGATTTCGATGATCCTGGAGATACTTGCCTATCAGCGGCCGCAAGTCGTCGATCAGGCGCTGCGGAATTGCCGCGCGATCGGTAATTATCGTGTTCTTGAGCGCGTCCTGGCATCTGCACGTCCGCGCACGATTGCCAAGCGCGTGCGCAAGCGCCGACACGGCGCTTTGCGCCTTGTCCACGTTCAGCTTCATCACGCGCAGGATCTCGCCGATATCCACCGCGGCGGCCGTATCGTGCCAGCAATCGTAATCCGTCACCAGCACCAGCGCCGCGTAACACATCTCCGCCTCGCGAGCGAGGCGCGCCTCCTGCATCGCGGTCATGCTGATGACGCTGGCGCCAAAACTCCGGAAAAGATTCGACTCGGCGCGCGTCGAGAATTGCGGACCTTCCATGCATAGATAGGTTCCGCGGTCGTGAACGACCGCGCCGCCCGCGCGCGCTGCGACGGCCAGATCGCTCGCGAGATTTGCGCACACGGGATCGGCGATCGAAACGTGCGCCACCAGACCGTCACCGAAGAATGTCATCGGACGCTTGATCGTGCGATCGATAAACTGATCTGGAATTACCAGTTCGCCCGGATGAATTTCCTCTTTCAGGCTGCCCGCCGTCGATACCGAAACGAGATGGGTCACGCCGAGCCGCTTCATCCCGAACACATTGGCGCGATAATTTATTTCGGACGGCAACAATCGATGGCCGCGCCCGTGTCGCGCGAGAAAAACGACCCCGATGTCTCCGATTCGTCCCTGGTAAAACGGATCGGACGGAGGCCCGAACGGTGTCTGGAGCTCTATCGGCTCGACCTTGTCCAGGCCCTTCATCTGGTAGAAGCCGCTGCCTCCGATCACTCCGAGTATGTTTTGTAGCATTTTTCTTCTGGCGCTAATTCTGAACCGGGGTCAGGCCGGATTGTGCTGTTCGGCGTAAAGCTGGCCGCATGCCGCCGCAATATCGAGCCCCCGGCTTTCGCGGATTGTTGCGGTCAAATTACCGTTGTTCAGGATCGCTTGAAAGGCCTCCACCGCGGCGCGTGAGCTGCCCCGAAGCGGGGAGCCCGCCAGCGGATTGTAAAAAATCAGGTTCACTTTGGCGCGCAAAGGCGCAAGCAACTTCACCAGCCGCCGCGCGTCCGCCAGCGAATCGTTCACCCCCGCGAGCATCACGTACTCGAAGGTGATCCGGCTGCGCCGCTTGATCGGCAGCTTCCGGCATGCGTCGAGCAAAACTTCCAGCGGATAGCGCTGGTTGATCGGCGCGAGGCGGTCGCGAAGCTCGTTGGTCGTGGCGTGGATCGAGACCGCCAGATTGACCGGAGTCTCGCCCAGCAACCGCTCCATCATCGGGACCAAACCAACGGTGGAGACCGTGATCCTCCGCGGTGAGATGCCCATCCCCCAATCGGAAGTCATTATCGTGAGCGTGCGCACCAGGCGCGGGTAATTTGCCAGCGGCTCGCCCATCCCCATGAAAACGAAGTTCGTGAGTTCCTCGCCTCCGGCCAGCTCGCGTCGAGCGGCAGGGATCTGCACCAGCATCTCGGAAGTGGTGAGGTTGCGATGCAGTCCCATGTGGGCCGTCGCGCAGAATTCGCAGGCCATCGCGCATCCCACCTGGCTCGACATGCAAAGTGTGACGCGTTTTTCGGTGGGGATTATCACCGATTCGATTGCTTCACCGTCGTCGAGCCGAATGAGCAGTTTCCGGGCGCCATCCGACGAACGCGAGACGAACGACGACACCGGATGCCCGATAGTGAAGTTTTGCTTCAAATAATTGCGAAGGGCCGCCGGCAGATCGCGCATCTCGTCGAATGACTCAGCGCCGCGAGCGTGTACCCAATGCAGAATCTGGCGGGCGCGATATGAACGTTCACCCGCGCCGGCGACCATTTGCTCGACCTCATCGAGCGTCAAATCGCGGAAATCCGCGCCGGTGGGGGCAGGCTCGGCCGAGGTTTGGCTATTCGCGTTCACAGCCACTTATTCTAATCGAAACGTCGCCGTGAAAGCAGGACGGTTTTTTCAGGAAAGAATTTCCCGAGCGGGGAAAAAGAAGGCGATTTCCTCGGCCGCCGTCGCGGGCGCATCCGAGCCGTGCGTGGCGTTCTGCTCGACGTCGATTCCGAAGTCCTTGCGAATCGTGCCGGCGTCGGCCTTTTTGGGATCGGTTGCGCCCATCAGTTGACGCCACTTGCTGATCGCGTTCTCGCCCTGCAGCACCGCAATAATCACCGGGCCGGAACTCATATAGTCGCACAGCCCGCGGAAAAACGGCCGCGCTTTGTGCACGTCGTAAAATTTCTCGGCGTCGGCGCGCGAGAGATGAATCTTGCGCATCGCGACGATCGCCAGCCCCGAAGCTTCGATGCGTTTGAGTATGTCGCCGGTGAGCCCGCGCCGCACCGCGTCGGGTTTGATGATTGCCAGGGTTCGTTCCATCGAATTAATTCTTGCCTGCCAGTACTGATTTCATCGTCGAGCCGAGGTCAGCCGGGCTCATCGCGACCGTGATTCCCGCCGCCTTGAGCGCCGCGATTTTATCGGCCGCAGTGCCGCGTCCGCCTGAGATAATCGCCCCGGCGTGACCCATCCGCCGCCCCTTGGGCGCGGTTTGGCCGGCGATAAACGCGACCACGGGTTTCTTAAAGTATTGCTTTATGTATTTGGCGGCCTCTTCCTCCGCCGTTCCGCCGATTTCACCAATCATGATGACCGCGCGCGTCTTGGGATCCTCGTTGAACAGCTTGAGCGCGTCGATATGGGTTGTGCCGACGATCGGATCGCCGCCGATTCCGATGCAAGTCGATTGCCCGATTCCAAGCTGGGTCAGCTGATACACCGCCTCGTATGTCAGCGTGCCCGAACGCGACACGACGCCGATGTCGCCCGGCTTGTGGATGTAGCCCGGCATGATGCCGATTTTGCATTCACCCGGCGTGATGATTCCCGGGCAGTTGGGACCAATCAGGCGCGACTTGGTTCCCGCCAGGTAGGCCTTCACTTTGACCATGTCAAGGATCGGAACGCCTTCGGTGATGCAGATGACGAGCTCGATGCCGGCGGCGGCGGCCTCCAGCATCGCGTCGGCGGCGAACGCCGGCGGCACGTAGATCACGGTCGCGTTGCAGCCGGTCGATTTGCGCGCCTGCTCGACGGTGTCGAAGATCGGGATGCCTTCGAAGTCGGTACCGCCCTTGCCCGGCACGACGCCGCCGACCATTTTGGTGCCGTACTCTTTGCACGCGCGCGTATGGAGTTGGCCGGTCGCGCCGGTAATTCCCTGCGTCAGGACGCGGGTGTTCTTGTCGACTAAAATACTCATCTGAAAATTCTAGGCTCCGATTTCTTTTACGATGCGCCGGGCGGCGTCGGCCATGTCGGTGGCGGTAACCACCTTGATCCCCGAGTCGGCAAGGATCTTCTTGCCTTCGACGACGTTGGTGCCTTCCATTCTGACCACCAACGGCACGTTCAATTTGACCTGCCGGGCAGCCTCGACGACGCCCTGCGCCAGCACGTCGCATCGCATAATGCCGCCGAAGATGTTGATCAGCACGCCTTTGACGCGCTTGTCCGCGAGCAGGATGCGAAATGCAGCGGCGACCTTCTCGGTGCTGGCGCCACCGCCGACGTCGAGGAAGTTGGCCGGCTCGGCGCCGTAAATCTTGACGATGTCCATCGTGGCCATCGCGAGACCCGCGCCGTTGACCATGCATCCGATGTTGCCGTCGAGATGCACGTAGCTGAGATCGTACTTCGCCGCCTCGGTCTCGGCGGGATCTTCCTCATTGGCGTCGCGCAGCTCGCGGATGTCGGGATGGCGGAACAAGCCGTTGTCATCGAATGACATTTTCGCGTCGAGGCAGATGAGGCGGCCGTCGGTCGTCACCACCAGCGGATTGATCTCGATAAGCGACGCGTCGGTTTCGATGAACGCCCGATAGAGCGAGGCGAGCAGCGCCGCGAACTGGCCGACTTGCTTGTCCTTGAGGCCGAGCGCGAATGCGATGTTGCGCGCCTGAAAGCCGGCCACACCGAGCAGGGGATTGATCGACTCGGTGAAGATTTTTTCGGGCGTCCTGGCGGCGACTTCCTCGATATCCATGCCGCCCTCGGTGCTCGCGATCACGGAAACCATTCCCGCCTTTCTATCGACGAGCATCCCAAGGTAAAGCTCGCGAGCGACGTCGCTTGCTTCCTCGATGTAAACGCGGCGCACCACCCGGCCCTCGGGGCCAGTCTGATGAGTCACCAGCGGCTTGCCGAGCAGCTTGGCGGCGAAATCGCGCACCTCGGAGGCAGCAGTCAGCAGTTTGACACCGCCGGCCTTGCCGCGGCCGCCGGCATGGATCTGCGCCTTGGCCACAGCTTTTGGCTGGCCCAGCGCCGTGAATGCAGCAGCAGCCTCGTCAGGTGTGGTCGCGAACTGCCCCTTGGGAACGGGAACGCCGAAGCGCGCCAGCACCTGCTTGGCTTGATATTCGTGGATGTTCATTCAGTTACCCAGGCATCAACCTCATTTTGGATAAGGATCGGGAATCCCTCGAATCGACCCGCTCGCTCACGACGACATTAGCGCGGCGGCAAGGTCATTTCATGAACAAATCGCGGAGCCATTTGATCGTCGTCTGGCGGCCGACCGCGGCGATTGCGCTCGTGAGCGGAATATCCTTGGGGCAAACCTCGACGCAGTTCTGCGCGTTGCCGCAGTCGGCTATACCGCCCTCCCCCATCATCGCAGCGAGCCGCTCGTCGAGGTTCATCTTGCCGGTCGGATGCTGGCTCATCAGATAGACCTGCCCGATCACGGACGCGCCCATGAACTTCGAGTGCAAGTTAAACTGCGGGCACGCCTCGAGACAGCATCCGCAAGTCATGCATCGCGAGAACGGGTAGGCGAACTGCTGGGCGTCGGCCGCGACTCGCGGGCCCGGACCCAGGTCGTAAGTGCCGTCGATCGGAATCCACGCGCGCGCCTTCTTGAGGTAGTCGAACATTTTCGATCGATCGACCCATAGATCGCGGACCACCGGGAACTTCGTCATCGGCTCGACCGTCGCCGGCCCGTTGAGCCCGTTGGCAAGCTGCGAGCACGCCTGGCGGACGCGCCCGTTGATCACCATCGTGCACGCGCCGCAAACCTCCTCCAGACAGTTGGCGTTGAAGACGACCGGCGCGACGCGCTTGCCCTGGCGAGTGACCGGGTTGCGCCGAATCTCCATCAGCATCGAGACGATGTTGTGATGCGGCAAATACGGCAACTCGAACTCCTCGTAATAGGGCTCCGAGTTCGACGTTTCCTGGCGCTTGATTCTCAATACTTGCGTCTGTTCTGACACTGGGATGCTCCTGCGGGACTACGCGGCGGATTTCTCGATGTCGTAGCGCCGCGGCCGCGGCTTGATGAGGCTCACGTCAACCGGCTCCCAACTGAAACGCGGGCCGTCGGACGACCACGCAGCCATGGTGGTCTTCATGAAATTCACGTCGTCGCGCTCGGGAAAATCCGGCTTGTAGTGCGCGCCGCGCGATTCGTTGCGATTGAGCGCGCCGAGCGTCATCGGCCGCGCGATCTCGAGCATGTTCCATAGCTGGCGGACGAATAACACTTCCTGGTTCGCCCACTTGCCCTTGTCGTTGAGCCCGATTCGGCCCCATCGATCCTTGAACTCGAGCAGCTTGTCGTCGGTCGCCTTGAGCTTGTCGTTGTAGCGCACGACGGTGACGTTCTCGGTCATGATCTCGCCGAGCTCGCGCCACACCGTAAAGGCGTTCTCCGGACCGCTCATCTTGAAAATTTTGTCGAATGATTCGCGCTGAAGCTTCAGCTCCTGATCGTAAATCTGCGAACTGGCCGCGCTCGTGTGCGACTTGGCATAGCCGATCATTGCCGGCTCGCAGATGTTTCCGGCGTGTATGCACGATAGCAGCGAGTTCGCGCCGAGCCGGTTGGCGCCGTGATATTGAAAGTCGCACTCGCCCGCTGCGAACAGCCCCGGGACGTTGGTCTGCTGATGGTAATCGACCCACAGACCGCCCATCGAGTAGTGCATCGCCGGAAAAATCTTCATCGGGACCTTGCGCGGGTCCTGGCCGGCGAACTTCTCGTAGATTTCGAGCACGCCTGCGACCTTGCGCTCGAGTTCTACGGGGTCCAGATGGCTCACGTCGAGGTAAACCACCGGATTGCCGTCAACGCCGAGCTTCATCTCGAACACGACCTTGTGAATCGCGCGGGTCGCGATGTCGCGCGGCACCAGGTTCCCGTACGCCGGGTACATGTCTTCAAGGAAGTACCACGGCTTGCCGTCGCGATAGGTCCACACGCGCCCGCCCTCGCCGCGAATCGACTCCGAGATGAGCCGATTCTTGTCCTCACCCTGCATTGCGGTGGGATGCACCTGGACGAACTCGCCGTTGGCGTAGGTCGAGCCCGCCTGGTAGCAGGCGCTGACCGCCGATCCCGTACAGACCAGCGACTGCGTCGAGCGACCGAAGACAAGGCCCGGGCCGCCGGTCGCGACAAGCGTGGTGTCGGCGGGAAACGCGCGCATCTCGAGCGAGCGCGTGTCGATCGCAACGATCCCGCGGCAGTTCCCCGACTCGTCCTGCACGATGCTCAGCATCTCCCAGCCTTCGAACTTGCGCACCAGGCCCGCCGCCTCGTAGCGGCGGACCTGCTCGTCCAATGCGTACAGGAGCTGCTGCCCGGTGGTGGCGCCCGCGAATGCGGTGCGATGATGCTTGGTGCCGCCGAAACGGCGGAAGTCGAGCAGACCTTCGGGCGTGCGATTAAACATCACGCCCATCCGATCGAACAGGTAGATGATCGCCGGCGCCGCCTCGCACATCGCCTTGACCGGCGGCTGATGCGCCAGGAAGTCGCCGCCGTAAATCGTATCGTCAAAGTGAATCATCGGCGAGTCGCCCTCGCCTTTGGTGTTGACCGCGCCGTTGATTCCGCCCTGCGCGCACACCGAGTGCGAACGCTTGACCGGGACGATGGAGAAGAGATCGACTTGCTCGCCCTGCTCCGCGAGTTTCATCGCCGCGGTCAAACCTGCCAGCCCGCCGCCTACGATTATGTGATGCCCTGGCATTGGTTTTCTCCTCAGGCGGGTGCGCGAAATGCGACCAGAATTGAAACGCCGACGATGGCCAGGATGATAAACAGCACAACGCACAAGCGGTTCACCAGCGTTTGCGCCCTCGGCCCGACCGCAATTCCCCAGGTGATCGTGAACGTAAAAATGCCGTTGGTCAGGTGATAGACGCAGGCCAGGGTCCCGACCAGGTAGGCCGTCAGAATCAGCGGATTCATCATGAAGTTATGCATCCGCAGATAGTTCGTCTCGACGCCGGTGGCGTAGTAGAGCCCGCGCGTCGAGAGGACGTGAAAGCCGATAAACAGGAACGCGACTATCCCGGTGATGCGCTGCAGAGTGTACTGGTAGTTGCGCTGGTACGGGTAGTCGTTGGGCTGCGCGCCGACCGTGATGACCAATCCGTAAATCGCATGGTAGAGAATCGGAATCCACAGGACCAACGCTTCGACCGCGATCTGAAACGGAATATTGCGGGTGAACTCGGTTTCCTTCCACCACATCGCGCCGCCCTTCAGGACGAAGGCGTTTTCGAAGAAATGGAAGAATAAAAATCCGCCGATGGGAATGATTCCCGACAGCGAGTGCAACCTGCGCAGCAGCCAGTGCCTCTCGTCTGCCGTCATCCCGGCCGCAATCGCCGGCGCCGCAACTGCATCTGCTTCAGCCATAAGCCTTTCCTGAATCGCTAGCCCTGTTTTCCGGCCGCGATTACTTTGTCCATCGCCTCGACCAGTTCGCGCACATGCGCCACCGAACTGTCAAAGGCTGCCTTTTCGGCGGCACTCAGCTGGATTTCGACGACGCGCTCGACGCCGCCCGCGCCGATCACGATCGGAACCCCGGCGAAGAGTCCCTTCACGCCGTATTCGCCGTCAAGAAACGCGGCGCACGGCAGCACTTGTTTGCGATCGAGCATGTACGCCTCGACCATTATGTAAGCCGCGGCTCCGGCAGCGTAATACGATGAAGTCTTCATCAACTGGACGATCTCGCCTCCACCGCCACGGGTGCGCTTCTCAATTTCCTCCAGCCGCTTCGCCCCGACCAGGCGTTCGACCGGCTGTCCGCCGACGGTAGTGTAGCTGCGAATCGGCACCATGTCGTCGCCGTGCCCGCCGAGCACCATCGCGGAAACACTTTCCACCGACACGCCCAGCTCCGACGCCAGAAAGGCGCGGTAGCGCGCCGAGTCAAGCACGCCCGCCTGCCCGACTATCCGGCTTTTCGCGAAACCGGTCACGCGCTTGAGCTGCGTAACCATCGCGTCGAGCGGATTGGTCACCGCGATCACGAAAGCGCCGGGCGCGTGTTTCTTGATTGCGGCGCCGACATCGGTCATCACCGCGGCGTTTATCTTGAGCAGGTCGTCACGGCTCATGCCGGGTTTACGCGGCGAGCCCGACGTGACGACGCAACAATCGGCGCCCTCGATGAGCTTGATGTCGATGCCGCCGGTGACGTTGACGTCGATGCCGAGCACCGGCGCCGATTCGAGCATATCCAGCGCCTTGCCCTGCGGCAGTCCGTCGATGATGTCGTAGAGCGCGATATCGCCGAGTCCGCGCAGGAAGCATAGATGGGCGCAGGTCGCGCCGACGTTACCCGCCCCGATGAACGCAATTTTTTTTCGAGCCACAGTTTGCTACCTCCTTCCGGTCACTCCCTGAAGCCTACCTTATATGTGCATCTTTCCTAATGAGCAATACTAAAATGATGAGGCGCCCGGAACGGCACCGTGAACTCATCATGCGGGCCGCCCGAACGTGCGATAGATAGCAGCGTTGGTTGAGATTGTGAAGCAATCGGATCGGGCTGTTTGTGACGGCGCGGGCGGGATGCCCGCCCCGCCGGTACTCAAGCGTGGCGGAGCCATCGCGAGAGCTCACGAATCGTGGGGCGCTTGCCGTACATCAAAATTCCGGTCCGGTAGATTCGCCCGCTGATGAACATCACCACGCCAATCGTCGCGACCAGCAACAGCAACGACAGCGCGAGCTGCCATAGCGGCGGATCGTGGACAGCGAGGCGCTCGAACATCAGGATCGGCGAGCAGAACGGAAATAGCGAAACCAGCACCGAGAGCGGCGAATCCGACGACGTAGCCACCGGCAGAATCATCCCCGACGCAGCGATCAACGGCAGGATGACCACGAAGGTCCATTGCTGCGCTTCGTCGATCGAATTGAAGATCGCGCCGACGCCGGCGAAGATCGCGCTGTAGAGCAGGTAACCCAATATGTAGAAGATGACGAAGTAGACGATCAGCGATGGCCCCACGCCGAGCACCTCGATCGCGGTGCGGAGGTACAGGCTTCGCGACACACCGAACGCCGCCATCGTAAGCCATATCGCGATCTGGGTCAGGCCGACGCTGCCGGTGCCGAGAATCTTGCCAGTCATCAGTTCCTGCGCGCTCGCCGCGCACAGCAACACCTCGGTAATGCGCGAGCTCTTCTCTTCCATGACCGATCGCATCACCATCACGCCGTAAGACAGCAACGAAAAAAGCATCACGAACATGAGAATCAACACGACCGCGGCGCCGCGTACCGCGTTGTACACCGAAAACGTCTCGCCCCCGCGGACCGCGGTGAGATCGACGGGCTGTAGCGTCGCGGCCACGTCCCCGGCGCTGCTGCCCTGCTTCACCATGCGTTGCGCGGCGAATGCGTACGACAGCGCGTCGCCGAGCCGGCGCTGAAGAAGGAAATCGCCGGTGCGAGCGGTCGCAAAGACGACGCGGCGGGAAGCGAGCGCCGGGCCGTCGAGCCACACGTAGCCCTCGATGTCGCCCGCATCGAGCCGCCTGTCGAGTTGCTCGTGCTCGGCCGGCGACGCGGGAGAAACGACCGATGGCTCGTAGCGCGCACCCCGCTGGCGAATCAATTCGCCGCGCGCAAGCTCGGCCAGCGCGCGATTGTCGCATGCGATCACGATTCGCGCCGGGCGCTCGCTGTCGCGCACGATACCGCGCGCCGTCGATGCGCCGATCATCGCGGGCAGGATCAAAAATGACGCCATCAACAGCGGAGTAGCGAACGTGGAGAGGATAAACGAGTGCGTCCTGACCCGCTCGAGGTATTCCCGTTTTGCGATGATCCAGACTTTGCGAATCGAGAACTCAGTCATCTGTGCCGGCTATTCGATCGATAAAAATCTGTTCGAGCGACGGGTCCATCACCTGGAATCGGATCACGCGCAACCCGGCCGCTGCCGTGCGCAGCAGTTCCTGCGGGTCGGCGCCCGGCTTCAAGCGAATTTCGGCGTGGTTGCCGTAGTCATTCAAGGAATCGATGAGCGGATGGCCGCAAAGGCATCCGCCATCGCCTTCATAGTCAATTTGCACGAAGCGCCGGCCGTTACCGGCTTTGATCTCGCTCAGGCTCCCTTGCAGCACCGATTTGCCGCGATCGATCAGGCAAATCGAGTCGCACAGCCTTTCCACCTGGTCCATCCGATGGGTCGAGAACAGGATCGACTTTCCCGCCGTGCGAAGCCCGACCAGCACATCTTTGAGCTGCATCGTGTTGACCGGATCGAGGCCGGCGAACGGCTCGTCCATCACGATCAAGCCGGGATCGTGCAACAGCGCCGCGATGAACTGAATCTTCTGCTGCATCCCCTTCGACAACTCCTCGACCCGGCGATCGATCCAGTCCGCAATCTCGAGCCGCCGCGCCCATGCGCCGATTCGCTCCCGCGAGGTGGCGACCGACAGCCCCGCAAGCCGCCCGAGAAAAATCAGGTTGTCGCCGACGGTCATCCGGCGGTACAAGCCACGTTCCTCCGGCAGATAACCGACCCGGCGTAGCACGCGGCGGCGGAATGGCTCGCCAAATATCCGCACGCATCCCGAGTCGGGGGCGATGATGCCGATCATCATGCGGATGGTGCTGGTTTTGCCGGCGCCGTTGGGTCCGAGCAGGCCGAAAATATGCGCGGGCGGAATCTCGAACGAGAGATCGTCAACCGCGGTAAAGCCGCCGTACGACTTTCGGACCCGGAGCAGTTCGACAGTTGGAGTCAACGATTGAATGATTACGCCGGATTGCCGCAAAAGAGAACGGGGCTGTCGCGCATCGCGCGCGGCAGCCCCGTCAAGGATTCGAGCTTAGGGAGAGGCAAGAGCGCTACATATTGTCCACGATCGCCTTGCCGAACTCCGAGCACTTGAGCAGCTTCGCGCCGGTCGTCAGCCGCTCGAAGTCGTAGGTCACCTCTTTCTTGCCGATGGTCTTCTCGAGGCCGCGAACGATCCCGTCGGCAACTTCCTGCCATCCCATGTGCTCGAACATCATCACACCCGACAGGATAACCGAGCCCGGATTCACTTTGTCCTGGTCGGCGTACTTGGGCGCGGTGCCATGGGTCGCTTCGAAGATCGCGTGGCCGGTCAGGTAGTTGATGTTGGCGCCGGGAGCGATTCCGAGTCCGCCGACCTGCGCCGCGAGCGCATCGGAGAGAAAGTCGCCGTTCAAGTTCATCGTGGCGACGACGTCGAATTCATCGGGGCGCGTCAGCACCTGTTGGAGGGTGATATCCGCGATCGCATCCTTGACCAGCAGTTGGCCGGCAGGCGGCTTGCCGTTGCAATCGTCCCATCCCACGGCCTTGCCTTTGTATTCGCGTTTTACGAGTTCGTAGCCCCAATCGCGGAAGGCGCCCTCCGTGTACTTCATGATGTTGCCCTTGTGGACAAAGGTCACGCTCTTGCGCTTGTGGCTAATCGCGTAATCAAGCGCGGCGCGAATCAGGCGCTCGGAACCCTCGCGCGAAATGCATTTGATTCCGATTCCCGAGGTATTTGGGAAGCGCATATTCTTGACGCCCATATCCTCGAGCAAAAATTTGATGACCTTTTTTGCCTCGGGCGACTCCGCCGGCCATTCGATTCCCGCGTAGATGTCTTCGGTGTTCTCGCGGAAGATTACGACGTCGAGTTTCTCGGGATGCTTGACCGGACTCGGCACGCCCGCGAAGTAGCGCACCGGGCGCAGGCATACGTAGAGATCGAGCATCTGGCGCAGCGCGACGTTTAGCGAGCGGATGCCGCCGCCGATAGGAGTCGTGAGGGGGCCCTTGATGCCGACCAGGAATTCGCGGAATGCCTCGACGGTTTCGTCGGGCAGCCAGGTCTTCCAATTCTTGAACGGCTTATCGCCCGCGTACACTTCCATCCACGCGATCTGGCGCTTGCCGCCGTAGATTTTCTTCAGCGCGTTGTCAAAGACGTACTGCGACGCGCGCCAGATGTCAGGGCCGGTGCCGTCGCCTTCGATAAACGGAATGATCGGGCGGTCAGGAACTTTCAGGGTGTGATTGGCGCCAAGAGTAATCTTTTCGCCGTTGCTCGGAACTTTGATGTGCTGATATGCCATCGGTCTCTCGTTTAGCCTCTCTTATGTTGAGTGATTGAGCGCGGACGCGACGCGCATTTCCACATTTCCACTTTACGGGGCGTCGCGCAGCCACTCGGATTTATCCGGCCATCATACATCAATGGGTTTGCGACGCCAGTGCCAGCGGTGAACGGTAGTGTATCAATCCGATACACTACGCGTTGGCATCAATGCTCGCGGCCAGAACCCGAAACTTCGTTGACCTTAGTTAATTATTGCCTCGCGGAAAGCCTTTCCAGGTCCAGCTCCCGACCCGCCAAGCAGCCGCGGTTAACGCGAGCGCCTCGAACGCGCTATACTTTGCGCGGGCAAATCAAGCGGAGCATCCGATGGATTTCACCTACACGCCGGAACAGGAAAAATTTCGCGCCGAACTGCGGCGCTGGCTCGAAAAGAACTCCGCCGAAGCCTTCGGGCGCAAGGGCGAGGGTCTCGGCGGCTCGACCGCCAGCCTGCTCGACGTTCGGGACGACGGGCGATGGAATCAACTGCTCGACTACCATCGCCGGCTCTACCAGGCCGGTTACGTGGCGATGCACTGGCCCAAGGAATGGGGGGGAGGCGGCGCGAGCATGATCGACCAGGCCATCTACCAGGACGAAGTCTTGCGGCTCGCGCTGCCGCTTTACGGCGCCAATCAGCTGGCGATCGATCGAATCGGCCCGACCATCATGCATCTCGGCACCGAGCAGCAGAAGAAGCGCTACCTGCTCAAGATGCTGACCGGCGAGGAAATCTGGTGCCAGGGTTATTCCGAACCCGGCGCGGGCTCCGATCTCGCGGCCTTGCAGACGCGCGCGGTGCTCGACGGCGACACCTTCGTCATCAACGGGCAGAAAGTATGGACGAGTTTGGCGCATCGCGCGGACTGGCAGGTGCTGCTGGTCCGCACCGACCCGGCGGCGCCCAAGCACAAGGGGATTTCCTACCTGCTGGTCGATATGCATAGCCCCGGAATCACGGTGCGTCCGCTGGTTCAGATCACGGGCGACGCCGGATTCAACGAGGTCTTTTACGACAACGTGCGCGTGCCCAAGGAAAACCTGGTCGGCGAGCTGAACGCGGGATGGCAGGTGTCGATTGCGACGCTCATGTACGAACGAGTTTCCGGCGGCACGCGGCATCCGGTGGAACGCACGATCGGCGAGCTGCTCGAGCTCGCGAAGAAAGTGGATTTCCAGGGCGGCCCCGCGTGGAAGCATCCCTACGTGCGCCAGAAACTCGCGCAGTTCGCGACCGAGGCGCGATGCCTGCGCCTGTCGCGCTACCGCTCGCTGTCGGCGCAGCTCAAGGGCAAGGTGCCCGGCGTGGAGAGTTCATTCGGCAAACTTTTCGCCACCGAACTGAACTTGAGAGTCGCGATGTTCGCCGATGAGATGCTTGGTGCGTTCGCCAACGTCGAAGGCGGCAGCCTCGGCGCGGTCGAGGGCGGCCGCTGGATGCATCGGACGCTGGCGGCGCGCGGGCTTACGATCGCGGCGGGTTCAAGCGAGATTCAGCACAACATCATTGGCGAGCGGGTCCTCAAGCTGCCCAAGGGTTGAGGAGCCCGCGCGATTCCGGCGTCCCGGCCATTTCTCCAGCGTGTCTGCAAGTGACTGAGGCTGAGGAGGACACAAAAAAGGGAGCGCTTATCACGTGCCCTGGATCGGGGAGGCCCAGCGTGAGAAGACGGTATCGGAAATTTTTTCCAGCGACGGCATGAACTCCGCCGCCTGAGCGATCATTCGATCGGCCGCGATATTCTCGCGATTTAATTCCTTCGCGAACGCATCGGCCATCGCGGAGACCCCTTCGCGGGTCACCTCGAAATGAAACTGGAAGCCGTACGCCTTGTCGCCGTGACGAAACGCCTGGCACGGCGTCTTCTCCGACGACGCGAGCAAGGCCGCACCCGGAGGCAGATCGAAGATGTCGCCATGCCAATGAAACGGCGTCAGCGTCGCGGGCAAATCGCGCATTAGACGGTCGTGTTTGGCCGAAGCGTCGAGCCGGATCGGATGCCATCCGATTTCCTTGCCGTTGGGGTTGCGATCTACCTTCGCGCCGAGCGCGGCCGCAAGAATCTGCGCGCCCAGGCATACGCCGAGCACGGGTAGATTCAATTTCATCGCGTCCTCGATCAGGCGCATCTCGTCGCGCAGCCACGGATGCCGGTCAGTCTGATAGACGCCCATCGGACCGCCCATCACGATCAAGCCGCCAGCGCCCTTCATGCTCGCGGGTACGGGCTGGCCGTCGTAAACGCGCACGTATTGCCAGGCGAGCGCGGCGCCTTCGAGCGCGTGAGCTATGGCGCCGAGATTCTCGACCGGGTGATGCTGCAAAACATAAATCTTCGCCATCGACCGAAATGCCTTTTCACTCTTCGACGTGATCGAAACAAATCGCTAAAGCATCGTGCCGCGGCGGATGCGGCCGAGATGCGTATAGGCGCGCTGGGTCGCGACGCGGCCGCGCGAAGTGCGCGCCAGAAACCCCTCCTGCAGCAGGTAGGGCTCGTAAACTTCCTCGATGGTGTCGGATTCCTCGCCGACCGCAGCGGCAAGACTCTCGACGCCAACCGGTCCGCCGTCGAACTTGTCGATTATCGCGCCGAGAATCGCGCGGTCCATCTTGTCGAAGCCGGCGGTGTCGATTTCGAGCAGATCGAGAGCGGCCAGCGCGATTTCGCGCGTCACGACCGGCGCTTCGCCGACCTGCGCGAAGTCGCGCACGCGGCGCAGCAGGCGGTTGGCGATGCGGGGCGTGCCGCGCGAGCGCGAGGCTATTTCAGTGGCTCCTTTCTCGTCGATCGCCACCTTCAGCAAGTCGGCGGAGCGGCGCACTATCTCGCCCAGTTCAGCGTGATCGTAGAAGTCGAGGTGGTAATGCTGGCCGAATCTGTCGCGCAGCGGCGAGCTCAGCAACCCCGAGCGCGTGGTCGCGCCCACGAGAGTGAACGGATTGACCGACAGCTTCATCGTGCGCGCGCCCATCCCCTCGCCCACCACGATATGAAACTCGAAATCCTCCATCGCGGAGTAGAGCCGCTCTTCGACGACCCGCTGGAGACGATGAATCTCGTCGATAAAGAGCACGTCGTGCGCTTCAAGGTTGTTCACGATTGCAGCCAGGTCGGCGGCGCGTTCGATAGCGGGACCCGAGGTGACGTGGACATTGACGCCGAGCTCGCGGGCGATGATGTGTGCGAGCGAGGTCTTGCCGAGGCCGGGAGGTCCGGCGAAGAGCACGTGATCGAGCACTTCGGCGCGTCCGCGGGCGGCTTTGATCGACATGCCGAGAATTTTTTTGGTGCGCTCCTGACCGATGAATTCGGCAAGCGCGCGCGGGCGTAGCGCGAGATCGAGCCGGCGTTCTTCTTCGTGACCGACGCGCGCGGTGGGCCGTCCTTGGGCGGGCGCAGCCGGGCCGGCATCTTCGCGAGGCTTATTTTTCGCCAAGCAGCACCGCCAATGACTTACGAATTATCACTTCGGGATTTTCCGCCGCGCCGGCGTCCGCGGCGACGACCGCGTCAACCGTGCGTTTGGCTTCAACGGGTTTCATGCCGAGGTTCACCAGCGCTGAAACTGCTTCGTCGGCCGGGCCGGCCGGTCTTGCGGCTCCATCCGGCGCGGGCCGGAGATAGCCGTCGGGCGCGGCGGTTGACGGCGCTGCCATCTTCAAGTCAGCGACTTTGTCGCGCAGTTCGCGCACGACCCGCTCCGCGACCTTGGGACCGACCCCAGGCACCGCGTCGATTCTGTCGACGTCGCCTTTGCCGATTGCAGCGGCCAGTTCTTCGGGCGCAAGCGCCGACAGGATCGCGAGCGCGAGTTTCGGGCCGACGTGCTGCACGCTCATCAACAGGTCGAAGGCGCGTTTCTCGGTGGCGCTGGAGAATCCGTAAAGCGTGAGCGCATCCTCACGCACGACCTGGCGTATTTCGAGCGCGACGGGGTCGCCGAGTTGCGGCAATCGATAGTAGGTGCTCAGCGGAATCAGCACTTCGTAGCCGACGCCGCCGGTCTCGACTACGATCCGGCCCGCATCGCGAACCGCCAGCGAGCCCGTCAGCGACGCGATCATTGCGGCGCCATCCGGGGCTTGCTTCGGCGCGGCGCGCGCGGGCGAATGCGCTCGATCGCCTCGACCAGGTTGGGGACGCGTCCGCGGCCAAGATGGCAAAGCGCCAGCGCGAGCGCGTCGGCGGCGTCGTCGGCGAGATCGATCGCCGGGTCGAGTTTCAGCGTCTTGCGCACCATGTATTTCACCTGCGCCTTGTCGGCGTGTCCGTGACCGGCGACGCAGAGCTTAACTTCGTTGGGGGGATATTCGAACATCGCGAGGCCGCGCTCCGCCGCCGCGAGCATCGCCATCGCGCGGGCCTCGCCGATGCGAAACGCGCTCTGCACATTGACGGCGACGAAATGACGCTCGAGGCTCAGCGCTTCGGGAGAGAACTCATCGATGATGGCGAGAAGATTTTCGTGGATGCGGCGCAAGCGCCCGGGTCCCGGCGCGAGCGATGCGCATCGGATCGTACCGGCGGTGACGTAACGTTCGCCGGGACCTTCGACGACACCGTAACCGCATACCGCACTCCCGGGATCCACCCCGAGTATCCGCATACCCCACCTCCGCAGCAGAACCCGCGCGCCGCTAGGCTGCCGAGAACTGCGCCATCTCTTCGTCGCTGATGTCGAAGTTCGCGGCGACGTTCTGCACGTCGTCATGATCCTCCAATTCTTCCATCAGCTTGAGCACCTGCTCGGCCGCATGGCCGGAAACCGCAACCGTATTTTCGGGAATCCGCGTTTGTTCCGAATGCGCGATCGCAAGGCCGGCTTTTTCCAGCGCGTCACGCACGACGTTCAATTTGTCGGGCGAAGTCAGGACCTGGAAGGTATCGCCGTCGCTGGTCACGTCGTCGGCGCCCGCGTCGAGCGCGAGTTCGAGCAGCTTGTCCTCGTCGATGGCGGATTTTTCGATTCCGATCACGCCGCGCTTTTTGAACATCCAACCGACGCATCCCGCCTCGCCCAGGTTCCCGCTGCGCCGGGAAAAGATGAAGCGCAACTCCGCGACGGTGCGATTGCGATTGTCCGAGAGCACGTCAACCATTATCGCGACGCCGCCCGGGCCGTAGCCCTCGTAAGTGATTTCCTCGAGCGAGGCGCCGGCTATTTCGCCAGTACCCTTCTTGATGGCGCGATCGATGTTGTCGTTGGGCATCGATTGCTTCTTGGCCACCGTCACGGCGGTGCGCAAGCGTGGATTGGAATTGAGGTCGCCGCCGCCGAGTCGCGCCGCGATCGTGATTTCCTTGATCAGCTTGGTGAAGGCGCGTCCGCGCTTGGAGTCGGTAATCGCCTTCTTATGCTTGATCGAACTCCATTTCGAATGACCAGACATGACCAATACCTTCTCCGGGGCCGCCTTGGCGGGCAGGTCCCGACGAAGCGGAGATTATCATAAAGATTCGCCCAAGGGGGAATGGCGCGGAGGCGATAGCGTCGCGGCGGGCGAGTGTGAAAAACTTGGCTTAACCACCGCCCGCTTCTGTTATCATGCTGGGGCGAGCGATCCGATGAATGGGCCAATGTTTGGGGTGAGAGTTTCGATTTTGGGCGTGATTGCGGCGCTGTTTGCCGCTGGATGCTTCTATCCGCCGGTTACACAGCCGCCGCCGGACGAACAGCAGGAAGTGGTGATTCCGCTGCCGTACGACCTCGCGTGGGATGCGGTGAACGCGGTCATCACCGAAAACTCGTTCCACGTGCAGGCGCAGGACATGACCAACGGGATTATCGAGGCGGTCGGTCCGCGCTTCACGCTGCACGACGCCGATTGCGGAAAGATAAAGAGTATCGCCGGCACTTACACGGCCCAGCCGGAGCAGAACTCGTCGTCGGTGTACAATTTCCTGGTGCGGCCACGGGGTCCTGAGGCGAGTATCGTCAAGGTGCGCGCCACGTTCAATTCGTCGGTCAAGGTCCCGTTGCATCCGGCCACCGACGTCGATTGCGTATCGCATGGGGTGCAGGAATCGGATCTGCTGCGCGAGGTATTGGTCCAGGCGAAGAAGACCCATCGCCCGGTGTTCGCCAATTCGCCGCGACCAGCTCCGTCGTCAGCCAGCGCCAGATCGTCAGCGCCGGCGACGGTGCGCAATCAACCCAAGCTCCCGTCCTCGATCGATAAAGCTGAGAGCGACGTGCCGCCGTCGATGCGGGGGTTTTCGCTCAACGGGCGTTCCAATATGCCCAATCTGCCTGCGCCCCCGCCGAATTGATGCCCAAGGTCCGCGCGGGTTTGACACTCGCGCGCGGCGAGGCGCTGGACAAAAGCGAACGCCGCGAAGTCACGCGCGCAGGAACAAGCTGCCGCCGAGATTTCGTTCGGCGGCAGCTGATGCGGGCCCAATGGCGAAATTTCGCCTTCAGTTCATTTTGAAACCGAAGACGGATCACTCTGCGGGCGGCGCAAACCAGATCACATTTCCGCTTGAATCTTTCACCAACGCGCCACCGCCCTCGGTGCTCGAGTAGCCCGCATCGAAGCGATCTTGTCCGGTTGCGTCGAGCGCGAGCATCCCGTTGACGGAACCGTCGCCGAGTCCGCCCAACTCGAGTTGCGGCTTGCCGGTTGCGTCGTAGGTAACCGCCCCAGCCGCGGTTCCATTAGGCGCTACGCCAGCCACATAGCGGGTCACGTTGTTCGAATCGCCGGCAAAGAAACCCGAACCGTTGGCGGCATTTCCGAAACCGGCACGTGAGTACCCGTTGCTGTCCATAACATCTGAGCCGGCGCTGGCGCCGTCCGCGCTGACGCCGCTTACCAGCACCGTGTTTCCGTTGCCATCAAGCGCCGTCAGCCCCGCGCCTTGACTGTTGATTCCGACGGCGGCGCGGACCACACCGTTTCCAGGCAGGACGGAATTGCCGTCATACAGCGCCAGCCCGGCGCTTGACGTGCCTCCATTCTGACTGACACCCAGCGCGAGCAACCACTTGCCTTTATCGATGAACACCAACCCGGCGCCGTTGCTGCTGGTGCCGAGCACAGCGGCAACCTGACCGGCTGCGTTTACCAGGTCGATCTGCTGCGCGGTGATAGTTTGTGCGGTGATAGTTTGTGCGGTGATAGTTCCGGCGTCGAGTGACACCAACTTCTTCACCGCCTTCGCCAGCGACTGCGGAGTCGAGGTCATCGCGGCCATGGCAAGCACCGTGACCGCAACGATCACCTTCATCGCCCGATTAGCTTTCTCAAGCCGCGCGACCCGCTCGTCCAAGGCACAGATCTGACTGTCCATTTAAGTCCCCTCCGCTGTTAAACCGGGCTGCTGCGGAACGACCGCGCCCGGAATGTTCAGAAACCAGGTGCTGCTCAAAGGCTGATAGAGACTAGACCTATCCGATGGCAATTTCCAAGAAGACGGCGCAATGGGTGGCAGGGGGCGGTTTGAGAGTCAAATCCACAAAATGCGGTGTCGCTATCCGGCGCCGGGGCGGTCGGGGATTAGGGCTTCAGCAGGCACGATTAGGTTGTCGGTTGTGCCGGGGATTTTCCAATACAGGTGCAGGTACGAGCCGCCGGCGATATTTCGCTCGCCCACTTCAATCCGATGCGGCCCCTCGGTGAGGTAGATACTGCCGGCGTCGTGAGGCTTGCTTACCAGGCCCGGATCGTGAATCACCTGCGTGCCATCCACCGTGACCCATCCCGAATCGTCCACGTCGATCGTAAACTCGTAGTCGCCGGTCGCTGGCGCGATCAGATTGCCGCGCCAGATGTCGCACGACGGAAACGGCATCGCGCCCATGCTGGCGATGTCATAGAAGTCGATCTGCCGATCGATTCGCACTATATGCGGCGCGCTATTGCCGCACTGCTCGCCCACGTAGTACCTGCCCAGCAATCCGTGGTCGCCGATACCCACGAACCCCTGCATGACTCGCTGATTCATCGAGAGCAGGAACACGGCTGCGATCCCCATCGTCGCGGCGATTTGCGTCAGGCGGCGCGACGCGCCAATTCCCCATAGCCCGAGCGATTCCGACAGATCGAACGAGCCGAAGATCCAACACACGGCGAGCGGCCAGAGCTGAAACGGGCCGGGCAGTCCGATGAGTTTGCCGAGGTTGAAGGCGACCGAGTCGTCGACGACCATTCCGCCGCCGAAGAATGCGTCGCGGTTGGTGGCGAAGTCGCCGCGCATGAATTGCTGAAGGGCGAAGTCGCGCACCGGGTTGTCATATTCGTAGGGGAAATGCGGATTGGTCGCAGTCGCCATCAGCATGATGGCGGCTGACAGCGCGCCCACCGCGCCCAGCAGCCAGTCCCAGGCGGCGGGAAGAAAAGCGAGCGCGAGGACCATGAATGGAATCGAGGCGACAATTTGCCGCGGACCGGTCGCGGTGCCGCCTCCCCACGATACAATCGATTCGCCGTACGAGGCGTTGAACAGAACCAGCACGACAAACGAATAAACCGTGACGATGAATTCGGCGCGCCATCGTTTCAGCCGCGCGAAATAACCCACGCCGAAGATCGACAGCAACAGTACAGGGTTGCAGAAAAACAATCCGCGCTGCGGATCGACCAGCACGTTCCAGAGAATTCGGGCCTTCGGATAGGTCAGACCGACGAATCCGACCGCTTGCTCGGGAAATTGACGATTCTCGGCGGGCGAGAGCTTGAACGCCTGGTAACTGAAGAAGAGCGGATTTCCGAAGGCGCCCCAGTTGTAGGCAAGCATGATCGCGACAGTGATCGCGGCGCCGGCGGAGAACGCCGCCAGCTGCGTCCATCGGGGCAGTTTGAACAAGGCGTAGATTCCGATCGCGGCGGCAACCAGGAAGACCGGATAATCGTTGAGCACGGCCCATCCCGCCAGAAACCCGGCCGCAAACGCGCGCGTGGAGGATGGAAGAGTCTCGAACGTCGCCAGCAGGTAGAATGCGGTGAAAACGCATACCGCGGCGACGGGTTCGCCGGTGAGTTCCGTCGCGTACGGAAACGCGATCGTCCCAAGGCCAAGGATCAGCGCGACGCCGGCCGCGCGGCCCTCCGACGCGCCGAGAAATCGCGCAAAGCGAAACATGACGACGCACAGCGCCGAGATCAGCAAGCCGGTCGTGAACACGGTGGTCAGGTAAGTTACAAAGGCCCAGTACGCCGGCTCGTGAGCCGCGCTCAGAGGCATCAGCCCGATTCGGAAAATCAGCCACGGGATGAGCGCCGTGTAGGACGTGCCAGGCGCCTTAACGGAATAAATGCGGCCGTGGAAGGTGACGATGTCGGCGGTGTTGAAGCCGCAAAAGTCGTTGATCCAGAGCACCCCTTTCTCGATCATCGAGCGCAGCAGGTCGAAGCGGCACGCGATGCTCTGGTCGGAGCCCTGATAAAAGTAGGCGTATGTGATGAACGGGATCATGAAGATCGCAGTCTCGATTTGCCGGCTGCGATCCTCCGGGGCGATCGCGCGAGGAGAGTTGGCGGCGGCCCACTTCATCGCTTGCTCGAGCGCCCGGACATGGCGGCGCGAAAGGTGTTGAAGATGCGAAAGTCGTCGTCGCCGAATATGCGCCAACCCGCCCATGCGATCGCCGCCAGCGCCACAAACGTGAACGCCAGCGAGATCGGCGAGCCGATCGGCGCCGGCGCCGCCTGTTGCCGAATCACATTCAAGTCGTAAGTGGGGGCCGCGCTGGGGGGCGGCGCGTCAATCCGGACCAGCGACGCATTTCTGAAGAATGCCTTGCCGGTGTTGAGGCTGCCGAATCCGCCGATTCGCAGAGCTACGTCGATGTCCGCGCCGTGTCCCCCCACCTTGAGGTACAGCGTCACGCGCTGCCAGTCGGTGGTGCCGTGGATGTCGGCCGACATGATGCCGTCTTCCATCACTGAGATCGTCGCGCCGCTTTCCTTGGCGCCGACGTTTTCGGTGCGGAGATCGACGCTGAGCTGATACCATCCCGCCGCCAGGGTCAGCGGTTGCATCCATCGCGCGTCGTTGGCCTTGAGATTATCGACCTCGAGCTCGCTGGGCTTATCGGTGTAGGAATGCCAATGGGCCTGGAACGAGTCGGGGTTGTTGATCCAGGCCTCGGTACGCCACAAATCGGGCTGATCCTCGGAGCCTTTGGCGAAGTCGCCGTTGAGCAGCAGATTTTTCTGATCGGCGGCGGCGGCGCGACGCGGTGCGAATACGGCGGCAAGCGTCGCGCACAGAAAAACTGCGCAGAGCAAAATCGCGCGGCGGCCACGATATGAATGCAGGTAAGCGATCATATCCAACTACTCAGTCCCGCGGCTTGCAGCCACATCCGCGCGTAATATCCGCTGCGGCTGATCGGCATGCCGACCCAAATCGGAAAGTAGTACACGAACAGAACCAGCGCGGCGAGCACGAACACGGCGGCAACGTATCGGCCCGCGTACGAAGTCTTGAGCAGGAAAAATCCGTACGCGCCGATTACCACGATGAAAGTGATCCATCCCCATGTCGCCGGCATCCCGAGAAAAAAGACCGGCATCATCGTCAGCAACAGCGCGGAATGCTCCCACGGCTCAGCGCGCTCCTTGAAACATTCGGCGAGCAAAATCGCCAGCGCGAGGTATCCGAAGTAAACCGAGGCCATGTAGTGGTAGAGGAAGAGCGTGCGGCCGATCCAGGCCCAGATCAAGAGAAAGCTGATATAGCCGATGACGAGAAACGAGCGGGTCAGGCTCGGGCGCTCGATCGCATTGATAAAGGTGATCGTGATCGCGGTCAGCGCGCCCCACCATAGGAGAGGATTTCCTCCGCCCCACACGGTTTGCACGTCACCCGTCTTGGGGAAGTTCTGCCAGTACGCGATCGGGCGCAGCATAAACGGCCAGCTCCACCAAGGCGACGCGTACGGATGCGTGGCGGACGCGACGCTCTTCTCGTACCCGACGACGTCGCTGTAGTACTTGAACAGATCCGCGATTCCGCCCCACCAGCCGAGCCAGTAATGCGGAAAGAACACCGCGATGTAGGCAATCGCGGCGACCGATCCAACGAGCGCGACTGCGCCAACGCTCATCGGTTCCAGCACGCTCGCCAGCGATGGCATCCGCCACGGCGGCGCCGCCGATGACGAGCGGCTGCGCCAGAAAAGTTCTGCAACGCGGATCGCCAGCACTGCGAGAACGGTCACCAGAATGTGCGCGAATGTTTCGCCGATCAGGAAAAGCAGCAATCCGAGGACAATACAGGTCGTTGCAATGGAGAGCACCGAAGCTTGATCGAAGAGGTTGATTGCGTTCGGGACCGGCGCGGGCGCTTTGATTTTCTTCGCCTTGGAGTCGATTGGCGCCTTTGGCTCGACGACCGCCGGCGCGGCCGGCGCCGCCTTGGGACGGTCCCTCGCAAGCACATAGAGAATGAAACCCATCACCAGCAAGAAGGTTATCGCCGGGATGTAGAATTTGCTGGCCAGGCACAGACCCAGCGCCAGACCAATCCACGGCAGGATGCGCCGGCGCGCGCCCGCATCGGGCGTTTGCGCGAATTTGAAAAAGAGCAAGTACGCGACTGCCGCGCAGGTGAGATAGACGATGTCGATGACGGCGAAGCGCGAATCGACCAGGTACATCCCGTCGCAAAGGATGATCGCGCCCGCGATCGCACCGACCAGCCGCGAGCCCGACATCCGGCGCCCGAGCAGGTAGGTGATTCCCACCAGTGCCGTCCCAAGCGTGGCGTTGCCGACCCGCCAACTCCACGGATGATCGCCAAAAATGAGGATGCCTGCGGCGATCACGAGCTTGGCCAGCGGCGGATGAGGATCGAGGAAGGACTCGCCATGCAAATAATGGCGTCCCTGCGCGACGAAATGGACCTCATCGAAAACGATCTCGGCGGGATGCCCAAGGTGCCAGAAGCGCGTGATTGCGGCGGCGATCAACAGAGCCGAGATGATGATCGTATCGGTGGCGATCCACGCGGGCGCGGCGGCCGGTTCTTCAACGTAATCCTCGACCTGCCGGGGCATGGCGAATCTCCTGAAGAACGCACCGACGGCGTCGGTCACACCGCTTGCGCCCTGCAGCCGCGTTGCGCCGTAGTAAACGGCCAGCCCAAGCGCGACCACGTTGAGCGCCGAAGTCGCCATCGCGATCCCATCGCGCGCGTCCAGGAACACCACGGTGTTAAGCGTGTGCAGGACATAGGCCAAATTGATCAAGCCGGTGATCGAGATAACTACGAAGACGGCAAGCATCTCAGGCGCTTCCAGAGCCAACGGCACCGCAAGCACGATCGCGGGGTAAAGGTACCGCTCGTGCATCCTGGGCGCAACCATGAAGAATCCAAAAATCGCGACGAACGAGGCGAACAGGAGGCGCGAGGGCGTGCGGCCGCGCCACAAGATCCACGCCACGAATCCGTAAAGCGGTACCAGCAGGCTCATCCCGAGCGCAAAGTACGATACTCCCGCAAGCGTCGCCGAATCCGCCTGGCGAAGCCCGCCGATCAGCGCCATCAGGTTGAATGCGTTGACCGAAGTCTCGTGGTAGTACGCCGCGGTGGAAGTATAGAGCTTGATAATCCAGTTCCACTCATGGCCGACTTGGAACGGCGCGATGCCGATGATCGCGACCGCAATCAGCGCGACTCCCGACCTGATCCACGTCGCGAAGTCGGCCTCGAGCATCGTCCACACGCCGAGCACCGGAAGCATCATCAACCCCTGCGGCTTGACCAGTACCGCGATCGCAGCGAGTCCCCATGCGATTTCGTATTTCCGACCGAGCATCGCCACGATGCTGAGCAGGGTGACGAACGTCAGCACCGAGTCGCTCTGGCCCCAGACGACGGTGTCGAACAACAGCGACGGATTCAGCGCGACCATCAGCATCGCGACAAAGGCCATCCCGGGCCGGCTGCCACGGCGCACGAACGCGTACATCAGAAGCGCGAGAGCGAAGTCGGCGACGATCGCGGGACTCTCGATTATGATTCGGTAAACATCTCCCGAAGCGCCCACGGCACGCGCGACGAGACCCGCGACCCACAGCGCGTACAGATAGCCGGGCGGATAATCGAGGAAATATCCCTCCTGATAGGTATGCGCGGGACCGAGGGTCGCGATTTGGCCCGCCCACGCCTGGTAACTGCCAACGTCGGGGCCGAAGCCGGGAAAGAACGGCATCACCGCGAGCTTCACGGCGGCCAAAACGGCGAGCACCAGCAGCGCGCCTGTAAGCCCGGAGTCGCGCTCGCCGGCAAGCGGGCGGAGGTAGTCAATCAACGCGTAGGCGACCAGCGCGATCAGAATCGCGCCGGCAATGAACCCCGGCAATTTCCCGCTGGGCGCTTGGGGAGCCGATGCGGCCGCGATCGAAAATACCGACAACGCGGCAGCGCCCCACCGCAAAAATGGCGCCCCCGTAATCCACCGCCGATGCCTGTCGCCCGCGACCTTCAACGCTCGATCTTCCTGCTATTGCCCATATCGCGCGCCGCTAAGATAGCGGTTATTGGGGCTGCGATGAACACCCGCGGCGTCAGGCCCGGCCGGGCAACGGGCGGCCAGCGCGGCTCGCAAGTTGGCTGGCGACGCCGTTGCGGCGCAGTCTATGATGCGAGACTGCCCCCAAGGAGAACGCATCGATGCGACTGATCCATACCGTCTATGAGCCCGCCGGTGAAGGACCTCATCCGACGCTAATCGCGATGCACGGGTTCGGCGCCAACGCGCTCGACCTCCTGGGACTCGCGCCGTATATTGCCGACGGCCGCTTCATGGTGATTTGTCCGCAGGGTCCGATGGAAGTGCCGATCGGTCCCACGCGCGGCTACGCATGGTTTCCGATTCGGATGGGCGCTTCACCCGATCGCGGCGCGATCGACGACGCGAACAAAATGGTGACCGGGTTTCTCAACGCCGCGCTGCAAAAGTATCCGGTCGATCGAAAAAAACTGGTGGTGCTGGGGTTCAGCCAGGGCGGCATGATCGCCTATCGGCTCGCGCTCAGAAATCCCTCGAAGTTCGCGGCGCTGGTGGCGCTCTCCACATACTTTCCGCCCGACTTGAAGGATGAGGTCAGCGATCCCGCCGCTCTCGAAGCGCTGCCGACGCTCGTTGAGCATGGCCGCGCTGACGAGATGATCGAGATCGCTCGCGCGAGGTCGTCGCTGGAATCGCTGCGCGCGCTGAAGGTACCGCTGACTTATCGCGAGTACGATTGCGGTCACGAGATAACGGCCGAGGGCCTGAACGATCTGTCAAGCTTTTTGACCTCGAAGGTGCTCGAACCGATCGTCCAGGCGTAGCGCCATGAGCGATGACACCACTTCAACGCAAGCGTTTGCGAAACTGCTCGCGGTCGTTACCGAACTGCGCGCTCGATGCCCGTGGGATCGCGAACAGAAACTCGCCGACACACCGCGCCATCTGATCGAGGAAGCGTACGAGGTAGCCGACGCGATCGCCCGCGGCAGCTTTCCCGACGTTGCGGAGGAACTCGGCGATCTCACGGTGCAAAGCCTGTTCGCTGCCTTGATTCTTGCCGAACAGTCACATTTGGACATCGCCACCGGCCTGCAAAACGCCGCGGAAAAACTCATTCGGCGCCATCCGCACATTTACGGCGAAACACGCGCCGATACGATCGAGCAAGTGCTTGAAAATTGGGATCAGATCAAACAGCAGGAACGCGAGCGCAAGCACCCGCACGGCGCGAAGAGTCTCGCGCACGTCGGGCGCGGGCTGCCGGCAACGATGCGCGCGGAGAAACTCGGCGAGAAGGCGCGCAGCGCCGGCATGGATTGGGGCGATATTCGTGAGGTGCTGGCAAAGGCTCGCGAAGAAATCCAGGAGATAGAGCATGCGCTCGATCGCGGCGACACCGCCGGCGCCGCCGAGGAGATCGGCGACCTGATGCTCGCGGTCGCCAACGCGCCCCGCTTCATCGGGATGGACGCCGAACAGACGCTGCGCGCCGCCTGCGACAAGTTTGTCATGCGATTCGACGAAGTCGCGGCAATCGCCGCGTCGCGCGGACTCGATCTCAAAGCGATGACGCCGTCTGAAATCGACGCTCTATGGAATGAGGCAAAGGCCGCGCCGGGCACCTCGCGCCGCCGCTCCTAAGCAGGGACTGGCCCCTGCCATAGGAAGAGGCGAAACCAGTGTGGGTTTCACTCTCTGCCGCTGCTATTTCCCGCGGAACCTCGGCGCGCGTTTTTGCTGAAAGGCCGCGATGCCTTCCTTGTAGTCGGCCGTCCGCCCCGCCGCGCCTTGCGCCTGGGCCTCGCATTTCATAACCGCAAACAGGCCCATCGCCTCCTCGTCTATCCTGCGTACCAAATGCTTCGATTGCATAAACGCCGCGGTCGGACCGAGCGCCACCTGCGCGGCCAGCTTGCGCGTCTCCGCGACCAGCGATTCCTTCGCGACACTCCGATTCACGAGTCCGAGCTGGGCCGCTTCGGCGCCCGAGAGCAGTCGTCCCGTGTAGATGAGTTCGAGCGCGCGATGGGTTCCCAGGCACGACACGAAAAACGAATGGCCGCCCGAGTCCAGCACTGCGCCGATACGCGCGAACGGCGAACCGATCTTCGTGTCGTTGTCGTCGGCGGCATAGACCACGTCACATGCCAGCGCCAGCCCCAGTCCGACTCCCAGGCACGCACCGTGAACGGCGGCAAAGGTAGGCGCCGGGAACGCGACGATTCGTTTGATCAGCGGATTGAAGGTGTTCTCGATTATCGCGTCAATGTCCTCGATACCAGCCTCGGCCTCCGCGAGGTCCCGTCCCACCGAGAACGCCGGCCCTTCACCGCGGATCATCATCGCCCGCACGCCTTGCGACGCCGCGCGCTCCAGGCATCCATCGAGCTCGGCCGCCATCGCGTCGTTCAACGCGTTCATCTGGTCAGGCCGGTTGAGAACAATCTCCGCAAGGCCGCTTTCGACCGACAAATCGACGCTCATATTCGTCGTCGGCTGACAAGCATGACGATTAGAATGATCAAAATAACTCCGCCGATACCGATTCCGCCTGCGGGTCCGTAGGCGTAATAGCCGCCGCCGCCGCCAAACAGCAACAACAGGATTAGTATCAATAGCAATGGTGACATGGGGGGCCTCCTCGCGGGCCAGGGTAATGTCCTGACTTGATTTTTTCGTCGCCTCAATTGCGTGGCTTCACAGCCTGCTGGAACACCGGGATAATGTCCTCGGCGGCGATATCGCCGACGTCAACCCCTTCAATATCAAGTTCGCGAATCGCGGGAAACCGGATGCCCCATCGCTCGACCGTCGAACGCGGGCCGTTTGCGGAGAGCGTTTTCCAGCGGCCCGCTGCGGGCTATTATATTTCCAACCTGGATGCGTGTGCCGGGGGCGGCGTGAATTCACCTCTAGCTCTATTCAAAAGCGACTCTCTGAACCGGCGCGAACTGACGTTCAAGGCCCTTGCGGGCCTGTTCGGCGGCGCGATCGGATGGCTCCCCGTCGAGCTGGCTTCCCACAACGCTCATCTCGGCGAGGCACAGACGACGGGCGAAATGGCCGCGTACTACATCTCGATGGCGTTTGCTGCGGGCGCGATCGGCGCATTCATCACGGCCGTGGACACATCCGACGTTCGCGTGACGCCGGAGTCCAAGCGCCGCTTCATTCGCGGCTTCGCGATATGCGCGCTGCTCTCGCTGGTCTCCACTTACTTCGGAAATTATGTGTTCAACTTGGTTCTCACGGCAGGTGGAGTCGGCTTCAGCCCAAATGGCGAGCTGGTTTCGGGCTCGATCGTAACTCTCGTCATCGCAAGACTCCTGGGATGGGCAATTGACGGAGCGCTGGTGGGCGGCGGCGTGGGACTGGCGACGCTCACGATGGAAAATGTTCCCAAGGGAGCGCTGGGCGGACTGGTGGGCGGAGCAGTCGGTGGAATCGGCTTCGATTTGATCGGCGCGATCGTCGGCGGCGGGCTGGCTTCAAGGTTCTTCGGCGAAGCGGTCACCGGTCTTGCGATCGGATTGTTCATCGGGCTGGTACAAGAGCTGACCAAGGCCGCGTGGGTCACGGTCGAGCAGGGCCGGCTGCGCGGACGCCAGTACCGGATCGAAGGCGCGCACGCGTCGATCGGGCGCGCCGAGGAAAATCCGGTCGGCCTGTTCGGCGATCCGGCCGTGCAGCCGCGACACGCCGTAATCGAACGGCGCGGCGCCGACTACGCGATCAGGAATCTCGCGGTCCAGGACGGCACCTTCGTCAACGGTAATCGAATCGAGAGCGTTGACCTGCACGACGGCGATCAAATCAACATTGGCGGCTACGAAATGAGGTTCCATCTGCGCGGGATGTCGGCGCCTGCCCGCCAACAGTCGTCGCTCGCCGTCGATGCGATGAATCCAGCGCACGTCGCCGGCCGGCTGGCCGGGGCGAACGCGAAGATCGGCGCGCCGAGCCTGGTCGATGCGTCGGGGCAGCCCTACCCCGTCCGCTCCGGTGCGGTTACCCGCATCGGGCGCGCGCTCGACAACGAAATCGTGGTCAGCCATTCCTCGGTCTCACGCCATCACGCGAGCATCGAAAATTCCAACGGCGTGTTCGCGGTAAAAGACTTGAGCAGCCAGAACGGAACGTTCGTCGGCAACCGGCGCGTGACCGAACCGACGCGCGTGAGCGACGGCGACGCCGTAAGGTTCGGCGACGCGCAGTTTACCTTCCGTGGCTGAAGCGGAGTTCGAGAAGCCGAGGTTTTGCTCGCGATGCGGTCAGCCGATCGTCGTCGCCGAAGCGAGCTTCTGCAAATCGTGCGGCGCGCCGGTAACTCGTTTCCCGCTGCTGCGCAAAGATCGGGGGTTCAGCCCGATCCTGGCGCTCGTGCTAAGCATTATTCCGGGCCTCGGCCAGATTTATCGAGGCAAACCGATCCGGGGAATCTTGTGGTTTTTTGGCGTATCGTTGGCGTACAGCGCGGGACCGCCGCTCGGCGTCCTGATTCATCTCATATGCGCCGCCAATGCAGCCTTCTCGGATACGATGCACGAGGACATGCTGGCGCGATAAACTTGGAAGAAATGCTTAAATTCTCACTGAACGCATGATCGCGCCGAACACCATCGTCGGCGGCCGTTACCGCGTGATGAAGCCTCTGGGCGGGGGCGGGATGAAACTCGTCTATCTCGCCGAGGACTTGCGGCTTGCCGCGCGGCCGTGTGCGCTGGCCGAGATGGTCGATAGTTTCACCAGCCCGGATACGCAAAAGCAGGCGGTGGCGGCTTTTCAGCGCGAGGCTGACATGCTCGCGCAACTCAGCAACGAACATATCCCCCGCGTGTTCGATCGCTTCAGCGACCAGAACCATCACTATCTCGTCATGGAGTTCATCGACGGGATCACGCTGGAACAGAAACTCAAAGACGCCGGCGGCAAGCTTCCCGAGGAAGCCGTTATCGATGTGGCCCTGCAAGTGCTCGACACGCTCGAGTACCTGCACAACCTGGAGCCGCCGGTGATCTATCGCGACCTGAAACCGTCGAACGTGATGCTCACGCCGTCGGGGCAAGCCAAGCTAATCGACTTCGGTATCGCGCGCCTGTTCCAACCGCTGAGCAACGCGACGATGATTGGCACGCAGGGCTACGCGCCGCCCGAGCAATATCGCGGCAAGGTCGAGTTCCGCTCGGACCTGTACGCGCTCGGCGCCACGATGCATCATGCGCTGTCGGGCCGCGACCCAGCGCTCGAGCCGCCTTTCAGCTTTCCACCGTTGCGCCCGCTATGCCCTGGAATTACTCCCGCGCTTGCCGACCTGGTCGATCAGGCGCTCAAGTACGACGTGGTCTTGCGGATGGCCGACGCCGCGGAATTCAAGCAGAGGCTGATGGCGATCAAGTCGGGCGTCTCGCCGGCGACGATACCGCAGCGCAATTCGTCAACCGGGCCGGCGGCGCGCCCACAACTCAAACTGCCGCGCGGCGGGGTCAGGTCCGGAGAGCAGCACGCATCGGCGCCGACGATGCTGAGCAACCAGATCCATACGGAATGTCCGCGATGCGGCCGAAATATCCCGGTGGATTCGAACTACTGCTCGTTCTGCGCCGCCGACGTAACGGGACGATTGTCGGCGCCGGATCGCGGCGCGCATGAGGCGCAGACGATCGTGCTCGACGACGTTGCTGCGCCGGGGGGATATCCGGGTCCGATCTTTCATCCCCACGCCCGCAGGCGGCATCGCGCGCGGACGCTCGCGCTGGTGACCGGTGGATTTTTTCTCATCGGATACTTGATGTTCCATTCGCCGCAACCGCAGCCTTCCGACGGCGACAGCGGACCCGACTACGGCGCGGTGCCAGGGGCGCCGAATGGCGGCGCTCCCGATGCGTCCGAACCGGTGCATACGGAACCGCGCGAGATCGCGCTGCGCCGCATGCTCAACGCGCAGGGCTACTCGTCGGTGCATTTCAGGATGGAGGGTGACACGATCGTGCTGTGGGGCATGGTGCCGACGGAAGCCGATCGTCTCATCGTGCAGACGCAGGTTTTCATGTTCGCGCGAATTTCCTCGATCGAAGACCATATCCAAGTGCGCTACACGTTCGCCGCGCCGTAGCATCCATCTGATGATCGCCGACCTCCACGTCCACACGCGACTTTCGTCCGACTCCAACGCCGCGCCGGAGCAGTATCTCGAATTCGCGAAAAGCTCCGGCCACGGACTCGGCGCGATTTGCTTCACCGAGCATCGCCTGTTTCCGAGCGATCGCGAAGTCGGCCGGCTATACGAGGAACTCGCGGAGCAATTTCAAATTGCCATCTTCAAGGGCATCGAAGCCGACACCGATCTCGGTCATCTGCTGCTGTTCGGCGTGACCGATGAAGTGATGCGCCGATTCGATCTGACGGCGCGGATGCTCAAGAGCGACAGCCTGATCGAAGTGCTGCATCATGAAGGCGGCGTCGCAATTCCAGCGCATCCGTTTCGCGGCTCCGGTTACGGCTCGCGCCTGGACGCACTGCTCAGCCGCCATGGCGCGGCGCTTGGCGCGGTCGAAGTGCTCAACGGCCAGAACTCGATCGAGGAGAATCGGCGCGCGCAGGACGCGGCGCTCAAGCTCGGGCTGACGGCGGTTGGCGGCAGCGACGCTCATTTCGCGACTGCAAAATGGTTCATGACGATCGCGACGGAGTTCGAGCGCGACGTGCACGCGGTGGAGCAACTGTGCGCTGAAATCCGCGCCGGACGCGCTCGTCCCTATGTCTTTCCGGGTTCGGACTGAGCCGGGGCCCGCGCCGCGCCGGCGGGTTCCGCGCCTTCCAACTCGTGCGTGAACTGCCGGATGTCCTGCGGACGCCCTGCCGCGATCAGCTCGTCGCCTTCTTTCAGCGGGCGATCGGGCACGATGGGCGCGAATCCACCACCCGGATTGCCCGCGTCCTGAATGGCTAAAACCGTCACGCTGAATCGCGCGCGCGGGTCGAGTTGACGTACCGTTTTTCCCGCCGCGTTGGCGGGGACCGTGATGCGCGTCACTCGATAACCGGTCGCCCAATAGATATTCGGGTCGCGCGTCGCAAGCGTCGAGAGAGAAACCGTCACGCGGTTGAGGGCCTGTGCGATATGCTGGCCGGTGACGAGGCCGAGAAAGCGCCGGGTGGTGCTATCGACGACCGGAATCTCGTCGAGGCCGTCATGCTCCATCAACTGGCTTGCCTCATCGAGATTCGCATCGAGCGGCACGGTAGGACCATGCGCATTGCAGATGTCGAATGCGTTGGCCAGCGGACCGAGTTCCTGTCCTCCGCTGATCATGGACAACAAATCGCGGACTATGATCATCCCCGCGAGTTCGCCTTCGCTGTTGACCACCGGCAGGGTCGATTGCGCCGTCTCACCCGCGGTGCGCAGGACTTCCGACAGCGAAGTGTTCTCGTTCACCATGGTCACGTTCCTGGTTACGACGGCGCTGACCGGTATGAGCGCGAGCGCCAGGCGCTCGCGGCCGATCTGCAGCGTCTTGCCCGCGCGCGCCAGCCCGAACTCGTCGATCGATTCGGTTTCGATCGCACGCGCCACGATCAGCGCCGTAATCGTCGCGATCATCGCAGGCAATGCGATCGTGTTGCTGTGCGTCATCTCCCAGAGCAGGAACAGCGCCGTCAGCGGCGCGTGCGTGGTGCCGGCCAGAAACGCGCCGAGCCCGACCAGCGCGTACGATCCGCGCGGCCCCGTAAGGTGGGGAATCAGCATCGCCGACAGGCGCTGGAAAAACCCGCCCGCCATCGTGCCGATGAAAAAGGTCGGGCCGAAGCACCCTCCCGGCGCGCCGCATCCGAGCGACACGCTGCTGGCGAAAAACTTCGCGCAGGTCAAGGCCGCCAGCATTCCGATGCCGAACTCGCCCGCCATCGCGCTGTTGATCACCGGATATCCGTCGGACAAGTTTTGCGGAAGCCAAATCGCAATCACACCGACGACTGCAAGCCCCGCTTCGAGCTTGACCCAAACCGGGAGCTTCAGCCTGCGAAACCATGCCTCGGTTGCGTTGAAAAACCGGATGTAGCCTGCCGCGAGGACGCCGAGCGCCGCCCCCATGAGCGCATACGTGGCCATCTCCCAGTAGCTGCGCAGCACGAATTCAGGCACGACGAAGACGACCGCGTTGCCCACGATCGCACGCGAGGTGATCACGGCGGTGAAGGTGGCGATGATCAGCAATGTGAGGTTGGCGATTTCGGTGTGGCCGAGCAGGACGATTTCCTGCGCGAACATCAGGCCGCCGATCGGCGCGTTGAACGTCGTCGCGATACCGGCGCCCGCTCCGGCCGCGACCAGCATCTTGGCCCGATCGGGCGACAATTTTCTGAGTTGCGCGACAGTCGATCCGATCGCGCCTCCGACCTGGGCGATAGGACCTTCGCGGCCGACCGACGCGCCGGCGCCCAATGAAAGCGCGGCGCCCGCAGCTTTGACGAAGATCCAGCGGCGCTTCAGTCGCGCGGTGCCGAGGTTGACCATCTCCAGGAAATTCGGAAAGCCGTAGCCGAGCACGTCTCCGGGAAAGATCCGGTTAAGCAGCAGTATTGCGACGCCGCCGCTCAGCAGGATCAACGGGACCAGTGCGCGACGGGTTCCGCCGAGCCCGATTCCGAGCGCGTTCCACTCAAGCACGCGAAACAGCCACGAGAAGAATTCGATCAGTTTACGAAAGCCGAGATTTCCCAGCGCCGCGAGCACGCCCACCGTCACGGCGAGGATAATCAGCTGAACGTATTCGAACTGGTCGACGCGCAGCGCAAGAGAAGGTCGTCGCATCAGCAAAACCGTCGCATGAACGCGCTCTCCACCGCCGGTCGCCGCTACACGCCAAGGAAACGGCGCGTGACTGCCAGGAATTCGTCGAGGCGATCGTGATGCACCCAGTGGCCGGCCTTTTGGATCGTCACCGATTCGGCATGCTTGAAGGCCTGGATGCGCCCATCCTTGACCCAATCGCCCGCCCACGATTCCGTGCCGCGAATCAGCAGGGTCGGGCAGGCGATGCGGCCCCATATTTCGCGCGCGTCGCGGTTGTTGAACATGTAGGGCGACGTGGCGTGAACGTAGTTGTCGAACTTCCAGGAGTAAGTGCCGTTCTCGTTGCGGCGAATTCCCCAAATCGTGAGATGGCGCGCCTGCTCGCGGCTCAGCTGCGGATTGGCCTCGATCATGCGGGCCAGAGCCTCCTCGATCGAGGGATACTCGCGCACCTTGCGCCGCGCGAGCGTTTGCATCTGGCCGATCCAGTTATTCATCCGATCGTGGGCCGGCGAGTCCTTGATCATTCCGGGCGGCGGACCCATCCCCTCGATCGAAACCACGCGCTTGACCGCGTCGGGATGCGTGCCGGTGTATTGCAAAACGATTCCGCCGCCGAGCGAGTGGCCGATAAGCGTCGCGGACTCGCCGCCCACCGCGCTCATCAGCTGTGCGAGATCGAGCACGTAGTCGATCATCGAATAGCCGCTGCCCACGGCCCAGTCGGAATCGCCGTGGCCGCGAAGGTCGGGCGCGATAACGTGGTAGTAGCGGCGCAGATCGAGCGCGACCCAATCCCAGTTGCGGCAATGGTCGCGACCGCCATGCACCAACACCAGCAGCGGCTTGTCGAGATTGCCCCAATCGACGTAGTGCAGTTTGAGGCGTTGCGAATAAAAGTAATGCGAAGTCGGCCCGATGATGCTATCGGCCATGTGCCGGTCTCTCCACGAATCCAGTACGTGCTGCGTCAGACGCTACAGGTTAGGCTGTATCTCGTCGAGTGCCGCGCGCGCCGTGCGAATGATGAACTCGATTTCGGCGTCACCGATGATGAACGGCGGCGTGATCATCATCGCGTCGCCGCCCGCCTTCCCCGCCATCCCGGTCGCCGGATAAAAGAACATCCCTCTTCGAACCGACGCGCCGAGCACGCGATTGGTCACTTTTTTTTCAGGCGCAAAAGGCATCCGACTCGCCTTGTCCTGCACCAGTTCGATCCCCCAGAACATCCCGGCGCCGCGGATGTCGCCAACCATCGGATGCCCCGACAGTTCTTCCTTCAAACTGGAACCGAGCCGGGCGCCGACTTCTGCCGAGCGCTCCACCAGCCGCTCGCGCTCCATGATCGCCAGCACCTCGTCGGCGACCGCGCACGCCACGGGATGCGAGCTGTAGGTGTAGAACATGAAGTCGGCCTTGGCGCGCTCGAGTTCCTCGACCAGCGATTCCTTGACCGCGATCATTCCCATCGGCATGTATCCGCCGGTGAGTCCCTTGCCGCCGACCAGGATGTCCGGCACGACGTCCCAATGATCGACGCCGAAGCGCCGTCCAGTGCGGCCGAAGCCCGTCATCACTTCGTCGGCTATCAGCAGCACGTTGTGGCGCGTGCAGATCTCGCGGATTTTCGGCCAGTATTCCTTGACCGGCGGAACCACACCGCCGCTCGAGCCCATCATCGGCTCGGCGATAAACGCGGCGATCGAGTCGGCGCCGTTCTTCAGGATCTCTTTTTCAAGCGCCGTCGCGCAGTCAATCTCGCATGATGGATAGGTTTTGCCCCACGGGCATCGGTAGCAGTAGGGCGGATCGATCTTCGGCCAGTCCAATAAAATGTGTTCGTAGTCCGCACGCCGCCCGCTCCCACCCGCCGACAACGCTGCGATGGTGTTGCCGTGATAAGAGAAGCGCCGCCCGATGATCTTGTTCTTCAATGGTTGGCCGCGAGCGTGGTGGTAGAGAATCGCGAACTTCAGCGCCGCTTCGACCGACTCCGATCCACCACTGGTGAAGAAGAACCGCGTCAGCCCCGCCGGAGTCCACCGCGAGAGCCGCTCGACCAGCCTCTCGCGCTCGGGCGAGGTCCAGACCGGCACGATGTAATCGAGGTTGGCAATCGTGCGCGCGGCGACCTCGGCGATTTCGCGGCGCCCTTGCCCGATGTTCACCACCACGGCGCCGCCGCCTGCGTCCAGGATCTTGAGGCCGTTGGAGGCGTAGAGCCATGGACCTTCGGCGCGCTCGATACGAAGCGGGTCGTGCGGGCCGCGCATGAACATCGGGGGTGGCTGTGGCATAGCGGAATCTTAACCGTGATTCGATGCCGCGGGCAACGCGACCAACCTTGCGCCGCCGCCGGATGACGCGCTACTTGATGGCGCCCGCCTCGCGCCAGCGATCGATCTCGTCCTTGCCGTAACCAAGCGCGCCCAGAATTTCGTCGGTATGCTGCCCGAGTTGCGGCGCGAGCGACCTTATCGATCCCGGCGTATCCGAGAACTTTACCGACACGCCCACCTGCTTGATCTTCTGGCCGCCGGGACCCTCGATCTCGACGATCATATCGCGCGCGAGCACCTGCGGATCGCCCGGCACCTCGTCGAGCGTGAGCATCCTGCCGGCGCAGATGTCGCTCTTGCTTAGAATCGCGAACCATTCATCGCGCGTTTTGGTTTTGAATTTTTCAGTGAACACGCGTGCTATTTCCGCTCGTTTATTCGAATCAAATTCGTGCGGAATAAAATCTTCGCGCCCGAGCGCGCGGCACAGGTTGGCGAAGAACCACGGCTCGATCGCCGCGATCGTAATGTACTTTTCGTCCTTGGTCAGATAGACATTGTAGTTCGGTATCCCGCCGTCAAATATCGTCTCGCCGCGTTGCGGCACCTTCCCGGTGGCAAAAAATGACGAGAACGACTGCGCCAGCAGCGCCAGGCTGCCGTCCATCATCGAGATATCGACATACTGTCCCCGTCCGGTTTGATTGCGCGCGACCAGAGCCGCGAGCACTCCGATCGCACCATGCATCCCGCCACCGGCGTAGTCCGCGACCAGGTTGTGCGGAATTGTCGGCGGCTGGCCGGGCCGTCCGAACAGCGACAACACGCCGGCGGTCGCGATGTAGTTGATATCGTGGCCGACGAGGTCGCGATACGGCCCGGTCTGTCCGAAGCCGGTGATGGCGCAATAGATCAGCCGCGGGTTGCGCGACGAGAGTGTCTCGTAATCGATCCCGAGCCGCTTGGCGACGCCGGGCCGGTATTCCTCGACGATCACGTCGGCGCGCTGGGCGAGCCGAAAGTAGATTTCCATCCCCGCGCCGCTCTTGAGATTGATTCCGATCGACTTCTTGTTGCGGCCGAGCGCGTTGTACGGCGAGCTGCTGAAGCTGTTGGCCGGCCCCCGTGTGCCGGCGGCGCCGGCTTGCTGTGCGCGTCTTCCGGTCGGAGGTCCCGGCTCCTCGATCTTGATCACTTCAGCGCCAAGGTCCGCCAGGAGCATCGTGCAGAACGGTCCCGGCGCGAGCTTGGTCAGGTCGAGTACTTTGATTCCGTCCAGTGGTGCGGTCATGCCAATCTCCCATTCACCTTGATCCACCGCACGGCGTCGTTGTGCACGACTGGATTATAGAATCGCGGCGCGCACGCGCGCCATTCTCTCCGCCAGCGACTTGAGCCCCCGCACCATGTGAACGCCGTACCAGTGCAGGTCGCGGCCGCTGACTGTCAGCAGGCGGCGGCTGAGCGCGGGCGGGAGCAGAGTCTTCAACTCGGCGACGTCGGATTCATCGAATTCATACGGCTCGTCGGGAAGTATCACGATATCGGGGCGGCGTTCGACCGCCTCCTCGAGCGTCGTCATGGGATACCGCTCGCCCGCCGACGCAAAGATATTGTTATAGCCGAGCATCCGCAGCACGTCATGCGCATAGGTGTCGGCGTTGAATGACATCCACGGTTTCTTCCATATCGGGCAGAAAACGCGCAGGCGAAGTTTGCCCCATACTCCGAGCGCCGCCTCAATTCCGCTCACGCTGAGCGTGATCTCCTTGGCCAGCGCGGCGGCGGCCGCCTCGCGACCGAGCGCCCGGCCCATCCGCATGATCGATTCGACCGCACCCGGCACCGTGCGTGGATAAGTCGTGAACACCGGGATTCCCGCTGCGCGCAACCGCTCCACATCCTCGCGCCGGTTCTCCTCGGCGTTGGCGATCACCAGCTCGGGCGCGAGCTTCACGATCGCGCCGATGTCGGGGTTCTTGGTCCCGCCGACTTTTGGAATCGACGCAACCGCCGCGACCGGCTCGACGCAGAATTTTGTTACACCCACGACTTCGGAATTGAACCCCAGCGCGAACAGTGTCTCCGTCCAACTCGGCACCAACGATACGATTCGCGACGGCGGGCGCTCGAGCTCGACGCGAAAGCCCATGTCGTCCGCTATTTGCATCGGGGCCGCCATCGAATTGTTCCTGAGAAGTGACCTACCCTACCCTCTCCATTCGTCACTTGGCCTTGCGTTTGATAATCGCGTCCAGCTCGCTGCGATCGGCCGGCGTCAGTTGTTCCGAGCCGGTGCGCGCATCCGCATTTGACTTCCCGTTCGCCGCCGCCGAGTCATCCGCGTTGCCAGCCCCTTCCGCAACGGCGGGCGGATTTGCTTCTCTCATCGGTTGCGGCTGATCAGGGGGTCGATATGCGATGTAATGGACGGCCGACGGGATCATCAGTCGTCTCGCCAAAAATCCCAAAATCAGCGCCCCAAGCGCGGCCAGCACGAGGATTCCCGGCCGCCGCATCGTCTTCTTTCTCGCCGGCCGTCTCGCACTTGCGCGCTTTTGCGCTGGCCCCACTCGTACTCGATCCGCCACCTGATTCCCCTCCACTGCGAGCGCTAACAGAAATGCTATCGCACAGGCTCACCTAATAGAACCGCGCGAGCCCATCGAGTGATCAGGCGTCGAGTGGGTACTTCGTCGAGATGGCGCGCGCCGTTGTACCAATCCACGGCGATCTCCTGTGCGCGGCGGCTCGTCCGCGCGAGCCGGAAGAAGAGCCTGTAGTGCGGGCCGTAAAAATGCCGCGCGGCAAACGCGAGCTTGCCGAGCTTTGCCCCCACCGCACCTTCGTGCAGGGCGCGATCGTAGGCTTGCAGCGCGCTGCCGTCGCCGTCCAGATACTTGCAGATTGCATTCGCCGCCAGCTTGCCGTGCTCGAATGCGCACGAGATGCCTTCGCCCATCAGCGGATCAACACCTGCCGCGTCACCGGCGAGAATGACGCGTCCGGATGCGTAGCTGTCCCTGGCGTCGAACCATCGAATCGGGAACGAATGCCATCGCGTCGCGTGGCGTTTGAGGCCGTCGAGTGGAAGTTCGGGGAAGGCCGCGACGAGTTCCGCTATCATTCGCGATTGCTCGCCGCTCTTTTCGGCGAATTCGCGCGGGCGCTGATCATAGATGCCTACATTCAGATGCGGTCGGCCGCCGATAAGGCATGGGAACGACCAGCTGTAGCCGTTGATTCCACCGCTCACGCATCGGAAGTCGAACCGGTAACGCTTCCCGGTAAATTCGGGCGTGCGCTCGGGATCGACCGCAATGTCCGTCATCAATGCGCGCCCGATTGTTTCCTTGCGCGCGCCGAATACCGCTCGACGGACCCGGCTGCCCGATCCGTCGGCTCCGACCAGCACTTGCCCTTCGTAAATGCCCCGCTCGGTGCTGACGCGCACACCGCCAGCGCCCTGAGCCGCATCGAGCACACGATCGCGCTGGACTATTTCGACTCCCGCCTCGCTTGCTGTCCGCGCCAGCATCGCGTCGAACCGGTCGCGGCGAATCACCGTGCACAGGACATCGCCACCACGCGACAAATCGACGCCGCCAACGGGAGTTGCGGCTTCGCCGCGAGTCACTTCGACGGCGGGCACCTCGAGCGGGATTCCAAGCTCGTCGAGCGCGAGCATCGTTTTGGGAATCAGGCCGCCGCCGCAGACCTTGAAGCGCGGATGCGCCGATTTCTCAATCGCGACGATTCGGCCCGCCAGGCTGGGCCGATTCTTCACCAGAAAAAGCGCGGTCGCCAGCCCTGCGGGACCGGCGCCGGCGATCAGCACGTCGCATTTTCGCCAGCATTCCATCGCTCGCTTCAACGCCTAGCATCCGGATTCCGCGCGCGAAAGCGCACCGAGACTCTCTCGGCAATGTCCAAAACAGGCGCGGCGCATCGAGATGCTCGATGCGCCGCGCGTTGACTGCATGTGACTTACTTTTCGATCAGCCCTGCGCCTCGCCGGCCGGCTTGATCACCGTGTACAGCGTCGCGCCGCCGCGTTGAACCAGCAGCAGCGCCGGCTTCTTCTTGGTCTGCGCTTCTCTTGCCCTGGCGACGAAATCCGAAACCGCGGCGACCTTGTCGTGATTCACTTCCAACACGACGTCGCCCGGCTGAAGACCTGCCTCCGCCGAAGGACTGTCCGGCGCCACCTTCTGAATCACCACACCCTTGGTGTTCTCGAGATGGAACTCCTGCGCGATCTCGGGTGTGATGTCCCCGACTTGCATACCCCAGTTGCCGCCCGGCTCCTCGGACTTGGCCGACGCCACCTGCGGTTCCTTGCGCTCGCCAATCGTGACCTCGATGGTCATGTGCTTGCCGTTGCGCACCACCTCGACCGGCACCTTCTGATTGATGGGTGTCTGCGCGACCAGCGCGGGCAGCTCATGCTCATCGTTGACCGGATGGCCGTTGAAGCTGAGCACGATATCGCCGCGTTCGATTCCAGCCTTGCCCGCAGGCCCATCCTTGTCCGCGCTGGCGACCAGCGCGCCCTCGGGCTTCGGCAATCCGAACGATTGCGCCAGGTCCGGCGTCACTTCCTGAATTTCGACGCCCAGCCATCCGCGGACCACGCGCCCGTGCGCCTTCAACTGATCCATCACGTTGCGCGCCATGTCGATTGGGATGGCGAAGCCGATGCCATTGTTGGCGCCGGTGCGGCTGTAGATTGCGGTGTTGATTCCGATGACCTCGCCGCGCGTATTGATCAACGGGCCGCCTGAGTTGCCGGGATTAATCGACGCGTCGGTCTGAATGAAATCGTCGTAGTCGCCGCCGAGGATTCGTCCCTTGGCGCTGACGATTCCCGCCGTCACGGTCATGCCGACGTCGAACGGGTTGCCGATTGCGATTACCCAGTCGCCGACGTCAGTGGAATTGGAATCCCCCAGCAGCGCGACCGGCAATGCGTCCTTCGTATCGATCTTGATCAGCCCGAGATCGGTCTTGGTGTCCTTGCCGATTACCTTGGCCGTAAACTCGCGCTTGTCCTCCAGCGTAACGCGGATTTGTTCGGCGTTACCGACCACGTGATTGTTGGTCAGGATGTAGCCGTCGGCCGATACGATCACGCCCGATCCGAGCCCACGCTGTTTGAATTCGCGTTGACCGCCCTGGCCGAAGTAGCGGCGCAACTGGTCGAACGGATCGCCGCCAGGCGGCATGCCGCCTCCTTCACCCCCACCGCCGCCGTTGTCGTTATCGCCGCCATTGTCGTCGCCGGGTCCAGCTTGCGGGCCACCAAACGGGATTCCCGAAAGCTTCACATCCTGAACGACCCTGACGCTGACGACCGCCGGTATCATTCGCTTGACCAGCGGCGCGAACGAGGTAATTACTCCGATCTTTTCGTTCGGCTCAGGCGTATTCGGCTGCGCCGGCGCCACGTGCACCCCGGGCACCGGAGGCGCCGGCAGGGGCTCCGCCGGCACTGCCTGTGCTTGCTGCGCAGGTGGCGCCTTGGAAGCGTCCGAGCCGGAACCCCAGAAAGGGAACGCGCCGACGCGCGCAAAAGCAATGATAAGGCCGATGAAAACGCCGCCGGCCACGGCGGCGATCTTCTTAACCATGCATTCCTCCTGGAATGTAGCGAAACTCTTGCGTCATGAGGCAGGACAAGTGCCGGACCATACTAAACTATCGGACGATAAATTTCGGCCGAAATTCAGCCACCCGCCTAAACACCTGCCGTCCGCGCCGCCTGGTCAAAGTCCCTGCCAACTGATCCATCAAATCAAATTCACGGTGAAAATAAAACGTCCCCAAATTGGCGGGTGACCTCCTGCGAGATGAGGCCTCTGCTCCGGCAAGCCTATCACAAACGCGCACCTTTGGCGCGCCCCAAAACATCCACCATTCAGTCTCTAAGTTTTCGGACATCTGGGAGAATCGCTCGAAATCCGCGTGTGTGCGCGCGATTTGCGCTCACGGGAGATCTGCGACTGCGCGCTCGAGTTGCAGATCGCGGCCGGACGCGTAATCGTGGGGAGCGTATTCGACCTCGATGTCCGGCTCAGCGCCCACCGGCGAGCGGCATCAGTCCTGCTCGGGCGTCGTCGCACTTGCGCGGTAGGGGACAAAGAGGTGATCGGCCCTGTTAATTTTTCCGTCAGCAGCACGAACTCTTGCTGCTGGCGGCGCGAGGCTCTCCGCCGGCGCCAGCGTCGTCGGATCGGGTCGCCTCTGTCATTCGGTCGCGCCGCCGGGCGCATAGTGAAAAGCCCCAACTGGTCTACGAAATCATTGAGCGCATGTACCCGGCATTGCCCAAGCTTGAACTATTCGCCCGTGGGCAGTGAACAGCGTGAAGGCTGGAGTGCTTGGGGCAATCAGGCCGCCGCATAGCCGGCTGGTTCGTCAGCAAAGGCCAGCAGGCGTTGAAAATTACTTTTCAACGCCTGTTAGAAAACAGAAACGTCATCTGTGTGCGAACTATCCACTGCGGCGCGCCATCCGGATGCATTGGATAGTCGTATCCGCCGACTTGCAGGCTCATCGCCTGCTCTCCAATCCGGAATGCCTTGCCGATATCGACGCCAACTGGAATCGTCCAAGCGTTATCCGTGTCGGCCGTCCAGTTGTAGGTGATAGCGGGATCCCACTGTCCGTACCAGCCGCTGTCCAAGCTGTAGCTGACTTCCGGCTCGATATAGGTCTGGTTGACGCTTCCCCGGCCACGATCGCCTGCAAACGACATCATCTGGTAACTCAGGATTGCGGCGAACCACGGACCTTGCTCGTAAACCAGCGCCGCAGTTGGTCCGGCCGACCAGCGGCCGGTGCCCAATCGTTCACTGCTGGCGGTCGGGAACTGAAAGATCGGCCCGACACCCCAGATCCATGTCTTGGCCTTTGCCGGGCTCAGAAAGAAAGAGCTCTGCAGATCTTGAAATCCAAATTGCTCATTCGGGCCGGGCGCGTAGGTCACGTTCAAACTCGGTCGTGCGAAGATATCCCAGTCCGCATTGAGCACGAACCGCTGGAGCGGCTCGATATTCAGGCTCTCTCCCACCCTGTCATGCGAACCGACGCCGAACCCGGTCGTGAATTGAAGTGGCACCTTGAGGAATTCAGCAAACGGATTCAGAGTGTCCTTGGCGAGATCTTGTAGCGATTCGGTGCCTGCCGTCGTTGCCTGCACCGGCAAGGATTGCTGCGCGTGCCCCAACGACGCAAGCAACACGCCCAGCGGGACACTCAAGACCGCTGCAAGAATTGCCTTGAGGCGCATCTGTCAGCCCACCTAGGGAACCTCTGCACAGGTGGTTGAGCGCAGATCGTTTGGAAAGTGAGTCATGAAAAGTATCGCTGGAGGTGAGAACTCTGTAACGGTTGTTGCGCGGGAAGCGGCCGCGCGGGATTACTCGGAA